>Ga0302168_1000087_pt1 | contig 22428 bp, 18 predicted proteins | sample I_Fen_N1_2_FD_193494 | JGI IMG/M metagenome (GOLD analysis project Ga0302168, IMG submission 193494) | Peat permafrost microbial communities from Stordalen Mire near Abisko, Sweden - I_Fen_N1_2 | ecosystem: Environmental > Terrestrial > Soil > Wetlands > Permafrost | place: Sweden: Abisko...
AGCCCCGCAAACCCCCAGTGTTAAAAAATCGCAAACCAGCTCATCAACAACAAAAAAGAGCGTTTGCAACCATGACTCATCATCTCTGCCACGTCTTCGCCAGCGTCCTGCTGCGCTCTTCGAACCCCGACATGTGCCACGCCAGGCCCGCTGCCTGCGTGCGTTTCTGATCATCCTCAACTCCCTGAAGAGTAACGACTCATGAAAGAACTCGACCTGTACATCGGTGAAGGTTTCGAAGGCCCGGGCGTGAATGCCGCGCACATCAACATTCTGATCGGCCCGCGTAACGGCCCGGCCGGCCAGGCGTTTGCCAACAGCCTGGCGTCGCCAAGCCAGGGTCACTGCCCGTTCATGGTGATTGCCCAGCCGAACATTCCGGTCAAGCCAATGACCCTTTACGTCAACAAAGCCGCGATCGGCAGCGACCTGCACGGTAACGCCACCTGGGGCGCGTCCCAGGCCGGTATTGCCAAGGCTGTACTCGAAGCGCTGCTGGACGGCACCTTGCCGCCGGAAGCCGAAGACGAGTGGGCCATCGTCACCGCCAACTGGGTCAACCCGGCCTGCGATGACCTCGATGCGGTCTACCTGAACAACTACAACGCCTGCCGCACGGCGATTCGTGCCGCGCTGACCGGCAAGCCGGAAACCGCGCAACTGGCGGATGTGGTCAGTCACATCAGCAACCCTTTCTACACGCCAAAAGCCTGAGGTCCGCGCCATGCAATACATTCGTTTGGGCAACTCCGGCCTGCAAGTCTCCCGCCTGTGCCTGGGCACCATGAACATGGGCACCCCGGACTGGAAACCGTGGATCTTCGACGAGAAGAAAAGCGAGCCGATCGTTGCGCACGCCCTCGACAACGGCGTGAACTTCATCGACCTCGCCGACTTCTATTCCGCAGGCGTCGGCGAAGAAGTGGTGGGGCGCATCGTCAAGCGCCTGGTCCGTCGTGAAGACCTGGTGATCACCACCAAAGTCGGCTACGGCACCCGCAACGGCATTAACGCCAGCGGTCATTCGCGCAAGCACATCATGGACAGCATCGACGCCTCGCTGAAGCGCCTGAACATGGATTACGTCGATGTGTTCATGCTGCATTACTTCGATGTGAACACCCCGGTCGAAGAAACCATGAGCGCCATGAACGACATCGTGCGTTCCGGCAAGGCGCGTTACATCGGCGTCTCGACCATGCTCACCGGTCAGTTGGCGAAGATCCTCATGGCCTGCGAGCGCAATGGTTGGGTCAAGCCGATCAACATGCAGCTGCAACTGAACTGCGCCTACCGCGAAGAAGAGCGCGAGATGATTCCGTTCTGCCGCGACCAAGGCCTTGGCGTCTCGGTGTTCAGCCCGCTGGCCCGTGGCTTGCTGACCGGCGACGTGCAGTCGACCCGTAACCAGACCGACTTTTTCACCCAGCAGATGTACAGCGACGAAGCTTCGTTCGAAATCGCCCATTCGGTGCAACGCGTGGCCCGTGCTCGCGGCGTGTCCAACGCGCAAATCGCTCAGGCTTGGGTGGCCAACCATCCGGGTGTGGATTGCATGCTGGTGGGCGCAGATACCACCGAACAGTTCGACAGTGCACTGGCCGCGCTCGATACCAGACTCGATGCCGAAGAACTGCACGAACTGGAACGCAATTACACCCCGTGCGACGTGATCAACGATTACACCGCCGGCAAACGTATCTTGCGTTCGGCCCGTCCGGGTCTGGAACGCTTCACCCTGACTGAGGCTGTGGCATGAGCGCGCTGATCCGCACGGGTAATTTCATCGACGGCCAATGGTCGTCCGGTGGCCCAACCTACCCGGTGTTCAACCCGGCCAACGGCGAGTTGATCGTCGAAGTCCAAAAGGCTGGCGCAGAAGAAACCAATCGGGCCATCGAAGCGGCCAATCGTGCACTACCGGCGTGGCGCAAGCTCACCGCCAAGGAGCGCAGCCAGAAGCTCAAGCGTTGGAGCGAGCTGATGCTGAGCAACCAGAAGGATCTGGCGACCCTGCTCAGCCGTGAACAAGGCAAGCCATTGGCCGAAGCCATGGGCGAAGTGGTCTACGCCGCGAGCTTTCTGGAGTGGTTTGCCGAAGAAGCCAAACGCGCTTACGGCGACGTGATCCCGAGCCACAAGGCCGATGCGCGGATCATCGTGGTTAAGGAAGCCATCGGCGTGGTCGCTGCGATCACCCCGTGGAACTTCCCCCTGGCCATGGTCACGCGCAAGGTTGGCCCGGCACTGGCCGCCGGTTGCACGATGATCCTCAAGCCTTCGGAAGAGACGCCGTTGTCGGCCTTCGCCCTGGCGGTGCTGGCAGAGCAGGCCGGTATTCCGTCGGGTGTGTTCAACATCGTGTCTGGCGATGCGGTGGCCATCGGTGGGGCGCTGCAAGCGTCGAGCATCGTGCGCAAACTGTCGTTCACCGGCTCGACGCACACCGGTAAATTGCTGATGCGCCAGGCGGCGGAAACCCTGAAAAAGGTCTCGCTGGAACTGGGTGGCAACGCGCCGTTCATTGTCTTCGACGACGCCGACCTCGACGCGGCGGTCAAAGGCGCGATGGCCTCGAAATTCCGCAACACCGGGCAGACCTGTGTTTGTGTGAACCGCTTCTTCATTCAGGACGGCGTCTACGAAGCCTTCACCGGCAAACTCGCGGAAGCCGTGGCGGCGATGCGCGTTGGCAATGCGCTGGACGGCGAAACCGAGCAAGGCCCGCTGATCAATGCGGCGGCGCTGGCCAAGGTCGAACTGCACGTCGGTGATGCGCTGGAGAAGGGCGCCAAGCTGTTGTGTGGCGGCCGTCGTCATGCGCTCGGCGGCACGTTCTACGAGCCGACCATCCTCGCCGAAGCCAGTAGCGAGATGCTGATCGCCCAGGAAGAAACTTTCGGCCCGGTGGCGGCCTGCTTCCGCTTCAAGGACGAAGCTGAAGTGCTGCAAAAGGCCAACGACACGCCATTCGGCTTGTCGGCTTACTTCTACAGCCGCGACATCGGCCGCGTCTGGCGCATGGCTGAAGGACTGGAAGCCGGCATGGTCGGGATCAACGAAGGGATCATTTCCACGGAGGTGGCACCGTTCGGCGGTATCAAGGAATCGGGCCTCGGTCGCGAGGGTTCGAAGTACGGTCTGGATGACTACCTGGAACTCAAATACCTGTTGATGGGCGGTCTCTAACACCCACACAACCCCTGTAGGAGCAAGGCTTTGTGGCGAGGGGGCTTGCCCCCGTTCGGCTGCGAAGCAGTCGTAAACCCAGACGACTCGGTGGGCTTGAAAAGGCGCAGGGGGCCGCTTCGCGTCCCAACGGGGGCAAGCCCCCTCGCCACAAAGCCTTGCTCCTACGGGGATAGCACGATCGGTTTCATTTCTCCGTCAATAACAACAATTGGAGATTTACATGTCCGTACAACCGGTAAAAATCGACGACCTGCCCATCGGGCGCTTTCACCTGAAAATCGCCGGCCTGACGTTCGGCGCGCATTTCACCGACGGCTACATCCTCGGCCTGATCGGCATCGCGTTCACCTTGCTGAGCCCGCAGATGCACCTCGATGCGTTCTGGCAGGGCTTGATCGGCGCTTCGGCGCTGATCGGCCTGTTCCTCGGCAGCCTGTTTTTCGGCTGGATCTCCGACAAGGTCGGTCGGCAGAAAATCTTCCTGGTCAGCTTCGTGCTGATCACTATCGCCTCGGTGATGCAGTTCTACGCCGAAACCGCCATGGGCCTGTTCCTGTGCCGGGTGCTGATCGGCATCGGGCTGGGCGGTGATTTCAGTGTCGGCCACGCCATGCTGGCCGAGTTCGCGCCGAAGAAACATCGCGGCGTGCTGCTCGGTTCGTTCAGCGTGATCTGGACCTTCGGCTACGTAGCCGCGACGTTTGTCGGCACCGCCATGCTCAGCCTGGGTGATGACGCCTGGCGCTGGATGCTGGCGTCTTCGGCGATCCCGGCGGCGTTGATTCTGATTGCGCGCATCGGCACGCCGGAGTCGCCGCGCTGGCTGGTGAACCAGGGCCGAATTGCCGAAGCACGAGCCATCGTCAAGAAGCACCTGGGCGCCAACGTCGAACTCGACGAAACCCAATCCACCGAAACCCGTTCCGGCTATGCGGTGCTGTTCAGCCGTGAATACCGCAAACGTACCGCGTTCAACTGCCTGTTTTTCGTTTGCATCGTCATGCCGTATTTCGCCATCTACACCTTCCTGCCGTCGATTCTGCAGAAGATGGGCCTGGCCGAAGGTTTCGGCACTGAGCTGATGTTGAACATGCTGCTGATCCTCGGCGCGTTGATCGGGATCTGGTGCACGATCAAATTCTCGCGCCGCGGGTTCTTGATCAACTCGTTCATCATCCTGGCGGTCGCGTTGTTCATGTTGGCGGTGTTGCCGAGCAGTGCGGCGTTCTTGATGGTGCTGGTGTTCGGGCTGTTCACCTTGGTGTTGTCGGCGGTGAGTAATCTGGTGGGCGTGTTCCCGGCCGAGAGCTTCCCGACTGAAGTGCGGGCCAGCGGGATTGGCCTGGCCACGGCGGTCAGCCGGTTGGGTTCGGCGATCAGCACGTTCCTGTTGCCGGTGAGTGTGGCGGGGATTGGCCTGAGCCCGACGATGGGGATTCTGGCGGCGATCCTGGCCATCGGCGCCTGGCTGTCCTGGGCGTGGGCACCGGAAACCAAATCGCTGACACTGAGCCAGGCGTGCAAGGCGCAGAGCCCGGTGGAAGGTGGTGCTGCGGTGGCGGTGAAAGTCCCGGCTCCGATCTAACAGACTGTCAAAGTTCAAATGTGGGAGCGGGCTTGCTCGCGAAGACGGAGTGTCAGTCACCATCAATATTGACTGACCCAACGCCTTCGCGAGCAAGCCCGCTCCCACATTAGAGTGGGGGTGTGTCAGGGATTGCTGACTAATCCCAACCAATCCGTAAACAACCGCACTTTCGATAACCCCTGCTTGTCATTCGCCACATCCAGCCAATAGCCATACGGCCCGATCACCTCAACCGGGGTAATCGGCAGCAGGCTGCCATTGGCCAATTCCTTCTCGATCATCTGCCGGTCAATCACCGCCAACCCACCCCCCGCCAGCGCGGTGTGGATCACCTGATCCAGCGTGCTGAATTCCAGCCCTTGCCCCGCATCGACATCGTCGCGTCCCATGGCCACCAGCCAGTTTTCCCAGACCTTCAGGCGCTTGCCGTCGTGCAGAATGTGCAGCAGCGGAAAGCGCCGCAGGTCCGGTGGCTGCCCGTCGCTGAACAACTCCGGGCTGGCCACGGCGATGTGCCGTTCCATCACCAGCAATTGGCTGCTGCAATGGCTGTTGGCTTCGAGGCCGAAGCGAATGTGGCAGTCGATTTCCGCGAGGCTGTCGTGGCTGGCCTGGTTGGTCACACTCAGGCTGATGTCGGGATAACGCTGACAGAACACGCGCAAATGCGCCGACAACCAGCGCGTCGCCCAGGTCGGTGGCGCGAGGATTCTCAGGCGCTGGCGCAGGTTGGGCACGCGCACAGCTTGCAGGGCGCGTTCAATGTGATCGAAGGCTTCCGCGAGGTGCGGGGAAAGGGCGATGCCGGATTCGGTCAGCGACAAACCCTGGGGCGTGCGCACGAACAGCGCGACGCCGAGGTAGTCTTCCAGTTGCTTGATCTGCCGACTGACGGCGCCTTGAGTGACGTTCAGGCCCAGCGCTGCCTGGCTGAAACTGCGATGGCGCGCGACCTCCTCGAAGACGCGCAGCATATTGAGCGAGGGCAGTTGACGCATCGAAGGTTGGCTCCGTACCGGTCTCGGGTGTTGCGTCGGGCCGGTTTATTGTTTTGGTGGCGGTCTCTGTGGTGCCTATCTGACTATTAGCAATGGACGGATGCAAGTGTTGTTTGGGCTGACCCTATCGCGAGCAAGCTCGGCTCCTACAAGAACGCGCTAAACCCTGTAGGAGCCGAGCTTGCTCGCGATGACTTTCTTAAGGACGCTAGAAATACCCGATCAGAAGTAATACCCAACGTTCACATACAACTGATTCTCCCACTGGTCACTCCCGCCAGCCCCCAGACTCTGGGTGTAACTGCTTCCGCCGATATACGGATCATTCTTGCCAAACAACCACTCCGCCGCGACCCACAATTTACTCACTGAAAACGAACTGCCCAGAATCATCCGCTCCGACGTCTTGAACTCGCTGGCGGATTTATCGAAGGCGCTGTAGTTGGCGTACAGCTTGACCCCGCTGACCTGATCAAACAGGTATTTGCCGGCCACGTCATAACTGAGATCCGCCACATACAAGTTGCCGCGACTGGCAACGTTGTACGTGCCGTCATACCCGCCGAGGGTGACGAGCTCATCGGTGCCAGGATTGCGCGGCGACATCTGCTGACGCGCCGCCTGCAATTGCACACCCCACGGGCCGTTTTGGCCCTTGTAGTGAATGGCCATCGCATTGCGCCGGCCGTTGTCATCGGTGTCGTGGTTCTGCAGGGAAGAAGACAGGCCGGAAAGACCGACTTCCGATTTCCACGGTCCGAGGTCCAGCGCCTTGGCCACCCGCAGCACCACCATGTTGCGCTCCTGATTGTTGCTGCCGTCGGCGACGTAGCTGTCGGCTTCGGACACGACACTGGAGTAAGTGACCCCGTTGCTGGTGCCTTTGCCTTGCCACGCCGGGCGCAAGTAGTAGCCGGCCTGGACGTTCCAGTCACCCGATTGCTGGATGTACTTGGCGCCGACCTGTTGCACATCTTCCAGGCCGATGACGTTGCCCAGGGTTTCGTAGAAGGTGCTGCCGAAGTACGGCTGCAAACCGAACGCCACTGTGTTCAGGCCCACTTGCACCTGCTGGTCGGGGTTGAACTTGTAGCCGGCCCACGCGAACTTGGCGAACTGAATGTCGCCGTAGTTCTTGGTGTACTGGTAGGGATAGGACCGGCCGTAGAAACGATACTGGGCCTCACCGATCCAGGTGTCGGAGTTGTACTTGGCGCTGAGGAACACCGTGTCCAGGCCGAACTTCTGGATGTCGCGATCCGGGTCATAGTCCCAGCGCGCACGAACCGCGCCGCCGAGGTCAAGATTGTCGGTCACTTGCACGGCCATGGCAGGGGCCGCAAAGGTGCAGAGCAGAGCGATGTACAGAGGACTGAGGCGCAGGGAAGCAGAGAAGGGCATGGGGCAGCTCTCGGTTATTTTTATATGAGATGCCGGCCAGTCTTGCGATGAACGGTGGGTTGAACAAACGATTAAAAATGCGCGCGAACCTTCCTCAGATGCATGTTACTTGGAAAATCCTGTAGGACAATGTGTGGCGGCCATGGGATGCTTGGCCGATCAGCTAACGTCCTCGAGTGCTTTTCATGAAACGCAAAATGCCCGGTCTGAATGCCCTCAAGGCGTTTGAAGTGGCCGGCAGCACCGGTAGTTTTACCCGCGCCGCCGAGTTGTTGAACGTGACCCAGAGTGCGGTCAGCCGCCAGGTCCGTCAGTTGGAAGAACAGCTCGGCGAGAGCCTGCTGGAGCGCCGCCACCATCACCTCGAACTGACCAGCGCTGGCAAAGTGTTGCTGCGTGCGTTGCATCAATCCTTCGACAAGATCGAGCTGACGGTGCGCAGCATCCAGCAGAAAACCCATTCCAATCGCCTGCACATCAACGCGCCGCCAACCTTTACCAATCGCTGGCTGATGCCGCGCCTGGGGCGGTTGCGCGAGAAGCATCCCGAACTGGAGTTGAGCATCACCACACGCTTGCAGGACAGCCTGGCGGAAACCAGCACCCTCGATTGTGCGATCCGTTTCGGCGATGGCGAATGGGATGGCCTGAACAGCTCGATGCTGATCCAGGAACGGCACATCGCGGTGTGCGCGCCGACCTTGTATGCGCGGGAGTGGAGCGAGCAGGGCATCGACCTCAATCGCTTGACGTTGTTGCATGTGCTGGCTCGTGAAGACCAGCGCTACCTGACCTGGAAACACTGGCTGGACGCCGCACGCATTACCGGGGTCGATACCCAGGGCGGGTATGAATTCGACCTGCTGGACCTGGCGATCCGCGCGGCCGTCGATGGCTTGGGCATCACCATCGCCGACTGGCACATGGTCGCCCCGGAACTGGCCAGCGGGCAGCTGACCCAAGTGCTCAACGTGCATGTGGAAGGGCATCAGTCCTATTGGTTGGTCACCCGACCGGAGCAGACCCTGATGCCGCAATTGCAGGTGTTCAGCCAGTGGTTGCAGGAAGAAATCTGGTTGGCACAGCGACAGCTCGAACCCTCAACCGCGGCCCTCTAATCCACACACAACCCCTGTAGGAGCCGAGCTTGCTCGCGATAGCGTCGGGCCTGCCAGCACTCGTGTTGAATGATACGCCGCCATCGCGAGCAAGCTCGGCTCCTACAGGGGGTCGGGGTGGTTTGGGAGTAACCTGCATTTTTCGAATGTTTGCCCGCTCAATAAATCGTTTGTTCAACCCGCTCAGGATGCCAAGACTGCTCGAACTGGATAAAAACAACGATGGGCGATGCACATGCGACTCGAGCGAAATTTTGTTAACGGCCACTTCATCGAACCTGCCAGCGATGCGCTGATCGCAGTCTATAACCCGGCGACCGAAGCGCTGGTCGGCCACGTCTCGGCGGCCAACACTGCTGAAGCGGTCAACGCGGTAGAAGCGGCTGCCGCTGCGCAAAAGGTCTGGGGCAAACTCACCAGCATCGAACGCGCCGAACACCTGCGTTCCTTCGCCGATGCCCTGGATGCCTGCGCTGAACACATCGGCGCCGCCCTGGCGGCCGAGTCCGGCAAAAGCGTGGCCGATGCCAGCAACGAAGCCCGTTACGCCGCGCAGATCACTCGCTATCACGCCGAATGGGCTCGCCGCATTGAAGGCGAGATAATTCCCAGCGACAGCCCGAACGAAAACCTGTTCCTGCACCGCGAAGCGATTGGCGTGGTCGCGTGCCTGATTCCGTTCAACTACCCGGTCTATACGCTGCTGCGCAAAATCGCCCCGGCGCTGATTGCCGGCAACACCGTGGTGGTACGCCCGAGCAACAACACGCCGACGTCGGCCTTTGAGATCGCCAAGGCCGTCGCTCAATCCGGACTGCCGGCCGGCGTGGTGAACATCCTGACCATGGACCACGCCACCGCCGCCGCCGTGTGCACGCACAAGGCTGTGGGCCTGATCACCCTGACCGGCAGCGTCAATGCCGGGCGCATCGTGCTCGATTACTGCAAGGCCAACATCGCCAAGCCTTCTCTGGAGCTGGGCGGCAAAACCCCGGCAATCATCGAAGCCGACGCCGACCTTGAAGCCGCCGCGACCGCCATCGTCGCCTCGAAGACCACCCACTGCGGCCAGTTGTGCACGGCGGTGGAACGGGTCTACGTGCAGGAAAGCGTCTACGAACAGTTCCTCGCGCTGCTGAAAGCGAAAATCAGCGCCGTGAAGTTCGGCGACCGTGCCACCGACACCAGCCTGATGGGCCCGTTGGTCAACGCCAGTTCGCAGCAGAACATTCACGCCATGGTCGAGCGCGCCATCGCCGACGGTGCGGTTCTGGAAACCGGTGGTTTTATTCCGCAAGGCAACGGCCATTTCTACCCGCCGACCCTGCTCAGCGGCTGCCGCCAGGACATGGAAATCATCCAGGAAGAAATCTTTGGCCCGGTGCTGCCGGTGCTCAAGTATCGCGACATCGACGAAGCGCTGGCGATGGCCAACGACCATCAGTTCGGCCTGGCCTCGGTGCTCTACACCGAGAACTACCGCACCACGATGAAAGTCGCCAACGGCATCGAAGCCGGCGAGCTCTACGTCAATCGCACCCCGGCCGATCCGTACCAGGGCTACCACGCCGGCTGGAAACGCTCAGGCCTGGGCGGCGATGACGGCAAGCACGGCATGCTCGAATTCACCCAGACCCGTCTCGTGGTCATGAAGTTCTGATTCAACGGCAACACGCCTCACGCAACACCCATAAAAACAATTAACAGGGCCAGCCCGGACCACCGGGCGGCCAGAGGTCACCTAGATGTCCAAGCAAGCATCCACTGCTGCCGCTGTTCAGGGTTCGAATGCGGGTTCAATCAGCCAGAGTGACAAGGGCAGTCGCTATGTCCAACTGATGTTATTGGTGCTGGCTGCCGGTGCGATCTACCCGATCCTGTACCTGCGCCAGGTCTACCAGACCACCATGCTCGAAGTGTTCCAGATCAACCACAGCGAACTGGGTTATCTGTACTCGATGCTCGGGACGATTTTCCTCCTGAGCTATTTGCCAAGCGGCTGGCTGGCGGATCGCATTGCCCCACGTTTCCTGATTTTCTTCTCGCTGGTTGCTACCGGTGCCCTGGGCCTGTGGTACTCCACCGCGCCGTCGATGACCGGTTTGATGATCATCTTCGGATGCTGGGGCCTGACCACCGGCCTGACGTTCTGGGCCTCGGTGCTCAAGCGCGTAAAGATGATTGCCCATCACACCGAACAGGGCCGCTTCTTCGGCATCCTCGATGGCGGTCGCGGTCTGGTCGAAGCGTTGCTGGCCACCGTCGCACTGGGGCTGTTTGCCTTCGCCACCGAGACGCGCGGCGAGTCGGCGGCCGAAGGCTTCAAGCACGTGGTCTATCTCTATGCCTTTACCTGCATCGTCATCGGTTGCGTGCTGGTGTTGATCAAAGACCCCAAGTCGATGGACGACACCGCGCCGGTGGAGAAGGGCAAGTACAACCTGCTCAGCGACCTGACCACCCTGGTGAAAATCCCTGAGCTGTGGCTGGTGACGGCCATCGTGTTCTGCGGTTATCACATCTTCTGGGCCACCTACAGCTTCTCCGACTACTTGCAGGGCGGCGGCATGACTGCAGTCATGGCCGGCACCATCACCACCATCAAACTGTGGATGCGCCCGATTGGCGGGATCGGCGGTGGCTGGCTGGGTGACAAGTTCTCGAACATCTCGGTGCTGATCGTGGCGCTGTTCTGCGCGACGTTGGCGATGGTCGGCCTGATCGTGTTCCCGGCGCTCAACAGCATGGGCCTGCTGGTCGGTACGGTGATTTTCATCGGCCTGATGACCTATGCGATTCGCGGTCTGTACTGGGCGATCCTCGACACCTGCAACATTCCGCTGCGCATCACGGGGCTGGCCATCGGCATTGTCTCGGTAGTCGGTTACCTGCCGGACGCGTTCATTCCGTTGATCAACGGCTACCTCACCGAACATTTCCCGGGGCCCTTTGGTTACAAGCTGTATTTCGGCTACATCGCTTTTGTCGGCCTGCTCGGGACCCTGGCGGCCCTGACCTTGCGTGCTCGTATCAATCGTAAAACTTCGAAGACAGGTGCCTGAGATGAAAATCGTCGCCCTTGAAACCCATATCGTCGCCGTACCGCCACCGCACATCGGCGGGATGTACTGGCTGTTCGTCAAGATCAAAACCGATTGCGGCATCGAAGGCGTGGGCGAGATCTACGCCGCGACCTTCGGCCCCAAAGCCATGTTGCCGATCATCGAAGACGTGTTCGAACGCTACCTGTTGAACCAGGACCCGCACCACATCGAACGCTTCTTCCGTCAGGCCTATTCCAGCGGTTTCACCCAGCGTCCGGACCTGACCATGATGGGCGTGGTCAGCGGCCTGGAGATGGCCTGCTGGGACATCATTGGCAAAGCGGCGAACAAACCGGTCTACGAATTGCTCGGCGGCAAGGTCAACGAACGCCTGCGTTCCTACACCTACCTTTACCCGGTGAACTGCAAGGGCGAGTACGACTACGACGACCCGGACCTGGCCGCCGAGTGCGCCATCGAGAACATGAACAAAGGCTTCACCGCCGTGAAGTTCGACCCGGCCGGGCCGTACACCGCGTACTCCGGGCACCAGATTTCCCTGGAAGTGCTGGAACGCTGCGAAACCTTCTGCCGCAAGATCCGCGAAGCCGTGGGCGACAAGTGCGACCTGCTGTTCGGCACTCACGGGCAAATGGTCCCGTCCTCGGCGATTCGCCTGGCCAAGCGTCTTGAGAAGTACGACCCGCTGTGGTTCGAAGAACCGGTGCCGCCGGGTCAGGAAGAGGCCATGGCGCAGGTCGCGGCCAAGACTTCGATTCCGATTGCCACCGGTGAGCGCCTGACCACCAAGTACGAATTTTTCAAGCTGTTGCAAGCCGGCGGCGCGTCGATTTTGCAGATGAACGTCGCCCGTTGCGGTGGTCTGCTGGAAGCGAAAAAGATCGCCAGCATGGCCGAAGCCTATTACGCGCAGATTGCCCCGCACCTCTACAACGGGCCGATTGGCGCGGCCGCGAGTTTCCAGCTGGCGACCTGCACGCCGAACTTCCTGATCCAGGAAAGCATCATGACCTGGGGTGGTTTCCATGCCGAAGTCCTGACCAAGCCGCTGCAATGGGAGGACGGCTACATCATCCCGTCCACCGAGCCGGGCCTGGGCGTGGAGCTGAACATGGACGTGGTGCGCAAGCATTCGCCGTACACCGGTTCACGCCTGCACCTGCAAATGGCACCGAACCCGGCGGACGTCAAAGACACATCGCCAGCCAGGGGCTGACGGGGATAGGGCGCAATCCCCCTGTAGGAGCAGAGCTTGCTCGCGATGGCGGCGTGTCATTCATCGCAGATGTTGGCTGGTACACCGCCATCGCGAGCAAGCTCTGCTCCTACAGGGGGGGCGTGTTTTTTTGTACAACGACTTACGCGGTAACCCTGCATGACTTACGACTACATCATCGCTGGCGCTGGCGCCGCAGGCTGCATCCTGGCCAACCGGCTCTCGGCCAATGGCAAACATTCGGTGTTGCTGCTGGAAGCGGGCGGCAAGGACAGTTCCTTGTGGTTCAAGATCCCGGTCGGCTTCGCCAAAATGTATTACAACCCGACGTTCAACTGGATGTATTACAGCCAGCCACAAAAGCAATTGGGTAACCGCGAAATCTACGCACCCCGCGGCAAGGTACAGGGTGGTTCGGGTTCGATCAACGCGATGATTTACGTCCGTGGCCAGGCCCACGATTTTGACGATTGGGCGGCCAACGGCAACGAAGGCTGGGGTTTCAAAGACGTCCTGCCGTATTTCCGCAAACTGGAAAACCATCCGCTGGGCGACAGCGAATACCACGGCGGCAGCGGCCCGATCAGCATCACGCCGATGAAGGGCCAGACTCATCCGATCTGCGATGTGTTCCTCAAAGGCTGCGATGAACTCGGCTATCCGCACAGCGACGATTTCAACGGTCCGACATTCGAAGGCTCGGGCATTTACGACGTCAACACCAAAAATGGTCAACGCTGCTCCAGCAGCTTCGCGCATTTGCACCCGGCCTTGAGCCGGCCGAACCTGACCGTCGAGCATTTTGCCCTGGTCGACCGTGTGCTGTTCGACAACGGCCGCGCGACGGGTATTTCGATCACCCAGCATGGCGTGGTGCGAACCTTCACTGCCAACAAAGAAGTCATTCTGTGCGCCGGCGCGGTGGACACGCCGAAGATCCTGCAACTGTCCGGTGTCGCGGACCAGAAGTTGCTGGCAAAACACAAAATCCCGATGGTCAAGCACCTGCCGGCGGTGGGGCAAAACCTGCAGGATCACCTGTGCGCCAGCTATTACTACAAGGCCAATATCCCGACGCTCAACGATGAGCTGAGTTCGCTGTTCGGTCAGTTCAAACTCGGTCTGAAGTACCTGTTCACCCGCAAGGGCGCGCTGGCGATGAGCGTCAATCAGGCCGGCGGATTCTTCCGTGGCAACGAGCAGCAAACCAACCCCAACCTGCAACTGTACTTCAACCCGCTGTCGTACCAGATCCCGAAAAACAACAAGGCCAGCCTCAAGCCGGAGCCGTACTCAGGCTTTCTGTTGTGCTTCAACCCGTGCCGGCCGACCAGCCGCGGGCACATCGAGATCGCCTCGAAAAACCCACGGGACGCCGCACTGATCGACCCGAATTACTTGAGCACCCAGAAGGACATTGACGAGGTCATTCAGGGTAGCCGTTTGATGCGCAAAATCATGCAGGCGCCGGCGCTCAAGGGCATCACGGTCGAAGAAGTATTGCCGGGCCCGGTCGTCGAAACCGACGAACAAATGCTGCAGTATTTTCGCGACAACAGTGGTTCGATCTACCACCTGTGCGGTTCCTGCGCCATGGGCTCGGACGAGCAGAAGTCCGTGGTCGACCCGCGTTTGAAAGTCCATGGTCTTGAGGGATTGCGCATCGTCGATGCGTCGATTTTCCCTAACGTGACCTCCGGCAATACCCACGCAGCGGTGCTGATGGTGGCCGAGAAGGGCGCCGATCTGATTTTGCAGGACGCCTGATTTCATCGACTCGCTGAATCAAAATGAATTTCCGCCAAGACCGTTGCTCATACCTGATAGGCAGCGGATTTATTACGCGAAATACATGGGTGTATTCAGGGAGTGTTGAAATCATGGGGCCAGTATCGACGGTGGGCACGAAAGGATCTGGCGGGTTGATTCTGGTGGTCGAGGATGACCCGCTGATCCTAGAGTTTCTTTGTGAAATTCTTCAGGAAGAGGGATATGTGGTTGAGCCACAGAAATGCGCGGACGCCGCTTCTGATTATCTGGACAAACACTCGGATAACGTCCGCCTGTTGCTCACCGACATCACCATGCCGGGCACGCTGAATGGCGCAGACCTGGCCAATCAGTTTGGCGACCGTTGGCCAGACAAACCGATCATGATCATGTCCGGTTTTGAAACCCCGCAAAGTTCAGGGGTCAGGCATTCCGTCTCGTTCATCAAGAAGCCCTGGGCGCTCGGCCAATTGCTCGACTGTGTCGAGGGCGCCTTGAAGTCAAAACCTCTCAGCTGAAACGTTATTGGGCTGCATGAGTCCATCTCGCAAGTAAATGCTACATTGCTCGGCACACCTGCCAGGCCCTTGCGAGAGGAAGCTCATCCTTGTCTGCTCATCGATCCGTTTTCAACACACCATACCGCGCGTTCCTGTTCGACATGGACGGCACCGTGCTCAACTCCATTGCCGCCGCCGAGCGGATCTGGACGGTCTGGGCCGTGCGCCACGGGGTGGATGTCACGTCCTTCCTGCCAACCATCCACGGTGCCCGCGCCATCGACACGGTGAACCGCCAGGGGTTGCCGGGTGTTGATGCCCAAGCGGAAGCCGCATGGATTACCGAGGCGGAAATCGAGGACGTGGAGGGGGTTGTCGAGGTCCGTGGCGCTGCGGCTTTCCTTCGGTCATTGCCGGCCGGTCAGTGGGCGATCGTCACGTCCGCGCCCAGAGCGCTGGCGTTGCGGCGGATGGCGGCGGCGGGGATTCCCGAGCCGGATGTCATGGTGACGGCTGAAGAGGTCAGCGCCGGGAAACCGGATCCAGCGGGTTACCGGTTGGCAGCCAAGCGGCTGGGTGTCGAGGTGACGGAGTGTTTGATCTTCGAAGATGCCGGTGTAGGCATTCTGGCGGCTGAGGCGGCGGGGGCGGATTTGGTGATCATCACTGAAACGCATGAGCATCCGATCCAGACGCAACATGCCACGATGGCCAACTATCAGTCGGTCGCTGCGTCGGTCGGTCCCGACCACCATATCCGCCTGATACAAATCTAATTGTAGGAGCCGAGCTTGCTCGCGATAGCGGAGTGTCAGTTGACAAAAATGCAACTGACCCGACGCCATCGCGAGCAAGCTCGGCTCCTACAGTAGAGTTGTGGGATGGTTAATAGAGTCCGGGTATCAACCGCCATGTGCTGGCGCAATAACTGTCGTACTCACCACCAAACTGCGCCCTCAACAACGCCTCTTCCGCATGAATCCGCGCAATCAGCGGAATCACCGTCAACGTCGCCAGCAACAGCCCGACCCCCGAACGAAAGGCCAGTGCCCAGCCCACGGCAATCACCAGCATCCCCAAATAACTGGGGTTGCGCAGGCGCCGGTAAATCCCGTCGGTGACCAGCGTGTGCCCCGGCTGAATCGCCACCAATCCGCTGAAGCGCTTGCCCAGTACAAATACCGGCCACAAGCGCAGCGCGCCGCCGAGGCAGAACAGCAACGCGCCCGTCCAGCGCAGGCCTTCGCCGCCAAAAGTCCAGAAGTCGATCCTGTCGGTGTAGGCCGGCAGGAACCCACTCAGCAAACCGATCACCCCGAACGCCGGAAGCACCCAGCGATTGCCCCGATCTTCACGTTCACCGGAACTCAGATTGACCTCGGTGAACAGCGACAACACGGTCATCACCACGGTAGCGAGGGCAACCACCACCAGCGACCCATGCGCAAAAAACGCCGCAAGCCCGCCCATGCCCCACACGGCGAGACCGAGGTAGGCGAGGGTGCCGACGATGGCGAAGAACGCCAGTTTGGCCGAGATTTTCATGGGCACCTCCTGATGAGCCATGGCCCGATTCAGTTTAGAGACCCGGTGCTGCTCACGCGTTCAACTCTGACCGGGCATTACGCCGGATCACTTGCGGCGGTTGGCCGAACGCCCTGAGGAAAGCTTCGCGCATGTGGCGCCGGTCAGTGAAACCGGCCTCGGCGGCAATCTGGTCGAGGGTCAGGCGCCCGCGTTCGAGCATCTGCCGCGCCGCTTCCAGGCGCAGGTTTTCGATGGCCTTGGCCGGCGTCTGCCCGGTTTCGGCGCGAAAGCTGCGGCTGAATTGCCGCGGGCTCAGGCGTGCGACTTCTGCCAGTTGCTCCACCGGCAGCGGCGAGGCCAGGTGTTCCCGGGCGTAGCCAAGAACGGTCTGAATGCGGTCGGATTTTGGTGCCAATTCCAGCAAGGCCGAATGCTGGGACTGGCCGCCCGCACGGCGCTGATACATCACCAGTTTCTGCGCCACGGAGCGCGCCAATTCAGCGCCATGATCCTTCTCGACCATGGCCAGCGCCAGGTCGATGCCGGCGGTCATGCCGGCCGAGGTCCAGATCGAGCCGTCGACCACATAGATGCGGTCTTCTTCCACCTTGATCGAGGGAAAACGCGCTTGCAGGTCCCGGGCGTAGGCCCAGTGTGTGGTGGCCCGCCGTCCGTCGAGCAAACCCGCCTGGGCCAGCACGAACGCCCCGGAACAAATTGACGCCATCCGTCGTGCGCTACTCATGCTGTCGCGCAGGTAGGTCAACACGCTGTCGGGCGCCTGTTCGACGATGCAATCGCCACCGACCACGATGACTGTATCGAACACCCGCTCACCGAACGCCTGGGTTCCGACACTCAACCCTCCCGAGGCGCGCAGTGTGCTGCCATCCTGGGAAATCACGCTGACGTCATACAGCGTCTCGCCGGCGCTGAAATTGGCGTACTCGAACACCGGCATGGCGGCCAGCGCCATGGACTGGAAACCCTCGAACACCACAAATGCCACGCTAGTCATTGCCAGCCCCTCACAAGGACATGTCCTGAAAACGTACTTTAAACGTCATTTGAGACAAGTGTAAGAGCCTCTATAACGGTTCACACCCGGCGAACTGATCGCCTCACTGTGAAGGAAACCCGACATGGCACTCTCATCCAAAGGCACCGCACTGATCACTGGCGCTTCTTCGGGCATCGGCGCGGTGTATGCTGACCGTCTCGCCCGGCAGGGTTACGACCTGATTCTAGTCGCCCGCAGCCAGGCCAAACTGAACGCGCTGGCCAACCGCCTGAGTAACGAAACCGGGCGCGCGGTGGAAGTGGTCGCCGCCGATTTGAAAGTCAAAACCGATGTGCTGCGGGTCGAGGACATCCTGCGAAACGACGCCAGCATCACCTTGTTGGTCAACAACGCCGGCGTCGGCGCGGTCATGCCGTTGCTGGGCAGCCCGGTCGATGAGATGGAAGACATGATCACCCTCAACGTCACTGCGCTGATGCGTCTGGCCTATGCGGTGGTGCCAGCATTCGTTGCGCGTGGTACCGGCACCGTGATTAACATCTCGTCGATCGTTGCCTTCGCCCCGGAAGTCCTCAACGGTGTGTACGGCGGGACCAAGGCCTTTGTGCTGGGCTTGAGCCAGTCGATGCACCACGAACTGGCGGACAAAGGCATCCGCATCCAGGCGGTGTTGCCCGGTGCGACCGCGACCGATTTCTGGAACGAGGCCGGCAACCCGGTAGAAAACCTGCCGCAAGAGATCGTGATGTCGGCGCAAGAGATGGTCGACGCCGCGCTGGTGGGCTTGGCGAATGGCGAGGTGGTGACCGTTCCGAGCCTGCACGACGGTGAGCAATGGGACCGTTATGAAGCGCAGCGTCAGACCCTTTCCGGGTTGTTTGGCAACTCCAGCGCCGCACCGCGTTATCGCTAAACAGGGGCCTTGGCTAAACGCCCGTCACTTAATCACGACACAAAACCTGTGGCGAGGGGGCTTGCCCCCGTTGGAGTGCGCAGCGCTCCCAGCTTTTTGGGGCCGCTGCGCAACCCAACGGGGGCAAGCCCCCTCACCACAGTTGTTCAGCGGGGTGCCGTGAGCTGGGCAGGGTGAACTAAACTTGGATGAGAGCGGTTCACCTTTGGGACACCCACGATGCTTCACATCAAGACACCGTTGATCCTGCACTTGGGCCTGTCGACACCGACCCGACGGATCTGGCTGAAGCTGGAAAACCTGCAACCCAGCGGTTCGTTCAAGCTGCGTGGCATGGGGTTTCTGTGCAGTCAGGCCAAGGTGCAGGGCAAACGCCGGGTGGTGTGTCCTTCGGGCGGCAATGCCGGTTTTGCCACCGCCATTGCTGCCGCCAGCCTGGGGTTGAGCGCCTGCATTGTGGTGCCGCACACCACACCTGAATCGACCCGCGCGAGGATCCGCAAAACTGGTGCTGAGGTGATTGTGCACGGCAAGGTATGGGACGAGGCCAATCAACGCGCCAAAGAACTTTCACAGGACGCTGACACCGAGTACGTGCCGGCCTTCGATCACCCGGTGTTGTGGGAAGGGCACAGCACGCTGGTCGATGAAGTGCTGGAGGTGTGTCCTCAAGTCGATGTGATGGTGACGTCGGTGGGCGGAGGAGGTTTGCTGGCGGGAATTCTCACGGGATTGATGCGTCATGGCCGCACGGACTGCCGGATCATCGCCTGCGAAACCGAGGGTGCGGCTTCTTTCGCGGCGGCCATGGAGGCCGGGCATCCGGTCCGATTGCCGCGCATCGATAGCGTGGCGACCTCACTGGGCGCGGCACAAGTGGCGGCCTGGCCGGTGCAGCACATCCGTGATTTTCCTCACCACTGCGTCGTGCTCAGCGATGAAGACGCGATCATGGGCGTCGTGCGTTTCGCCAGTGACCTGCGCCAGTTGGTGGAGCCGGCGTGCGGTGTTTCATTGGCGGTGGCGTACTTCGACCATCCCGCCATAGCCGATGCGCACGACGTGGTAATCGTGGTCTGTGGCGGAGTGAGTGTCAGCGCGCAATTAGTCGCCGGGTGGGCACGTTTGTCCGCAGGGAAAGCGAAGTAGGGCCGGGAACGCAATCTACGTGTCACAAGCCCCACCGCTGTTTTCGGCCTTCATTGGCCGGCAGCATCGCCTTCCTGGATCAGGATGGCCCGCGCCAGATCTTCATCGGTGGCGTTGAGACCGGGATTGTCCTGACGGATTTTTTTCAGCACCGATTCCAGGTAAACCCCGCGAATCGCACCGCCACTGGCGACGAAGCTGGAGGCGTCATCCCGGGCGGGAATCATCAGTTTATGGTCCTTGAACGTCGAGTACAGCGAAGCCGATACCCCGGCCGAAGTGGCAACATCGCCTGCATCCACTTTGGCCATAGCCGAACCGAAGGGTAAACACAGCATCAGGGAAGAGATGATAATCAGACGGCGCATGACGGTGTCCTCTGAAAGCGTGACGCAAATAGGAAGTACCTCATAGTTTAGGATGCACGGCGATCGTCAGGAGTTCCTTGATCGCGTGATTTGCGTCAAAACCTGTAGCCGCCGTCGAGCAGCGTGAGGCTGCGTCTAGCGGCTACAAAGGGCGGACGCCATGGATCAGCACGCGCATGAAGGCGTTTGCTTCGCCGGATCGTTGTTCTCGATCACTCGTTCGCCAGCGCGCTCGAGCAGTGGATAAGCGAGGGCGGCGATGTGGTGGTGCACGCGGCGGTAATCGCGCAGCACGCGCTGGAAGAGGTCACCGGACTCGGCCCAGGTGTTTTTGTCGTCCTGCAACTTTCGAAAATGCTCACGGCTGGCGTGCGCTTCCAGCTGTCTGACGGTTTCCTTGCGACGGATCAGTTGATGGGCGGTGGCAATGTCTTCGCGCAGGAATACGCTGATCGCCAGGCTCAGGCTTTCCAGTAATGCGTCGTGCAGCGGGGCGATGTTGCCCAGTTCGAACGCCGAGAACTGTTCGCCCCGGTGTATCCGGCGCATGGCCAATTGCGCGAGGCTGCTGGAGAGAATGTCCGCCGCGTGTTCGAGGTTGATCACGAACAGGAGGGTTTCCTGGGCGCGATCGGCATCGTCGTCGCTGATGCCTTCCTTGCCGATGTCGGCCAGATAGGCGCGAATCGCTGCGCTGAGCAGGTCCAGCGATTGATCGATGCGTCGTACGTCGTCGACACAGGTCGGCGCCGAGGTGTGGAACAGCTGCAACAGGCGCCCGAGCATCGCCGAGAACATATCGGCCATGCGCAGGGCTTCCCGGGCGGCGTTGGACAACCCGATGTTGGCCACTTCCAGACCGGCTTCGTCCAGGTAGTGCGGCATTCCGGGATCGACTTCCCGCACCGGATCCGGCAACAGCCGGGTCAGGGCGTTGGCGAGTACGTCGGTCAGGCCGATGAACACCAGCGCCAGCAACAGATTGAAACCGCTGTGCAGGACCACGACCAGCGTCGACGGATTCAGGTTCGTCTCGGCCAGCACCCCGGCAAACGGCAACACCGCCAGTGCACCGACCACCCGCACCAGCAGATTGCCCAACGGCAAACGTCGCCCGACGCTCGATCCGGCGTTGATCACCGACGGCAAGGCACCGCCAATGTTTACACCCAGAACCAACGCCACCAGGGTGGTCGCCGAGAGCATGCCGGTCGCGGCCAGCGAGACAATCAGCAACACCACGGCCACGCTGGAATGGCAGAGCCAGGTGAGCAGCAGCGCCACCAACACTGCAATCAGCAGGTCGCCGTCCAGGCTTTGCATGATCAGTTGAAACACCGGCGTGCTTTCGACCTGAGCCAGGGTTGAACCGAGCATGTGCAGGGCCAGCAGCATCAGCCCCAGGCCGATCAGCGCACAGCCGACACTTTCAAAGCGTGAGTCATCGCGCAGGCGAAACACGATCAACCCCGTCAGCAGCATCAGCGGCATGAGCATCGACATGTCGAGGCTGAGCAGTTGCACCACCAGGGTCGAACCGATATTGGCGCCCAGCATTATCGCCAGCGCCGGGGCCAGCGCGAGGGTGCCGGCCGCTGTGAACGAAGTCGCCATCAGGCTGACGGCAGTGCTGCTTTGCAGGAGGCCGGTGATGCCGATCCCCGACAGCAACGCCATCCAGCGGTTGTTCAGGTTGTGGCCCAGCCACTGGCGCAATGGCGAGCCAAAGCCGCGCAGCAACGCCGAAGAAATCATGTGAGTGCCCCACAGCAGCAAAGCGATGGCGCCTGCGAGGTTGATCAGTAGAGTCGTTCCCGACATGAGAACTCTCCTTATTCTGTGTTGCATTGATCGAAGGCCTGGCCCCAAACCTGTAGGAGCTGAGCTTGCTCGCGATAGCGGCGGACCAGCCAACATTGATGTCGACTGACACACCGCTATCGTCGGAACGCCGCCCGGAGCAAGCTCGGCTCCTACAAAGAGGTGTTCAGGCCATCAGAACCACTGCTTGAAGCGGCGGATGTAGAGGGTTTTCATGACCTGCGCGAAGACGCAGTAGCTGAACAGCGTGCCCACCAGCCAAGGGAAGTAGGCCCACGGCAACGGCTGCAAACCGACCAGCGTGCCCAGCGGCGAGAACGGAATGTAAATGCCCAGCACCATCACCAGCCCGGTCATCAGAATCACCGGCAACGCCGCCGTGCTCTGGAAGAACGGGATCTTCTGTGTGCGCAGCATGTGCACCACCAACGTCTGCGACAGCAGCCCTTCGATGAACCAGCCGGACTGGAACAGGCCCTGCATTTCCACGCTGTTGGCGGCGAACACGTACCACATCAGCGCAAACGTGGTGATGTCGAATACCGACGAGGTCGGCCCGATCCATAGCATGAAACGGCCGATGTTCTTCGCGTCCCACTTGCGCGGTTTGCTGAGGAACTCCTTGTCCATCTTGTCCCACGGCAGCGCCAGCTGAGAGATGTCGTACATGAGGTTTTGCAGCAGCAGGTGAATCGACAGCATCGGCAGAAACGGAATGAACGCACTGGCCACCAGCACCGAGAACACGTTGCCGAAGTTGGAACTGGCGGTCATGTTCAGG
>Ga0302168_1000089_pt1 | contig 22190 bp, 17 predicted proteins | sample I_Fen_N1_2_FD_193494 | JGI IMG/M metagenome (GOLD analysis project Ga0302168, IMG submission 193494) | Peat permafrost microbial communities from Stordalen Mire near Abisko, Sweden - I_Fen_N1_2 | ecosystem: Environmental > Terrestrial > Soil > Wetlands > Permafrost | place: Sweden: Abisko...
TTTTGAACGCCACGGTCTTGAGCGGCAGGTCACTGGTTTCCAGCAGGCTCCTGGCGCGGTCGATGCGCGCGTTTTGCAAAAACTCCATCGGTGTCATGTTTACTTCCCGGGCGAAAACCCGGGTGAAGTGCCGCGTACTCATGGTTGCCAGACCGGCCATGCGCTCAATGCAGAATGCTTCATCCAGGTGTTCCAGCACAAAGTTCTGCACCCGGGTGATCGGCGTTTCGTGCGGGGCAACCGTGGCCATCAACGGGCTGAATTGCGCCTGTCCGCCCTGGCGCTTCATCACCACCAACAGTACTTTGGCCACGTCTTGCGCGACTTTTTTGCCATGGTCTTCGGCGACCACCGCCAGCGCCAGGTCGATGCCGGCGGTCACCCCGCCGGAGGTGATGAGGTTACGGTCCAGCACGTAAATCTGATCGGTCTCCACGGTGGCCTTGGGGAAGCCTTTGATCAGTCGTTCGGTGTAGTGCCAGTGAGTGGTCACGCGGTAACCATCGAGCAATCCGGCGTGTCCCAACACAAAAGCACCCGTGCAAATCGAACCGTAGCGCCCGGCGCGACTCACGGCGCCCGTGAGCCAGTTGAGCAACGGCGGGTGTTTCTCGTTATAGGCACCGGGGCCGCCCGGCACCAACAGCAGGTCGTAACCTTGAATCGCCTGATCAATGTGCAGATCGGCCTGGACGTTGACGCCATTGGAAGCACGCAGCGCGCCAGACTCGGTGCCGATGGTCGTCAGTTCGTAATGGTCGGCCGGGGCCAGGTAACGGTTGGCGATGGAAAACACTTCCATGGGACCGGCCATGTCAAGCAGGAGGAAGCCCGGGAACAACACAACGGCTACGGTTTTCATGGGTTAGGAATCACTGAAGTCAAAGGAAGATCCATCGGCTGAGCACCATTCCCCTGTAGGAGCCGAGCTTGCTCGCGATAGCGGTATGTCAGTCACAGTCAATGTCGACTGATCCATCGCTATCGCGAGCAAGCTCGGCTCCTACAGGGGGTTAGGTGTATGGCATTAAACGGGTGCTGTGCATTATGGCCAATGATGGCGTCAGCGTCGGGAAAGAATGCGTGATTGCGCTCACATTACTGTCAACCTAATCAGGACAGTGTTTCAATTTTCATCTACTTATTGCACCCGCCAGTAACCATTAACCTTCTCCTCACTCGGACGAATCAACGTCCCACCAGGAGATTTCATCATGCTGACCCTTCGCAAAGCTTCTGATCGCGGCGCGGCCAATCACGGTTGGTTGAAGTCGTTCCACACCTTTTCCTTCGCCAACTATCGCAACCCGAAAGAACAGGGTTTTTCCGACCTGTTGGTGATCAACGATGACCGCGTGGCGGCCGGTAAAGGCTTTGGCCAACACCCTCACCGCGACATGGAGATTTTCTCCTACGTGCTCGAAGGCGCGCTGGAACACAAGGACACGCTGGGCACCGGTTCGGTGATCCGTCCGGGTGACGTGCAATTGATGAGCGCCGGCAGCGGCGTGGCCCACAGCGAGTACAACCACTCGGCAACCCGGCCTGTGCATTTCCTGCAAATCTGGATCGTGCCGGAAGTCAGCGGCGCCAAACCGCGTTATCAGCAAGAGCACTTCAGCACGCAGAAAAAACGCGGGCGTCTGCAACTGATCATCTCCCCTGACGGCGACAAGGGTTCGCTGAAGGTGCGCCAGGATGCACGGGTGTACGCCGCGCTGATCGACGGCAAGGAAAGCGCTGCGCTGGAACTGGCCGCGAATCGTTATGCCTACGTGCACGTGGCCCGTGGCAGCGTTGAACTCAACGGCGTTCAGTTGCAGGAAGGTGATGGCGTGCGGGTTCGCGATGAACAGGTGCTGATGTTGAGCAACGGTGTGGATGCCGAAGTGCTGGTGTTCGACCTGCGCCCGCAAGAACTGCCTGAAATGCCGTAAGGTCAAGCAATCGCAGCCTCGTTTCACTCGTCAGCTCCCACAGGGTTTGGCTTAAACCTGTGGGAGCTGACGAGTGAAGCGAGGCTGCGATTCTTTAGGCTTTACTCGCCCGTCCCTGAAAACACCGCGACAATTTCTTCAATCACCGCCCGCACCCGCGCGGTGTGCCGCAAGTCGGCGTGGGTCACCAGCCAGACGTCATACGGCAGCGGTCGTGTGCGCTCCGGCCAGAGTCTGACCAAGCCATCCCTCTCCCCCATGTACACCGGAATTTCCCCCAGCCCGATACCCGCCGCAATGGATCGACGCACCAGCAGGCTGGAGCTCAGGCTCGACACGATCCGTCCGCGATGCAACGGCTCCGACACCAGCGTCATGTCCTTCTGGCTTTGCAGGTACGGCTGATACACCACCAGATCATGCCCTTCAAATGCCGAACCCGGCGCCGGCACACCGTTGGCATCCACATACGCCTGGGAGGCGAAAAGGCCCACTGGCCAGCGGGCGATTCGGCGCGCGATCAGGTCTGGATTATCCGGCCGGGTATTGCGCACGGCGATGTCGGCTTCGCGTTTGGCCAGGCTGAGAATCTGCGTCGAAGCGTCCAGTTGCACGCGGACGTCGGGGTGCTGCTGATGAAGGCGCGCAATGGCCGGGATCAGGAAATCGATGGCCATGGAATCCGTGGTGCTGACCCTGACGAGGCCGGTCAATCGGTCATCCAGTCCCTGGATCTGCCGCTCCAGCTCCAGTGCCGAACGCTCCATTTTTTCCACCGCCGCCAGTGCCGCCTCACCGACGGCGGTCAGTGCGTAGCCTTCCGAGGTGCGCAGGAACAACGTGGCACTCAATGACTTTTCCAGCGCCGTAATGCGTCGGCCCACCGTGGCCTGATCGACCCCCAGCACCCGCGCGGCGCCGCGCAGTGTCGACTCCCGGCACACCGCGAGGAATACCCGTGCGTCATCCCAATTCATTCGGCTTTCCTACTGATGCAGTTACGCATCACCTTAGCGCAAAATCGCTGCGTTATTGCATTGGATAATCGCGATAGGCTGAACGCCAGCAAACACCTCTCAGGATCCAGCTCATGCACAGCTCATCGCCCTCCTCGCGCAGCGCCCTGTGGCTGCCGATCTTCGCCGGCCTCAGCGCCAGCCTGGTCAGTATTGGCCTGGCGCGATTTGCGTACACGCCGTTGATTCCCTCGTTGATCCAGGCGCACTGGTTTTCCGCCAGCGACGTGGTTTACCTCGGTGCCGCCAACCTCGTCGGTTACTTGATTGGCGCCCTGATCGGCCGCCCCGTCGCGCAACGCACCTCCAACAAAACCGCGCTGCGACTGATGATGGTTGCGGTGACGTTATCGTTCTTCGCCTGTGGCTTTCCCTTGTCGGTGAGCTGGTTCTTCGGCTGGCGCCTGCTGTCGGGCGTTGCCGGTGGCGCGATCATGGTGCTGGTGGCCGCAACCGTCTTGCCCCACGTGCCGGCATCACGCCGAGGATTGGCCAGCGGCGCGATTTTTCTCGGCATCGGCCTGGGCATTGCCGGTTCGGGGACGATTGTTCCGCCGTTGCTGAGCCTTGGCCTGCAGCAGACCTGGTTCGGCCTTGGCCTGTTGTCCCTGGTGCTCACTGCGGCCAGTTGGTTCGGCTGGCCGTCAGAGGCTCATCACGTGACCGTCACACCATCAATCGACGAGCCCAAAACTGCCACTGATCCACAGGTTTACCTGCTGTTCGCTCAATACGCGTTCATGGCCGCCGGGCTGGTGCCTGCCATGGTGTTCCTGGTGGATTACGTCGCCCGTGGCCTCGGCGCCGGCCCGCATGTCGGCGCGCTGATCTGGGTGATGTATGGCCTTGGCGCGATTATCGGGCCAGTGAGTTATGGCTTTCTGGCGGATCAGTTCGGCGCGAAAGTCAGTATTCGCCTGGTGCTGGTGGTGCAGGCGATTGCCGTTGGTCTGCTGGCGATATCGAGTTCTTTTGCGACGCTTGCCTTGCTGGCGGTGATTCTCGGCTCGTTCCCGCCGGGCATCGTCCCGTTGGCGCTGGCACGGGTTCACGAACTGATCCCCCAGCCTCACCAGCAGCAAGTGGCCTGGAGCCGCGCGACGGTTTCGTTCGCGACGTTTCAAGCCATCGCAGGCTTTGCCTATTCAGCGCTGTTCAATGCCAGCGGCGGTCATCACGCCCTGTTGTTTGTCATCGCGGCGGGTGCGATTGTGGTTGCACTGCTGCTGGAACAGGGCATGCGTTTGATCAACCGTCGTGATGATTTGTTGCCTGTCTTGAACTGAATCACCGCTCCCTTAATGCGGTCCCACTGTTATGACTTCTCTATCCCAGGACTTCGACATGACCTTGCCCCAAACCATGACCCTGATTGAAATCACCGAGCCCGGCGGCCCCGAGGTTTTAAAGCCGCGCCAGGAGCCGGTGCCCACCCCGGCGGAAGGTGAAGTGCTGATTCGCGTACACGCGGCCGGGATCAACCGCCCCGATGCGCTTCAACGGGCCGGCAAGTACCCGCTGAAACCCGGCATGAGCCCGTTTCCGGGGCTGGAAGTGGCTGGGGAAGTGGTGGCCATCGGCACCGGCGTCACCGAATTTATCGTGGGCGACAAGGTCTGCGCGCTGACCAACGGCGGCGGCTACGCACAGTATTGCGTGGCACCGGCCGGCCAGACACTGCCGATCCCTGAGGGGATGGATTGGGTACACGCGGCGGCAGTCCCGGAAACCTTCTTCACGGTGTGGGCCAACCTGTTCGACATGGGCGGTGCCAGCAAAGGCCAGCGCGCACTGATCCACGGCGGCACCAGCGGCATCGGCACCACCGCGTTGATGCTCTGTCGCGAATTCGGGGTCAAGGCCTTCGCCACGGCGGGCAGTGAGGACAAGTGTGCGGTGATCCGTCAGTTGGGGGCCGAGCCGATCAACTACCGTGACCAGGATTTCGCCGAAGTCATCGCGCAAAAAACCGCCGGCAAAGGCGTGAACGTGATCCTCGACATCATGGGCGGTTCGTACCTCAATCCCAATATTGCGGCGCTGGGCATGGAAGGTCGATTGGTCATGCTGGGCTTTCTCGGCGGTGCTCACGCCAAGGATGTCGACCTGCTGGCGATCATGGCCAAGCGCGCAATCATCACCGGTTCCCTGTTGCGCTCACGCACCCGCGAAGAAAAGGCCTCGATTGCTGAACAGTTGCGAGAGTACGTCTGGCCAGTGCTCGCCGCCGGGCGCTGTTTGCCGATGATTGACAAGGTGTATGCGCTCAATGATGCGTCGCAGGCCCATGCGCGGATGGAGGCTGGGGATCATGTTGGCAAGATTGTGTTGCAGGTGGATTGATCGGGATTTGGCGTTGCCAGCAATGGCCCCATCGCGAGCAAGCTCGGCTCCTACAGATCCCTTGTGGGAGCCGGGCTTGCCCGCGATGGGGCCCGATCATTCACCCCAAAACCTCATACGGCTGTCGAAATTCTTCCCGCCCCAGCCACGCATCTGCTAAAAACCGTCCTTTCCCGCTGATCTCCCGGACCCTCGCATGTTGTCGAATTTGTTGAGCCGCTTGAGCCGTCGCTGGCTACCGCTGCTGTGCATGGCCACATTGATCGTCGGCCTGCCGGTGAGTTGTGGCGTGCTCAACTACAAAGAACGCGAGTTGCTGTTTCGCATCGAGCCGGGCACGGCCGGTTGGTATCGCGGCTTGCCGAGCGATGTGCAGGAATTCGACATCAAACCCGCCAGTTTCAAGGCCGGGCAAAACCTGCATGCCTGGTGGTGGCCGGCGGCGCGTCGGGATGCGCCGTCGATCCTCTACCTCCACGGCGTGCGCTGGAATCTGACGGGCCAGGCGTTTCGCATCGAGCAATTGCGCGCGATGGGCTACTCGGTGCTGGCCATCGACTACCGTGGCTTCGGTCAAAGCAAAGGCGACTTGCCCTCGGAAGCCAGTGTTTACGAAGACGCCCGAGCCGCTTGGGAGCGTTTCACCCAGATGCAACCGGACGCCAACAAGCGTCTGATCTACGGCCATTCCCTGGGCGGCGCAGTGGCCATCGACCTTGCGGCAGACCTGGCCGCACAAGCGAAAAAGCACCATGACCCGGTGCCGGTGCGCGGGCTGGTGATCGAGTCCACGTTCACCTCGCTGGGCGATGCCGTGGCGCAAGTGGCCGACAGCAACCTGCCGGTGAAATGGCTGCCGGTGCGTTGGCTGGTGTCGCAGAAATTCGATTCCATCGACAAAATCGTCGACATCGACATGCCGCTGCTGGTGGTCCACGGCCTGGCCGACCCGTTCATGCCTTCACGCTTCAGCCAGCAATTGTTCAATGCCGCCAATGAACCCAAGCGCCTGCTGCTGGTGCCCGGCGGTACGCACAACAACAGCATGAGTCTGGGTGGCAGCCAGTATCGCCAGGCAATCGATGGTTTGATGAAAGCCAAACCTAGCGGTAACCCCGGGCTTGCAGGTTGAACAGCTGCGCGTAACGCCCGCCCGCCGCCGCCAGGCTATCGTGATCGCCACGTTCTAGGATCGCCCCCTGGTCCAGCACGATGATGTGATCTGCATTGCGCACGCTGGAGAACCGGTGGGAAATCAGCAGCGTCATGCGGCCTTCGGTGTGCTCGCTGAAATGCTCGAACACCGCCGCTTCCGCCGCCGGATCGAGGGCCGAGGTCGGCTCATCGAGAATCAGGATATCGGCATCGCGACGCATGTAGGCACGTGATAAAGCGATCTTCTGCCACTGCCCGCCGGACAACTCTTGCCCACCGGCAAACCATCGCCCCAGTTGTGTGGCATACCCGCGATCCAGACGTTCGATGAACGGCGCCGCCATGCCTTGGGCCGCCGCGTCCTGCCAGCGCTGTTCATCGTTGAACGCCAAGGTGTCGCCAACGCCGATGTTTTCGCCCACCGAGAATTGGTAGCGGATGTAATCCTGAAAAATCACGCCGATGCGCTGCCGCAGCGCAACTTCCTGCCAAGCCTGCAAATCGCTGCCGTCGAGCAGGATTCGCCCTTGATCGGGGCGGTACAGACGCGTCAGCAACTTGATCAGCGTGGTCTTGCCCGAACCGTTTTCGCCCACCAGCGCCAGGCTCCGCCCCGGCACCAGATGCAGGTCGATACGCTCCAGCGCAGCACGACTCGCCCCCGGATACGTGAAGCCGACATTCTCGAATCGCAGGCCATCGCCAGGCACGGCGCCTTCCGTGAGCGTCCCGGTATCGGCCACCACCGGTTCGGCCAGGTACTCGTAGAGGTTGGATAGGTATAGGCCATCTTCATAGAGCCCGCTGATGGCGCTCAAGCTACTGCTGACCGCGGTTTGCCCCTGCTTGAACAACACCAGGTACATGGTCATTTGCCCCAGGGTGACATTGCCGTGAACGGCATCGACCACCACCCACGCATACGCCAGGTAAAACGCCGCCGTGCCGAGCAGGCCGAGGACAAATCCCCAGCCATCGCGACGCAACGTCAACCGACGGTCTTCGGCGTAGAGACGCGCGAAGGTATCGCGATAACGCTTCAATAACAGCGGCGCGAAACCGAACAATTTGACCTCTTTGATGTAGCCCTCATGGGAGAGCAGCGTCTCGATGTAATTCTGCTGCCGACTCTCCGGCGCCCGGCGGGTGAACAGCCGAAACGCATCCCCGGAAAAATGCGCCTCGGCGAAAAACACCGGCAACGCTCCGACCACCAGCAGCACCAGCGCCCACGGCGAAAAGTGCACCAGCAATACGCCGAAGCTGATCAGCACAATCAGGTTCTGAATCAGCCCCAACGACTTCATCACCAGCGCCAGCGGCCGGGTCGATGCCTCACGCCGTACCCGCACCAGTTTGTCGTAAAACTCGGAATTCTCGAACTGCACCAACGACAACGTCTGGGCTTTCTCCAGAATCATCGTGTTGACCTTCTGCCCCAACTGCACGCGCAACAGCGACTGCTGAACCGACAACGCCCGTTGCGTAGCGGACAACAACGCCAGCACCCCCGCCTCCATCAGCACATAACGCACCACCGGCCACAACGGCGCACTGCCCTGCTGCGCATGCAACTGCATGGCGCTGACCACCGCGTCGACGATGCGCTGACCGATCCACGCGGCGAGTGCCGGGAGGACACCGGCAATCAGGGTGGCCAGGACCAGGCCGAGGAACAATCCACGGGACGTGCCCCAGACCAGAAGCAAGGCGCGTCGGGCCTGGTCGAACAAGTCGGTGAGGCGGCCAAAAACCGGGATCATCCCGAGCACTCCACCTGAAACCGCGCCCGATACCGCCCCGGGCTCTCCCCCGTCCATTTCTTGAACGCCCGATGGAACGCACTCGGCTCCTGAAAGCCCAGCCGTTCAGCGATGTCGCTGATGCTCGCCTTGCTCTGGCGCAATTGTTCAAACGCAACGCCGCGCCGTACTTCGTCCTTGATCTCCTGATAGGAGCAGCCTTCGCGCTCGAGTTTTCGGCGGAAGGTGCTGGGGCTCAAGTGTTGTTCCAGGGCGAAATCCTGCAGGGTCGGCCATTCGCTGTAGTCGCTGTTGCGCAGGCGCTGGTGCACTTGCGAGGCCAGGCCGTGCTGGTTGCGGAAGCGGATCACCAGCCATTGCGGGGCCGTGCGCAGGAATACTTTGAGTGAGGCCAGGTCTTGCACCACCGGCAGGCGCAGGTAGTGGCTGGCGAATTCGATTTCGGTGCGCTCGGCGCCGAAGGTCAGGTTGGGGCCCCACAGCAGGCGGTCGTCGCTGAGGGACACGCGTTCATGACGGAAGTCTGCACGGTCGATGGGAATACGTCGCCCGCCCAGCCAGCACAGCAGGCTGATCATCAGCACCAGGAACGTCTCTTCGCCAAAACGGCTGACGTCGTCGTTTTGCGCGTGGGTGTCGAGGCTGATGATGGCGCGCTTGCCGCGCACGGTCAGGGTGCCGCGAAAGTCGCGCAGGAACAGGCCGAAATTGGCCAGGCACTGGCGCATGGCTTTGTGCAGGTCGGGTTCCTGGATCAACGCACGGCAGATCAAGGCGAAGCTACCCGGCGGCATGCCGTGGGAGTCGAGCCGAAAAAACTCGTCGTTCAACTCGCGGATCTGAATCAGCCAGAGTTCCGCAAACGCACTGGCCGGCACCCGCGCCGTGGGCTCAGCCATAAATGCCGGGTCGATACCGGCCTGTTCCAGCACAGCCGTCAGGCGCTGCGAATCTCCTCCCAGGGCGTGGATCATGGCTTGCACGAAATAAACGGCAACCGAGTCGTTTTCCCGCATGTGAACGTTTCGCTCCCTGACACTTGAATGGCAAAAAACACCAGCACCGTTGAACAGTTGCGGCATAGGACAACTGAGCGGCCGGTTCTAGACTCGCGGCCAATAGTACGCCTTCGACCGTTACGACGGCCAAGGTATCGCAAGGTATGAGTGGAAGGACGGCAACATGAATCTGCAAAACATCGGCGTGATCGGCGCGGGCACCATGGGCAACGGGATTGCGCAGGTCTGTGCGCTGGCCGGCTTCACCGTGACCCTGATCGACATCTCCGAAAGCGCCCTGCAAAAAGCCCTGGCCACCGTCAGCAAAAACCTCGATCGCCAGGTCGCCAAGGAAACGCTGACCGAGGAACAGAAGCACGTCGCCCTCGACAGGATTCGCACCAGCACCCAGTACGACAGCCTGAAGAACGCGCAACTGGTGATCGAAGCGGCCACCGAAAACCTCGACCTGAAACTGCGCGTGCTGCAACAGATTGCCGCGCAGGTCAGCACCGAGTGCGTGATTGCCTCCAACACCTCGTCGCTGTCGATTACCCAACTCGCCGCCAGCGTCAGCCAGCCTGAGCGTTTCATCGGTCTGCACTTCTTCAACCCGGTGCCGGTGATGGGCCTGATTGAAGTGATTCGCGGCCTGCAAACCAGCGACGCCACGCACGCCCTCGCCCTGGACATGGCGACCACCCTGGGCAAAACCGCGATCACCGCCGGCAACCGCCCGGGCTTCGTGGTTAACCGGATTCTGGTGCCGATGATCAACGAAGCCATTCTGGTGTTCCAGGAAGGCCTGGCCAGTACCGAAGACATCGACGCCGGCATGCGCCTGGGCTGCAACCAGCCGATCGGCCCGCTGGCCCTGGCCGACCTGATCGGTCTGGATACCTTGCTGGCCATCATGGAAGCCTTCTACGACGGCTTCAACGACAGCAAATACCGCCCGGCGCCACTGCTCAAGGAAATGGTCGCCGCCGGTTATCTGGGCCGTAAAACAGGACGTGGCTTCCATGCCTATGCCTGAGCGTTGCTCGCGTTTTAACGAGTACCGGGACAAAGTGCTGGAGTTGTTCTCCAGCAAGGGTTTCGGTCAGGTCGGCATGCGTGAACTGGCGACGTGCCTGGGGCTGTCCTCGGGCTCGTTGTACCACCATTACCCGAGCAAGCAGCATTTGCTGCTCGACTTGATCGAGGAGTTCTACGAAGAGCTGCTGGCGACGCTGGATCGCCTCAATCAAAAGGGCCCGGCGAAACGCGACAAGCTGCAAAACCTGATCCGCGCGCATTTAAATCTGCACCGCGAAATGCCCTGGCATTTTCGTCTGGCGGAACGCGACAGCGGTTGCCTCAATGACGAGCAACAGGCGCGAGTCCGGCAATTGCGTGAGCAATACGAACACCGCCTGCTGCTGATGCTCGGCACCAAACCCCGGGTTGGTGAACAGGCGCAACGGGCCACTGCACACGCCATCGCCAATTTGCTCAACAGCGCCCCCAGCTGGCTCATGCAACATCCGCTGAATGACCATGAGCGCGATGAACTGCTGGAAAACATGGTGAGCGGGGCCATTGAGCGTCTGCTGCGGCCTTCGGCGCCACGCGCGGTGGCGTGAGCACCTGACGCAATGTCAGGTGCACGCGTGCTCAGGCAATAAAGCACCGCACTTCAATAGAAAAATCATCTAAACAAATTTTGCCAAACACTCCCTCTAACGCTTTGCTAATGGCGTCCAATTACTGCGGAGCCGGCGGTTGATCCAACCACGCCCGGCCGCATTCGTTACCGGGAGCACACCATGAAAATCAATCCCTACCTGATCTTCAACGGCGACTGCAAAGCGGCCTTCACCTTTTACGAAAGAAGCTTGCCCGGCAAGATCGAAGCCATGATGACCTTCGGTGAAACCCCGGCCGGCGAGCACGTGCCGACGGATCTTCACAACCTGATCATTCACACCCGCCTGGTGGTGGGCGATCAGGCGATCATGGGGTCCGACACGACACCGGATCGTCCCGTCGATGACATGGCCGGTTTTTCGGTTTCGCTGAATGTCGACAGCATCGCGGAGGCGGAACGGGTCTTTAATGCCTTGTCGGAAGACGGCACCGTGCAAATGCCACTGGAACAGACGTTTTGGGCCGCGCGTTTCGGCATGCTGGTGGACCGGTTTGGCGTGTCGTGGATGGTCAATTGCGAGAAAGACCAATAGCAGGCTTTTGCGACGGGCATGAAAAAGCCCAACCTGAAAAAGTTGGGCATGGAATGTCGCCGGGCAACCTATCAGAGGGCGAAAGGCTCAATAGAGAATTGGCTAGTCGCGGCCTGAGCGACTAGCTTTAACGTGGTCCGGATCATCAACGTACTGTCAGCATTCGCTGAGCAGAAACACAGGCAGGACACTGACCCTTCGCTTGATTGGCAAAATCACATTAATGGAGCACAGTCCCGATGAATATCAAAAACAAAAGCCGTGCCCTGCTGGGTTTGGCACTGCTGGCTGCTGGCCTTGCCGGTTGCCAGACTAACCAGCAATTTATTGCTGCCAATCAAGATGCCGCGTTGAAGGTGGTGACCACTCGCGCAGCCTTCGAAATGAACTGCCAGGCTGTAACGCCGACCATCTTGTCGAGCAAAGTAGCCCAAATGCAATATGGCTATGCCCGTACCGAATACACCGTGGGTGTTCGTGGTTGCGGCAAGCAAGCGGTGTATATGGCACTGTGCCTGGACACCAGCACCTGCAATGCCTACACCGATACCGCCCGCCTCGGCCAATATTGATTGACCTGCCGCCGCAACCCTTTGCGGCGGCTTTCCAATAGCATCCCCGTCCTTTCTAAAAAGGGGACAAGCCGCAACGCTAGCTGCTGTTACAACGTGCGTGTTGGCTGAACTGCCGGTTGGCTTCAGAGCTTGGCGATCGAGACCTCGGTGGATTTGACGAAGGCAATCACTTCGCTGCCCACTTTCAGTTCAAGGTCACGCACCGAGCGCGTGGTAATTACGGACGTAACGATTCCAGAGGCGGTTTGCACGTCGATCTCGGACACCACTTCGCCTTGAACGATTTCCTTGATGACGCCCTTGAACTGGTTCCGGACGTTGATCGCTTTGATGGTCATGATGAGGCTTCCTGTCTGGTGGCGGACGCATCCGTGCGGATGCGCAGGCCTTCAAAGTGCACCACCTGTACAAACAACAAAAGGAATAAATAATTATCTATTTATTCCTTTTTTGAATATAAAACCTCGGATCATTGCCCGGGTTTTCAGGACGTTTGAACCATTCGTCGTATAGGCAAATCTTTGACGCCAAGCTCATTGTGTCTGGCTTGGGGTTTGCAAAGGCCGGTCGTAGCCGCCCGGAAACGACGTTATTCTGACGCAGCGACAATCAATTCAACATTCAAGGACCCCGGCGAAACGCCTGGTGAGTCACCGGAGATTTAACGTGTCAACCCTCAGTGAAATCGCAGCGAACCACGCGAGAATGGCTAAATTACAGGAACAAGAGTCGACCGGATTAAGTGAGCGGCACGTTCAAATTGTGGGGTGCTTCGAAGTGCCCGTCATGGAAGAACAACAGCAACACATTCCATTGCACTTGATCGCTGGGGCGCAGGACAACCACCTTGCCCAGGCAGCGGGTTATTTGCTCTGAGTGAGTTTGTGCGCAGGGAGTGACACCAACCGGTTGGTAACTATTCCCTGCGCACTGATCCAGTGCATCAGAAACTTCGTTAGACTTTCTGACCCAACAGCAACCCTGTGGGGAGGAAGCCAGTTGCTACTGCGAAGGCATTGCCCGCAATCGCCGGCCCACTACATCCAGCACATCGCAGCCATCGCGCAATGGGATGGCGCACAGCAACGCAAAGTCGCTGAGGATGAAGGATTCGCACTCAATCGAACCGCGCATCGACATGTTTTCCAGTACCTGAGTGACGGCACGAATTCGGTAGTTGGCGGCTTCATATAAAACGTCGAGCGGTGCGTGGGTATCGACGAACAGCGTGGGCATGTCGGTGCAGTTGCTGGTGAGGGCCATGAAGCGGCTTTTGGGGTGAGGGATTGGTTTTTCGTAGGGTGGATCTGGGTGAAGGGTTTTCATTTTTTTTAACCTTTGGCGGATAAGTTTAAGCTACCAACGGCCTTCCTACGGGCTTGGGTGGCAGCCGTACGCGGGAGTAGGAAACTGAGGATCCACCAAACTCAGCCACGCCGAAGCGTGTCCCGCGCACAGCCGCCGCGAACGATCTTACGGACACTAAGTAAGTGCCGCAATCACACGACAGCGCTGACGCGCGGTGAAAATCCAAGGGTTCCTACACCCTGCCACTGCATTTGCAGCGACAGCCAAAGACTATCCATGGAAATCACTTCGCACCAGTTCATCAAAGCCGCTACAACTTGAAGGAAACTTCCGACGACCTTGCCCAGAAATTTCGCCCTCGCGCAGGGAAAAAGGGGACGGATTTATTTTTTGCTCTTATCAAAGCTAACGGCAAAAATAAATCCGCCCCCCTTTACCGTCCCTCTGGTTCAGAGCCCCCCTACCAAGTGGATTGGTCTTCAAGACCCGCTTTGTGAAGATCATCTTTCCACTCTACAGTTGCCAATCTAAAAATATCTTCGAAAAAAGCTCTCGTGTTCTCCATCTCATCCCAACCACAAGGGAAAGACGAATATTCTTCAGGGTCATACGCCAGCAGCGATTGAAAATCATAATCTTTATCCTGGAGAGCTTCCTCCAAACTCTTATAAATAAAGAATTTGTGCCGGTATGACTTTCTTGTAGGCAAGCAGTATTTAAGTATTATCTCTTCCCTATCAGCCGGGTCATTAGGATCAAGTTTTTCAAGAGCCTCCCCTAGCGTTTCTTCACGGTCATATATATCAATTCCCCCCAAAAAAAATGCTGGGGTCGGGAGGTATGGTTGCCCATCATCTGGATCAATAAACATTTCTCACCTATTTAATTGGATATAGCGTAAACGGCACGCCAGTTACAGGATCGAATTTCATTTCAAATCCATTCATTTGAATCAATTCCGGATTTTTTTCCGACTTTGGATTAGGTATATAGCCCTCTCCCGCACCAGGGAGTCTCATCCTCACAATATCGGCCTTCTGAGAATCTTTTCCCGTAAAACGTGTTAGCCCTTGCTCCGTCCGTGTTGTTCCGAGTTTGTAGGCTTTGAGCATGATTTCCCAACTATGAAATCTGGAGCTGGAATTACCTTTCTTATTCCGAGGTGTCTTACCTGTAATAGGATTCGTACCATCGATAGCTCGTTGTTTCCATTTGGTCTCTGAGATCTCAGGATCATGCTTCCCAACCATATGCATGCCTTGACTGTCGTTTAATCTTTTAACTTCTTTCTTGGCAAGCTCCGAAGCACTTAGCTTCGGCTTCGGCAGCGCCGGCTCACCCTCATCAACCTTAGCGCCAGTCGTATCATCCGGCGCCTGACACCCAGGCTTATTCGGCGGCGGGCAGTTCCCGCTCAACCCCAACGGATCAACCCACCCCGTCGGGTTCGGCGTGTATTGGTACTGATTCAGCCCACCCGCCAACTTCACCGGGTCCGGCGTCAGGTATCGGCCAATCTCTGGATCATAGTACCGATGCCGGTTGTAATGCAGGCCGCTCTCGGCATCAAAGTACTGCCCCTGAAACCGTAGTGGCTGCTCAAGCTGCTCGCCCCCACCGAACGCCAAATGCGTGACTTTGCCGTAGGCGTTGTACTTCGCCGACCACACAATCTCGCCACCAAAGTCGGTCAGTTCCTGCGGTGTACCGAGGTGGTCGAGTTGGTAGTAGAACGGGCAGGCTTTGCGCGGGCCTTTGCCGTCGAGCATGGCCAGCGGGCGGAAGCTGCCGGGTTCGTAGAGGTAGCTGCGGTAATGTTCGCGGCTGCTTTCGGCGACGAGGTGGTCGCCTTGCCAGAAGAACTCGGTGGTTTTTCCGTCGACGGTTTTGGCGATGCGGCGGCCGAAGGCGTCGTAGCGGTAGCTGGAGCGGCGACCGTCCGGGGTGGTGACGCCGATGAGGCGATGTTGGCAGTCGTAGCGGTACTCGGTGACGAGTTTTTGCCCGGTGCCGCGGCGTTCGCGGATCAGGTTGCCGAAGGCGTCGTAGTCGTAGTGGCGGTCGCCTTGCATCAGCAACCGATTGCCTCGCACTTTCGCGGCGCCGGGGCGGTCCTGCATCAACAGGTTGCCGGCCGGGTCGTGGGCGAAGGATTCCGGTGGGGTGTCGCGGGTATGGCGCACGCGGATCAGGCGGTTAAGCGGGTCGTATTGGTAGTTGCGTTGGCCGTGGCGGGTGTCGGCGATGCTGTCGAGATTGCCGTTGGTGCTGTAGGCATAGTCGCGGCGATACAGTGGTTGTTGGTTTTGGCTGATGGCATGGGCTTGCAGACGGCCCTGATCGTCGTAGGCAAAGTCGCTGAGCAACTGGCCTTGTTGGCGTTGTTGTTCGCGACCGAAGGTAAATTGGTGGCCGGTGAGCCGCGCGCCGTTGAGGTCGATGGCGGTCAGCGCGCCGCCCTTGGCGTGGTGGTAATCGAGTTTGCTGCCGTCCGGCAGGCGCAGGCGATTGAGTTGGCCGCAGGCGTCGTAGCCATAGCGCAGGGTGCCCCAGCCCTGATGCTCGGTGATCAAGCGGTCCTGTGGGTCGTATTCGAATTCCAGCGGATGGTCATGGCCGTCGTCGACGCCAATCAGCCGGCCGAGGCTGTCGTAGCGGTATTCGACCTTGACGCCGTCGGGCAGGGTTTTGACCCGCAAGCGGCCGGCCGAATCCCGCTCATAGGCGGTAACCAGTTGTGAACCATCGTCGCCGAACTCGGTTTTCTCCAGCAGCTGGCCATTGAGGTCGTAGACGTACGCCGTGCGCTGACCGTCGAAGCCGGTTTCCTGTCGGATCAATCCGCCGGGGGTGTAGTCCAGCCGATAGTGTTCACCGGATTCGTTTTCGATTTCCGTGAGCAACAGCTGCGCGTTGTCGTAGCGATACTTCAGCTGGGTGCCGTCGGCATTGAGGCGACGGCTGACCAGGTGCAGGTCGTCGAGGTAGTCGTAGCGCGTGATGCGGCCGAGTTCGTCGCGTTCGGCGGTGATCTTGCCGTAGGCGTTGTAGCTGTAGGCGCGACTGGCACCGGTAGGAAGAATCGTCTGGATCAGTCGGCCAACGGCGTCCCATTGCGACTTCGTGACCGCGCCATGTTCGTCTTGACGGGTAAGCTGCCGCCCCAATGCATCGTAGGAAAAGCGCCGAACACCGCCGTCCGGCAACGTTTCCTCGACCAGTTGCCCCAAACCGTTCCAGACGAACACATGCCGACTGGTGTCCGGGTAGCGGATCGACAGCAGCAGCCCTTTGTCGTCGTAGTGGTAATGGGTGACCTGGCCGTCAGGGTCGGTCGCTTCGGTAATGTCTCCCTGGACATTGCGCAGATACTTCCACACCGCTTTACCGCGATAGCGCGCGTGCAGGAAACCGTTGCGATACTCGTAGGCCGTTGGCTCGTCTTCCGGCGGAATCAGCGCCACCAGGTGTCCGACTTCGTCGTAGCGGTATTCAGTCACCGCACCGAGCGGGTCCTGCTCGGCAATCAACCGGCCTTCGTCGTCGTAGGCCTTGAGCTGTTCACCGCCATCCAGCTCGACCTTGCGCACCAGCCGCGCCCGCTCGTCGTGGACGTAAACCTCTTCGCTGCCGTCGACGTTGTGAACGGTGACGCTGCCAGCGTCATCCCACACGTAGCGCGCGTCCATCTGCGCGAACGAGGCCCAATGGCGGATGCAGCGCGCCGCTTTGCCGGACCTTTCCCACGCCCAGAAGAAACTCGCCCCACCGGCCAGTTGCCGCTGGAGGATGACGTGCTGGTCGTCGTAGTCGTAGCGTTCGCTTTCACCGGCGGCGTTGCTGGCTTCGATCAGTTGTGCGCGTTCGTCGTAGGTGTAACTGACCAGGGTTTGCTCGGTTTTCCAGCACTCCTCAAGGGTTTGCGCGGGGACAACCACTTGGTAGTCGACGGCGACCAAATGGCTGCGCTCATAACGCAAACGCAAGGCGCGGCCGGCGCCGTTGTCGAGGCGCTGGATGCGCGCCTGGCGGTCGCGAGTGATGCGCAGGCGGTTGTCGTAAGCGTCGCTGATCGCGGTCAAAAAACCATTTCGAAAGTGATAAAACCGCGTGCCGTCGCCGGCCTGGGCGAGGATTAGTTCTTCGGGTTCAGCCCCGAGATAAATCGCTGCGCGCGACAGGCTGTTGTGAATCGCCGGGCGTTTAGCAGTCGGCAACGGGAATGGGGTGCGACGGTTTTCGTGGTCGATCCAGATGACGCTGTCGCCATCAATTTCCAAGCGATGGGAGAGCGAATGGCTCCAGCCGAAACCGAGGCCACCATCGATCTCGGCGGCACTGGTGCGATAGAGCCGGGTGAAGTCAAACGGCAGAATGCCGTCCAGCTCACCGTCGGTGAGGGTCAGCAGTTCTTCGCCGGTGACCATCGAGACCGGGCATTTGTTGGTGGCGGTTTTGTTGGCGGAGTCGGCACTGTCGCCGTTGGGGTTTTTCGCCTGATCCGGGGCGTTGTCGTGGTGTTCGATTTGCTTGAGCGTGGTGTTTCGTTTGGCATCCCAGCGCAACAACACTCCACCTTTTTTCAGACCCGCTGCGACTCCACGCGCGGCGACTGTTTTGTAGCGGTCTACATACTCCATAAAGTTATCGACGATCGTGACCATCGACTTCACGAAGCCCATTACGGCCTGAAAAATCTGCGCGCTGTACTTGGCTAGTCGCATTGTCAGCCAGGCAATACCGACGCCAACCACGCTCAACACCAAGCCAATCAACAAGTCGATAACCAGACCAACCACGACTTTGGAAATGGCTTCCGCCGAGGAGGCGGCTAGTTGCGAAGGTGGCAATGCTTCGAGCCATAACATTGCGGTGCGCATCAGCAAACACAGCGCCGCCTCGTCGCTGGCCAGCAACATGGCTTTTTCCATCTTGTCTGGAGCGCTGACTGCGAGCCTTGCCAGCTCACCTGCGCTTTCACCCAGTTTCTCGGCAAAGGCTCCAGGGTTTTTCAGAATGTCGGTTAGTTCACCGATACCATCCCAAACAGCCTGAATCGCCGCCCAGCCTCCTGCGAGCATTCCATTGCCCACGGCGGCCAACGATGCCGACGCCGATTGCTGCGACCACTGCGGCTTGAACCCCTCCCACTCCTTGCGCAGCCAGCCTTCCAGCTCCATGGTCAGGCCTTTGTAAGAATCAAAAAGCTTGTCGATCTGCTTCGGGGTAATTTCACTCTGAACATGAACCCGGTAGAACTTTCCGGGCTTCCCTACGAACTGTCCTTTACCATTCTCATCGAGCTTGACCGGCGTGCTTTCGCCGCCATCAACAGCAATCACATCAACCGAAATGTTCCCCAACGGAATGTCATAAACCGATTCGAACTTGCTCTCAATCTCCAGAATCTTGCTATCCGGACACTGCGCAACACTGGAGAAAAAATCATCATCGCCACTGCTCACCGCAGTCGTGGCCCCCCCAAGTTTGATCAGCCGCTCCATGCCCATCAGCGAAGGCAAATCCATCGCCCGGCTGACCCTGTCCGAGTTGCGCCCCAAGAAGCTGCCAAGTTGCTGGCGATACAACACCAGCGTGTCTTTAAACCCGTCGAGCTCCTGCTCGATCCGTACGATCTGATCCATCAGTCCAGCTCCGTCATCAGGTAATCCACCAAGGCTGATTTCGGTGCTTGAGGCAGGTCCGGCGTCTGCAAGAAGAGCGCGACCTTGTGCCGTAATACGCTCGGCGAAAACGCCTCATAAAGATCAGGTCGGTCTTCGCTCAACCACATCAGCAAGTTGTTGATGCGAGTCGCCGCGGACTCGTCTGCGAGGAACTTGAGTAGCGACTCGGAAACCTCCCACCACGGAAAAACCCTGGAAGTTTTCAGCGCACTGCCGCCGATATCGAGCGGCTGACCATTGATCAAACAACGGTCAATCACAGGCATTAACTGCGTGGCATTCACTTCGCCGGACTGAAGAATCGGCAGCACATAACGCCCGTCCCAGAAGCGGAAAAACACCGCATTCCCGTTTGGCAAAAGAACTTGGGTAAGGCTGCGCAGATGCTCGACCAGCACTTCTTGAGACGCAGAAGAAACCGCCAACCAACCCCAATCGCGAGACTCGGTGGCAGCGACCCACTCAAGAAACTCACTGCCCGCCGCGACGATTCCCACAAAAGGCATCACCGGTTCCCACTCGGCGTAGGCGGTGTCGGCCCAAATCGGGAGCGGCGCGTGAACGGTGATCGAGCGCTGCCAGACTTTGAACGGCTCAGCCGCGCTGGCATTGCTGAAGACCGCAAAGAGCTGTTCCGACGGTTTCAGCGGCTGCCGCTCCAGCCAGTCGCGAGGCGTCAAATGATCAGGCTGCACAGACACCATCCTTGCAACGCTCACATTCCTCACAAAACGGCGCGTCACTTTTCAGGCTCATGATCTGTGCAGCACTCAACAACACTGCCGGCGCAGCGGCGAGTTTCAACGGCGTATTCGGCGACACCGGCGCAGCCGCCATCGCCGGCACCAACGCCCCGCCCACCTGAATCGGCACGCTGCTGAAAATCCCACCAGGCCCAATGTTGATCCACTGCCCACCCGCCTGAATCGTCGCGCTGGCGCCGCCGTCGATGACCACTTGCTGGCCAGCGCTGACATGGAATTGCTGACTGGCGTTGAGCGCCTGGCTGGTCACGCGGATGTGCCGATCCCCCATGACCACCAGGTGATCGTCGAGCTTCACTTCGGCCTTGCGCTGACCGTGGGTGATGCGCTGTTCGTCAGCCTTCAACTCATGGCGAGCCATGCCAGTGACGACGATGCTGCGCTGGTTATCGACCTGCACTTGTTGATCGTTCAACACGTGCTGGGTCCAGTTGCGCTGGGCGCGCAGGTAGATTTCCTCAGCGCCTTTGCGATCCTCGATGCGCAGTTCGTTGGAGCCACCGCCTCCCGGACTGCTCTGACTGCGGAAAATACTGCGGGTCTTGTCGGCGGGCAGGTCCAGCGGAACGGGCGTCGCCGCGTTCGGCAGGCAGCCCATCACCAGCGGATTGTCGGCATCGGCGTCGATGAACCCGACCAGCACTTCCATGCCGACGCGCGGGATCAGCACACTGCCATAACGGTCATGCGCCCACCCCGTGGCCACGCGCAGCCAGCAACTGGAGTGTTCGTTGAGCTGTCCGTCGCGGTCCCAGGCGAGCTGTACCTTGACCCGGCCGAACTCGTCGCAATGGATTTCGCTGTCAGTCGGCCCGGTGACCACGGCCGGTTGATAGCCGAGCATGCGGGGCTTTTGCGGCCCTAATGGAGGACGAAACGAAACGTCCCACGGCGTTGCCAGAAAAGTATTGCGATAGCCTTGGAAATCGTCCGGGTCGTCGCTGGTGGCCGACTCCTCCAGCACTTGTGGCTGGCGGCCGCGATGTTCGATTTCGGTGATCAGCCACAGGTCGTTCCACGCCTGACGTGGATGCTCGGCGAGGTGCAGGAAATGCCCGCTGACCAACGAACAGTCATCACCTTTGCCTTCAGCCTGACGGAAGTCGGCGTTGTGGCGTTCGAGTGTGCGTTGAGTCAGTTGCTTGCCATGTTCGCGATCCGTGAATTGGCCGGGGAAGTGGTAATCCTCCAGCACCGGGCGCTGTTCGCTGTCGAGGCTGGTGTCGAGTTGCAGGCGTGGTTTTTTAAAGTCGTAATCGCGACGGGCGACCGCGGTCGTGCGGGTTTCCAGACGCACGTTGAAACGCTTGATGGCCGGCGCATCCGCCGCCATTCCGCTGCCCGGCAGGTACAGCGTCGACTCAGGCAGACGAGGGAAAACCGTCTGGTCATCGCCGAACACCAGCAGATGCCCGTCGGGGCTGTGCTGGAAGTGGTAGTGAATGCCAATCTCGGCGCACAGCCGCTGGATGAACGCCAGGTCACTTTCGGCGTACTGCACGCAGTACTCGCGAGGTGCGTAGTCGCTGCCGAGTTGAAATTCGAACGCATCGCGCTGGATGCCGTGATCCTTGAGGACCTGGGCGATGATCGTCGGCACACTTTTGTGCTGGAAGATCCGCTGGTTGATGCGCTGACCGAGGTAAGCCAGTCGCGGTACGAGGCTGATCTGATAGCCCGTCAGACGTTTCCCTGAGTCGCTTTGGCCGACGCGAAAAATCTGACCGTGGATACCGGAACCTTGCGCATCAAAACTCAGAAACGCCTGACGGTGCAGCAGGCTTTCCAGTTCTATGTCTGGCCGTTCACTGACCAGTTCCAGGTCAAAACGGTAGGGTTGGCTGATGGCTTCCGTGCCCGAGAACTCAAGGACCTTGAGCTCATTCTGGACGCCGTCGAGGGTCAACGTGAAACGCGGTTGATTGGCAGGCGCGAACATCCGATGTGTCTCTGCAGAATGAAGGCGGGCGATTCTGCATGAGCGACAAGGAGTGTTGAGGGAGGGACAAGGAAATCAGATTTTCCCTACTTTCTCTGAAGAATTCCCCTTCAGAAAACAGTTGTTTTGACTACAGACATTCCCTTCAAGACCACCACCACCCCCTCGGAGCGGGCTTGCGCGAAAGCGGTTTGTCAGTCACCTGATATGTTGAATGTGATGCCGCCTTCGCGAGCAAGCCCGCTCCCACATTGGTATTTCGATAACACGAGATCTGCGATCGAGTAGGAGGCGGCTTTGCAGCCGCCGTCCTCTCACACCACCGTACGTACGGTTCCGTATACGGCGGTTCAGGTTATGCGATTAAGCCGGTTTATCGTATCCAGTATCGAAACCAGCCCGAGTCGACCCCATAGCTTCTTCGGCAGCGCATGATTCATGTGTGACGCTCCCGAGTTCCACCATGGGCCTCGACCATTGACC
>Ga0302168_1000092_pt1 | contig 21784 bp, 12 predicted proteins | sample I_Fen_N1_2_FD_193494 | JGI IMG/M metagenome (GOLD analysis project Ga0302168, IMG submission 193494) | Peat permafrost microbial communities from Stordalen Mire near Abisko, Sweden - I_Fen_N1_2 | ecosystem: Environmental > Terrestrial > Soil > Wetlands > Permafrost | place: Sweden: Abisko...
TGAGTGACCGAACTACCGTTGCCCATGCCCTTGGCGATCTGAGCGCCAAGATCAATGGCAAATCCATTCTGCTGGCCGATATTGAAACTGGCGCCTATGGCCGTTCTGTTGTTGGAATTCTTGTTTGCCCAGTCAGCAGTGTTCTGCGCGCTTTCCAGAATGATGTCGTTCTTGGCGATCAGTGCAGTCTCGGCCACCTTCAGGCTACTGCCGATGACATGGATATCACCTACCGTGCCCGGTGCCTTTCCTGTGGCTTCGATAGCAAGGGCCTGGCCCACGTTTAGCGAACTTTGCTTCGCCGTTTGGCTTTCATATTCGCTAGTGCTTTTACTGTGGGTCAGCGCCGTTTCAGTACCAATTTTTATCAATGAGCCATTGCTGGACGAACTGCCTTTGTTATTGGCGTAATCCTTGACACTCCCGGAGACCGAATCGCCCATGCCGTTCAGGTTATAAGCAGCCAGTGCGGCCTGCGCCAGCTTCACTGCCTTGAGCTTGGGATCATCGGCGTTGTTCGCCGCCTTGATGGCTCCACGGATGGAATTGAAGGTATCCACGACAGCGCCGCCCACCACTCGGCCCACTGCCAGGCTGCTGGACTTGTCAGTACTACTCTGGCTGGCGCTTTCCATACCAGCGGCAATATTGACGTTGGCCCCCGTCAGGCTCATGTTCCTGGTACTGACCAGATCGCTAGCGATTACGCTAAGCTCACGACCCGCAGTGAGTACTACATTGCCCTGGCTCGAGCCGACGGTGCTGCCCGTCAATGTGGTCTGGGCTGACTGGCCGGTATGGTTCTGGCTGCTGATGGACAGATGCTGATTGCCGGTGATGTCATCAACGCCCAAGTTGTTGGCCGTCAGCACACCGGTCAGGTCTCGATTTTTCTGCTTGTGCATTTCACTATGAATGAACGTGTTTTGCGCCGCATCAATCACCAGGTCACGACCGGCCTGCACTTTCAGGTCTTGGGTACTGGCCAGTCCGGAGCCCGTCACAGTCACATCATGAAGGGCTGCTACATCCACAGTGTTACCCGAGATAATGCTGCCCCTTGCGATGGTCTGCGTCTCAGAAACCGCATCCTGAACCTTGCTCGACTTCAACCCACCCCAGCTGCTTTTGCTCTTGCTGCTTTCATGCCGAGCACTGTTGGAGTCGGTGACCGCAACAATCTGCAGATCATTACCGGCGACTAACTTGGCTGCGCCCTTTTCTGCGGCGACTTCACTCCCCTTGACGATGAGATCATTGCCCGCCACCAGCGTGCTGTTCGTCCCACTGGTGACCGAGCTGGCCATATTGGTGGTACTGGCGATCTCATCCAGTCGACTCTTTTTACCCGACGAGCTTTTCTTGGTCTTGGAATAGAAGGAGTAGTCCTTGTTCTCAGCGGCCAGCAAGTTCACATTCTTGCCAGCATAGAGGTACGCTTCATCCGCGGCTTTTACACTGCTGGCCACAACATTCAAATCAGCGCCAGCGCTCAACGCAACATCACCACCAGCGGTCACCGTCGTGGCCACTTGGCTGACATGGTCTTCTTGGGCCTTGACCTTTTTCGAGTTGAACGCCGAGTGCTGTTCGTTTGCCGCCGATGCCAGAGTCAGGTCGCCCGCAGCCGCCATCGTGACATCACGCTTGGCGTCTATCTGACTCGCCACAGCAGTAATGTCACGACCCGCGCTGATGCTCAGATCCCGGCCAGCCTCAAGGGTCGAGCCATACTGGGTGGTGCTAGCACTACGCGACGTCGTGGTGACGGCATTGGTATTGCGCTGTTCTGCCGCGATGAGGTTGACGTCACGCTCGGCCTTGATGGATGTATCGGAACCACTCTTGATCACGCCCCCGGTGTTGTTAACGTCACGCCCCGCTTGCACCGTTAGGCTGTTGGCCGCCTCGATGCGCGCAGCGCTATCCACAAAATCGGTGCGCTCCGTGCGGTAACCACTGCTGCTCTGATGGCTGGTGACACTGCGCTCATTGACCACGTCACCTTGGGTCGCCGTGAGTGACACGTCACGCCCGGCTATGATGCCGCCTGCGGTGTTGACCAGGGAGCCCCCCGCGAGTAGATCGAGACGATTGCCAGCTTCAACAAGACCGCTGTTAACGACATTTTGACCGGCTTGCGCGGACAAGTTATTGGTCGCCCGCAGGGTGCCGACGTTCTCCAGGTCCTTGCCAGCGATCAGATTAACGTCGTTGCCCGCGATCAGAGCCCCATTGGGCGCCAAGCGGTTATTGGCTTGCGCCAGATACAAAACAGGCACCAGCACCTGCTCTCCATTGACCTCGGCGGTTTCCATCCAGACGATGTCGTGGGTCAGCGCCGCCACTTGTTCCGCCGTCAAACTCACACCCACAGCCAGGTTCAGTTGCTGCTTGCTCTGGATAGCGTTGTTCATCAAATACTTGAACTGGTCTTCGTTAGACGTCTGCCCATCGATGAAGCGTTGACCGGTGCGCGCCACCACTGCTTGTTCAACCAAGCGCTGTTCGTAAAGGCCATCACCCAGACGTTTCCAACTGGTATCCGGGTTGTAACCCAGGTTGGACAGCAGATAGTCCGAACTCATGAACTGCTTGAGGTCGGTAAGTGCCGGGTTAGTTTCGATCAGGTATTTTTGTGGCCGCGACTGAGTGCTGGTGTCCGGTACACCCTGTACGTGATTAATGGTCACATTCGTGGACGAGGGACTGGACGAGGCGGCAACGTGACCTGCGGTGGCCGCAGGATTACCGTCAAGAGTCCAGCTGTTGGGCCCGCTATTAGTCGGGGTTGCGCTGACTTGACCACTCAGACGGAATAACCCGTTCTGGCCGGTAGGCAAACTAAACCCTGGCAAACTCAGTGGGTTGATTTGCTGTTGAGCACGGTCGGGGGGCAGCTGTTGATTAAGGGTGATGCGGGTTGAGTAACCAGCGGCAGCGTTGGCGCCGGAAGCATCTGTAGTTGTTTTAGAGCCACTGCCCACGTAAGTGTAACCGGGGCGGACCACGCTGTTATTGAGCGTACCCTGGACGTTGACGTTGGCGGTACCGCCAGCCTGGATAACCGCCGCATAGCGTTGGTCATCTTTACTGATTTGCGTGACCTTACGCAGTACCGTACGTTCTCGTTCGGTCATGCCGATAAACGACGCCATGGCGCCAGTGAGGCCGCTTAAATCATTGGCGTTGTAGTGGGCCCCGGTCGATGAGTATTTGTCGTTAAAATTCGCCGCCGCCGAATACCAGTCACTCGCATCCCGAGTGCGTTCGGACACGTAAATACGTGAGGTTTCAGTCTCGCCGGTAACTATCCCGGTGTTGCTCAGGTTGTTGACGGTGATGTTGAGGTTACTGGCGGCGCCGACACTGCTGCTGGCGTTGAGTAGCTCACCACCCTTAATAGTCAGGCTGCCGCCCGAGGTAATACTGGATGCGGCGCTGGCCTGTGTGACCTCGGTCTTGTCGCGTTGATCGATTTGCCACAGATGGTTTTGCTTACCTCCGTCACAATCACCGGCGTAGTTAGGGCCTTCCTGACAGGGGAACTCATTGATGGATGCGGTGTAGATACCACCATTGTTGGTGGTAAGCACTGCCCGAATGTTTTGAATCGTGCTCGCCGCCAGACTCAGATTACCGTCGCTCTGGATGCTGGAAGAGCTGTTGATAATGCTGCTGGCCAATCCACCCTGACCATCGAGGTCGATGCTCAAATTGCCCAGGCTGTAGATATCGGCATATTGGTTGTTCAGCGCATTAACCCGCAGGCTCATGTCGCCACCGCTAAAAATCAACCCGTGGTCGTTGAGCAACGCGCCGGTCGTGGCCGTCAGCTTCTGGCCGCTGCCCAAAGTCCCGTAGTTGTTGAGTGTGCCCGCGTTCAGATTCAAATCACCGGCCGACGTCAGGCGACCGCTGTTATTCAACGTGCCCGATAGGTTGACCGTGGTGACGCCACCACCGGCCAGGCTGGCGGTATTACTCAAATCGAGTTGTGCGGCGGACAGGTTAAAATTACTCAGGCTGCTTGTGCGTCCGGTGCTGTTCAGATTGCCCGCCAGGGTCAGGTCAAAGGTGCCATCGCTGGCAATCAACCCCGCCGTGGTCCAGTTGTTGCCAGTGCCGGTGAAACTGTCAGAGGCTAGCAACTGACCGTTGGCATCCTGAGTCAGGGTGTTGACCTTGACCGTCAGGCGCCCGGCCTGGATCAGACTGTTGTTGGCCCATGTGTCCTGATCAATGGTCAAACCACCGCGAGTAATGACACTGCCACCGGCATTGTTGAGCGCGGCGGCGGCGATGCCCAAGGTGCCGGCGCCCACGTGCAGCAAGGTGCCCCCAGCGTTCTGGAAACTGCCTACTTGAACATCCAGGTCCTGGTTGGCGACTTCCAGGGTGCCGTTACGGTTATCCAACAAGCCACCGATCTGAAACACCGTCTTGCCAGTTGTGCCCAACGCACGCACCTGGCCTTTTTGGTTATCCAGGCTGGCGGCCGTTATGTTCAGGGTGCTGTCGCTTTCAATAATGCCTTGTTGGTTATTGAGGGCGCCGCTCAGGTTGAGGGTGATTTGTTGACCCGCGATTTGGCCATCGTTGGTACCGCTGTTATCAAAGTCACCGCCCGTGACACTGACCAGCCTTTTAGCGTAGAGACCACCGTTGCGGTTGTCGAAGCTACCGGTGCTGACAACCGCGTCACCTGTTTGCGCGGCCATGCGCCCGCCGTAGTTATCGATGCTGCCCGTGATCAGTTTTAGGTTCTGCCCCTGAACCGTGCCGCCTTGACGGTTGTTATTGAGGTCATAGCCATTGCGCAGCACACCCACTGTGCGAGCCTCAAGATCGCCCTTGAGACTGGCCAGGGTGCCGCCTCGGTTATCCAGGCTGTCAGCCTTGAACGTCACGTCTCCGGCCTGGGCAATGAGCTTGCCGCTTTGGTTATCCGCAGCTCCGGCAACATCAACACCCAACGCAGTCTGGCTCTGGATAGAACCCTTGGCATTGTCGAGGCTGGCAGACTGAACAATCAGGTCTGCTTTTTGGCTGGCGATCAGGCCATCGTCGCTGTTTTGCACCACCCCGGTGGCCTTGAGGGTCAGGGTGTTGTTGGCTGACACAGTGCCGCCATGACGGTTATCCAGGCCACCGGTCAACAGCGTCAGCAGCCCTTGGCTGGCCAACTGGCCGCCCTGGTTGTTGATCTGGCTGGCGCGCTTGAGCAGCAGGTCGGCACCACTGGCGAGCTTGCCATTGGTGTTGGTCAAAACATCAGTGAGGTCGAGGGTGATGGCGCCGTTACTGACCAATGCGCCATGGGTGTTATCAAGGGTACTGCCCGTTAGGGTGAGGGCCTGTTGCGCGTTGATGGCGCCTGCGTTGTTATTGATGATTTGAGCATTGAGGTCGAGAGCGGCGCCGCTGTTGATCAAACCGCCTTGGCTATTGTTGATATCGCTACTGACAGTGAGCGTCTGCCCACCGCCACTGGAAACAATGCCCTTATCACTGTTATCGAGGCTGGCCGCCGTGACGGTTAAGTCTTTCTGACTGACCAAAGCCCCGGAACCGGTGTTTTGCAGTACGTTGCTCAAATGAACGTCAACATTGCCGTAGCGGCTAGACACCGTACCGCCGTTGCGGTTGTCCAGGTCAGTGCCGGTCACGCTCACGCCTTGCCAGCCGGAGATCAGGCCACCCTGGTTAATCAAGGTGGTGCCGTTCAGTGTCAGTTGGTTATTGCTGATCAGCTTGCCCTGGCTGTTGTCCAGGGTTCGCCCGGCCAGGTTCAGGCTTTGGCTGCTGGAGATCTCGCCGCCTTGGTTATTCAGGTCACGCAGGTGTGCAATCGTCAGTTGACCAGCTGTGGTGATCAGGCCACCGGCATTGTTCAAATCACTGGTTGTGTTGCCAAAATCCAAGCCGATAGCACTGCCCAACAACGAGCCGTTTTGATTATTAATGCCCGCACTGTTGAGCGTCAGCGTGTTGGCCGCGCGGATCAAACCATTGTTCTGGTTGTTGAGCTGGTCGTCGGCGTTAAATAAAAGATCACCACGACTGGTCAGCGTACCGCCACTGTTATCCAAACTGGCCGCGTGTCCGTCGACCGACTGGGCCGCGATCATACCCTTGAGGTTGGTCAGAGCTTGAGCGACACGCAAGGTCAGCGCTTGGTTGCTCAGCAACTTACCGTTGCTGTTGTCAAGGCTGTCGGCGGTCAGGGTAAACGCCTGGGCGCTGGAGATTTCACCGCCTTGGTTGTTAACGCCTTTGAGGTTTTTCAGCATCAGCAGCGGCGCGTTGATCAGGCCATCTTGGTTATTCAACTGGCCTTGATTCAGATCCAAGCTGACCGAGGTCTCACTAAACAGCGTACCGCTTTGCTGGTCCAAACCGCTGACGCTGGCGGTGAGTGCTTTGCTGCTGGTGAGGCGCCCGCCATTCTGGTTGGTCAGTTGTCCGGCCGTGATGTCCAGGGTGTCACGCGTGCTGACGGTGCCTTGGCTGTTATCAAAAGCCCCCGTGTTAATACTCAATGCCGAGGCGCCGCTGAGGGTGCCTTTTTGACTGTTGTCCAGGCTTGCACTACGCAGTGCCAGGCCGCCATCGGTAACCAACTGGCCGCCCTGATTATCCAACGCGCCCACGGTATTGACGCTCAACAGTCCGGCGCTGGACAAGCTGCCTAGTCGGTTGGCCAAGCTGGCCGCAGACACGCTCAACAGGTCTTCGCTACTGATCAGACCTTGGGTGTTGACCAGCGCCTGGTCGACCTGCACCGTCAGTGCCCGCTGACTGGCGATACGCCCAGCCGAGCTGTTATCCACAGCACCGGCCTTCAAGTCCAGGGTGCCCTGGCTGGTGAGTTTTCCGCCTTGATTGTTGATGGCGTTACTAGCGGAGAACTTCAACGCACTACCGGCAGTGACCAGACCCGCCACGTTGTCCAAGGTGCCAACGGTGAGGGTTGCCGCATCAAGACTGGAGACTTCACCACCTCGGTTGTTGAGATCGCCTACAGTGGCGGTCAATGGCCCGCTGCTGGTGATCAAACCGCCTTGAGCGTTAAGTACCTGGTTGGCGGTCAGATTCAGGTTACCGGTGCTCAGCACACGGCCTTGGCTTTGATTATCCAGGATGCCTGCGTTGAGGGTTGCCGTCTGCTTGGCACTCAGGGTACCGCCTTGGTTATTGATGGCTTGAGTCGCGCTGACAGTGAGGTTACGACTGGCAATGATGCTGTTGCCGGTGTTGTTAAGGGTCTGCGCCGTAAGACTGGCATCACCGGTGCCGTTACGCGTGTTATCGGCGTTTACACCCGATTCAATGATGCCGTTGTTGGTCAGTTGGCCGCCGCTGAGGAGCGTGATGTTGTCACGGGCAGCCAAGGTTTTAAGGCTATTGAGATCGCCCTGGGTGTTGATCGCCAGGGTCGAGCCGCCATAGACCGGCCCTTGCAGGTCGGCACTCACGGCCTTGACGTTGACCGCGCCAGTGGCCGCAGTTTGCGCAAGACTCAAATGCCCATTGGCATCGAGCTGAATATCACCCCCACTCGCCGCCAGGGTGCCGTCCAATTTAACCCCGACACCCGCTTCGGTGCTCACCAGCCGAATAGCCCCGGCGTACATGCCGCCCAAGGCGCTGGAGTCGATGGCTAATTGGGGCTTGGCGCTGCCGTCGTCGGCACGCACGGTTGCCTTTAGTGACTGGGCATCAACATCATTTCGACCGGCCACAACGCTCAGTTGATTAGCGTTGATCTGGGCATTGATCTGGGCGGCACGGGTGATGATTTCAAAGCTGCCCACGTTGCTGGCATTCAAGCCCTGACCATCAATGGAAATCGCGCCGCCATCCACCTGATAATGATCCAGGCGCCCGTTATCCAGAACGGGTTTACCGGTGGTCAACGTCACGTTGGGGGTATTAATAAACCCACAGCCGTTACACGTAATGCCATACGGGTTGGCCACAATCACCTTGGCCGATTGGCCCGCCACTTCGGTGTACCCGCGAAGTTGACTAGCGCTGCCACCGGTGACCTCATTGAGGATGATGTTGGCGGCGTTACCCTTGAGATTGGGGTTGCCGAAAATGATGCCGCCCAGTTGAGTGGATTGGGTGCGGTTAGTGGCGTTGTTAAGAATGACGCCCTGCTGCCCGACGTTGTAGTCACTGAACTGGTTATGGGATAAGCCACTGCCATTGGGCGCTGCAATGTTGACGATGGGCACGCCATTGCCCGCCTGGCCCAGGGTGGTGCCCGGCCCACTGACCGCGATGCCATCGGCCTGGGCCCACAGCGGTTGCCAGAACATGACGTTGGCCAATAACAACGCCAGCCCGCGCTTTGGCATACCCAAAAAATGCTCGCAAGGATTCAACGACGCGCCAGGCATGCGAATGTCCATATTCAAGTTCTCAACGCCATACGGCGCGGTAATAAGTTAGAGAAAGAAATCCATGCGAAAATAAATCGGCGCTTCGCGCTCGGTGATCACGTCCGGACGTTCCAGGGAGTGCGCAAGGGTGACGCTGGCGGCGAGGTTTTGGCCTTTGACGAAAAACTCCAGGGAATCACTCGATACCCTGCCGTGAGTGTCTTCGTTGTAACGGTCGTGCCGGATAACGCCTTGGTCGTAGCCCAGGCTGGTGCCGTATTCGCTGAGCACCGGGCGCAACCAATCCAAAGTCACGGGGCGACTCCAGCGCAGGTCATTACGCCAGTAGCCACCGCTGTCACCGGATAGGGTTTGATCTTTGTAACCGCGCACCGACGACAGACCGCCCAGGCTCATGCGTTGCGCACTGAACAACACGTCCTCACTGCGCTGGCCGGTGGCCAGGCTGCTAAAGCTGAACGACTCACCCCACAGCTTGAAAGGCTGTAGATAACTCAGCGTGGCGGTGTATTTACGGTAATTCGGGGTTGCCGTGAGGTTGCCCAATTGATCGCGGTGTTGATTATCAGGCTGAGCGTCGAAGGCACTGATGCCGTTCTGCACACCCAGGTCAACGTTGACGAAGGCATTGCCCAACCGACGACCGTGGTTGATCCCCAACTGCAGCTCGCTCAAGCGATTGCTGCTCACAGCCAGACGACTGTCTTCGATGTAGTTGTTGGTGCGCAGATGGGACACACCAACGTTGAGCGAGGTCTTGCTCAGCGCGTCACGATAGATCACCCGCTCAGCGCGCAATTGATGGTTGGCACTGTCACCCGTTTGTTTGAAGTCAAAGCCATTGCCTTGAGCTAACGAACGGTATTCGCTCTCGCTGTAGGCGTAACTAAAGGTCCACCAGCCCCATGGAAGGCTGTAGTTGAGCATGGTGTTTTGGGAGGTTTTTTGATGATCGCTGACCGCATCATGACCACCGCGTAGCACCAATTGATCAGCCACCCCTAACGGGCTATCCCACTCAAGGCCCGCGCCCCACTGTTGTTCGCCGGTACTCTTTTGACCGTCATTGTTGCGTGACAAGCTGACGCGCCAAGGCTTCTTTGGGGTGTTGTTGACCACCACCTCACTGCCGCCCACTTGGGCCCCAGGCGCCAGTTCCATTTGTGCTTGGTTCGACGGCAAGCGGTTAAGTTGATCCACCAGTTGCTCGATCTCTCGAAGGTTCACGGGCACACCAATCTGTCCGGGAAAGCTCATGGCCAGTTCACGCTCGGACAGTTGACTGCCTTCGCCAGCCTTCAACCCTTCAAGCTTGCCCTCCACCACCAGCACCTGCAGGTGCCCACTGGACAGGTCTTGTTGCGGCAAATAGGCACGGCTAGTGACCTGACCTTTTTCAATGTAGTGATCCGTGATGGCCTTAAGCAATGCGTTGAGTTGCGCAACACCGAGACATTGCCCGACATAAGGCTTGAGCAGGCGTTCGCGCTCGGCGGCGGACAGTGCATCAGCGCCTTTAATCCCGATGGTTTTGATGAGAAAGCAGCGTGAATCGTCGGGTGTCACCGTGGCGGAGGGCGTTTCAGATTTGCCCGGCAGCTCCTTGATATCTTCAAGACGTCGGCGCTGCTCTTCGAGCAATTGGTTTTGTTGGCCGCGAATGAAATCCAAGTCGCCGGGGCTGGAGGCCGCCATTGCAGGATTAAGCCCGCTCAACACCGTCAGGGCGATGCTTAACATCAGCGTGGGGCAACGATAAGAGAGGCACATGATTCCATCCATAGAAAGGCGTACTGGCAAAATAACACCACTCAAAAGTGACGCCAATATTATGGCGTAAACGCCCCTATCACGAATCCTTCGTAATGGCCTGATTTTTATGAAGAAAACAATGTATCAAAATGCTACATTTCCGACGAGCGGTACTGAGCGATTTAGGATTTGTACTGACAAACCATCAATCCGGGCGCGAAAGGCTAGTGTCGGATCAATTTGATGAGGCGTGCGAGAGCAGCACCTGACCGGCACCAGCAACTGCCGGTAGAGCCACATCTGATGGCAGGCGGAAAACTATTGAATCCCAAATTTTTGAAATTACTATCCACTCAAACCCTGATCGAAGGCGCCGCATGCCACATGGCTACAGCTAGCTTTAGACAATTAAGATTTGACGAATTGACTTTTTGTCTGCGCTAACCGGCGAGCAAAAGCGCATGTTTTGTGACTTCAGTTAGCGAACTTTTTTGATCGGAGAAGGGGAAAAGCGCTTCGGCTTTTCTCAGGCCAAAAAATAGCGACTCATAACAGGCGCAAATTTCGCGGGGAAATTTTGCTACAAACTCCTGTTACAAATCGCTACTTTCAAAATACTTTAAGTAATTGATTTACAATAATTTTTAAAATTTATCGGTGACATAGAAATTCGAACCCGAACCACTTCAGACGCCCACCGTATCCACGCAGTGTGTGGGATGTGATCTTCAAGGTTGAAGGAGTAAAACAGTTGCTCCTGCCCACTCGATAGCTGTCCCATCATGCTGTGTGATCCCCCTCCGACCGATGAGGAAATTTTGCCGCAGGCCAAACAGGGGAGCTACTTTTTCAACAAAATCGGTCGTTCTCTGCCGGTCGTCACGAAGGCGTGTGCTGACCAAGTCGAATGCAAACGGTTGGTCAGAACGGTTGCAATTGACCGGTCAGTGGCAATGCAATCAGGTGGTCAACTCCATGCAATTACACTGCAGCTTTCCTACTGGATCTTCCCTCCCAAATCCGGACACCAACCTCCCGTTAAATTGACGCTGCCACTAAGTACCGAAACTCCTTCGGTGAGCCGTATTTCAACGCCCTCTCTGGATGCTACTCACTGTAGTGGTCGAAGACGATGGCCAGGGTTGTGACGGTTTAAACCTATCTGATGCGTTCGACTCGAAAAAATTTCAGTCATACATTACGACCCTGCATCCACACGTATTAAGCCCCCAAGAACTCAGCAGTTCACCACTCAAGCAGATCGCCTAGGCGATCTGCTTGATAGCGCTCTATGCGTGCGCAATGACTTCTTCTCGACCATCCGTTTATAGGAAACCTCTCATGATCACTCAGTGTCCCCGCTGCCAATCAGCGTCTGTAATCACCAAAGATACAGCAAGGAAAGTCGGCGCCCTCATAGGCACCGTAGGCGGTGCCGCCCAAGGGGTCACCGGAGCCATGGCAGGGGCCGAGGTTGGTGCTGTTATCGGTGTCATCGCGGGACCTCCCGGAGTCGCCATCGGTGGGATGGCAGGAGCCATTCTCGGTGGATTAGCCGGAGCCGCGACCGGATGTATCGCTGGCGCAAAACTCGGCGAAGTCGTCGATGAGCGAGTTTTGGACAATTACCTTTGTCTCGACTGCGGACTGTCGTTCAGCGGACGTCATCGCGCTTGATCCCCCCGGTTACATCGCACCTATCTCGCTTGAAGTAACTGGTCTTCCACGCCTGATCCATCACTAACCCCTCTCTGGCTAATCCCGCACGCCGAATGATTCCTGCTGAACACTCAGCGGCTTCGTCGTGCACGAATGAAAAGGAAGCTCTCCATGGCACACCTCATTGAACAAATGGCTTACGTTGGCGCTACTCCCTGGCATGGCCTGGGAAGTCAGCTCTCACCCAAACAACCGCTGGAAGTCTGGCAGCAAGAAGCGGGCATGAGCTGGCAGATCCAAGAATCGCCTGTACATTTCATGGCTGACGCCGCCGGCCATCTAGGCTCCATCCATACCTTTCCCGAACAAAAAGTGCTGTATCGCTCAGATACAAAAGCCGCGTTATCCGTAGTCTCGCAACGCTATCAGGTGGTACAGCCCCGTGATGTTCTGGAGTTCTATCGGGACCTGACTGAACGCTCGGGTTATGAGCTGGAAACTGCTGGCGTGCTGAAAGGCGGGCGCAAGCTCTGGGCACTGGCGCGGACTGGGCAATCCGCCGTGCTCAAGGGCAATGACGAGGTCAATGGCTATCTGCTGTTGGCGACTTCCTGCGACGGCACGCTGGCCACTACCGCGACGCCGACCACCATCCGCGTCGTCTGCGATAACACCCTGACGATTGCAGTCAATGGCGCCAGCCAGGCGATCAAGGTGCCGCACAGCACGCGCTTCGATCCACGGGCAGTTAAACAGCAGCTGGGCATTACCGTTTCTCAGTGGGACGACTTCATGTATCGCATGCGCACGCTCGCCGCCCGCCCCGTCAAAACCCATGAAGCCAAGGACTACCTGCGTAGCGTGTTGTGTGAAGCCCTAGTGGCTAACCCCGAGCGCTCCGGCATCTCGAACGAAAGAGCCTTGACCAAGGTGCTAAGCATGTATGAAGGGCAAGGTCGAGGGGCTGAACTGGAAGCCGCCAAGGGCACAGCCTGGGGCTTGCTCAACTCGGTCACCGAGTATGTCGATCACGAACGCCGCGCTCGCAGCAACGAGTACCGGATGGACACCGCATGGTTCGGCCAAGGTGCGGTCATCAAACAACGAGCACTCAATATGGCCCTGCAACTGGTGGCTTGAAGAGCCCGCCGTCTCGCAGACGCCTAGCCAGTGCCTACTGGCTAGGCAACGTCAGCCCATGACGCGCATGGTCCCGTTTCACTGGTACACCGACTGTGATTATCGTGGCAAAAAGATAGCTTTTAAGTAGGCATCACCGCGAAATTGTCAGCGTTGCCCGACCATCACTAACTGTCCAAATCTGCCAAGTATTTCATCAATTGCTTGCGACCTGATGGACTGAGCCTGTGGAACTTGACTAACAACTCAGCTTCGTCCTCGTCGACGGCATAGAAAAAAGCTGCTGGCACGTTGAGTACTTTGCCTAACCGCTCCACAAAGTCAGGGCTAGGAACCCTTCTACCCAACTCGTAGCGATTCATACGCGTACTCGCAGACATTTCGTCCAAGCCAGCCTCTAGCCCAAGGCCCTCCTGCGATAGGCCAACCAGAACGCGCGCCTGCTTGATTCGCTTTCCCAATACATACATCGACACGATCCAGATGCAAAACCAGCATCGTGCAGAGCGAGGCTTTTTTAAATGCTACCGTTTTGGTAGTATTTTGATTATAGATAAGGCCGAGCTTTTTGCGGAGAGGATGAGAAAATTTCTCAAAAAATACCTGACAGAGAGAAACGGGATTGCAAGCCTTAGCAATCGCAGCAGCACGTAGGTCAGCTCAATACAGCTCAGGAACGCGCTTCGATGCCCACAGGTGATTAGCTGTTGGGTTGTATTGGAATAATGACGTCTTGCAATTACCCGGGAAGTAAAAATACTAAAGATAAAGTGGGAGATGGTATGAACTTAAAAATAACGCGGCGCGAACTTGAGATTGGCGATATTGACGATCAGTACCTATCCCGGTTCAAAAATTATGACGGGCACTTAAATTACTTCACCGGGTCTGGTCGTGTATTCACGAAAGAGATGATAGTGGATGATTACAAAAAATGGGTTGAGTCGGGTTTGTGGACTTATTTTTTGATTGAGCCCGATAACGGAGAAAAAATCGGGAATGTGAAAATAGGGCCAATGGATCTGAAAAATAAGACCTCATACCTTGTTTGCCTCGTTGGAAATCGAAAGTTTTCGGTAAAGGGGTAGCTAAAAAAGCTATCGCCTTGGCTAATGAAATCGCCTTTTCAAAATTCGATATCCGACGCCTTCAGGGAGGGATGTTCTCGGGAAATATTCCGCCAACTAAAGCGTACACCTCAGCCGGCTGGGCTATTGAGACCAAAATGAAGGGTTGCTACTGGGTAAACGGTAAGGCCGTGGATAGAGTATGCGTGTCATGCTTGAACCCAAAGTATTTTACGGATTAAGGGGTTTTTATAACTTCTCAGTTGCCGGTGGAAAAATCAGATTTTCATTTCATCTAGTCAAGCACGACAACCTGACATGCTTGCTATAAACAAGAAGGAGCTTTGCAATGGACACTGGCGTCTACTCGGCTTCGAGTATTACCAACGGAGAAACATCGAAACTAATTTCTCAGAAAAAACATTCAACTAAATACCATTGAAAACATTACGCCCCCACACCCCCAAAGGAATAAAAATGAAAATCTTGATCAACGCCTCATTGCTCGTCGCGTTTGCGCTGCTCTCTGCGTGCGGCCGGAGCGAAACCTCACCTCTTGAAGTATCTCTTGGCCAGAGCATGGGCCTCCCTGATGTTTACTTACAAGCCATTACTGACAAAGTAACAATTGAAAGCCTTGAGATAAATCGAGGCAATTGCGTCGGCATGGGCCCACAACTGCCAGCAGACTTAGCGTTTGGTGGGCGGTTCAAAATATCGGTATATGGATGTACTGTGAAAGAAATTTCAGTTAAAACCAACCATGGGGACTTTACGTATTCTTTCTAGCAGCCTGCCCACTTAATTAGTTTATCTATTTAAATTTTTTGATACCTACTTTCAGATCGTGAAGATTAACAAATCACCTGTAAAGCCACTAGCAAACCAGCTCCACAGGTTGATTTTCCAGCCGCCCGTCCCAGCTAGCACAACACATTTATTCGACAGAAGGAAGCATCTGCATGAACAAGAAATTTTTATTGATCGCTCTACTTAGTTTCATGTCGAGCGCATATTCTTTAGGCGCATCTGCTTGGCAAGCAAACGAAATACAAGAGTGCCCTACAAGTAAACGCAACTCGGTCTGGCTGGACTGTGTACCTGAAGAAGCCCCTGCCAGACTACCCTACAAGATGCAGGATGGCAGCGTGAGGGTGCTGGAAACTCGCGGCGCTGTATTCTGCATACAGGGGGTTTGCGAATACCAATACCAGCGCGACAGCGGTCTATGGGACTCAACCAACGAATATGCAGGACAAATACAGCAAACCTCAAAAACCCCCGTAGTTCTGTTACGCGGATACTATCTAGGAAACGCTGAAGATGGTCGCATCGTAGCATACCTAAAAGGTACTGGTCCGGAAGCAGGTGGTAAAGCTGCTCCGGCCTTGCAGAACATCTCAACGAAGTCATCCAATCAAGTCGACATAGATAGTTGTGTCAATCAATGGAGTAATGCGTTCCACAAGAAAAATGGTGAAGAAGCCATGATTACGGCTGACATACTTGAGGAATGGGAAAGCTGGTGCAAAGAAGGGCGCCGACCTCGCGGAAAATAGGTATCTCATTTACATGCAACCCCAGTCCTTCAATATAAACTGGGGTTATATATACAAAAGCCTGTCACAAGACAGGCCTTTTTTGTCCGCTACGCGTAATTGCGACATACATTCGGCATCGGTTTGTAACAAACGCAGCCTCAGACGGCGATAACTTTTTTTGCCTATCATACTTATCTATCGAACCAATCAGCGATCATTTGCTTTTTATGGTCCATAGTTGATCCAGCCTCGTGGTAAAGCTCTGACTCATCATCTCCCGCCACATCCCCCAATTCGGATCGGTGGGAACACTCCCCGTCCGCAGCGTCCCCCGCCCCCGCCGTCCATTAATCTCGTGCAACACCCCCATCACTTTCTCGGTCGCCACCGACTGCGATTCGGAAAACATATCGTCGGTGTGGTCTCCCCGCTGTCCGAGCCCCAGCAATAACACTTCAGCTTTGCTGTACCTGAACCCTGGCCTAAAAACCTGCTCAACTGCCGCAACGGCGGTCTTGGTCAGCACCCGCACGTAATCAGTCGGATACGGCAGATCCACAATCACGGCGTTTGTATACTTGGCCTCTTCCGGGTTGAACATCCCGGTGCGGATGCTGACGCGGATCTTTTTGCACAGCGACCGCTGCGCCCTGAGCTTTTCCGAGGCTCGCATCATGTATGTGGCCACCGCCTCTTTGATAGGCGCGATCTCGGTCAGGCACTTGCCGAACATACGACTGCAGCAGATTTCCTGCTTCGGCGGATCAGACTCATCCAGTTCCAGACATGGCGTGCCGGCCAGCTCGCGTGCGGTCTTTTCGATAATCCCGCTGAATTTCTTGCGCAGCATCCACGGGTCAGTTTTAGCCAGGTCCATGGCGCTTTTGATCTTGAGGCCTTCCAGGTGAATTTTCATGCGCCGGCCAACGCCCCAGACCTCACCGACGTCATTATTGCGCAGCACCCAATCGCGCTTGAAAGCGTCGCAGATGTTGACCACCCATCCAGTCTCGACCTGCAGGCGCTTGGCCGTGTGGCTGGATAGCTTGGCCAGGGTTTTGGTCCCGGCGATGCCGACCCCGACAGGAATGCCGGTGCCCTGCAGAACCGTCGCGCGGATCCTGCGGCCGAGTGCATCCAAACAATCTGGAACGCCAGTCAGGTCAGTGAACGATTCGTCAATTTAAGGGTAAGTTGTATGCCTGTGGACACGGTGAAGTCCTTGAAGTAAGAGGCGATCAGTAGATCGACGTATGTCCATGGTTAACCAAAATTTTGGTGATAATACCCCTCCTTTCGCTCAGTATGATGGACTCAATCATCGAGGTCTTTCTTGAGGCACTTTTGTAAAGAAAATAATTATGTTCTGCTGTCTTCAGCGCTTCAGAGCATTGCTCCAAATTGGCACCAAACGGCTTAATTTGGATTCGGCTTGAGCTTTGAGGCACCGCTGACTTAATTTACCATTAATTTCTATGGGCGCTTTACAGATGAAAATCGAGATAGAGCAATTACCGTTCGATACAGACTGGCTGGTAAAGCTGGACACTTGCGTTGTGCGTTTTCGCAACAAGCGTCAAGCGCTTGTATTTGTTGAGCAACTGCAAGTGCGACTCGACGCGCCACATAATCTTCCAGCAAGCTACTCCGAGACATCAAAAGATTGCGTCCCCGGCACTCAGGGTCAAGATCTGCATTGAGCGGTGTCGGTATATCCTAATGTCCGATTTCTATATCGTCAGACCATGTTACTTATTGGCCGTTCACGTGTTGTGATTTGAGTTTTCCATCAAAGCACTGTGCCAAGATACCTATGTCCACATCCGAGAGCTTGCCGGCCAGGAAGCGTACTTTCAGCCAAGACGTCAGGTAGGCATAGCGCGCCTGGGCCAGATTGCGTAGCGCATCGTAATAGCGCTGCTCAGCATCCAGAATATCGGAGTTGACGCGCTCCCCGCCCGCAACGCTTTTTTTCATCGCCACGGTCAATTCCTGAGCCGAGTTTACGGCAAGCTGAAACGCTCGCATTTTGGCAAAGCTACTGTTGTACAGATTGAATTGCTTGCGCAAATCATTCATCACCTCATTGAGCTTGGCGTCATTCTCATAGCGCAGCCGGCCACTGTTGTCGACGGCTTGTCCCACCGCCGCCGATACACCACCACCGGCAAAGATCGGTACGCTGACCTGAATACCCACACTGTTAGTGACGTAGCGCTGATCATAAGTAGACTCCGAACTCGATTTCTGGCGCCCCGCCGTCGCATAGAGACTGACCTTAGGCAAATGGCCGGCGCGCGCTTGTTCGATCTGCTCGTCTGCGGCATCTAATGCGTAGCGCAACGAGGCCAACTCCGGATTGTTGAGCAGTGCAATGTCGCGCCAGGCCTCAAAACTGTTGAGCTCCAACGGCAGCACTTCAAACGTCTCGGCCAATGGTGCTAGGTCTTGGGCAGTCAGGGGTTGACCGACCATCGCAATCAGATCTCTTATCGCTGCATCAGCATTATCCTGTGCCTCAATCTCTTGGGCCTGCGCCAGATCGTAGCGCGCCTGCGTCTCCAACATATCGGTGCGGGTGCCTTCACCCACTTGCAAACGCCGTCCATTGAGCTTCATCTGCTCAGCAAAGGCACGCTTCTGGGCCTGGGCCAGTTCGATCTGATCATTGGCATACAGTGCCTCGGTATAGGCTTGAGTGACGCGTACCGCAAGTTCCTGGCTGCGGCTTCGAAAGCGGGCGTCGGCATGGTGCGCCTGGGCCACCCCCCGGTAGTAACGCGAGATCGCTTCATAGTCGATAATCGGTTGCTCCAGCGTCAACGAAGACGAATAACTGCGGTAGCTACGATCGGTCGTGGTTGCACCGAAAAAACCAGGCTGGGTGACTTCGGATTCATTACGGCCGCTCTGGTACTGGAGCGACAATTTCGGCAGCAACGCAGCCCGACCGATCGCTCGCTCCCCAAGACCCGCATCACGCTCCTTCATCGCAGCGTGGTATGTAGGGTCGTACTCCAGGGCCAACCCGTAGACCTCCATCAGGCCTGTGGCATGGTTACTCGCTTGGCTTTCGAGGCAGAACATGGCAAGCGCCAGAACCGTCCAACGCCATCTGCCGCTGACGCCAATCCTGTTAGTCATCAACGCTCCCGAATACTTTCACTGCCGTACTGCATCAGGGGATCGAGGAAATACTCAATCACTCGACGCCGGCCTGTCTTGATCTCGGCGGTCACGGCCATGCCCGGCGTTAAACGAATGTCGGCGCCTTTGACGGTAATGCTTGAGCGTGCCATGGCAACCCGCATGGAGTAGATAAGGCCGCGTTTTTCGTCATTGATCGCGTCGCTGGACACCGAAGTCACGGTGCCCGGCACGATGCCGTATTTGGTGTAGGGGAAGGTCTCGATCTTGACTTCGGCTTCCTGCCCAGGCAGCACGAAGCCGACATCTTTGTTCTCCAGGAAAGCCTCGATCTCCAGGACCTTTTCTTCCGGCACCACCAGCATCAGCGGCTGAGCTTCGGTTACTACACCGCCTAGCGTTCGCACAGCCAACTGCTGAACAGTGCCGGACACTGGCGCGGTCAGCCGAGTCAGGTGTTCGGACTGCCGAGCCTTGACCAGATCCTGCTCCAACAAGGAAATATGCTGACTGCCTTCGTTCAAGCGTTCGAGGCTGGCGTGCCGGGCATCTGCCCAGAGGGTTTCACGCTGCTGTCTGACCTCTGCAATAGAGGCTTCGATTTCCTTCAAGCGACTGCGCTGTACCGCCAGGTCCGACTCCTGCTCGATACTTTCGCGCTCACGTTCCAGATAGGTATTGCGCGCCACGTATTGCTCGCCAGCCAAATCTTTCATGGCCTCGGCACGCTGGCGAACGATGGGTGAGGTTTTCTCCAGCTTACTCACCAGGGCCAGCGTTGAGCGATGCTCGGCCTGCCGGCGCGCCAGTTCTGCATCAATGCCGAACTGCTTGGCCTGCATTGCCGAGAACTCCGCTTCTACCAGGCGCTGCATATCCGCCGAGGCGCGAGAATCGACATTGGTCTGCGTCAGCATAGGTTTGCGCTTTGCGTTAATCGCCGCGAGCATGGCTTCGGCGCGTGCGACCTGCAGAGTCCAGGTCTGTAACTCGTTGACGAGGCGTTGCTGTTCGGCCCCAGTGATAGTGCTGTCGAGTTCAATCAGCAAATCCCCTGCCCGCACGAACTGCCCTTCGCGCACATGGATGGCTTTAACGGTCGCCGTACCAATGGGCTGTACCACCTGCGTCCCTTCGCTGGGAATGATCTTGCCCTGGGCGGTCGCCACGATGTCCACCCGACCGAAGACCGACCACAATACCGCCAATACCGCAAAAGCAATCAGCAACCACATTGCCACTCTGGGCGCTGGCGATACCGCCTTCTGCTGCAACGACAAGGCCGCTGGCAGAAACTCCGCCTCGTCAGCTGAATGCCGCTTGCGCTCCCAGGATTTGCGCTCGCGCCAAGCGGCCGCCCACACACTGGCATAGCGCTTGTGCAAATCGCCCCAAGCGCTGAAAGTCTGTCCCCAAGCCATGCACTACCCCTGTTGCATGCGATGCAGGGCCGCGTAATGCCCCTGTTCTCGTTGGATAAGTTCGGCATGCGTGCCTTGCTCGACAATATCGCCGCGTTCCATGACAACGATGCGATGAGCATCCTTCACCGCTGACAATCGGTGGGCGATTACCAGCACAGTCCGGCCTTGGCTGATCTGGCGCATGTTCTGCTGGATGATGCGCTCGGACTCATAGTCCAGCGCACTGGTGGCTTCATCGAAGATCAAGATGCGAGGGTTGGACAGCAGCGCCCGCGCAATAGCGATGCGCTGACGCTGACCGCCCGACAGCGTTGAACCCTGCTCGCCAACCATCGTGTCGTAACCTTCGGGCAACTCGGCGATAAATTCGTGGGCTCCGGCCAACTGCGCCGCCGCGATGACCTGTTGCAATGGCGTGCCGGGATCGTTGAGGGCGATGTTCTCGCGAATGCTGCGGCTGAACAGAACGTTTTCCTGAAGCACCACGCCGATCTGGCGGCGCAATGAGCTGGCGTCAATGGTCGAGATGTCCACGCCATCAACCAGAATGCGACCTTGTTCCGGCTGGTATAAGCGCTGCACCAGCTTAGTCAGGGTGCTTTTACCCGAACCGGAGCGACCGACGATCCCTACCGTTTCCCCCGCCTTGATTGCCAGGCTCACACCCCGCAACGCAGGCTGTGCACCTGGGCGGTAACGAAACTCGACCTTGTCGAACTCGATTGTGCCACGCACAGGCGGTAATGCCGGCCTGGGGGTATGCACTTCGGTACGGGTATTCAAAATATCTCCCAGCCGCTGCATCGAAATGCCCACCTGCTGGAAGTCCGCCCATAGTTGCGCCAGGCGCATCACCGGGCCTGCGACATTCCCCGAAAGCATGTTGAAGGCAATCAGTTGGCCGACAGTCAACTGCCCATCAATTACCAAGCGCGCACCCAGCCACATGGTGCCGACGGTGACCAGTTTGCTGATCAGTGTCACACCGCCGTTGGCAACGGTACTGATGGTGGTGGTGCGAAACCCGGCTTTGACGTAAGCGGCCAACTGGTTGTCCCACTTACGTATCCACTGCGGTTCAACGGCGCTGGCCTTGAGTGTCTCCACACCGCTGATGGTCTCCACCAGGAAGGACTGGTTCTGCGCACCACGGTTGAATTTCTCGTTCAACCGCGCGCGCAAGGCCGGCGTAAAACCCACGGACAAGAGGAAATAACAGGGCAACGAGACCACCACGATCAGCGTCAGCCAGACGCTGTAGTAGGTCATGACGGCCAGGAACACAATGGAGAAAAACAGGTCCAGTACCACCGTGATGGCGTTGCCGGTGAGGAAAGAACGGATGTTTTCCAACTCCCGCACCCGCGCCACAGAGTCGCCTACCTGACGGGCGCGGAAATAAGCCAGCGGCAGGTTTAACAGGTGTCGAAACAATCTAGCCCCCAACTCCACGTCGATGCGGCTGGAGGTGTGGGCAAACACATAACTGCGAAGCCCGTTGAGCACCACTTCGAATGTGACGACCGCCAACAACCCGACCGCAATCACATCCAATGTCGTGAAACTGCGGTGCACCAACACCTTGTCCATCACCACCTGAAAGAACAGTGGTGTGACCAGCGCAAAGAGCTGAAGGACGAAGG
>Ga0302168_1000095_pt1 | contig 21581 bp, 18 predicted proteins | sample I_Fen_N1_2_FD_193494 | JGI IMG/M metagenome (GOLD analysis project Ga0302168, IMG submission 193494) | Peat permafrost microbial communities from Stordalen Mire near Abisko, Sweden - I_Fen_N1_2 | ecosystem: Environmental > Terrestrial > Soil > Wetlands > Permafrost | place: Sweden: Abisko...
TTTGCTCATGCAGCTGCTTGAGCAAAACAGGGTCGTCAGAAAGGTCTTTGGGCATGGAAATCATGCCCTGGATTATACCGAATCAGGCGACAAATCGAGGCGTCAAAATTTGATGCGGACGGTTGCGCCACAAATCAAAACCGTCCGGTAACCAGTTGAGTTCTTGGACCGTCAGCACGATGGCTTCATCCGAACAATCCGGCGATGTTTTGAAGCGCTCAGACTCCAGCCGCTTTAGCCAAAGGAAAAGCCGTTGCGCTCCCAATACAAAATCTTCACTCGCTTTCGAGGCTTGTTGAGGAACACGAAAAGCGGCGGGTCAAACACAGCGAACTTGATGTCCAGCACGACCAGCGCAGCGAGGCCATCAATGGATTTTCGGAAGTCGGCGGGATTGGGGTAGAGATAGACTTTTTCGACTGCAGATCTTCCCGAGGCCGGCAAACACGCCGGCTTTTTTGTGCCTAGAGAAAATCGATGACCGAGACCGAAAAAGACCGCGACGTCCTTGCACGCACCCTGCGGGGGGAGGCTCGCGCCGAGAGCACTGCTGATCAAGTTGCATTCACTTGGGCTATCTGCCCCATGAGACGACTGTCTGAAATAACCGTCAATGGGGTTTGCAGCACGCATTCTTTACACCTCATGAGTGCATGCTACGTCTGTAGACGGGGATTTGTTACTGATCCCCGGTGAACCTGAGATTGTTAATTGTCAGGTCGCCAACACCATTAAAAATCACGTGCGCTTCGATTCGATCGAGAGTTCCGCCCTGAATGGAGAACTCCATGTCTATGGAGTTTCGGTTCTTCGGCAGATCACCGCTGTATAGAATGGCTCGGTTTTTTTCATCGAATCGACCGATCTCTATTCTGCCGGGAGCGGCGTCGCCTTCATGATCAGCGCTGAACTCCAGGGTCGCAGTGTACTTTCCACGCGGCAATGAGATATAGGGCCCGAAGGCAAGAATGCCGCTACCGTCGTGAGCAGAAGCTGAACGACCTGTTCCGTCTACCTGACCAATGAGCCCCGGTAGCTCAGCGCCGGAGAACGTTGCCGATCCATGGCCAAACTCTGAAAATATAAACTTCTTTTGAATATCTTTTACGCGCAAATCGAGTTCACTGCCGGTGTAATAAAAAACCTCTGAAGTAGTGCCCGAGCACGAAAACACTTCGTAGCCTGCAGGAACTTTTTGTTTCAGACTTTCAGTATCAAACCCCATGATGCGCCCCAGCGCTCCATTATCGGCGATCACAAAGTTATAAACGGATGCGTTGTATTTTTCCGGCTGCCTTATAGGTCCAATAGACGATATCCAGAAAAATGGACGGAGCTGGTCGGTTGATTGACTTATGAAAATATTGGTTTTTGCGTAGAACATCACGCCGCGAGACATCCAGTAATCGGCTATGCCGGCTTTTAGTGGCACGCCACCGCTTATTAGGTTATCCAAGCAGCTTGCGGTTGATTGCTCTTGGTCTTTGAATGCACCGTGCTCCAGAAGCTCCGAGAAAGGCAGGCTTCGGCCACGCTCCAGAGAAATGAGAGCGGCGGCAGTGATCAAAACCGAAAAGAGAGCAATGCAAATTGCCGAGTAGGCTCTTGTTTTTACACCAAATGTTTTTTCTATGAAGTAAACAGATAGGATCGCGGACAGCGCTATGAATGTCTCAAAATACCGATAACCGAATTTATCAATGAAGCCGCCCGAGAGGATCGCGCCAAAAATTGATGTTGCGATGGTTAATAGAAAGAACAAGCTAATGACCTGGACAGGTATGGATATCGCTTCGTTTGTCAACTCTCCGATTAACCGACGCATTATTTTTATGCACTTCGCTATCGCATAAAGAAACGCGATAAAAAAGCATATAGCTGTGAAGAACGCAAACGAAGCAGCTGGATCAAAAATGAACTGAGTTGCCTTGAGTAATTGCGCGGCAGATGACTTTGCCCCCCCCAATTGACAGCGGGATTCGTCCATCGAGCGGCGAGTTATATGTTATTGCCTTACCAATTGCATAGCCTACAGCTTGAGAAATTACGAATAGTGTTAGCACGAATAAAATTCGCATTAGATTTTCACTATCGTTATGCAGTTTGCTGCGGATTGCCAAAGCGGATAACGTTGTTATAAAAGGAAGTGTAAAGCAGATAATGAAAATCGCCGACGATGCGTAGCCCAGCGCTCCAATCACTAGAAACGCTATTACTTTAGGTGTTGACTTTGATTCAAGCAGCGATAGGGTGAGCCATAGCATGGCAAGGCCCGATATCAAAGTAGGGACTTGTATATTGTTTGATCCAAAGAATATGCCAATTTTTGAATCAAGCGTGTACTGGCTCGTGGTAATCACACAAATCAGGCTCAACGCTACCAGAACAACCTTTGCTGATGGCGAAGCGTGCGGGCTTAAACGGTTGATCAGCCCTATTGATAAAAATGTGATTATTGTTGCTTGAGCCGCTGTTGTAAGTACTATTTGCACTGGAGCAAGGTTGGTTGTGGCATAGGCGAAAGCGTAAATGATTAAGTCTGGAAAGTAACTAGGAGCTGGGGAAAATCTCCAATCAGACCAATTTCCACCAGACGAAATATCATCAAGCAGATACTTCATGAATAGAATATCACTGTGAATGTTTGTGCTGTAGATGAGAGACAGAAAACTGACTGCAAGGCACATGCAAACTATTACATATGACGCCCTGGTATTTAGAGGGTTCATTTCATTCCTTTGTAAAATTTTTCACACTGCACGAAGCTGGGCATTATGACTGCTCAGTGTGAGCCCGGCAAAATATCAATCACAAAATTTTAGCGAGAACGCCCGCCCAGTACGGGCTTTTTTACGCCCGGAGAACCGCGTGCCAATCACCGCGCAACAACTACTGCAGATCCTCCCAAACGCCGGCGCCAAAGCCGGCGCTTTTTTTTGCCCCTGTACTCAACACCACCATGCAGCGATACCAGATTGTCGGTCCCAAGCGCATTGCTGCGTTCGTTGCTCAGATCGGCCATGAGTCCGGTCAGTTGGTTTACGCCCGCGAGATCTGGGGGCCGACCGCTACGAAGCTGAAATACGAGGGGCGGGCGGACCTGGGCAACACCGTGCCAGGGGACGGCTTCAAGTACCGCGGGCACGGCTTGATCCAGATCACTGGCCGGGCCAATTACGCGGCCTGCGGCGAAGCGTTGGGCATTTACCTGATCCACCAGCCGGAACTGCTGGAGTAACCGCACCGCCTCCCTGTCGGACGCCTGTTTTTGGACGACCAAAGGTTTGAATACGCTGGGCGACGCTGGCGAATTCAACGTATGCGCCCCATACAACGCCCAGAGATCGTCGCCGCCATCGACAGTGTGCACATCATCAGCACCACCGCAATCACACAAACGGCTACCTGCGAGACACTTGAATCTGGTCAACCAGCATCACGCCAGATTGATCTCGCGCCTGCCGGACGTTAAAGATGGGTATATGGATGGCGGGGCGTAACACGGTACAGCTGTTTAACGAACCTTACATTGCGTTGTCGCTGGCTGGAGCAACTCGCGATAGATGTCAGCGTAGGCAGAAGCCATTGAGTCAGACCTGAACACTTGCTCATATCGCCCTGCCGCACGCCTGCCCATAGAGGCAGCCTGCTCTGGTTGCTCCCACAACGCTGTCATTGCGCCTGCCAGCGCAGTCGGGTCTGCAGGGGGCACGACCAGTCCTGTTTCATCGGCAATGTTGATGTACGTGGTACCAGAGCCAATCTCACACGAAATCATCGGCTTCCCATACATCGCCCCTTCCAGCAAGGAAATCCCAAACGATTCCGAGCGTAAATGAGAAGGAAACACCAGCGCATAGCAAAGCGTCAGCAATGCGGCCTTGTCGATGTCCGGTAACTTACCAACGAAATGCACGTTATCGAGCCCTGATGATCGGGCCTTCGCTTTCAGCTCATCTTCAAGCATTCCGCCCCCCACGATTACAACTGGAAGCCCGGTCTTCTCTGCTGCCTCAAGCAGAAAATGGATTCCCTTGTAGTATCGCAGCGCACCTACGAACAGGAAGAACTTCTCGCCAACGCGCCGTTTCCACTCTTCAAGCTTTTCAGCTGAAGGTACGGGGTAGGTCTCTCGGTCCAGACCATAGGGAACGATGCTGACCTTATCCTTGAAGTCGGTCAGCACCGTACTGCTCTGTGCATAGTTCGGCGAAGACGCGACGATACAATCGACACTGGAGAGGAAGCGGTACATCAATGGTTTGTAAAGCTTAAGCAGGGTTTTCTGCTTGACGATATCCGAGTGATAACTTACTACCGTAGGCTTGCGCAGGCGCGTAGCAAAATGAACCAAGTCCATATACGGCCAAGGGAAGTGGAAATGGATAATGTCAGCCTCTTTGGCCAGTTCCACGAAATCCTTTATCACCGAGAGTGAGAACCCGGTAGAAGCCAACTGCAAGTCCAACTTCGAGCGATGACTGACATGGTGTCCTACCGTTTCATTTCGAGCAGACCCACGAGGGCTCAGGGACAGTACCTCAGCATGAATACCATGCTTCGCCGAACCTTCGGCCAACTGGAAGATTACCTGCTCGATACCACCCATTGTATCCGGGTAATACGTCTTGAAAAAATGCAGAACCTTGATCATCAGCTTTCCATAACCTTCTGGTAAACCTGCAGGGTTTCATCGGCACAGCGCTGCCAGGAAAATGCTGAGCAGTGCACCAGGCCTTCGGCAATTGCTTGAAGGCGCCAGGCCTCATCCTCAAGTCCTTGCTGCAGAAGCTCCGTGAGCTTCACGACATCCATTGCTTCGCACATCAGAGCGGCGTTGCCGGCGACCTCAGGCAGCGATGAACTGTTGGAACACACCACAGGCACGCCGGAACTCATGGCTTCCAATACCGGCAAGCCAAATCCCTCGTACAGCGAAGGGAAAGCGAATAGCCGAGCACCCGAGAACAATAGTGGCAAGTCTTCACTGGGCACGAACCCCAGGTAGCGCGCCCAGCCTTCTCGTCGCGCAGTCTCCAGGCGCTGATGAATTTCATCGTTTCGCCAACCGTAGTAGCCCGTCAGGATCAACGGCCAACGGGTTCTCAATGTGAGAGGAAGCCGGGAATAGGCATCAAGCAAGGTTTCGATGTTTTTACGAGGTTCGATCGTACCGACAAAGAGGCTGTATTCCCCAGGTACCAGACCATGCTTGGCCAGAGGTTCCTTGAGCGTCTCGTAATCACGCGGATAAAACTCTTCGGAGCTGGCCAGGGGAACGGTGTGGATACGCTCTAGCGGCCATGAAAAGTATTCAGCCAATTCCTGACGGGTGTATTCAGAGTCAGTGATCAGTGCATCCGCACGATCAAGCGTCTTCCTCAACTCTTTCTGCAGGTAGCGAACCAACTGCGGGGCGTGGCAATGCGCCCAGGTAAAGGGTGAGAGATCATGAAACGTGGCAACACTCTTCCCTGCAAAAGGAGGGAGATAATAGTTGGGGCTGTGGTACAGAAAATCCGAGTGATTTTTCAACGCCCTCGCTCGAAGAATCGGCATCAGCAACCGATACGCCTCGACCGCTAAAAAATTCTTTTGAACGGCGCGCTTCAGCCCATATCCGCTGCCTGAAGCATCTGAGGCGGTAGGTAGACTTGGTAAAAAACGTCGACCTGCAAAGAACTGGAGATCGGTAATCTCTTGGCTTTTCTGCAGCCTCAAGGCTAATTCGTAGGTATAACGACCTATGCCGGTCAGTGGAAAACGGACCGGTTCTACGGATAAAACTAGCTTCATTTATTCGGCCGCCAGCATCCAGCTTAAAGTTTCTTCAAGTGGAGGCGTTTGCCACCCTGCGACCAACGACTTGAGACGGCTATTATCACCGCACAACGTCTTGACCTCGTTTGCCCGCACAAACGCGGGGTTGACCTCGACTTCAATTTTATGGTCCGTCAACGCCTCACACATTGCGATCACCTCGCGCAACGAATGGGCCTTTCCGGAGCTTACATTGACAGTCTGGCCAACCGGCCTGGCCTCTAACAACCCTCGATATGCCTTGACCAGTGCGCGGACGTCACTGAAGTCTCTCCACACATCAAGATTACCCAATTCGATTTTCTCGGCTTTGCTGCGAAAGTGAGAAACGATCTTGGGTAGAAGAAAATTGTCTGCCTGACCAACACCGGTGTAATTAAAGGGGCGAGCAATTACCAAAGGTAACCGCTCACGCCACAGGTTGGCCATGAACTCCATGGCCAACTTGCTGACCGCATAATCATTGGCCGGTGCCGGGGCAGTAGACTCGTCCAACAAGCCGGACGAGGTATTGCCGTACACATTTGCGCTACTGGCGAGCAGTACGCACCTCGGTGTCTTGCCGCAGTTGGCTATAGCTTCGAGCAGGTTACGGGTCCCTATCAGGTTAACCTGATAAAAAGCCTCTGGAGCACCATGCCCAACAAACGCCAATGCAGCGAGATGCACAACGAAGTCCGGCTGAAGGGTTGCCAGCAAAGCGTGCAGACCCGGCCCATCGGCCAGATCGATCTGGTAGTAGCCAGGCTCATCGGAAGGCTGACTTCCCAAACCGATGACCTCGTAACCGTGGGCTTCGAGTTCAGCGGCCATGTAGCGACCGGTAAACCCATGAATACCTGTTATCAGCGCACGTTTGCCAGCAATGCTCATCAGAACGAAAATCCTTTTTCATTACGACGAAGGTCTGCTTCGACCATCATGCGGCACAATTCTTCCAGATTGGTCTTCGGCTCCCAACCCAACACTTCCTTGGCTTTAGCCGGATTACCAATCAGCAATTCAACTTCAGTCGGACGGTAGAATTTAGGATTGATTGTCACCAGCACTTTACCGGTTGCGGCATCAATACCCTGCTCTGCTTCCGCTTCACCACTCCAATTGATGGTGATACCGGCTGCCTTGAACGCCATCGACACGAAGTCACGAACTGTTTCCGTGCGGTTGGTAGCCAAAACGAAGGTGTCTGGTTCTTTGGCTTGCAGCATGCGCCACATACCTTCGACGTACTCTTTGGCAAAACCCCAGTCGCGCTTGGCGTCCAAGTTGCCCAATTCCATCTTGTCAAGCAGGCCCAGTTTGATCTTGGCCACGGAGTCGGTGATTTTGCGCGTTACGAACTCGCGACCGCGCAGAGGCGATTCGTGGTTGAACAGAATGCCGCTGGTCGCAAAGATACCGTAAGACTCACGGTAGTTGATGGTCATCCAGTGAGCATACAGCTTGGCGACACCGTAAGGGCTGCGCGGGTAGAAAGGCGTGCTTTCGATCTGTGGAATCGCTTGAACCTTACCGAACATCTCGGAAGTCGATGCCTGATAGAAGCGGACCTTCGGGTTCACGATCCGAATAGCTTCCAGCAGGTTGACTGCGCCCAATCCAGTAATTTCTGCAGTAGTCAACGGCTGTTCAAAAGAGACACCAACGAAGCTCTGCGCCGCGAGGTTATAAACCTCAGTGGCTTCGGTGTTCTGAAGCAGACGGATACTGGCAGACAGGTCAGTCAAGTCATACTCAACCAAATGCAAATTAGGGTGCTGTTGGATACCCAGCTCCTCAATACGCCAGAAATTGACAGAGCTGGTACGGCGATAGGTACCATACACGGTGTAGCCCTTTTCGAGCAGCAGCTCCGCCAGGTAGGCGCCGTCCTGACCAGTAATGCCGGTAACGATAGCTTTCATTCGAATCCTTTGAACCCCATACAAATGTTTTCAAAAACGAGGAACTCATACCTGAGCCCCAAATGCATGCCGAAGCATTAAGCGTAGTGCAGATCATACAGATTGCTGTCGTTGATGACGACAGCATAGAGTCGAGCCAAGCTTGCGATTGCCCTTTCTCAGTGCCATCCAGCAGCCCTTCAAATCTCCAGAATTCGCCGACACCATCCTTTCGGCATAGCTCGGCAAACCCTTAGAACTAATTTAAAGCTGCCTCTTCAAGCAAATCGACAATAATCCGATCCAGGCCGGTATCGACTTCCATACCGTTCACGGATAGAGGTTTGACGCCTTGGCGAATCAATGCCTGCAAGCCTTCCTGCATTGACGCACAATGTGCCGATCCTTCTTCCAGCATGACAAGCCGATCCCCCATTCGGTAGGTGATCCTCTCATCCTGGAGTGCATGAGCCGGACACCCAAGAACCGACAAGGTGAACTCACGAGCGTAGCAGTAGACCTGATCTTGGCGATTTGCGTAGACCGGCTCGAACCGTATGCCTGCCGGCGTCCGCGCCAGACAGGAGGCTATTAACGACTTAGCACCGTCGCGAGCCATCTGACCATCGATGAAAGGCGTGATATCGAGTAACAATTGCGGCCGCTCAAATGGCGCCGGCAGCGAGCGATCGATCGCTTCGGCGACAGCCATTAAATCTTCGTCTGTCACGGGAGCCCCGGAGGTCGCTTCAAGTAAAGCGATAGATCGAATCAACTCAGCAACACCGGCTTCGCTACTGGCGTGGAAATGCTCGATCGCGGCTTTATATTGAGCAGCGCAAGGCGCAGGGGCGTGGTTTGAGTGAACGAGACTCTGAGCTCGTGCACCTAACGCCTGACGCCATTGAACATCAGTCCAAAGCTTGCTTAAAGCTGCGATAAGTTCGCTATCGGAAAACTCATCAGGCAGTTTGACGACGCCGTCATCTTCCAGGTCCGCCATGCTTCCATTGGCATTGACGATTGTTGCCAGACCGTAGTTCATGCAATCGAGAACGGCTGCGGAGGTTTCCCCCCTGGAATGTGCCCGCAACTGGACGCCGACATCCGCAACGCCAAGATAATCCCGAAATGTCTCGGATGAAGCCCAGCCCGTAATAAAGATTCGCGAGGCTACGCCTGCCTGGTCTATACGCTGTTGAAGCTCATCGCCATAAGTACCTGGATCGTTTTGGCCGACGAAGACCAGAACGGCGGCGGCATCATTAGCCATAGGCGACCTTAACCACGCGTCCAAAAGCCTATGATTCAACTTGCTGGGACCCAGCAAGCCGAAACTGCACACCACAAAGTCTTCGGCCCCGAGCCCCAACCTATTGCGAATCTCTCCATGTGCATCAATGGTGGGTTCTGCGGGTACTCTCAGGAGAGGAATATTGACCCACTCGTTCCCTGCTCCAGGACCATACCAATGCTGTGCGAGTTTACGTGAGTTTTCCGAGTGGATAATCACGCCCTGTGCGGACTTCAGGACTGGCAGGTTAGCTGGATATTTCCATATCGCATCCACCAACTCCTTCGAGTGGAAACGATCAATCACGGCAGCATAACCGTGACTCTCATACAGTGCATCGGTCCAGATTCCTTGCGCACTGGTATTTAATTCCATGTGCGCGAGAATGCCGGAAAGGAAAAAGTCGTGCAGTACCACAACACCGGGAATTGACCCGACTAACTCAAACATGTGTTCGTGGAAAGTCGAATTGCCGAAATGGTAGAGCACATGATCATAAGAGGCAGCGTTTTCTACGAACCACTCCACCGTCCGAATCGGGCACTTTTCCTTTATCCAGGCGGGTTCGACATCACTTTGCGTCACGACCACATCGATATCGAAATGCTTCAACAACTCAGGCAACAGCTCGGCGCTGTAATCGCTGATCCCGCTCCGCTCAGGCGGCAATGGTGAAACATAGGCTAAACGTGGCAGCCCCCTTCGAGACTCCTCCACTGATGCTTCGTTCAAACGTCGCTCGTGGAAAGTTTCCAGCGCTGCGATCGCTCGCTGCGCCGTTTTATCCCAAGAGAACTGTTTAGCCTGTTGCAGCCCGTGCTGCTCCAACTGAGCCCGAAACGAATCATCCATCAGGACTTCGCGCAGCTTTTCAGTAATCGACGCGTCATCCCGCGGATCAAACATCGCCTGAGCTTTATTGACCACTTCAGGCAAGCTCGACGTATTTGCTGCCACTACCGCGCGACCACAAGACATCGCCTCTAATGCAGGAAGCCCGAAGCCCTCGTGCCAGGAAGGGAAGATAAATGCCTGGCACAGGTTGTACAGGGCCACGAGGTCGTCTTCCGAAACAAACCCGGTCATAACGAATTGGTCACGGTTAAGGCCATGCTCTCTGGCCAGCGCTTCCAAACGCGCACGATCTTCAGGCCTTACCGAACAGACAACTGCCAGTTGATGCTGCTCCAGTGTACTGGCTGGCAATTGTGCATAGGAACGAATCAGTCCTTCGATGTTTTTCCGATGGTCAATACCGCCGGTGTACATGACAAAGGCGCGATTCAGCCCGAACCGGGCAAGCACGTCAGCCTTTTGCACGTCACTGTAGGATCTGACCTTGAAGTGCGCGTCTGCTGCCGTCGAGATATTGACTGCATTGCGAGCATCTACATTCAGGTATTGGATAGCTTCCTGACGGGAAGACTCAGAAATCGACAGCAGAAGATCCGCCGAACGGAGATAACTTACTTTATTGTCGTACCACTTCTCGATCAGCGGGTTCTTGAGGTAGGTGTCGCGATTGATATAGGGAATCAGGTCATACAACACGACGGCCGTTGGAAGCTTACTGGCAAAGCAGCCCACGCTGGTAACCGAGTCGTCTTCAAAACCCTCGAAAAGACTACTGACCAAAATGACATCCGGGCTCAGGGATGCAAGAAAAGACTCGCGAACTCGTTCTGCCGCGTGACGGCGCCAGGCATTCCCTGCCTCAATATGACTCACTGATTCGGGCGTATGCCAAACGACGATATTTTCTTGAGGGATAAGGTCTCGGAAAACCTCTCGAATACTGTCTACAGCCTCAGGAAAAGCACCATTCAAAGCCAGCACGACTTCATGTTCACCACGATTACGCGCGATGCCCTCAGCCAACGACAATGCATATCGACCGATGCCACGATTGCGTGAGCCCGTCGATTGAGCACCTTGAAGATCGATAACAATACGCATCATTGCCCCTCACTGCGTTGCCCGGCCGACTTCTTCAGCCGGCGATACAAGTCCCGCCCACGGCCGGTGAGGTGCTGTTCACTGAGTGGTGCTTTAGCTCGTTTGGCGATCGCACTTTTGGAAATATAATTGAAAGCCTTTCGTGCGCTCTCATAGACACCGATGGCTTTAAGAAGCCCCACGCACTTTGAACGCAAAACCGGCCGTGCCGAAAGAAACAGGGAAACCTTGCGGAGTGAAACAGCCAGTACTTTTTTCACGACGGTTTTCAATCGAGTCTTGACACCGAGCTGCCGCGCTAGTCGAGTTTGAAACATCAGCCAACGCAGTGGCTGTGTCAGCCGCCAGGAGGTGCTCGCATATACGGAGGCGAGTTCAGCCTCTACTGACTTGCGCATTGCCTCCTCAGAAGCCCTCAATGCTTGTTGATGACGCATATCGGTTTCAGCCTGAATAACCCGACTTTGAACAAGCTGATAAAACGAATGCGAAGCCTTGCCTCCTAAAACGAATCCGTCAAATACGTTGGGCGGGCGATTGAACGCCTTGAGCAACTCTCCCTGAGCTTCATGAACATAGAATCGGTTCAGGCCGTCAAAGTAAGCAAAGCGATACCCTTTCGCCAGAATCAAGTCCTCCCAGTCATCGTGACTTTGCTCCTGGCTGAGCGGCAAAGTACTTTCGATAACCAGAATCCAAGGACGGATCGGTGACTCGACCCAACTCTCTATTACATTCTTCTCAAGTCCTTCAACATCAATTTTCATCCAATTGACGGCGTGGTCGCGATACTTCTCCAATAAAGTATCCAGCGACATTACCGGCACGACCCGCCGTATGGCCTGATAGCCGGAATCGAGGTGCAATTTGGCAATGGCGTCATCAGAAGTCGAAAGACCCGTGTCTGAAAACTCATAAAACTCGAGCGATTCCGCGCCCGACCCGATAGCGACTTGCTCGATCACTTCATCGGGGCGGGCCAGTCTCAGCTTTGAGGAGTACTGTTCGGTTGGCTCGACATGCACACCACGCCATTGATGTTCATAGAATGCAAGACTGACAGAGTCGTGCACCGGGTCCCGGGCGCCGATATCAATGTAGAAACCTTTGGAGACGTGACTCAGCGCTCTCCAAAGCATTACATCTTCGAAATTCTGTGCGTACGATACAAAACTCATCAGTGCTTTACCGAGTATATATAATTAATAAATTCGCCATCTTCCGTATAGGAATCAATTAGCAAACCGGCTTTCTCAGCTAACACTTGACGGGAACGTCCGAGATAGAAAAACAAATGAAACCGGGTAAATTCGTACAAATATTCAAAGCAGGGAGTGGTGTGCGACATCTTGCCTCCCGGCTTGAGGAGTCGAGACATTGAACGCATTTCGTCCAATGGGTGCCGAAAATGCTCTAATACGTTATTGGAAAAAATGCCGTCAAACTTAATAGCGTTCAGGTCACCTTCGCTGGAAATAACATAAGTCTCATGCGCCGCAGCCCCGGAATGATGGGGTTCATACGCCAAGACATTCCAGCCTTGCTCACGCAATATCTGTACAGACTTCGACCATCCACCCGCACCAAAATTGAGGTAAATCCCTTCTCTCGTAGGATTGAGTGCATGGAAAGTGCGAATTTCGAGCTCGGCTGAGTCACCTTCCTGATAAACACTGTAATGAACTGCGTATTCCTGCGAGAGTTCTGCGATGCTGAGCCCCAACATCTTTGACGGGCCAAAAACAGCATCACAGTCAGGGCATTGATGGCGAATCAATCTCCCCCCTCCAAACACGCAGTGCGACTCCATTACCTTGTACGCCGAAGCCGGATGAGAAACGCCACACAGCTCGCATGTCACAGACGAAGGTGACGGCAACAAGCTTTCGACATGATCAATTACCCGCCATTGGCTAGCAATTCGGCCCCGTACAGTTTCTTGTTGAAGCATGGAAACTCGATCAGCGATCACGTTTTGAATACTTGTATTCGGTACGGCTTCCGCCGACGGGCGACTAGCCTCATTCGTCAATCGAAAGAGAGTTGACCGGCGCGTAACAGTTATATCAAAAGGCGAGAGCAGTTTGTTGATTATTTTGATAACCATCATTCAGCCGGTTCTTTTTCAATGGTGACGACTGGGTTCAACCACATACTGCCAGCGAACACATCATGATTAACGTTCAACATCTCGAACACCAAAGCAAGATCACGCCACTCGTAATTTTCAGATAGATGATTCTCAGAGCCCGTCAATGCGACTGCGACAGAGTAGCTACCCGGTCCTAAATTAGCCCTAAAGGCAAATTTAAAATCAACGCAATCCCCCCCGCACAAATCACTTAAGATCTGTCGCATATGGTGTGTATTGGTTCCGAAAACCGGCTGCCCCAAACGATCTTTGATCATAAAACCAAGGACCAGCTTATCAATAGCCTTGTTTATTTTTGCTCGGACACGTAGCGTAACCGACGCCCCCACCTCTACGACTTTCAAGGACTCGCCCAGATCGTTGAGTACACTGACATCCACTATGGAAGCTTCGCCGGAACCTGAGATCGTTTGAACTCGACCTTCTTCAGCAATCGACTGACGTATCGTTTGATTTTCCCGCTCTGCCAGGACTGCATTATAGTAATCCATCACCTCCTCGGGTTTGCCTTCCATCGCCAGCCTGCCGCTCTTGAGCAGAATAGCGCGATCACAAATCGACTGTATCGCAGCCTTATCATGAGAAACGATAAGCAACGTCGTCCCGCCCTTACGGAACTCACGAATCCTTTCAAAACTCTTGTGCTGGAAATAGGCATCGCCCACCGACAATGCCTCGTCTACGATTAAGACATCTGGCCGCCGGGCCGTCGCGACACTAAACGCCAGTCGCATCTGCATCCCGCTGGAATACAGCCTAACCGGCTGATCGATATAGTCGCCAATCTCGGCAAACGCCTCGATTTCCGGCATCAACCCGGAGACTTCACTCACGCTCAAGCCCAGTAACTGCCCGGCCATAATGGCATTCTGGCGACCGGTGAAATCGGGATGAAACCCCATGCCCAACTCTAGCAGTGCGGCTACCCGGCCACTTATTTCTACACTGCCGACGGTGGGCTGGGTGGTACCGGTGATCATCTTCAGCAGGGTACTTTTGCCCGCACCGTTGACGCCGATAATCCCGACCGCTTCGCCTGGCCGCACCTGGAAGTTCAGGTCTTCGAGGACCCACTTCAACTTATGGCGTGGTTTGCTCCACGGAATCACCCACTCGGCCAACCGGGAGGCGCGACTTGGATACTGTTTATAAGCCTTGCCCAGGCCCGTTACGTTAATGGTCCCCATCAGAGTTCATCCACCAATTCGCCCGAATGCTTTTTAAATAAACGAAGACCCAGGAAACATATGAACAGGCTGAGCAACGCAATAGGAAGGAGTGCAATCCAATCAGGCATTAGCCCGTGCACCATGACGCCCTGATAGGAGCCAATCAATGTTGCCATCGGATTAAGCTTCATCAGCGACTGTAACCAGGCTGGCAAAATATTGAGTGGATACACGATCGGCGTAAACCAGAACCAGAACTGCAGCACAACGCCAACGAGCTGGCCGACATCCCGAAAAAAAACGTTCAACACACCGAGCGTAACGCCCAACCCAATGGCAAATAACACCTGAATCAGCAGAACAGGAATGATCGCAAAGAAAATCCAACCCGGAAAATTTCCGGTGACCAACAAAAACGCGATGAACAACGAGAAAATTATTCCGAAATTGACCGAAGCATTCAGCACCAGCGTTACCGGTAGACACAGACGCGGAAAGCTTAACTTCTTAATCAGGTTAGCATTATCAATAAAAATGCTTTGGGCTCTACCGACGATCTCGGCAAAGTACCCCCAGGCAATGATACCTACACACAAATAGATGCTGTAGCCAAAGGTACCTTCCACCCCGGGTAGTTTTGCACGCATGAGCTGAGAAAAAATCACCGTATACACAAAGATCATTGTCAGCGGTTGAATGACCGTCCAGCCAACCCCCAACATCGAGTTGGTGTATTTAGATTGAAACTCTCGCTTCACACTACCCAGGATAAAGCCTCGATAGTTCCACAGGGCCTTCAATGCCGGTCTGATCATTGAACAGCACCTATCAGCGTTTCAATTTCCTTCAGCCGCGCCCACATCAATTCGCTATCACCCTTAGTTTCCACGTTCAGTCGCAACAAAGGCTCGGTGTTGGAACCGCGCAAGTTGAATCGCCACTCATCAAAAGCAACGCTAATACCGTCGGTCATATCCAGAGCCGGTGACTGAGAACGATAATGAGCCAAGACATGCTCAATCGTTTTGGCGACATCGGCCACTTTGTAGTTGATTTCACCAGTGCAGGGGAACGCTGCAATACGCTCATCGACTTGCTCGGACAGCGGTTTTCCAGTGCTCGAAACCAACGCAGCCACCAACAACCACGGAATCATCCCGCTATCGCAATACGCAAAATCGCGGAAGTAGTGGTGAGCGCTCATCTCCCCGCCATACACCGCATCTTCCTCGCGCATGCGTTCCTTGATGAACGCATGTCCGGTTTTGCTCTGAACGGCGATACCACCCGCCTGCTCCACCTGCTCGATAGTGTTCCAGGTCAGGCGCGGGTCGTGGATGATCTTGCTGCCAGGGTGTTGTTTCAGCAGCATCTCGGCCAACAGACCGACGAGGTAATAGCCTTCGATGAACCGACCATCGGCGTCGAAGAAGAAGCATCGATCGAAGTCACCGTCCCAGGCCAGGCCCATGTCGCACTGATTGGCCAGCAGCGCCTGACGAGTCAGTTCGCGGTTCTCGGGCAGCAGCGGATTGGGCACGCCATTGGGAAAGTGGCCATCGGGCTCTTCGTTGATGAATACCCACTGCAGCGGCAGCCGCGCCGCCAGTGCTTGAAGCACGGGGCCGGCAGCGCCGTTGCCCGGATCAGCGAGGATCTTGAGGGGTTTCAAGGCGCTCACGTCGACGTAAGTGAGCAAATGGTCGATGTAGGGAGTCTTGTCGAACGCTTGACGAACCTTTCCTTGTTCTGCGGCGACGGTACCTAGGTCACCATGATCGACACGCTGGCGGATGGCGTCGAGACCCGTGTCACCACTGATAGGGCGAGACTCGGCCTTGACGAGTTTCATGCCGTTGTAACCCTTGGGATTGTGGCTGGCGGTGATCATCACACCGCCATCGACCTTGTAGTGACTGGTCGCGAAGTAGACTTCCTCGGTGCCACACAGCCCGATATCGATGACATCGGCTCCTGCCTCAGTAATGCCACGTATCAGCGCTGCCGCTAGAGGCGGACTTTCGAGCCTCATGTCCTGGCCGACTACGAAGGTATTTCCCTGCAATTCGACTACGAGCGAGCGACCTATGCGGTAGGCGATATCTTCATTGAGTTGAGCGGGGACCTGACCACGAATGTCATATGCTTTGAAGCATTGCGTCACGATAGGAGGATACATTCTACTCACTAGCTGAAATGTCCAATGCCGCCCTTAGGCGGCAACGGTAAGAATGGACCGCCAGAGCCTGATGCCACTGGCGCGCTGCCACCGCAAGACGCGGGGCTCGCATTGGGTTGACTGTCTTACTTGTCGACGCGACCGTAGTTGTCTTCAAAACGCACGATGTCGTCTTCGCCCAGATAGTCACCGCTCTGTACTTCGATCAGCACCAGGTCGATAACACCCGGGTTCATCAAACGGTGCTGATGGCCGGCGCGAATAAAGGTGGACTCGTTGGTGTTCAACATCAATTCTTGCTGATCGTTGACGACCACAGCCATACCGCTAACAACGATCCAGTGCTCGCTTCGATGGTGATGCATCTGCAGCGAAAGAGATGCCTTTGGCTTCACTACGATGCGCTTGATCTTGAAGCGCTCACCATTTTCCAGCGTTGTGTAGGTACCCCAAGGGCGATGTACCGTGCGATGGAGCAAATGAACGGTGTGGCTGCTGGCCTTGAGCTGATTGACGATATGTTTTACATCTTGGGCATGGTCTTTGTGGGCAATCATCACCGCGTCCGGGGTGTCGATCACCAGCAAATCCTCAACACCTACCAGAGCGGTGAGTCGACCTTCGCTGTTTACGTAGTTGTTGCGAGACGCATGGGACAGCACCTCGCCTTCAAAGCGGTTACCGTTCTCGTCAGGCTCGGTCAGTTCACTGACGGCATTCCAGGAACCGATGTCACTCCAGCCGATATCACAGGGAACGGTGGCGACTTTGGAAGAACGCTCCATCAACGCATAATCGATAGAAATGTCCGGGACTTCGGCGAATGCATCAGGGTCTAGCGCCAGGCAGCGATACTTGGCGGAAGTGGAAAGACGGGAGGTTTCAATCGTCTTGCTGACCGCTGCCACAACGTCCGGCGCATGCTGACGAAGCTCTTCGAGAACCGTACCCACCCGAAAGCAGAACATACCGGAGTTCCAGTAATAGTTGCCTGCACTGACGTAATCCTGAGCAGTCTCAAGATTAGGCTTCTCGACGAAGCGCGCTACTTTCAACCCCCCCTTCAAAGGAGCGTCTTTTTGCGCTTCGATGTAACCAAATCCGGTTTCAGGGTACGTCGGCTGGATACCGAAGGTGACCAACCAGCCTTCGGCAGCAAGGGCCATGGCTTTGGCGACGGCAGTGGAAAATGCTTGTTCGTCTTGAATCAGATGGTCTGCAGCCAACACCAGCATCTGGGCGTCTGAGCCATGGGTGGTCTCCAACTGAAGTGCAGCCGCAGCCACCGCAGCAGCCGTATTACGACCGAATGGTTCGAGGATAAAACCTTGAGCATGCTTCGCCGTATTGACTGCGCCGTACTCGTCTTCAGTCTTGAACAGGAGTTCACGGTTAGTCACCGTAAGAATCTCCACAACGCCTTCCAGGCGCGCGGCACGCAGGAAGGTTTTCTGGATCAGATTCTGCCCATCTGGCAGCTCCATGAACGGCTTTGGATGGGCCTCTCGAGAAACGGGCCACAACCGGCTACCCACTCCGCCAGACAAAATTACGGGAATCAGTTCCATGCTCTAAATCCTTAATCCCCTTTCTGGTAAATGCTTCCAGAAAGTGGGCTCAGTTATATTTCCGGTTGTTCATGCATCGTCATCGATGCAAATTTTTTGCTCACGCAACAGCCCAAGCGAAGCTCGGCCTTGGTCCAACCCCATTAATTTCGGGCCAGGCAGCTCGGTGACTGATCTGCCACCGACTCGAATATTACAGCGTCCCCCCCATTTTTCGGAGGTGATATCGACATACGGAGGCCTACCAGAAAAGGTAATGAAAATCACAGGATCAGGGCATGCAATGCTGAGCTGAATCAGAAAATTCTGCCGGCCATTCTACAGCTAGTGCCGGGAATTAATAACTCATGCGGAAGACCGTAGACAAAAAATCGCTTGAAACCAAAATAGTGTTTCAGTCAGAGGCCATCAAAATAACATCAAACAATAATATCGATCAAATATCAGCGACCAGACACATCCAGAAGCTTCTTCAGGTACTGGCCATAGCCTGTCTTGCCAAGCCGTGCGGCTTGAGCCGACAACTCCGTTGCTGATATCCATCCACTGTTGTAAGCAATCTCTTCGAGACAAGCCACCTTCAGACCTTGGCGCTTCTCAATGGTATGCACGAAATGACTGGCCTCAAGAAGAGAGTCATGAGTGCCGGTGTCCAGCCACGCAAAGCCGCGCCCAAGAATTTCAACATTCAAGGCATTTTGTTCAAGATAAACGCGATTGACATCAGTGATTTCCAGCTCCCCGCGCTCTGACGGCTTGATACTTTTGGCGATCTCCACAACCTGATTGTCGTAAAAATACAAGCCGGTCACCACATAGTTGGATTTTGGTTTCTGCGGCTTTTCTTCAATGCTCAACGCCCTTCCGGCGGCATCGAACTCCACCACCCCGAAGCGCTCCGGGTCAGATACGTGATAGCCGAACACTGTCGCGCCCTGCTCTTTACCGGTAGCCGAACGCAGATTTTCAGAAAAGCTTTGTCCGTAAAAAATGTTGTCGCCCAGGATCAGGCAGCAAGGATCACTACCGATGAACTCTTCACCAATGATGAAGGCTTGTGCCAGACCATCCGGACTAGGTTGCTCGGCGTAGGTCAGGTTGATGCCATACAAGCTTCCATCACCGAGCAGCTTGCGAAAATTCGGCAGGTCTTCGGGCGTGGAGATGATCAGGATTTCACGCATCCCCGCGAGCATGAGTACCGACAACGGATAAAAAATCATCGGTTTGTCGTAGATGGGAAGCATCTGTTTGGACACACCAAGGGTCAAAGGGTGCAGGCGTGTGCCGGAACCGCCAGCCAGGATTATGCCTTTGCGATTTGTCGTGGTCATTTATTCAGTACTTCCCTGAGCATTCGGGTTATGCCACTTTGCCAATCCGGCAAGTATAGAGAGAGATTGTCACGGAGCTTCTGTGTGTTCAAACGCGAGTTCAAAGGCCGGCGAGCAGGTGTCGGATAATCAGTCGTATCGATCGGATTAACCACCTTCACCGTCAGCAGCTCACCCTGGCTTCGAGCAAAGTTGATGACGTAGTCAGCATAGCCATGCCAAGAAACCTCGCCACTCGCCGCCAAGTGATAAATGCCCGTCAACTCGGAATTCAGCCTGACTTTTTGAAGAGCCAGCGCGGTGACGTCAGCGATCAGCTCGGCACCGGTGGGCGCACCGATCTGATCCGCGATCACGTTCAGGGCTTCGTGCTCCCTGGCCAGTCTCAACATAGTTTTCGCGAAATTATTGCCACGAGCGGCATAAACCCAGCTAGTGCGGAAAATCAGATGTTTACAGCCCGACGCAATAATCGCCTGCTCTCCGGCTAACTTACTGGCGCCATAGCGATTCACCGGTGCGACCAAATCTGCTTCACGCCATGGCGTAGCACCCTGACCACTAAAGACATAGTCGGTCGAGTAGTGAATCAGCCAAGCATCCAGGGATGCGGCCTCTTCCGCCATAACCCGACTTGCCTGACCATTGACAAGATCGACCAGATCGATCTCTGCCTCAGCCTTATCGACAGCGGTATAGGCTGCAGCATTGACAATGACATCAGGTTTAACCTTACGGATCGTTGAGCGCAGAGCATCGATATCTGACAAGTCGCCACACAAGCCATCGACGGTTTGGCGATCCAATGCGATCAATTCGCCAAGCGGTGCAAGGGAGCGCTGTAGCTCCCAGCCCACTTGGCCGTTTTTTCCCAGCAGGAGGATTTTCATACCTGGTTCGAGCGGTCTGCGTAGTTCTGGTCTATCCACTGCTGATAGCTACCGTTCTTCACATGCGCCACCCATTGGGTATTTTCGAGGTACCACTCGACGGTCTTGCGAATACCGGATTCAAAGGTCTCCTCCGGCGCCCAACCCAGTTCGCGCTGGATTTTGCTTGCATCGATCGCATAGCGAAGATCATGGCCTGGACGATCCTGAACATAGGTAATCAGACTGGCATGCGGTCGATAAGCCGAGCCTGGACGCAGTTCATCAAGCAGCGCACACACCGTTTGCACCACCTCAATGTTCTGTTTTTCGTTATGGCCGCCGATGTTGTATGTCTCACCAACAACGCCTTCGGTTACGACTTTGTACAGTGCACGAGCGTGATCTTCGACATAGAGCCAATCGCGAACCTGATTACCTTTGCCATAGACCGGCAACGGCTTGCCTTCCAATGCATTGAGAATGATCAACGGGATCAGTTTCTCAGGGAAATGGCATGGGCCGTAGTTGTTAGAGCAGTTGGTAACCAGCGTTGGCAGACCGTAAGTACGAGCCCATGCTCGAACAAGATGATCGGAACTGGCTTTGCTTGCCGAGTACGGGGAGCTCGGCTGATAAGGCGTTGTTTCGGTAAAAAGATCTTCCGGACCGTCAAGATCGCCATACACCTCATCGGTCGAAATATGGTGAAAACGGAATCTGGCCTTACGCGCATCATCCAGTGCCACCCAGTAGTGACGTGCAGCCTCCAACAAGGTATAGGTGCCGACGATGTTGGTTTGGATGAACTCAGACGGGCCAGAGATCGAGCGATCTACGTGGGACTCTGCTGCCAAGTGCATGATGGCATCAGGCTTATGCTCATTTAAGATGCGGTCGATATGGCTGCGGTCGCATATATCGACATGCTCGAAGACATAGCGAGGATTTTGGCTAACTTCGACCAATGATTCAAGGTTACCGGCATAAGTAAGCTTATCGACATTAACAACAGAGTCAGCTGTGCGGGAGATGATATGACGTATGACTGCCGAACCAATAAACCCTGCACCACCGGTAACTAGAATTTTCACTCTATATCATACCCTTGAGCTGCTGACAGGGCTGGAATTCGAGCGCTGTCTAATCCATGAATGCAAAAATCTGTCAGACCCGGTCCGATTTCGATATGGGAATTCGCCAGAATCGAATAACGGCCGCATTTTACAGCTTAATGAACGGTTTACTAATGGATATAGACAAGCAGTGGCGCAAATTCGACAGATATCTCCTGCTCGTCGCAATCAGACAAGTCGCTTGCGCGAAGCTCTGAAAGATCGCCCCAGGAACCAGCTTA
>Ga0302168_1000102_pt1 | contig 21303 bp, 25 predicted proteins | sample I_Fen_N1_2_FD_193494 | JGI IMG/M metagenome (GOLD analysis project Ga0302168, IMG submission 193494) | Peat permafrost microbial communities from Stordalen Mire near Abisko, Sweden - I_Fen_N1_2 | ecosystem: Environmental > Terrestrial > Soil > Wetlands > Permafrost | place: Sweden: Abisko...
GGCCATGGTTATTCCTCGTTGTCCAAAGACAGGTCCAGTGCGATGTTCGCGGTCAGGTCTTTGGGGCAGTTGTAGGGACGGACCTTGATGTAGGCCTCGATCGCGGTGTGGCTCTTCCACACCAGGATGATGTCGCCGTCTTTCGGGGGCTGGATGTCGCCGGGAAACTGCACGCCGGCAAACACCACCGAGCGGGACATGTCACGCAGGGGGCGCATCAAGGTCAGCCGGGTGCTGGCCATGCTGTTGGCGGTGCTGTTGACCTTGCGATCGGCGACCAGGCGAATCAGCAGGATCCGTACCTGGCGGGCGGCCTTGTCGACGATGCGCAGGTTTTCCACCACGGTGAAGTCACTGCCTGGCGCATCGAGCAGGTTCGCATCGCCCCAGAACATGCCCGGGTAGTCCGGGTAGGTCTGCGGCACCGACAGGCGGGCCTTGTCCAGTTCAGCCAGCACGGCGGACGGCAAGGCCACGCCGTCACTGTCGAGCGGCACCGGGCCAAGACCGATCAGCGCGCCGGTGGCCACGCGCATCGGACTGTCGGCAATGCTCACCTCGGCGGTGGCCAGGCGACCGGCCAGCACGCCCAGGTCATTGCCGTGCAACTGTGGCACCAGCAACACCCGAGGCGCGGAAACACCGCTGGTCAGGTTACGTTGCTCGGCCAGGTACTCCGACCACTTGGCGCTGTTTGTGATGCCGACGCTGGCCGCCATCACAAACAGCCGGCGTCCGTAGCGATTGCCCAGCTCGATCGCCGCCGCGTGCATGGCTTGCAGTTCGGCCGCTGTGGTCACCGGTTTGGTGATCACCACCGCCTCGACCGAGATGTTTTCGTTTTGCGCCTGCTCCAGGGCGTCGGCCCAGGCGCCGTCGGCGGCCATCGGTGCGGCCATGCAGGCCCAACGGCTGCCACCGTTGAGGCGGGCCGCGATGATCTGGGTTTTCAGGTCCGAGGCAGGAATGCCCAGCTCGGTGTCCAGGTCGCTGTCGGTGTTCAACGGAATCAACTTGCCGACGTTTTTCGCGGCGGGACCGATAAACAGAAAATAGCGCTCAATCTCCGTGACCGGGCCTTGTCCCAGGTTCAGGTTGTTGACGCTGACTTTGCCTTGAGCCATGAGGGGCCTCGTTAATGGGGTGAATTGAGGATTTGCGGGAGCAGCAGCTCGACCAGCGCACTGACTTCCTGCGCCGATGTCGGTCCAAAAAACTCGCGCTTGGGCAGGACGATGTCCCAGGCTTGGGGGCCGGGTGTTTCGTCCTTGAGCAGGCGGATCAACAGGCCGGCCTTGGCGTAACGGACGTTTTCCTGAATCCAGCTCAGGCTGGGGCGCATGTAGCGCGCCCGGCCGCGTTTGTTCTTGCCAGCGGCCAGCACCTTGTAGCCCAGCTGCCGCAGCTTCTTGGCCTGGGCGCGGGTGGCCATCAACGGGTTGAGGCGCTTGAAGCGGCGCATCTGCGCAGCCGTCACCCGTTGAGTCATGCCGGCGTTGTTGACGGCGGCGATCATCGAGTTCTTCTTGCGGCCCCAGCCCAGCTCCACTTCTTCGCTGGTCAGGCGCGGCACGCCCAGGGCCTTGGCCAAGCCGGTCAGCATCTTTTTCTTGCGCTTGCTGGCCCGAGGCTTAAAGCCACTGCCGGACAGATCTCGCTGATCCCGTACCCGCTTGCGCCAAGTGGTGCGCAAGCGCATGGCCACCCGGTTTAGCAGGCGTTTACGCAGGCGCGGCGGCATTGCTCGCAGGGCCAGCTGTTGCTGGGCCTCGACAAGGCCCCGAACGTCCAGATTCAGCGGGTTACGATTGGCCATGGATCACCTCGCTCTGTTCCGCAATCCACAGGTCGAACGGCACGAAGTCCCAGCGCTTGCCGAAGGCCTCAATCTCACCGGTGTCGGACTCGCTCAGGTGCTGCGATTCGATAAAGTCCAGTTGCAACTCGATGTCGGCCGTGTCGGGATCGAGCTGATCGATCTCAAACGTCGGCGGGGCCAGGTTGTCGTCTTCGCGATCGGGGTCGTTGACTTCCAGCCAGGAACCGACCAGGGCCATCAGCCGCGCCGGGTGGTCGGTCAGCCGCTCCAGGGAAATGATCGCGTGATAGCGCATGTCGCCCATGTGCAAGCCCTTGACCGTGGGCTTCCAGTACAGCGGCAAGGTGACCTGTTCGGCCCAGCTGTCGAGCTGTTCGGGCAAGACCAGGCCGCGATCGATCAGGTAAGCGGTCAAGGCGCGCAGCTTCTCCATCAGATCAGCTCCGCCGTGATGCGCCCACGGCCTTGCAGCACGCGCACGGACTGCTGGCTGTAGGACAGAAAAAGCTCATGCTGTGCAGGTGCCTCTTTGCCCAGGTTCTCGGCACTTTCCCGTCGGTTGACCGTGGCGAACTGCTGGAGCAAAAAGGCCTTGGCCCGGCAGTACGCGGCGCGCCGGTAGCTGGCCAGATAAAAGGCTTCTTTTTCCATGCCGGAGCCTTCCAGCGAGGTAAAGCCCTGGTCTTGCCAGGCGGCTTTGCGCAGGTCCAGATCCAGATTCACTTCGCCCATGCCCATGGTCAGGCCTTCCACCAGCAGTTCCGGCAGGTATTCCGCCGGCAGCCGATAGGAAGCCTGGAACTCGGCCAGTTGCAGATCCGGCCAGAAGCCGTCGTTGGGTATCGTGCGATCCACCAGGGTGGTCGGTTTGCCGCCAAAACTCATGTGCTGACCTCCTCTGCTGGACGTGTTGAATAGGGCGGGGGTTCTGCGTCAGATGGTTAGCACTGGGCTTTCATCTCGGCAGGCCCCCGCTGGGGGGGGTAGTCTTTTATTCGTGGTCGAAGCCTTGTTCGGTCTCTTGCTTGCGCAGCGCCTTGGTGGCTTCTTCCATGCGGGTTTTCACCCCGATCTCCGGATACAGCTCGGCAGCGCGGTAAAAGTGGGCGCAGGCTTTGCCCCACTGCTCGCCTTCCATGGCGATGATTCCCAGCAACTTGTGGTAACGCGCCGGGATTTTTTCGAACAGCTCCCAAGGCGTGGCACGCGGTGGCAGCTCGCGGGGGTCACCAGCGGCGGGATCGGTCAAGCCGGGCCACTTGGCGTCAATTCGCTGCAGCAGCTGCGACAGGTACGGCTCGGGGCTGCGCTTGGCCTTGTGCTCGCCGTCAGCCCAGTCGATCACCGTGTCACCGACAAAGGTCGGGATGTCACGGCGAAAGCGCTCCGGCATGGCTTGGCCTTGGCTGATCGCAAAATCGGCCAGCTCCAGCGCGGGCTCGAACTGCTCGGTGTCGAACAGCCAGACCATCACCTGCATCAGCACCGGGTTCGAGTGGTTCAACCCCGACTCGCGGTAGCGCTGCACGTATTCCAGGTACTTGGGCAGCAACTCGTCACGCTTCAGGCGTTGGCGCGCTTCCATGGCGTTCAGGTCCGAGAGCCTGGCGCAGTCCTCGGCCAGGGCACTGACCATCAGCGCCAGGTGTTTTTGCGCATTGGCCGGACCGGCCAGCGCCGTGCCGGGGGTGTACGCTTGGCCGGTCGACTCGGGGCCGTGTTCGAGCACGCGGCGTTTGTGTTTCAGCGCCAGGCTCATGGTGCAGGCGCTGCAGGTGGCAACAGCACAACGTTCGCCGCTTCGATGGCCGCAAACTTGCCCAGTTGTTCGATCACATAACCCTCATTGCGGGCGTTGTAATCCTCCACTTGGGAGCGCTTCGGGTTTTCGACAATCTGCCGACGCCAGCTGCTGTCCTGAAAGTAGATCGACAGGTTGTCCCAGGTGGTGACGACCACGCCTTTGCTTGGAAAGTACGGGCAGGTGAACGAGGGCAGACCGCCGTAGGTGGCGATCACCTGGGCCATCTCGATGCGTTCCTTTTCCGTCGGTTTGTCGCCCTGGGCGGCGTACAGCTTGCCCTTGTCGTGAGCCAGCAGATCGCGGCCGATGATGGCGATCAGGTCGCCGCCATCGCGAAACTCTTCGTCGATCATCAGCGAGACGTCGAACACCAGGCCGTCAAGGTTGGCGTAGTCGCCACCGGCGCCGATCCGGATTTCGCCATCCGTCGCGCCTTCGACCAGGATCTGTTGCGGCGCCTGTTCACGGGCGATCTGTAGCCAGCCCTTGTTCACGTCCTGCAGCAACGGGTTCGCGGTGCGGTCGGTGGTCGCGGCAATACTGGTGCCGTTCCAGCCGATCATGATCCGGTCCAGACCGATCTGTTTTTGCACGGCAGCGGCGTAGCGTTTGGCAAAGTCGGGGAACTTGGCCCAGGCGTCGATGGTGGCGTATTTCAGGCCCACGTCACTGTGGGTCTCGTACAGCTCGTAACCTTGGCCATCCAGGCCCAACACGTTGCGCGCCACGCGGTCGGTAGTGGTCGTGTTGGTGCGGCCGGTGACCGTGCCACTGACACCGAGCATGACCTTCTCGCCCTTGATCTCGCTCACTGGCAGCACGTTGATGCGCTGCAGGAAGTCAGAGGACAGGGTGATTTTGTCGTTCAGCGTCTGGGCGTGGGTTGGGTCGACGTTGAATTCCTGATGCACGTCAGCCACGGCATAGGTCGCGGCGATGGCCAGCGCCAGGGTGGCGAACTTCAAGCGGGCAGCGTTATTGAGGCTCATCAGTACACCTTCTCTTGATCGTCGGTGGCGCCGATCACCGGGGGCACGGTCTTGCCTTTGCCCTGGTTGAGCGCGGTGTTGAATTTTTCGGTCAGCTCATCCAGCGAACCTTTCAAACCATTGAACTGATCAGCGGTGATAGCGGTGGCAACGGTGACCGTGGGTTCTTCGATGTCGATGGGGGCCGGCGGTTGTTTGGCGAAGGTGGCGGCGCTCGTCGCGAGGCTGGTGGCCACGGTGTCGAGCTTGTCCACGGCGGCGGCAAAGGCCTCGGCGGTTTTAGCGTCCATGGGAGTGTTCTCTTCAGTGGGTGGAACGATGAGGTCAGCGGGAGGCGCTGTGATCACCCCCAACTTGTTGAAGAACCGGGTGAAGAATGACACGGCAGCCGCGTCGTCAAAGTCCACAGCCGGCGTCAGGTCGTCCAGCTGCTCCACGTTGGCAAAGTGATTGCCCGCATCGGCACGCCGGGAAAAATGCAATGGCTCAGTGCCGAGGCTGGCGGGCTCGTCGGTGACGGCCATACCGCGCAGGTAGGCCTTGCCGGTGTCGGCGAAGTTCGGCTGGATCTCGACGCTGCTGAAGATTTTCTGGCCGTCCTTGTTCATGGCCAGCAGGCGGTCATTGGGTTGCAGCTTGGCGAACAGCGCGACCTTGTCCCCGGCGACTTCCTCGACTTTCACCTCGACGACGGTGCCCATGCTGCCGAAGTAGCGGATGTGCTCGTACCAGATGGTTGCGGTGTAGGTCGCCGGATCGTAGTTGGCGGCCATGTCACGCAAGTCCTGCGCATCAATGGTGCGACCATCAATGGTCTTGCCGCTGGTGGCGACACGTTTCCAGTCAGTGACAAAGGTTCGAGGCATGTCGGTCAATCGCTCGGTTCGGGTTGCAATGGCCGCCACGATAAGCAGCCAAAATCGCCCGGACAAACGGTTCCCTTCCGCGTCATTCCTATTTTCAGGAACTAGGAATGACGCGGAATGTTAGGGCCTGTTTGTCTGGGGGCAGGTGCATAAACTGCGGCTCATGCCCTACTTACCTGAAGTCAAAGACGCCGCCAAAAAGCTGTATTTGCGCCGCTATAAGCCGCGTGAAATCCAGGCGCAACTCAAGCTGTCCAACATCCGTATCGTCTACTACTGGATCGCCAAGGGCGGCTGGGACGACCTGCTAACGAGTGAAGAACCGTTAACGGCCGTCGCTCGCCGGATCACCTTGATTCTGGAAAAGATCGAGACGCTGACCAAACCCGAACTGGATGAACTCGACCGCCTGCTCAATGTGCGCGAGCGCCTGCAGAAACAGGCCGTGAAACCTGCCCCCCGACAGCCTGACGAGCCTGCAGCACAAGTCAGCGATGAACGTCCGGAACGCCAAGGCCGCTCGCCTCGGCGCGAGGGTGACGACGCCAAAAAAAAGAAAGGCAAGGCGGTCAAAAATGACATCAGTCACCTGACCGAAGTGGACTTCCTGGAGAAGTTCACCAGCCAGCTGTTCGGCTATCAGAAAGAGCTGTTCGCGGCCAAGCTGAATCCGCTGACGTGCCGGATCCGTAACGTATTGAAGGCTCGCCAGACCGGCCTGACTTATTACTTCGCCGGCGAAGCGTTCATGGACGCGGTGCTGACCGGTGATAACCAGATGTTCCTGTCGGCCAGCCGCGCCCAGTCGGAGATTTTCCGCAACTACATCATCAAGTTTGCCCGCGAGTGGTTCGGCCTGGAGCTGACCGGTAACCCGATCATCCTGAGCAACGGCGCCGAGCTGCGTTTCTTGAGCACCAACAGCAGCACCGCCCAGGGGCACCACGGGCACGTCTACGTCGACGAGTATTTCTGGATCCGCGATTTCGAAAAGCTCAACACGTTGTCGGGGGCCATGGCCACCCACAAGAAGTGGCGCAAAACCTATTTCTCCACGCCGAGCGCGGTCAGCCATCAGGCCTATCCGTTCTGGACCGGCGACACCTTCAAGCGCGGCAAACACAAAAAGGCCAGCTTGCCATTCCCGGGCGAGGCCGAGCTGCGCCAGGGCGTGCTCTGTCCGGACGGCCAGTGGCGCAAGATCATCACCATCCACGACGCCATCGCCGGTGGCTGCGACCTGTTCGACCTCGAGCAGCTGCAACTGGAAAACTCCGACGATCAGTTCAATCAGCTGTACCTGTGCCAATTCATCGACAGCACGCAGAGCGCGTTCAACCTGGCGGATCTGGAACGCTGCTACTCCGACCTGTCGTTGTGGAAAGACTACGACCCCGATCCAAAGGCGGCGCGTCCGTTTGGCAACAGCCCGGTGTGGTTGGGTTATGACCCCAGCCGCACCCGCGACGACGCCACCTGTGTGGTGGTCGCCCCACCGCTGGAACAAGGCGGCAAGTTCCGCATCCTGGAGAAGTACAGCTGGCGGGGGCATTCCTTTACCTACCAGGCTGCGCAGGTCAAAAAGATCACCGAACGCTTCAACGTCCAGCACATCGGCATCGACATCACCGGTGTGGGCTACGGCGTGTTCGACTCGGTGCGCGACTTCTACCCGCGTGTAACGCCGATTCATTACAGCCTGGAAACCAAAAACACCCTGGTGCTCAAGGCGCAGGACACCATCCAAGGTCGTCGCATCGAATGGGACGCCGGCTGGAACGACATCGCTTCGGCGTTCCTGACGATCAAGCGCGGCGCGACCAACAGCGGTCAGATCACCTATAGCGCCTCGCGTACCGACGCCACCGGCCACGCCGATATCGCCTGGGCCGTCATGCACGCCCTGCACCATGAACCCCTCAACATCAACAAAAAGCGGCGCAGCCGCTGGTCAACCCTAGAAGGCAGCCATGCAAGAGCCAACCCAGCAGGACCAGGCCACTCCCCACAAAGTGCAGGCGTTCAGCTTTGGCGCCCCCGAGTCGGTGCTGGCCACCAACATGGGCGAGTACCTGGGCGTGTTCGCCGGCAACGACGGGCGGATCTACACACCACCCGTGTCACGCACCGGCCTGGCCAAGCTGCTGCGCGCCAATGCCCACCACGGCACGATTCCGCGTTTCAAGCGCAACTTGTTGCTGCGTGACTTCATTCCGTCGGCCGGGTGCAGCGCGCAGACCATGGGCCGCGCCTCGCTGGACTTCATGGTCTTTGGTGATGCGTTTTTTCAGCGCATCCGCAACGTGATTGGCCAGGTGATTGAGTTGCAGCATCTGCCCGCGCTTAACATGCGCCGCAAAGTCGGGGGCGGCTTTGTAATGCTGTTACCGAACGGCCAGGAACTGCACTTCGAAGAAGACGAAGTCGAGCATGTAATGGATTACGACGTAGAACAGAATATCTATGGGGTGCCCGATTACCTGGGCGGCATGCATGCATTGTTATTGAATGAGTCGGCGACTTTGTTCCGTCGTCGTTATTACAACAACGGTGCACACGCTGGGTTTATTTTTTATACCAATGACCCGAACATGTCGGACGACGATGAAGCAAAATTAAAAACAGAGATGCAGGGTACAAAAGGTGTGGGAAACTTTCGCTCGATGTTTATAAATATTCCGGGCGGCACGGACAAGGCGATACAGATTATTCCAATTGGCGACATTGCCACTAAAGATGAATTCGAACGGATCAAGAACATAACCCGTAACGACGTGATTGCCGCCTGGCGCATGAACCCGGCACTGGCCGGCGTCATGCCGGAGAACGCCGCCGGCTTCGGCGATATCGAAAAGATTGATCGGGTTTACACCAACAACGAAATCCGGCCGATCAGCCAGCTGTTTATCCAGGTGAATGACAGCCTGCGAGCCGATCGGCGGATAGCTTGGCGGGAGCCAGTGGTGGCAGCGTAAGGCAGGCCACTCCCTATAGTGTCTATTCACCCACACATACCCCATATGTTGTGTGGCAAAATAGCGGCCTGTGGATACGACGGGTGGGACTATGCGAATTTACTGTAAGGAGTGCGGCGGAAAAGCACGCATCGGCAAGCGTGATGAACTGTCTGTGACGTTCGCCAGACTGTACTGCCAGTGCTTGTCCGTCAGCTGTGGTCACACCTGGGTGACCACGCTGGCTTTCTCTCACACCTTGAGCCCGTCCGCGGAAGTCGTCGACCGACTTTTGTTCGACCGACTACGTGATCTGCCCAGGGCTCAACAGCGTGAGCTGTTCGATCAGTTGGGAACGCTGCCCAGTTGATCAATGACTGTGCCCAGTTCCTGCGAACATTCACACAGTCTTTTTCCAGACCATTGAAGAATGGCCAATAAGCCTTCCATTTCTTTCGTTTGTAATGGTCTGGCGATAACGGCTACACCGATGCAGCTCAGCACGCTATCAATGTCCTCGACTACGTCCCGTGTTGTCACAAGTGTTTTTATTGTTGTGTGCATTTTACGTTGCTCTCCATGAAGGAACTACTTGGCTTGTGAAGAGGTTTTATTACGTCAAAAAAGTGCAGTCAAGTTATGCGCTCCTTCGGTTTTGGCGTGAGATAATTTCGCTCTTTGTATATGATCTTGTGCGGAATCAGCTATACGATTTTCAGTGGCGGATTTTTAATTCAATATTTGCGGGGCGGTGTAAGGCGTGGGGGGAGAGAGGGGGGCGTATTCCGCTGAGGGGCAACTATATTTTCTGTAACGGGTAGTGAAGAAGCATCAAAGACGCCGAAGCGTCTTTGATGGTGTTGCTCTAGTCAGTGCACAATTGGAAAGTCTTAGTTGCGCAATTGTTTATTTATGTCCACAACACCATAACGGCGATGCCCTTGGGTGTTCTCATACGCGGCTACCAGGAAGCCACGAGGCAGCGGGATCTGCACCCAGCCGGATCCTGTGTTGTGATGCAGCAACCGGGTAGCCTCGACCAGAAAGAACCCGGTGGGCAATTCCAGTTGCTCACGACCGGCCTGGGCTTGCTCGTCGCTGATGGCAATGAGTTGACCGTCGATCAGCATCCGGATACTCCCGCTTTGGATTGAATGCTGATCACCGGTTCAAACCCTAAATCACAGGCTTGTTTGATCGCTGCTCTCGCGACGTCCTCTCCCACATAACCATTGAATTGTTCCTGTGAGAACGGCTCAGCTTTCACCACCTTGATGTTCATCAGGGCACCATCGGTCTTGACCAAAGTGTTTATTTGATAGGTGTCATCGTCATGGTTGAAGTCCTGATAGAACAGCACCGAGACGCCTTCAATCTGAACGATTCGACACCAGTCGCATGCTTCATTGATCATTTTTCTTATCCTGATATTGGTTGCAGATCGCAGTCTTGACGGTTGCAAAGTCGCCCAGTTTGCAGCGGTAAGTGATCGACTCCGACAGGGAGTCGGGGTTATGGACGATCTCTTCACGGTGTTTGTAGGTGCCGCACTGAGGACGTTGAGTGGGGGTTAACCACCCTTGGGCGAAGCGTTTCTGCTCGACCACGGTTCCGCACTGGTTAGCTTTCATGACCTGCTCCCTTGTTGTTCGCGTTCTTGAGGTCGGCTGCCGCGCTGTATTCACTTCGGACGATCTCCACGGCGCCTTCGATCCAGCCCGAAGTGGGTTTTCCAGCCGCGGCGCTCGCCAGATGTTTTGCCTTGTCGATCGGAAAACCTAGGTGGAAATAAGCCACTCCCTCCAACTCGAAATTGATGCCGCCGCACATCAAAATGTTTCCGGTGTTGATGCCGAGTTGGTGCCAGGTGTCGCGGTTGCTGATTCGTTTTGGGCAATGCTCGGCCCAAAGGCTTTGCAGTCGCTCATGCTCGGCACGCATCGCTGCACGTTCCTCTTTGGGGGTTCCCTTCGGTGGGATGACCTTGGCCCGCAGCGAGCGATAGCCGAAGTCATCGGGCCGGCACCAATGCACATCAAGGTCACGGCTGGCACTGAGCTTGAGGCCACCGACAAAGAACGAATCGATATTCTTCATCCGTGCGGCTTCGGCGCCAAATACCTTGCCGAACTGGATACGGGCAGCGTCGAAAGCGGCACGCTGTTCGTACCAGCTGCGCACAGTGGTGATGACAGTCGGGTCTTCGGATCTATAGAAATAGTGTTCCATCGTTATTGCCCCTCCTTCTCAACAGCCTCAGTCAAGCCCTGAACAATCGACGACCCGCAGTCAGGACAACCACACGCTGACTTGGATCGCTGCATGGTTGTGCACCAGTCTTGCCGTTCAGCGGTGGAACTTGCTTCGGTACCGCAGAGCGTGCACCGCAGAAAGCGGTGCTCGAGGCTTGGCTCGATCTCGCTTGGTGCGCAGTACAGAATCTCGATGACGCAGTCCGGTCCAAAGAGCTGAGTGCAAGGTGGTGCCAACAGCGTGATGGGTTGGTCGGACGGGGTGGTGCAGTTCGCTTCAGAAGACATAACGGGGCTCTCCCTGGGAATGGGTCAATGCGGTGGGTTTGGCCAGCAGCTCGGCGACGACAGCCGCGTCACGGTCGGTCAGATCGCCCTTGGATTGGGCCATGTTGGCCAGGTTTTCCAAACGCAGTCGGGCGTCCGGGGTTTTGTGCACCAGGTAGCTGATCAATGCGGCCCCGATCACGGCGGTGGCCAGCAGTGGCCGGGGTGGTTTAAAGGTGCGGGATCCACCGTGATTCGGTGGGGTGGTATCCTTACGGTCACTGCTGCTTTGGTGTGCTGCTTTCATCGGTTTAACTCCTTGGTGGTAGTGGGTGTCGGGGAGGTGCGAACTCCTCGACACCGTCTTTTAGGCTTGCCGCAAGAGGCTTGCCGTGAATACCGGGCGAGATTCACAGCGCACTTCAAACAACCCCAAGTCGTGACCGTCGACATCCAGCAGGTGAACGACGGTGATGAGCGTTGGGGTTTCTTCTGGGTGATCCAACCAATGCGCGGAGGCAGCCAGTTCGGCCAAGGCCTCGGCGGTGCACATGTCTACGTAGTTGGTTGGCAACAGAAGCTGACCGAGCAACGTATTGGCGCTGTAACGAACTTTCATACTTGCTCCCCCTTCAAGCTTTCCGCACCAGGTGAACTTCAAAATCAGTCGGCACACCTGCATGAATGCCTTTGCTCTTGAGTTCGAACAGCGCCCGGATCTGGAACTGGGTGCAGTCGTCCGCGAGAAAGTGTTTCGCGCCGGCCATGGCCTGGTCAGCCACCAGGTTCATGAAATAGGGCGTGGTGCAGTACTCACCTACATGAATTTTGACCTCTGCGCCTTGGTGCTTGAGTTCGTCCTGGATGGTTCGAAGCTTGGTGGTTTTGCCCGAAGCCTGTGGTCCGGTGATGACGTTGATGTTCATGTGATGCTCCAGTTATTGGGGTTTGCTTGCGTGTTTCTGGGTGTTCAAGCGGGTCCGCATGTCTTCGCGAAAGCGCTCGGTTTTCTTCGGCTCATTGAGCCAGTCGGTGATCTCTTCACGGGACCAGCGGCGCAATAAATGGCGGGCGAGACAGTCCCGGCGAAACGTTTCTTCAGTGGAAAGTTCGGCCATGGCCTTGCCTCGCTATAAACAAAGTTCGCGGGTGGGGTTGGCGCGTCTGGAATGTTTGAACTATTGCAATGTTGGCAGGGCTGACAGTCCCGATTTTGCTGGGCAAAACCGAGCTAAAAACTAGTTCAGTGCTAATGGAATGTGCTGAACTATCTAGCGAGTTGTAGTCGGCTACAGCCCTTGTGTTTAAAGGCTTACAGAGGTTTTTAGATGAAAGTGAAAAAATGGAATGTTGCTGGAATGAAAAATAGTTCAGCGCATTCCACTGACATTCCAGCAGCGATTTTTTATAACTTACTGTATTCATTAGATAATCTACCAATAGTTCAAAAATTACAGACAAAACATGGGGTAGCACACAGACTCTGTGGTAAAACGCGGGCAACACTCATCCACGGCAATATGTCTTTGCAGAACAATGGGTTATCAGCGCTTCTTAAACAGCCAGCAATTGATGGTCTTACGCTCAATCCTTGAATAGGCCTTTTTGCTTTCGATGAACTTGAACGAAAGGCTTTGTGGCAAGGCGCGTTGCAGTTGTGCCCGCGTCAGTACCTCTTGGCCGGCCTGGCGACTGACGTTCTGGAAGTGCTCGATGTTGATCGCGATCACACCTGGTTCACCGCTGTGGTTGAGGGTTTCCCGAATCTCCTCACGGGTTTCGCCGTTTTCAGTGATCGTTACGCGCTGTTCATTGAGGTAGTGATAGATCTGCCAGAACGATGCGGCGTCGGGATGCTCCGACCGGCACCGCTGCTGCCGATCGATCGCACGGACTTCCAAGTGTTTGGCAAGGTTCTCGGTGTCTGTGTCTGCCCAGTCGGGAAACAGCGCCTGGGTGGCGTAGGCGGCTGCTAGCACCTGGGCATGGCACAAGGCGATGCGTCCGTCACTGATGGCCCCCACGGCCTGAAAGCGTTGCTCGAAGCGCGGGAAGGCATCGAAGTAACGGGCCAGCCACTCCTGCTCAAAGGCTAGGCAGCGCCGCAGATAGCCGCCAAGATAGGCCGCATCCATTCCTTTTAAGCGATCCGCCCGATCCTTGAGCGCCAGGGAGTGATGTTCTTTGGTGGCGTGGAAGTGGACGATACGTGACAGAAAGGCTTCGGAGCCGTCCACGCTCGTGTTTTGCGAAATGGCTAACGCAGCGCGCCAGATATAGGTCCGAACTTCGTTGCCGGTAGTTTTGGCGCCGGTGACGCGCAACTTGGCGTGGTAGTCGTACAAAGTTTTGTATTCGTCCCAGTTGAACTGGATGACGACTTTGCGCCCCTGGCTGTCGGTGTATTCCTTGTCGGATTCGATCAGCACCACGGGTAGGTTGCTGACTTCTGCGAGTGAACGGGACAGACCCACACCACTGGCGCCTGTGCCACTGGGGCGAATACCTTCCTCGTTGTCACGGCCGCACAGTTTCCATAGGAAGCGCAGTAACGTGGTTTTGCCTGCGCCGGGTTCCCCGGTGAGCTCAAGAAAAGGAAACGACGACTGCTTCATACCGATCTGTTGCACGAACAAAGAGGCCGTCCACCAGGACAAACATCCCAAACCGTTGAGCCCGTTCACCGCCAGGAAGTCGTTGAACCATTCGGGATCAAAGTCTGCCCCACGTTCGAGCTTAAAATTTGACAGAACAGTCTTGACGCCATCACTACCTAATTCGATAAAACCGTGGCTGTTGACTTCCAGTTCCCGGCCTTTAGAGAAGCCGAAGGCTGGATAGCAATAAACCCCGCTGCTGTCGTCATAGCCCACGAATGGCAAGCTGCGTACTGTGCGAACCGCACGGGTTGGGTCGTTGAGCCACTTGTGTTTGAGAATCTTCAGGACACTTTCGCCACCTTCGAAGTTGCCACCGGGCGTGTGCTCGAGCAGCGATCGGGCAAACCCCCTAGGGTCGGTTATAGAGTTAGGCGCCAAGGGGGCTTTGCAGCTACGACCCTTGTCCGGAAACTGAAAGTCGAAAAAATAGCGCTGCTCTCCGGTGACGATGTCCTTTTCCAAATACTCCAGGTTAGGGATGCAGTTGGCTTCCTGGCGGATCTTGACGTGTTTGCTGAAAATTTCCCGGTTGCCTTCGACCTTTTCTTCGCCCAGGTCTTTGCTCAAGTCCGCTTGGTTGACCCGAGCGGAATACAAGCAATTGCGAAATTGCAGCGTATAGAAGCCAGATGGTCGGCGTAGATAGAGCAGGTAAGCCAGTTTGCCGGTGTTCTCAGCGGTGAACAGGCGACCTTGATACTCGGCCTCGGCCATGAAGATGGAATCAAGGTCACCATCCCGGTACACGTCGTCCCAGTCTCGCTCGCCCGCCAAGGCCACCCAGCCGATCTCGCGCAGCTCGCGGATTTGACGCAGGTGCTTAGGGATGTACTTGTGTCCGGCGGCATCGTCGTCCAGCCCGATGACCCACGTAATTGATTTGCCCTTGTTGGCCTCGATCACTTCCCAAGGGAAGTTGACGCAGCTGATCGATGCTATGGTTTTGAAGCCCGCCAGGTGTAACGCAATGGCGTGAAAAATCCCCTCAACTATGTAAACCTTGTCGCTCTTTTCGAGTGTCTGGCCTGGTGGCGTCCAGCCTTTAGCCTGGTAACTCATACCCTTCTTGATGCCAGCTTTGACGCCGTCATTTGCGGTCACCATCGTGGCGTCTATGACGCGTTCCCAGTAGCCATCGCATAGGGGAAAACGAACGGTGTCGGCCCATTGGCCATCCTTCATGCAGCGCTTGCCCTGCTCGTACCAGCCCTTCATCGGGACGATAGTGAAGCCGCGGTTGCGCTGTAGGTAAGCATCGGCGGTTGCGTGCGGATTGTCCTCGGTCTTTGGATAACGCTTGCTCAGGTTCTCGAACAGATAGCTGTAGCGCTCACGCGTCTTCTCCGCAAACTGGCATTTGTTATCCCGCTGGCACTTCAAAACCCAAGGCTTGAGCACGCTGATAAACAGTTCACGCTCGCCGCAGCGTGGGCATTTCCCCTGCTGCATCGACTTGTCGTTGATGCGTTTGAAGTCCAGATCTGAATCATGTGTCAGAGCCTCGACGACTTCATTGCGATAGATGTCGTCAAAGGTTGCCTGGCTGAGTGGCATACGCTGGCCCATCACACGACAGCCTTTGATTTTTTGTCAGAGGAACGCACGCGCTCCGCTTGTTCCGCAGCCTCCAGCACGGAGTGAACCAGGTTGATCAAAACGGACGAAGTGTCTCCCTCTCGTTTCGGACGGGTCAGTAAGCCACCGCGTTCGATTTGTTTGCGAACGGCTGTGTCCGACAGCCCCGAGCGGCGGGAATATTCGTTGACGGTCACGTATGGCGTGTCGATGGCAATCTGCATTCTGCTACCCTTTTGTCCAATATAGGGGAAGTATTTTCCCCTTCTTGGAATATCGTACTCCAAATATGGTGTGCGTCAAGAGGTGTGCTGTGGATTTACCGGCTAAGCTGAAAGCTATTCGTACCGACGAAAAACTGACCCAATCGATGTTCTGCAAAGAGCTGGGATTCAGCATGAGCAGTTACTCAAAATATGAGGCTGGAATTGCCGAGATGGGCTCAGGGCCGTTGTTCAAAATCGTTAACCACCCACGGTTCACCAAATACACGCTGTGGTTAATGACAGGTCGTGATGCTCCTGACTGTGGCCAGGTGACGCCGACTTCGTATGTCGGTGGGGTCGTGAAGGCGGTGCTGAGTTGGCCCGAAAAGCTGAACGCTGTGCGAATGGCGGAGCGCCTGACGCTCGCAGAAATGGCGGAAGTTCTCGACCTGCGCCTGGTTGATTACAAGCACGCCGAGTCGGAACGTAGTACTGAAATCAATCCGACAGTTTTGGGGAAACTGACAAATCATCCCCGGTTCAAGAAGTACAGCCTTTGGCTGGTGACGGGTGAAACGGCGCCGGAGGCTGGGCAAGTCAGCCCGGTTTGACCATGACGATCAAACAGCTCGCCGATGGGCGCTATAAGGTTGATTGTCGTCCGGAAGGGAGTGACGGCGGTCGAGTTCGAAAAAAGTTTCGAACAAAAAACGAAGCCCAGATTTTTGAACGGCGGATTATGGGAGATGGGGTACGCGGAGATTTTGAGAGGAAAGGCAAAACGGATAGTCGCCAGCTGAGTGACTTGGTTGAGCTCTGGTACACGTTGCACGGCCAGACGCTGAAGACAGGAGAGGAGCGCAAGGCGCTGCTGTTGAGCATGGTCGAGCGTATGGGCAATCCGAAGGCTGTAGCGTTCAACTCCTCCCACTTTGCCCAGTACCGTGCGGAGCGCGCTGAAGGCAAGCATTCGCGCTACATGAAAGGGGAGAAGGTGGGCAAGCCGATCAGCGCCAATATGCTCAATCATGAGCTGGCTTACCTTCGTGCGGTGTTCAACGAGTTGGAGCGGCTGAGCGAATGGAGTCTGCCGAACCCATTGGCTAACGTGCGGAGTCTGCGATTTGACGAAACAGAAATGGCCTATCTGTTGGATGATCAGATTGATTTGCTGTTGAACTATCTTGCAGGGCTAGGCGACGACACGCTGTTGATCTCAGAGGTGTGCCTAGCGACTGGGGCGAGATGGGGGGAGGCTGAGAGTCTGCAACCGCGCCAGGCGCGGCAGAAACGCATCCACTACAGCAAAACTAAAACCAGCAAAAACCGGACGATTCCAATTTCTAAAGAGTTGGATGAGCGGCTGCAAAAGGCATTGCCGTTCAAGCCTTCATATGAGGTCTTCCGGCGTGCGGTTGATGCGGTTGGGTTGGATCTGCCGGCAGGGCAGCTCACGCATGTTCTGCGGCATACCTTTGCCAGTCACTACATGATGAATGGCGGCGACATCATTACCCTTCAGAAAGTGTTGGGGCATGCGACGTTGGCCATGACTCAAAAGTATGCGCATTTCAGTCCTGGACATATGGCTGAGGTGGTCAATCTCAACCCGCTGGCAAATCGACGTGGACACTTTTTGGACACTTTGGCCGTTTTGAAAGAAAAGCCCCTGCCAAAATCATAGTGTCCAGATGTGCGAAAGCCCCGCAGTGCGGGGCTTTCAAGGTGGTGGGCCCACACGGACTTGAACCGTGGACCAAAGGATTATGAGTCCTCTGCTCTAACCAACTGAGCTATAGGCCCTCAGTAGGCCGCGGATTATAGCGACGGTTTCTCCGCTGTGCTATCCGAAAAATCCGATACGGCTATACGAAGAAACGTCGCGGCGAATTCGTCGGCGGGAAGAGGCGGGCTCACGATGTAACCCTGGATCTGTTCGCAGCCTTCGGCGGCGAGGAATTCCTGTTGCGCCAGGGTCTCTACACCCTCGGCGATGACGGTGAATTGCATGCTGCGGCCCAGAGCGATGATCGCGCGAACGATAGCCGCATCATGTGGATCGTCAGGCAGGCCGCGGACGAACGACTGATCGATCTTGAGAATGTCCAGTGGCAGTCGCTTGAGATAGCTCAATGACGAGTAGCCGGTACCAAAGTCATCGATGGCTAACTGCACGCCCAGTTGTTTGAGCTGGTGCAGCACCGCCAGCGCTTCTTCGGCCTGGCTCATGATGAAGTTTTCGGTAATCTCCAGTTGCAAAAATCCGGGCTGGAGATGGCTGTCCTTGAGCAGTTGTTCGATTCGCCCCAACAGGTTGGGTTGACGCAATTGGGCGCCAGCGAGGTTCACCGAGAGCGGGCCGAGGCATTCATACACCTGATTCCACTCGTTCATCTGCCGACAGGCGGTTTCAAGGACCCAGTCGCCGATTTGCAGAATCATGCCGTTTTCTTCGGCCAGGGGAATGAAGTGTTCTGGCGGCACCATGCCAAAGGTCGGGTGATGCCAACGAATCAGTGCTTCGGCACCGACCAGACGATGGTCGTCGAGGCTGATTTTTGGCTGGTAGTGCAGGAACAGTTCGTTGCGCTCGATGGCGCGGCGCAATTCGTGTTCCAGCGCCACGCGCTCGCTGGCCTGTGCGGTGAGGTCGCGGGTGTAGCTTTCGACCCGGTTACGCCCCTTGGCCTTGGAGCGGTACATCGCGGCATCGGCGTTCTTGACCAGCGTGGCGACGTCGCAGCCGTCCTTGGGGTACAGGCTGGTGCCGATGCTGGCGCTGATGAAAAACTCGTGTTCACCCGCCTGGAACGGCGCCCCGAAGCAGTTGAGCAGTTTGGTCGCGATGTTGTCGGCATCGCTGTTCTGTTGCAGGCCCGGCAGCAGGATGATGAATTCGTCACCGCCCAGGCGCGCAACGGTATCGATGTCGCGCAACTGCTCCTTGAGGCGCACCGCGATGCCTTTGAGCAGCAGATCGCCAACCGGGTGGCCGAGGCTGTCGTTGATGTGTTTGAAACGATCCAGGTCGAGGAACAGCACGGCGCCCTGGCCACCATTTTCCTGTTGGGTGTTGAGGGCGGTCTGCAGTCGACTCTCGAACAGTGTGCGGTTTGGCAAGCCGGTCAGCGGGTCGTGGTGCGCCTGGTAGTCGAGTTTGGCCTGAGCGTGTTTGAGGCTGGAAATGTCGGCGAACACCGCCACAAAGTGGGTGATGAACTTGTCCCGGTTGCGCACGGCGCTGATGGTCAGCCAACTCGGATAGAGCTCGCCATTCTTGCGGCGGTTGGAGATTTCGCCTTGCCAATGACCTTCTGCAGTCAATTGGTGCCACATCGCCGCATAAAACGCGCTGTCATGCAGGCCAGAGGCAAGCAGACGAGGAGTGTGGCCCAGTGCTTCGCTCTCGCTGTAGCCGGTAATCTCGGTAAACGCGCGGTTGACCGCGCTGATGTGCTGCTGGGTGTCGGTGATCAGCACGCCCTCGGCCGTGCTTTCGAACACGGTGGCGGCCTGTTGCAGCTTTTCCTGCATCAGGTGCCGCTCGGTGATGTCCCGGGCAATGGTCAACATACAAGCTTCATCACCGATAGGTAATGGGCGGCTCGACACCTCGCAGAGACGAATCTGCCCGTCGCTACGGCGGATGTGGCAACTGAAGTCGCGGACGAAACCGTCCCGATGCAGCAGGTCGAGCATCTGTTTGCGTTCGTTGAGGTTGACCCATATCCCCAGGTCCAGGGACGATCGATCAACGGACATCGCACTGTTGAAGCCGGTGATGCGGCTGAAGCCTTCATTGACCTCCAGGAGCAATCCGTCGCTCTGGCGCGACAGTAACAAACCGTCCGGGGAGGCGTGGAAGGCCTTGGCGAATTTCTCTTCGGACGTTTGCAGTTGTTGCTGGGTTTCTTTGAGCTGGCTGATATCACGCACCACCACCACCAAGGCAGGTGTTGTGTTCAAATCAAAAGGCTCGGCGGAAATCAGGCCGGTGAACACGTGGCCGCTACTGCGGCGAAAAGGCATCTCCAGGTTGCGGATGCTGCCAGCCTGCAATCGCTGCAGCAGGCCCGGCCCGACGCCGGGGATGCCCCAGATGTTGAGGTCGGTGGCGGTCTGGCCGATGACGTCTTCAGCCCTGAGGCCGATTTGCTCTTCGAAGGCTTTGTTCACCTCCAGCAGGCAACCGTCGGACAGTCGCGCGATCACCAGAATGTCCGGGCATTGCTGGAAGACCGAAGCAAATTTTTGCTCGGACAGACTCAACGCTTCTTCAGTGCGCTTGGTATCACTGATATCGATCATCAGCCCGCGCATGATCGGTTCATGACCGTGCTCGATCAGGCTGACGATATCGCGCACCCACAGGCAGCGACCGTCGGCGGTGATAACCCTGTAATCGACACTGTGATCGCGCCCGGCCAGCACTTCGTGATCGCAAAAAGACTGTGCCCGGGTCAGGTCTGCGGGGTGGATGATGTTGCGCCAGAAGCCTGGAATCAGCCAATGAGACAGGGGATAACCGAGAAGGTCTTCGGCATGGGGTGAGACGTAGCTGTAGGTGAAATCACTGATCCGCGCTTCCCAGGCGATGGCCGACAAACTTTCTACAAGCCCGCGATAGTGGTACTCGCTGCTGCGCAGTTCCTGCTCCAGGTCGACCCGGCGAGCAATTTCAGAACTCAGTCGGCGGTTGATCCGGATCACCACGGCCAACATGACCGTCAGAAACAGCAGCCCCGGCAGGCCGTAAACCAGCAAATCCGACCAAAAGGTTCGATGATCCAGGACATTGCCCACCCAGTGTTCCTGGATGGCGCTGATTTCACTGGGGCTCATGTCCGCCAGCACTTTGTCCAGAATGCCGACCAGTACCTTGTTGTCCGGAGGCACGGCCATCGCCAGTTGATAGCGGTAGGGGGTTTCGCCGCTGACATACAGCCCTTCGAGCTTGAGCTGGCGAAGGCTCCAGACACTGGATGCGAGATCGCCCACCACGGCGTCCACTTCGTCGGTAGCCAATGCCTGCAAGGCCGAGCTCACATTGGACATCGGCACGAGATTCAGATCCGGGTGGTGGGTGCGCAACAGCTCATGGGGCGCGTAGTTTTCCACCACGGCGATCTTCAGCCCGTACAGGTCTTCGAGTTTGTGCGGTTGGGCGCCGCCGACATGGGCCAGAATGACAATTGGAAAGTCAAGATACGGGCGAGTAAACGACAGGTAGGACTGGCGCTCCGGGGTCGACATGATGCCCGGTAAAACGTCCAGCTTGCCTTGCTTGGCCTGTTCCAGCACGACCGTCCAGCTGACCGGTTCGATGGGTGTGAGCTTGATGGCCAGCCGTTGACGGATCACGTTGATGTAGTCCGCAGCAAGGCCCTGATAGCGGCCCTGTTCATCGCGAAACTCAAACGGCGGCCATGACGCGTCCACACCCAGGCGCAAATCCGGGTGTGCGCTCAGCCAGCTACGTTCGTCGTCAGTCAGAGTCAGCGCGCCAGCCGTTGCGGTCCAGGTCATCAGCGACAGCAAAAAAAGCACGGTCGGCAGTCTGGGCATAACGGTCTCGTTATGGCTCGGGGGAATGTTTCGAGTGTAGACGGGCTAGGCGGCGGGGGGGAGGTGCGAGGGATTTAATCTGCATAAAGCAAAACCCCCGGCCTGGGCCGGGGGTTCTGTTATTACTCGTCGAGGAAGGAGCGCAAATGCTCGCTTCTCGTCGGGTGGCGCAGCTTGCGCAGTGCCTTGGCTTCGATCTGACGAATCCGTTCACGGGTCACGTCGAACTGTTTACCAACCTCCTCAAGGGTGTGGTCGGTATTCATGTCGATACCGAAGCGCATGCGCAGTACCTTGGCTTCACGGGCAGTTAGGCCGGACAGGACTTCGCGAGTCGCTTCTTTAA
>Ga0302168_1000104_pt1 | contig 21053 bp, 15 predicted proteins | sample I_Fen_N1_2_FD_193494 | JGI IMG/M metagenome (GOLD analysis project Ga0302168, IMG submission 193494) | Peat permafrost microbial communities from Stordalen Mire near Abisko, Sweden - I_Fen_N1_2 | ecosystem: Environmental > Terrestrial > Soil > Wetlands > Permafrost | place: Sweden: Abisko...
CGGGCGTGACATGTTTTCCCGATTGATCTTCGGTGCCCGTAATACCATCGGCATTGCGCTGTTGTCCACGTTTTTGGCGTTCGTGATCGGCGGAGTCTTGGGGCTGGTTGCGGCCACTGTCGGCGGCTGGTTCGAAGCCGTGCTTTCGCGCATCGTCGACATGCTCATGTCTGTACCGCAGCTGATCGGGGCCTTGCTGCTGCTGACAATCTTCGGCACCAGTCTGCTTAATCTCGTGTTCGTCATCGCGCTTGTCGATTCCACGCGGATCTATCGCCTGGCGAAGTCGGTGGCGATGAATGTGGTGGTCACCGATTACATGGAAGCGGCGAGGGTACGCGGAGAAGGTCTGGTCTGGCTGGTCATGTTCGAGCTTTTGCCCAACGTCAAGGCACCGCTCATTGCCGAGTTCGGGCTGCGGTTCTGTTTTGTGTTCCTGACAATATCGTCACTGTCATTCCTCGGGTTGGGTTTGCAACCACCCATGGCCGACTGGGGAAGCATGGTGCGCGAAAACGCCTCGTTGATCTCGTTCGGTGACCTCACTCCTTTAATTCCTGCCGCCGCGATCGGCGTCCTGGCGATTGCCGTCAACTTTGTCGTTGACTGGTTCCTGGCCCAACGACGCTGATTCAACCAACCGTCAAAACATAAGATTGCGTGGGGAATACAAGCATGGCTGAGCCACTCCTGAAAATGACCGGTCTTCGCATCGAAGCCCTGTCGGCAAATGGTTGGAGCGAGATCGTTCATGGCGTTGATATCGTTTTGCAGCCGGGCAAGATCCTCGGCCTGGTGGGCGAGTCCGGGGCCGGCAAATCATCGATCGGGCTTGCCGCGATGGGCTATACCCGTGACGGCTGCCGGATCTCGGGAGGCGAAATCCTGTTCGATGGTATCGACATGCGCACGCTTTCGCCGGCGCAGCATCAGGATCTGCTGGGGGCCAGAATCGCTTATGTCGCCCAGTCGGCGGCGGCGAGTTTCAACCCCGCGCACAAGTTGATCGATCAACATTGCGAGAGCGCCATCGCACACGGCGTGACCAGCCGCCACAACGCCCAGCGCGAAGCGGTGGAGCTTTATCGAAAAATCTCCCTGCCTGAGCCGGAAACCATTGGTTTGCGTTATCCGCATGAGGTTTCCGGCGGGCAGTTGCAGCGGATCATGACGGCGATGGCCATGTCCTGCCGGCCTGATCTGATTATCTTCGACGAGCCGACGACGGCCCTGGATGTCACCACTCAGATCGATGTGCTGCTGACCATTCGCGAGCTGGTGCGCGAGTTCCAGGTGGCTGCCATCTACATTTCCCACGACCTAGCGGTGGTGGCGCAGATGGCTGACCAGGTCGTGGTGCTCAAGGACGGCAGCGTCGTTGAATCCGGGGATAAACGCCAGCTGATCGAAAATCCGATCGAGAGCTACACCCAGTCGCTGTGGGCTGTTCGTAACCTGGCCTGTGCGCCTCAGCCACCGGTCAGCCGCAACGCGAAACCGATTCTGTCAGTGAAAAACATTGAAGCCGGGTATGGCAAAAAAAATGTCATCGAAGGCATCTCGCTGGATTTATACCGCGGACGCACGTTGGCAGTGGTAGGGGAGTCTGGGTCTGGTAAATCCACCTTGGGCCGCTGTATCAGTGGGCTGTTGCCGATCAATAGCGGGGCAATCATCTACAACGACGTCGAGCTTGCCAGCTCCTATAAAAAACGCAGCCGGGAGCAACTGAAGGCCGTTCAAATGATTTACCAGATGGCGGATACCGCGCTCAATCCTCGCCATTGCATAGGTGACATCATTGGCCGGCCCCTGAAGTTCTATAGCGACTTGAACGGACCGCGACTGCAAGCGAGAACCCACGAAATTCTTGATGCCGTGGGTCTTGAACCGGGCAAGTTCTTTTCGAGGCGTCCGGAAGAACTGTCTGGCGGACAAAAGCAACGGGTCGGCATTGCCAGGGCACTGGCGGCCGATCCTGCCGTGATCATTTGCGACGAGATCACCAGCGCCCTCGATCAACTGGTGGCCGAAGGGATTCTGCGTTTAATCGATGATCTAAAAAGCACGTTCGGTTTGTCCTACCTGTTCATCACCCATGACCTCACGGTCGTGCAGTCGATTGCCGATGACGTGCTGGTGTTGAAGGCTGGCAATATCGTCGAGTACGGAGAGCGCAACAACGTGTTCGCTCCTCCCTGTGATCAATACGTCACGCAACTTGTTAACAGCATGCCGCAAATGAATCCGGACTGGCTGGATGACCTGGTTCGCTGTGGCTCGAAACAATCTCAGGCATAAAGGAGCGGAACATGACGCTGCAGAAGAGTTTTTCGGAGTGGTCCACATTCGCGGCCTCGGTGAAGGTCAATGGCCAGTGTTTCATCGATGGTCAATATCGTCAGGCTGTGGAAGAGCAGGTGTTTGACAAGATCAGCCCGGTGGACGGTCGGGTTATTGCATCCATTGCCCGCTGCACGACACTGGACGTGGATATGGCCGTTGCCTGTGCTCGCAGGGTGTTCGAGGCCGGTACGTGGTCGCGCATGGCACCGGGCCAACGCAAGCGTATTTTGATCGCTTTCGCCGAGCTCATCGAGAAGCACGGCGCGGAGTTGGCGCTGCTCGAAACCCTGGACATGGGCAAGCCGATTTCCAATGCCATCAACGTGGACATACCGGGCGCCGCCAACGCGATTCGCTGGAGCGCAGAGGCCATTGACAAGGTGTACGGCGAGATAGCGCCGACCCCGCAAGACCAATTGGGCCTGATCACCCGCGAGGCAATGGGCGTAGTGGCAGTGATAGTGCCCTGGAACTTCCCTCTGTTGATGGCGAGCTGGAAGCTTGGGCCAGCGTTGGCGACCGGCAATTCGGTCATCCTCAAACCCTCGGAGCGCTCGCCATTGACGGCGATCCGTGTCGCGCAACTGGCGTCGGAAGCAGGGATCCCGGACGGTGTGTTCAATGTCTTGCCCGGCTACGGCCATGAAGCGGGAAGAGCGCTGTCACTGAACATGGATGTCGATGCAATCGCTTTCACCGGTTCGACCGCCATCGCCAAGGCGCTGATGATCGCCTCGGGACGTTCCAACCTGAAGCGCGTCTGGACTGAGGCGGGAGGCAAAAGTCCGAATATCGTGTTCGCCGACGCGCCTGATCTCAAGGCTGCCGCCGTTAGCGCCGCCTCCGCGATTGCCTACAACCAAGGGCAGGTGTGCGTCGCCGGTTCCCGTTTGCTCATCGAACGCAGTGCCAAGGCACAATTCATGGAGCATTTGCAGGCCGCGCTGGAACTATGGGTGCCATCTCATCCCCTTGACCCTGCGACACAGCTGGGCGCAATGGTTGATCAACAACACCTGGCACAGGTCAGAGGGTTTATTGACACGGGCCTGCGTGAAGGGGCGCGGCTGGTGCAGGGTGGAGAGACAGGTATCGCCGGTGTCGACGGCTGTTACCTGAAGCCGGCGTTGTTCGACGGGGTGGACAACGCCATGACCATTGCACAGGCGGAGATATTCGGCCCGGTGTTGTCGGTCATCGCCTTCGATACGGCAGAAGAAGCCGTTTCCATCGCCAACGACACGCCCTATGGTCTGGCCGCTGCGGTATGGACCCGCGATCTCTCCAGAGCCCACTACGTCGCCAAATCGATACGCGCAGGCTCGGTTTGGGTGAATCAGTATTCCGCTGGGGACATGACAGCCCCATTCGGCGGGTTCAAACAGTCAGGCAATGGTCGTGATCGATCCTTGCATTCCTTCGATAAATATACCGAACTGAAGTCGACGTGGATCAAGCTGTAATACCAGACAGGCGCGCGTTTGACGCATCACAGGGGGCGAGGGACAATCCCACCCCTGTTTTTCGGATTGTTTTTGGGACTGAGCGATGGCGCGGCAAACAGCGAAAAAGGTTTACGAAAGTCCAGAGCAGCGCCGGGAAGAAATTATCAAGTGCGCCTTTCTGTGCTTGAGCGAGGAGGGCTATGCCAAGCTGTCCGCCAGGAAAATTGCGGCGCGGGCTGAAATGTCCCTGGGGCATATCTCCTATCACTTCAAGAACATGAACGAGCTATTGGTCGAGGCATATAAATACGCCTCTCGCAAACTTTATGAGGCGACCCAGGCCGGCCTCGTCGCCAAGCCCGGCTCGACCATGAGCCAGCTAGAGATTTTTTTGCGCAGCGGCTTCACCGGGCAATTCCTCGATCGCAGTTATCTTTCGGTGCGCATCGACTTTTGGTCAGCCTCCCTATTCCACGAAGATATTGCCGAAACCGAACGCAAGCTTTACACCATCTACCGTGAGCGCCTGTTGGAAATCCTCACCAAAATCGCCGATGAACACGAAAGTGCGCCTGAGTCGTTAGAGCGAGCAGCGGATGCGTTGATGGCGATGCTCGATGGTTTGTGGCTGGACTGGCAACGAAGCAAGAACATGAAGTCCATCGAAAATGGCATCGCGGCGTGTCTGGATCTGGTGTCGCTTTACCTGGCCAAGCGCTGACGACACGGCGCTGAAGTGTTATTTCTCGAGCGGGCCTGAGATTCCGATTCAGCGCAGTTGTTATGCGTGTAGTCGCCCGCGCGCTGCTTGATAAAGGCGTACTTCAGCCGCACTCCTTGGCAAAGTACGCGGCGGCCTTTTTTAATATGTCTCGCTCTTTAGTGACCCGCTTGAGTTCCGCTCGCAGACGACGCAGTTCAGCGTGCTGATCATCGTCTTTCTGTCGTTCTTCTACAGGTTTGCTGTAGCGCTTTATCCAGGCATAGAGGCTATGCGCCGAGCGTCCTCGAGTTGGTACTTGAAGATGCCTGTGTGGTACGCAGGCTCGGGCGGGGTCTGCGTGATCAGCTCCGGCCCGCGTGTATCGGATTGCCTTTAGATTGCAACCTGGGGTTACCGGCTAAGTGTCGACACCTCGCGGCTTCCAGCATGAAAGCGGAATTTTTGTGTAATCAGAGGCCCAGTCAAACCGTAGAGTGAAACTTTGCCCGCTCCCCGGTTATCTTCAGGCGTCTACGGATTTACGAGTCGAGCGCTTCTTGGCTTTTGGTGCGGTGTCTTCTGATTTAGGCTTACGAGCGCGCTTGGTCGGTTCCGGCGATTGTTGCTGCAGTTCTCGTTGCTGTAGATGGCGGGAAATTCTCGCCGCAGCGTCGATCGCTATTTGTCCTAACTCTTCGATTTGTTGTTCACTGGTTTCTTTGCGCACGCGAACAAGACATAGACTGGCTGTAATGCTGTCCTGACCTGTGAATATCGGCGCAGAAACACCAATTAAGGTTTTATCAATGTCGCTGGCCACCGCATAGCCGGTCTTGCGGATCGCTTTCATGCGATCACGAAATTCTGCCCAGTTATTGCCGAGTTTGGCTTCGGCGATCTCTTCAGAATGAAACAGGAAGAGCCGTTGGAGCTGATATACGGGGAAGTTCGCCAGGATGATTCTGGAGGGGGCACCCAAGAATAGCGAAAACGGACGCCCACGCTCAAAACTCGATTGAATACGGTCATCATCGAATGTTTCGTGGATGCAGAGTACTCGGCTGCTGTAGAAACGTGACAGTAATTGTCCGCCGTGAAATAGGGCGCTTGTTTCCTGCATTACCGCTGGTGCGATCTGCAGCAGTGGGTCTGCAATGCGAATTTGCCGGTCCATTTCTATGAAGCGGGGACCTAACGAGTACGCACCGCTACCTGCGGGTGCGAGGAATCCGGTATCCACCAGTGCTTTGACATAGCGGTAGATTGTTGCCTTTGCCAAACCTTGATGATCGACCAGCATGTCGACCGTCCATTCAGGCTTCTCAAGTGTGAATAGGTCCAGCAGGCCGAGTACGCGTTCGGAGCTACTGTCTAAACGGGTCGCTGTAGCAGGGGTGTCCTTCTTGGGGGACATCGATGGTTTCCATACTGGGGTCGTAGATCAAGCCGGGCAGCTAAGCCAAGCGCATCGTTGGAACAATAACATGCGCGGATAAGCACGTGCATCCCGCCCACGGACGGATCACATCATTGATGTTTTCCAGCGCCGTCGTTGCCATGGGCAATATCCCACCAGAAGATGTTTTTTCTCTGTTACCGGTGGTTTTTTGCGAGCAAGAAGAAAGCCACCAGGTCAATAGACCAAGTGGCTGATCAGTCATGTTCTAAACTTTTGACTGCTGAACATGTGCTCTTTTACAGCTCCAGCGTCCCGAGAAACACCGCTTCAAGACAGAACGTCGGGATGAAGCATTTAGCCAATGGTGATGGTGATTTCACCCACGCCTTCAACTCCCCCCGTGATCACGTCGCCGACCACCACTGGGCCTACGTGCTCTGGGGTTCCGGTAAATATAAGATCGCCTGGCTGCAATTCGATCGACTTGGACACGGTCGATATGATCTCAGGTACTGACCAAATCAGATCGCTAAGGTTGGAGTCCTGCTTAACCTCGCCGTTAACCGCCAGCCAGATTCGTCCAGCAGACGGGTGACCAACTTTGGTAACTGGTTGGATGGCACTGCTTGGGGCCGACTTGTCAAAACCCTTACCCCAGTCCCAAGGCCGGCCCATTTCCCGAGCATTGAGCTGCAGGTCGCGCCGAGTCAGATCCACGCCAACGCTGTAGCCAAATACATGATCAAGTGCTTGCTCAGAACTAATGTTTTGACCGGACTTGCCGATCGCGACCACCAACTCGATCTCGTAGTGCAGGTTCTGAGTCAGAGGTGGGTAAGGGATATTGGCGTTGTTATCCTGAATCGCGTCGCTGGGCTTATAGAAGAAGAAAGGCGGCTCTTTGTCCGGATCTTTACCCATTTCGCGAGCATGAGCAGCGTAGTTTCGACCCACGCAGATAATCCGTCGGACAGCCAAGCGTTTCTCGCTGTCGGCAATTGCAACGGACGCTTGTGTTGGCTGGAATAAATATTGAGTCATGAGATGCCCTTACTTGAGTTCTTTGCCGGCCAGGTCGCCAGTCAGGAATTTGTTAGGTTTGAGGAAGAAGGAAATTACCAAGGCTCCATTAGGCGAGCTGGCAATGTGTTTATTCCCCCTTGGGCGCCAGACGTAATTGCCTTGGGTGCATTCACCTTCGGCGTCCACAATTGACCCTTCCATCACGTATGTCTGTTCGATTTCTACGTGTTCGTGAAGTGCCAGTGAGGTTCCCGGCTGCCACCGAAAGAGCGCTGTAAGCAGGCCTGTTTCAGGTTCCTCCATCAGGATTTTCATATCGATGCCCGGTGTCGGGGTCGCTTTCCAGGGAAGCGACTCGACATCTACATAACGCGATTCCAGAGCGCCGAGAGACTCTTCATCACGCATATGGGGGGTAAAGGCCATTTTGGTGTCTCCTAGGATTCAGATAAGGCTGGGGCGACGGCAATCACTGGATGGGTGAAAAGCTAGTCGGCACCATTAACTTGTTGGACATGCTCTTGATCATGGGGCGCACCTTGTCAAGAAAACGCCGCCAGTCCGCATTGGCAGCAAGCTCAGCTCGACGCTCGGTTCGAGCTTCGAAAGTCGGGTATGACCAGAGGCTCACGATGGTGTTCAGGCCGCCTACTTCAGTCACGAAATAACCCTGGAAGCCTTGCAACGCCTCTGTCTGAAGCTGCAGGCCTTCTGCCTGATAGATATCGAAATAATCCTTCGGGCTGAATTGGGTGTGAAGGGTGTAGCTGCGCTCTTCGACGATGGACACTGAATCACCTCTTTTGATTTTTTATGAAAGGGGTCAAAGTGAAAATAACACAAAGTCTCTTATTGAGAGAATAAAAATAATTACCTTTATTGGGTAATTCAAGCTTTTCCGATGCGGTGAATTTCCCTCGCGCCTAGAGCCATTACGAATGTCAGTACGGCGCTTCTAGAGACCTACCAGAAGAACGCATTTTGATGCCCCCAACTGCCTGGGAGTGTTATTACAGGGATGCCGTGCCACCGAAGACTGTGACCGTGGCGCCCAGCCAGATTGCTATGCGCCATGTTTGGGCTGCCTGATTCTTTATTGTTTTGAGGGTGGATCTTTATTGAGCAGACAAAGCGTCAAGATCAGGCCCTATTAAGGGAGTCAATATTTCCCAATCGTCTTGGGTCGCGAGGTGTTGGGCAGTGATGAAACCAAACGTCATCGCTGGGCCCAGAGTGATGCCTCCTCCCGGGTAGTTGCCGCCCATAATGCTTAAGGCGTCGTTACCTACTGCGAAAAGTCCGGCAATAGGTTGGCGCTGTGCATTCAATACGCGGGAGTATTCATCTGTATCCAATCCGGCAAACGTACCCAGGTCACCCATTTTCATTTTGATGGCATAGAAAGGGCCGTCTTTGATTGGCGCGACACATGGATTGGGCTGATGCTCCGGATCTCCGAGAAAACGGTTGTAAGCTGACTCGCCTCTGCCGAACTCGTTGTCCTTGCCGGCTTGCGCACCCTCGTTGAAAGTTCTGACGGTGGCCTCGAGATTGGCCTCAGGGACCCCAATTGCTCGGGCCAACTGAGAAAGGCTTTCGCCCCGTTTCAGGTATCCGGAATCCAGGTTGCTTTTGATCGGAAAGGGGAATGGCTTGACGTGTCCTAGACCGTATTTGCGCAATGACCGGTGATCACAAAGCAGCCAAGAGCTAACTTCTTGCCCATCTCTAGAGTGTTTCAACATTGCCCGTCCGTAGTCGTGATAGGAATCCGATTCGTTGGTGAATCGGTTGCCATCCAAGTCCACGGCGATCACTCCGGGTTTGTAGCGGTCGATCAGGTGTGGGAATACTCGATATTTGCCTTTTTTATCGGGTACTTTCGACATTGGGATCCACGCCGCAGCATCTGAAATGTCGCTACGTACCTTACCGCCAACGCTCTCTCCCAAGCGCAAGCCGTCTCCGGTGTTGCCTGGCGCAGCTGGGCTCAGATGCTCATCGCCATGTGCTACGTGGGGGAACAACTCCTTGGTGCGTACCTTGTCCAAGGGGAAGCCACCACAAGCAAGGACAACACCGCGTCGTGCGCTGAGTTCTAGCTTCCGACCGTTACGATTTACAAAGACTCCTGAAATACGATCATCTTCTCGCTTCAGTGCAATCACTGATGCCTCAGTCCAAATTTCTACACCGAGATCAAAGGCCGAGCCGGCCAGTCGTGCGATCAACGCGTTGCCATTGGTGAGCCGCATCGGGCGCTGATAAACCGCCATTTCAAAGGCATATCGCGATAGCAATTTGGTGACATGCCATGCAGAGGCGGGGGACTTGGTCGCATTGAAAAAATGCTTAACGTCCTGGCTGGCGTTAAGCATCATGCCCAGCAGCGTAATTTCGGCCAGTGGCGGTCGCAGCCTCGACATTTCCTTTCCGAGTTCCCTCCCGTCGTACGGTTCGGCTGCAATCGAACGCCCCGTGGTGCAGGCTCCAGGTGCGCTCGGATGATAGTCGGAAAAGCCATGAGCGGGGATGAAGCGGACTCGAGTGTTCATTTCCATGAATCGGACCATTTTGGGGCCAGCATCCAGGAATGCATCTACCTTGGACGCGTCGAAACTCGTCCCCGTTTGATCTTGCAGGTAAGCTCGGGCGTCACCTTGAGGCTGTTCCCCTGCTGGAAATTTGCCATTTCCAGGTACCCATAACACCCCGCCAGATCGCGCGGTGGTGCCCCCAAAATAGGGTTCCTTTTCAAGCACCAAAACTTTCAATCCCATTGCAGCGGCAGTCACGGCAGTGGCGAGTCCACCGGCACCTGAACCTACAACAATGACGTCATACGACTGATTTGTGAGTGGAACTACATTGTCTTTCATTATTTTTATCCTTGACCTGCCACGCAGGCGTTGATGTCGACGACGCCTGATCAGAAGGCCAACAAGCCACCATCTACCGGTAGCATTACGCCGTTCACATAACTGGAAAGTTGTTCGCTGCTGAGAAATACAGCAGCGCCTACAAGTTCGTCGGGACGAGCAAATCTTCCAAGGGGGACTCGAGATTTGCGTCGAGCGCTTTCCTCAGGATCATCGTGAATGAAGGCGTTAATCGTGGTTTCTATGTAGCCAGGGGCGATGCCGTTTACGCGGATACCAAATTCGGCGAATTCGGATGCGAATTTACGAGTCAACATCAGAATTGCTCCCTTGCTAGCCCCATATGCGGCGCTCACAGTCGGCAGCGAAACAAAGGACTGAATTGAGCCAATGTTGATGACCGTGCCGCGTGAACGCTTCAAGCTTGGAAGAAACGCTATGGTGGTGTAGTACGTTCCGTCCAAATTGATGTCCAACACCCGCTTCCAAGACTCAACCGCTTCATCAGTATCGGAGTCGCCGCGGTACAGAATCCCCGCGTTGTTGATCAAAATGTCGACTTCTCCATGCTCAGCACTGATAGCACCAGCCAGCGCTTTAGCCGCATGAATATTCGTCACGTCCAGTGAGTAGGACCAAGCGTCGAAGCCCTCTTTTTGGATCAGGGCGGCCGTCTCGGCGGCAGCCTCAGAATCAATGTCCGTAACAATGATTTTGGCTCCCCAGCGGGCAAGTCCGATCGCTAGTGAGCGGCCGTTACCCGCACCGGAGCCGGTGATCAAAGCAATTTTCCCTTCCAGCAGATTAAACACGTAGCGAACCTCTTGGACTGCGCCTTCGGTGAAGCGCTTGTAGAATTTTCGTGCGGATGAAGCACATGAATGCTCTCAATATATTTAATAAATATCACTATGAGAGAATTCACACAAGTATCTTTATGGGAGGCTATTACGCCTGGCGACATTCGGTATCGGCAGGTCCCAGTTGGCTCTGGGGAGGTTTGTTGGCTGCTCTCGGACGATTGGAGAGACGATAGGTGTTTGTTGCTAGAGGGGAGGATGGCTGGCGTTTTGATACCAAAGCACGGCTAAACCAACCAGTCTTTGCCTTGGTGCGCAGGCTCAAGGCGAGATGAAATTAGGTGTTGAAAAAAGCTTTTATCGTGATTTATGTAAAAAATATCGTATACAGAGAATTTAACATGTTGTGAGGTGTCGTTTTTGAGCGATCACATGGGAAGCCAGTCGGGTCTGAGGCATCAAGGCTCGGTACATAACAATAAAATTCAGTAGGCTTAAATTCATGCGCGCACTGTTGCTCAGACCCATTCCATTGCGCGGTCGAGCGGCAAAGCGTTGGACTCAAAGGGGTTGGCAAAAGTTTGGAGTGGATGTTGGCCTGTGTGGCGTTGGAGGTTAAAGGCCGTACCTGAGATCTCGACAGTATTCCGACTGGTTTGTGAAGAGACGAGAGTCGTGTTTGGCTTTTTTGAACCTGTTGCTGTTCATGGTTTCCGGCTCTTCTATGGTGACCGGACCGAGAGCGGCAAGAATGTATCTGTATTCCGCATGCTCCCCATCTTGATTGACGATTAGTCAATTTTTCTTTGTGTTGCTAGCCTTGCCTGAACTAAAAGAGGCTGGTCTCTTAAATCCATTTACTGCCTGGTGATGCCGGTGCGATCCGGGCGTGCCGAGTGCTAGATCAGCTCATCGCCGAAGAGCAATCGAAAATTGAAGTCGTGCACATCAAGGCAGACTTCGCGTCAGCTTAGCTTCAAAGCTGACAACACTCTACGGCAAGCACTTAGCAATGCATTGATGGTAGGGGCACAGACCGATTTCTTGGCATGTGCCTCAGGTCAATTTCGATGCCCAAGCCACTACCGTTAGGGGGCGCATCAAAATAAAAAGAAGGTCACAACCTCATGAGCGCTTTCTTCTCTATATTGAGCCGGAAACTCGGAAATCTGTCTGTCGGTTCCAAGCTGTCGCTGGGTTTTGGATTGGTCTTGGTGTTTACCTTAGGAGTTGCGTTGACCGCCTTTCATTCGCTGAGTGTTATGCAGGCGCGTAGCGAGCAACTGCACAGCGAGTCGAAGGTGCAAGAATTGATTTTGCAGGCTCGTTTATCCGAAAAAGATTTCGCCTTAAGCCTTGCACCGCAGGCAGTCGAATTGGTTCGTGCAGATATTGACGCGCTAGACCGTCAGCTCAGTGGGTCCCAAGTGGACTCGAGGGAGCGTGATGCCATGCGGAGTTCGAGTACTGCCTACTTGGAGCAGTTTATTCATTATTCGGATTCTCTGCGCCAAGCCCGTGAAGCGCGCTTGCGGATGCAAGAGCGAGCTAAAATCGTTGGCGACAGCTTTACAGGTGTTTTTCTTGATCAGATGGATTTGCTCAACGTCGAACTCGAAAAGGGCAGTGCACCAAGTGTCGAGCAAATGGCCCGGCTGGAACAGACTTCGGCCTTGCACGATAAACTCGCTAAGTTGCGTAACAGCGAGCTTTATTACTCCCTCGATGGCGAAGAGCGCTACCGCAATGATTGGGAAACGAGCATGAGCGATGTGCTTGCCTCCATGGAAAACCTAGCGCTGAACCTAGGTACTCAACAGCAGGAATCTTTGCAAATCGCTCGAACTGCTTTCAAAGATTACCGCGAGGCATTTGAGCAATTCGTCGCCGAACGAGCGCAGGCTGGCCGGAGCGGTATCGCGATGAGCACTCAAACTGAGCGTATCGCAGAGTTACTAGCTCAAACCAATCAACAGCAAGCGTCCGCAATAATCTCGGATAGCCACAATGCCTATCGACGATTAGCGCTTATCAGCCTGCTGGCGATAGGATTTGGAGTCGGTGCTAGCCTGTTGATTCGACATCTCATCCTCCAACCTTTGCGGGAAGCGGTACAACTGGCACAGCGTGTAGCTGCGGGGGACTTGAGTAGCGAGCTAGAGGGTCCAGAGCGCACTGATGAGTTGGGGCTTCTACTAAAAACCGTACGCAACATGCTTGGCAATTTGCGTGTATTAGTCGGGCGCATAGGTCAAGGCGTGACGTTGTTAAGTGGCACAGCTGGCAGCTTGACCGAAGTGATTGAGGTCAATGGACGAGGCGTAGAGCTACAGCGAAAGGAAACAGAGCTTGCCGCGACCGCTATGCAGCAGATGACGGCCAGTGCGATGGAGGTGGCTCGCAATGCTGAGGAGGCCAGCGCTGCCGTTGTACTAGCCTACAGCGAGGCCCATGAAGGCGATGAATTGGTGCGATTGGCGGGAGGAAAAATAAATTGCTTAGCTTTGGAAATGACCGGCTGCGCCAACGCCATGGAAATCTTACTTAGAGAAAGCGCGGCCATCGGCACTGTACTTGACGTAATCAAGGCTGTCGCAGAGCAGACGAATTTATTAGCCCTTAATGCTGCGATTGAGGCGGCCCGTGCAGGCGAACATGGCCGTGGATTTGCGGTTGTCGCCGATGCTGTGCGGGGGTTGGCTCAACGTACACAGACATCGACCTTAGAAATTGAGAGCCTTATCAAGCGCCTGGGACTGGTAGTAAAGGACGCATCGGTGCGTTTACAAGGGAGTAGAGTGTTAACAGACGAAACAGTGATTTTGGCCGGGCAGGCTTCCCTGGCCTTAGCAAAAATAACCCATGCTGTAGCGAGTATCGAAAAGATGAATCAGCATATAGCTGCGGCAGCTCAACAGCAGAGCGTGGTTGCCGAGCAGGTTAGCCAGAGTATGGGGCGTGTGCGTGAAGTTGCAGAGGGTAGTTCGCGCGAAAGTCTTCAATTGCATGATTCCACTGTTGAATTACGTAAGGTAGGAGGCGAGCTGAATTCAGCTGTTGGAAATTTTCGTATCTGACAGAATAATATTAAACGTCACAGGCGCCACAATTGTTCTACCGGCTCTCGGACGAATTGCTTGTTTAAAATAACGTCAACCATTTGGCAGAGCCTGCTATCGATTCCTTATATGATATTTAAATGATTCAACATTGCACTGTGCCTTAGCCGTTAGTTTGCCATCGGGAGCAATGAAATGTCCAAAACTGCGGAATATCGTAAGCTTGAGCAACAGGTTGCAACTCAGTTAGCTCAGTTTGAATTGTTGAAAAATGACTCCTACTTCCAAAGAGAGATGGAGTTCGAAATAAAGCTACGTGAGCTTTTGCGTGAGTACGATTACAGCCTCATTAAAGTAATTAACATTCGACCTACCTCGGTAACCGTAAAAATTACTAGAAAGGCACGTGTCGCTAAAGTCTATCGGAACCCTAACTCTGGCGAGATTATTGTGACCAAAGGGGGGCATCATCGACAGCTTAGGGGGTGGCAAGCAGAATTTGGAAAGGATGTAGTGGATTCCTGGCGTACCCAGTAAATTGTAGATTGCACTACTTTAGCTTATGCGTTTATCCCAGGCCGCTACGTCACCGAAGATCCGGGTGCCGTCGACGCCGCCGCGAAAATGGGCAGCCTGAGCATTTGCTTCGGTTTGGGCTGGGCCAAATCCCATAGCTTCTACAGTGGTCAGACGCCAGTGATGAAGTACAACCGCCAGCTGATGCAGGCGATCATGTGTGTAATGAAAAGAATTTCAATAGAAGCAAAAAATCATAGGTTCGTTCTCATTTTTAATGAATTCGTTATCATTTCTGGTGAACCTTGACGCCCAGAAACTCCAGCTGCTGACACATGAGCAGGCGATTGGCCGCGTGATCATCGACTACCAGTACATTCAAGGGAGTTAATGTCGCGGGTGTTTCTGTTTCAACCATTTTCGGCCCAGGTTCACGTGGCAATGTGGGCAGGTGCAAGGTAATGCCCACTTGAGTGCCCAGCCCCGGCTGACTGCGTAACTGCAGGCTGCCCCCCATCCTTTCGCACAAACCGCGGCTGATCACCAGGCCAAGCCCGGTGCCGCCCCTGGCGGACTGTCCGGCGTTATCGGCCTGAGCGAAAGGCTCGAACAGGCGTTGCTGATCCTGTTCGCTGATTCCGATACCGCTGTCCTCGACTTGCAATTGCATTCGTACCTGGCCCGGCTCGGCGGACGGCTGCAGATTGACGATAATCCTGACTTGACCGTGCTCGGTAAACTTGATGGCGTTGCTGACCAGGTTGGACAGCACTTGCTTGAAACGCAACGGGTCCAGCAGGACGTCGATCGGTGGGTTGGCCGGGTTGAACTCCAGCCGCAATTCGAGTCCTTTCTGGTGGGCCAGCCCATCGAAGTTACGTGCTACTGACGCGACGATTTCCTGCGGATTGACACGCTCCGGGCTCAGGCTCAAGTGCCCCGATTCGATGCGGGCGATGTCGAGAATGTCGCCGATCAATTCCAGCAAGTCTTTTGCCGAGTTGTACGCCACATCGATGGCTGGACGATCCGGGTGATCCTGTTCGATACGCTTGAGCGTCAATTCGAGCATGCCGATCACTGCATTCATCGGGGTGCGGATCTCGTGGCTCATGGTGGCCAGGAATGTGCTTTTGGCCCGGTTGGCTTCGTCGGCGCGCTCTTTCGCACAACGCAGATCATCGAACAGTTGCCGCCGTTCGCTGATGTCGATCCAGCCACCGATGATGCCTTGCACTTCACCGCAAGAGTCACGGTAGGGGAGAATCCAGTGATAGATCGTCAACCGGCGTCCACCGATGTGCAGTTCACGATCGAGAATCAGGGGTATGCCCTCGGCCACGACGCGCTGATAATCGGCCTGATATTCCCGGGCTTCGAAGGCGTTGCTCATAGTGCCTTGAATGACACTTTTGCCAATGACGTCTTCGCGTTTTGCACTGAAGGCTTGCAAGTAGCTGTCATTGCAGCTTTGGAGCAGGCCCTGGCGATCACGTACATAAATCGGATGTGGCGTGCCGTTGACCAGTGAACGCATGAATTCGAATTGATCGTTCAATGCACGCTCGGCCGCTTTGCGTTGATTGATCTGGCGCCGCATGTTTGCGTTCCAGGCCATGGAAATTAACAACAGCACGCCTGCGCCGATGACGATTTGATAGAACACCCGATGATAGGTGCGCCAGGTGCTTTGTGAGGACGCTGAATAACCACGCCAGCGGCTGTTGATAATCCCCAGTTCCTCCGGCGAGATGCTCAACAGCGCCTTGTTGAGGATGTCATTGAGTTCCTTGGCGTTGCGGCCGGTGGCCAGAGAGAATGCCGCTTGCTCTGTGCCGATGGTGGTGCTGATTTGGAGGCTGTGCTCGAAGAGCCGCGATGAGATGAAGTAGTTGGCGATCACCAGAGAGCTCACTGCACCTTCTGCCTGGCCCTCGGCAAGCATTTCCACGGCGCTGAACGTGTCCGGCATTTTGATGAGTTTTATCTGCGGGAACTCGGTACGCAAAAAATCTATCAGTGGATTGCCTTGGGCGATGGCCAGGCGCTTGTCATGAAGCTGCGTAAGATTGGCAGGGCTGTCTGCGGCTTTGCGCGTCAACAGGACATTGGAGTTTTGCAGATAGGGTCGACTGAAATTCAGCAGCCTTTCCCGTTTTGCGCTGGGCAGCAGTGCGGCGATCAGATCGGCCTGGTTGTCTCTGATCCGCTGAATCATGTCGCTGTCGCTTCGGCTGCGCTGGATCTCGAAGCGCAGACCGGTGCGCAGCCTGATGAGTTCAAGCAAGTCGGCGGCAACGCCGCGGAAGTTGCCGTCACTGTCGAAAAACGTCAGTGGCGCGAGTGCTTCATTGACGACTACGCGGACCACCGGGTGTTGCGCCAGCCAGCGTTCTTCGCCGTAACTGAGCTCCAGCTTGTGATCGGTGAGCAGGATGTCGCTGCCGGCGCTCCAACGCTTGGCGATGTTTTCTCGTTCGCTGACAGGGATCGCCATGAGCGTCGTATTGATGATGCCGAGCAGTTCCGGGTTGTTCTTGTGCACCGCAAAACTGAATCCGTGGGCTTCGTGTTTGCCGAAGTTGGCCATGCGGATGTTGTTCAGGTAGCCCTTGTTGATCATGTAATGGGTCGAAATGGTATCGCCGAGAAACACGTCCGCCTGGTCGAAGGCTACGGCGTTGATCGCATTCTGATAGGAGGGATGGGATGTAATGATCGCCTTCGGGTAGAGGGCCTTGACCTCCTCCAGCGGCAGATAGTGATACACCATGCTCAGGCGCAGACCGGCAAGGCCGTCAGTCAGTGATCGGGTTTCGCCTTCGCGTGTCACCAGGACCGGTTGGTCCACCGCGTAGGGCATGGACAATACGATGTCGGCATTGCTTGCTTCGAATCCATTGGCGGTGCCGAGCAAGTCAACCTCGCCGTTTTTGAGTGCTTCGATTGCGGCTCCCCGGGATGAGAAGCGTTGAACCTTGATGGGCAAGCCCGTGGCCTTGCCGAGTATGCCCGCATAATCGGCAGTGAAGCCTTCATAGTCGTGGCCGCTGAGGGTCAGGTCGAACGGTGGATAATCCGGTGCTGAGGTACCCAGAACCAATTCACCTTTGTTCCTGACCCATTGTCGTTGCGATGGATCCAGTTGGACTTCCAGATTTCCGGCCGTCATGCGGCTGAGCAAGACATAATCCTCACCGTCCTGCGCCGCGAGCAATGAGGTGCTCAAGCATAAGCCTGCTGTCGTGAGTATCAGAAAATCCTTTAAACGACTGAGCATCCTGTTTCTCACACCAAAGCGTTACGTTTTGCCATTTCGATAAGTTCAACCAGGGATTTGGCCTTGAGCTTTTGCATGAGACGTTTTTTATAAGTGCTGACAGTTTTGTTGCTCAGAAACATGCCTTTGGCGATCTCCTTGTTGGTGCGGCCTTGGGCAAAAAGTTGCAATACCATCAGTTCCCTATCGTTTACTGACTTGAACAGTTCGAGTTCGGCGTAACGCGCTTCATCGCCGCGAACCGGGTTGAGCGCTTCACTTGGGAAATAGTTGTAACCTGACAATACTGCTTTAATGGCACTGATCAGTTCGCTCAGGTCTTCCTGTTTGCAGACATATCCAGAAGCACCGGACTGCATGCAGCGAATACCGAAAAGTGTCGGGCATTGTGCCGTTAATACCAATGTTTTAAGTGGGGTGCTCATTGCGTTGAAGCGGGCCAGTACTTCCAGGCCATCCAGCTTGGGAATGCTGATGTCGAGAATGACCAGGTCGGGCATGCATTCGCGAACCATCTGCATGGCGTCGACCCCATTATCAGTTTCGCCAACGACTTCGTAGCCTTCGTGTTCCAGTAGCATACGGACGGCAAGTCGGATGACAGGGTGATCGTCGACAATAAAAACGGAGTTCATAATAAAATTCCATGCAAGCTCAAATAAAGCGCGCACCTTAGCTCAGATAGTTGAGGTGACGTATGAACTGAGGTAGTCGTAGCACCATTATAGGAATGTTCCTACATGCAAAAAGGAATGGGCCTACGTGTCAACTAGGTTTTTTATAAGGATCAATAAACGTTGTTGAGGTTTAGTTGTAATATTCAGCGCTGGTTTTTTTGGGTTTTTTGTTATGGGATTAGGGTCAATAATTTTCTGAATTCGTATTGTTTCAAAGGCTTGATCAAGTAGCCCAGCAACGGGAGTCCATGGGTGTTTGCCATGTGTTCAAGTTGGTCCAGTTCAGCGGGTGTCAGGCTACTTAGAAGTATTGCCTGTTTTATCATCCCTCGATGACTGGCAAATTTGACCAGATCAAGGCCGCAGAGATCGGGAAGGCACTGGTCGCACAAAAGAATATCGAACGGTTGTGTGGCGGTGAGCATTAGTTGCAATGCACCTTGGGCACAGTCAGTGGTGGTGAGCTGGGTGAAGCCGTAACTCTCGAGCAGGTACTGAGTGGCTCTGAGCTGAAACGGGTGATCTTCCACCAACAAGATGCGCAGATTGTCTTTGATCATATTATTCACGCTTTTTCTATCGAACAAAGTAGGCGTGATTGTTCCGTGGGAAACGCGGATAAATCGATCAGTTCACTCGACAGGAGCTGTAGGGGATTTCCGCGAACCTTGAGCGCACTTGCAGTTTTCGGGGGACATCAGCCATTAAGGGGGGCGTAATGGCTGATGTCCCTGTTCCTGTCAGTGGCTAGAGCTACCGGTCATTTCCAGTGCCATGTCGCTGGCATAGCTGTCGGTCATGCCGGCGATGAAGTCGATCATGCGCAGGAACGACGCGTGTAACGGGCCGTTGGGGTCGGGTGCATTGTTGCCCAGCAGGTCAAGAACCCGCCGACTCTTGAACGATGGCGTCCGACCGCCGTGTTGCTCAAGTGCCGCGCCGCAGAAAGCGTTAAGCAGGATTTCCAGCGTGGTGTAGGCGCCGATTTCGTGCAGGGTCTTGCGCTTGTCCTGGAAGATTTTCTTGCGCGCCATGTCCTTGGCGTTCAGAACGCAGCGTTTGGCAGGGCCGTGCATATGCTCTACCAAGTCGCCGTGCAGGGTGCCGGCCAGCAGCGCGTCCTGTTGCTCGACAAAGGCCCGGGCCGCCGCATTGGTCAAATGCTCGATGGCTTTGCCTCGCAGGATCGCCAGTTTGCGCCGGCGAGAATCCTGCGGACCAAGCTGGCGATAGGTTTCCGGCAGGTCATCGCCCACCAGATTCAGCAACAGGGACTCGACTTCGGTGTATTCCAGCAGCTCCATTTCCAGGCCGTCTTCGAGATCGATCAACGCGTAGCAAATGTCATCGGCGGCTTCCATCAGATACACCAGCGGGTGACGCGCCCAGCGTTGCTCTTCGAGTTGCGGCAGGCCGAGTTTGTGAGCGATCTGTTCCAGTAGCGGCAGCTCGCTCTGATAGCAACCGAATTTGTGTTTTTTGTAACCCAGCGAGTCGGCGTGCCGGGCCGTCCATGGATACTTCAGGTAGGTGCCGAGGGTCGCGTAGGTCAGACGCGTCCCACCGTCGAACTGGTGATACTCAAGCTGCGTCAGTACTCGGAAACCTTGGGCGTTACCTTCGAAATTGAGGAAGTCACTTCGTTCCGCTTCGCTCATCGCGTCCAGCCAGCCACGGCCGGCGGCTTGCAGGAACCAGTGCCGAATCGCATCTTCACCGGAATGCCCGAACGGCGGATTGCCGATGTCATGTGCCAGGCAGGCTGATTGCACCACCATCCCGAGGTCACTGGGTTCGCACCAGTCGGGCAGGGCGCCGCGGATGGTTTCGCCGACACGCATGCCCAGTGATCGACCGACGCAGCTCACTTCAAGGGAATGGGTCAGACGGGTGTGGATATGGTCGTTGCTCGAAACCGGATGAACCTGGGTTTTGCGCCCGAGGCGGCGAAACGCACCCGAAAAAATGATGCGGTCATGGTCTTTGTGAAAGGGGCTGCGACCGAGTTCTTCCGGACTGTGCAGCGGTTTTCCAAGGCGTTCACGGGTAAGCAGGGTGTGCCAATCCAAGGCTGGTTCTCTCCGTCAGGTGACTGATTGCTTTAGCTTCCCGGTTCGCATCAGGACCTGCAAGGGAAAAACACGCCTACCTGCAGGTGCAAGACTGGCCGGCGATGGTGGTGCATCGGGCGCTGCAACGTCGAGTCAGCTATCGCCATCGCCGGGCGGTCCCGGCTCCTAGAGCCCGACGGCATCGATATCGATCAGCAGCAAGCGTTCGCCATTGTCGAAAAATTGCCCGGCGGTGAGGCAGTACTGATTGCTGGTGGCGTCGCGGTAAGTGTTGGAAAGGGTCAGTCGACGCTCATCCCAGCCCTCGGCCAACAGATGATAGAAATAGGGGCGCCACGACCAGTTGTGGCCCAGATAACGGTCATCGGCGACCCAGCCGTTATTGCGCCATTCAAGGTTTGGCGTCAGTTGGGTTCCGTGCCGGTCGCATTGATAGAAGCGCAACAGCCAGGGAAAGGCATCCAGTTGGGGCAGGGCGCTGAGCGGGGCGCGGTTTTGTGCCCAGGCTTGCAGGATCGCCATCAGTTCGCCGAGTTGCTGGCGCATGTTCATCAAGCGACCACGCTCGGCCAGCTTTTGCTGAACATAACGCTGGCGCAATTGTGCAAAGCGCTCGACAAAGGCGTCGGTGGCGAAGAAATCCTCTTGCGCCCCGGCAAACAGAAAACCCTGCACGTAGCGTGAGCCGCATTCCAGGGCAAAATTCAGTTGGGATTCGGTTTCCACACCTTCGGCGATGATCCAGCAACCGGTTTTCTCGGCCATCAAGGCCAGGGCCTTGACCACGTCAGTGCTGGGCCCACCCAGCGCCGCCGCCTGGAACAGGCGCATGTCGAGCTTGAGAATGTCTGGCT
>Ga0302168_1000106_pt1 | contig 21030 bp, 17 predicted proteins | sample I_Fen_N1_2_FD_193494 | JGI IMG/M metagenome (GOLD analysis project Ga0302168, IMG submission 193494) | Peat permafrost microbial communities from Stordalen Mire near Abisko, Sweden - I_Fen_N1_2 | ecosystem: Environmental > Terrestrial > Soil > Wetlands > Permafrost | place: Sweden: Abisko...
TCAGGATGAACGACCCGACAAGCCCCGCACCGCGTGGCAGCGTCATCAAGCCTGTGGTGACGGGCGGATAGCCGAGTATTTCGTCCAGCATTGGCGAGGTCAGCGCCATGGTCGACAACAGCACGACGCCAAGGGCGAAAAAGATCACCGTCGACAGCACGAAGTTGCGGTCCCTGAGCAGGCTCTTGTTGATGAAATGCACCTTGGTCGTCAGCATGTGCACGACAAACAGGTACATCCCCAGCACAAAAGCGATCGCTTCGATCCAGATCTCGGTCGAGGCAAACCAGTCCAGGCGCTCACCCCGGTCGAGGAGCATTTGCAGGCCGATCATGCTCAGGGTGAAGGTGCCGAAGCCGAAGAAGTCATAGGGCGGTTTTGTCTCGGCCTTTTTCTCCGCCAGCAGCAGTGCCACCACCAGAAAGATGAACACCGACAGCGGAATGCTGGCGTAGAACATCGAGCGCCAGCCGTAACCGTCGCTGAGCCAACCGCCGACAGTCGGGCCGGTGGCAATGCCCAGGAGCACAACGGCGGTGAACACCGCGCCAAATTTCGGCCGCCGCGCCGCTGGCAACGTCTCCAGGGGAATCCCCATGGAGAGCGGCCCCAACACGCCGCTGGCAATGCCCTGAACAATCCGCGCGCCGACGAATTCCAGTGGCGTCGTTGCAGCCGTGGCGAGCCACAAGCCGACGATGAACAAGACAAGCGCGGCCTGATACACGAGCTTCACGCCAAAACGCCCGGCAAGCCACTGTGCAAGCGGCAGGGTGATGGCGCTGGCACCGAGGTACGCGGTGAATATCCACCCGGCCTGGTCGTCGGTCATCGACAGGCTGCCCTGGATAAACCGCAGTGCCGAGTTCGGCAAGGGCAGGTTGGCGGACTGCATGTAGGTCGCCAGCAGCGCGGCGAACCTGAGCGAGCGCGCACCACCGTCCTGCGGGGTTGCAATCGCGTTGGCGTTCATCAGGAGTTACCTGCGGTCAACAGTGCTTTAAGCGGCTGCCACCATGGCGTGCTGTGGCCCGTGTCGACCTTGACCGTGGCGCTGGTGCCGGAATACAGCGGCAGGTCGGGGTTCACTTCGTCCAGTTCGAGACGAACCGGCACCCGCTGGACAACCTTGACCCAGTTGCCGGTGGCATTTTCCGGTGGCAGCAGGGCGAAGTCCGATCCGGCGCCAGGGCTCATGCTGGTGACATGGGCCTTGAACAGGTGATCAGGGTAGGTGTCGATGCGAATGGTCGCTTCCTGGCCGGGGCGCATATGGGTGACTTCCGTTTCGCGGAAGTTGGCTTCCACCCAGATCTCGTGATCGGATATCAGTGCAAACGCTGGCGCACCGTTGTTCACATAGTTGCCGACCTGCAGGTCATCGACCTTGGCCACGATGCCGTCATCCGGCGCATACACCGTGGCGTAGGAGAGATACAACTGCGCTTCGTCGAGCTGCGCCTTGGCTTCGCGAACGCTGGGATGACTGTCGACTTCAATATTCGGGTTGCCGTTCAAGGCGACCACGGTGCTGGCGATCTGCTGTTCGATCGAGGCAATGCGTTGCCGCGAGACTTTGACGTCGGTATCGGCGCGCTCATAAATGGCCCGTGAAACGAACTCGGACGCGACCAGCGCTTTTTTCCGGGCAAATTCGCGCTGATCGAATTCGGCCGACTCTTTGGCCGATTGCAATTCAGCTTGCTGCTGCCGGTAGCTGGCCTTGAGCCCGTCGATGCGCAGCCGCGCCACACTCAACTGGGCTTCGGCACGGTTGACCGCGATCTGGAATGGCTTGGGATCTATCTGAAACAGAACCTGGCCTTTATGAACCTGCTGATTGTCCTCGACCGCGATAGTGATCACTTGCCCGGAAACCCGTGCGTTGATCGAAGCTTTTGCCACCCGGGCGTAGGCGTTGTCGGTCGAAACGAAAGGCTGGCCGGCCATGTAATGGGTGTAACCCACCACCGCGAAGAGGGCGGGTACGCCGAGCATCAGCCATGGGCGCAGTTTTTCCTTGAGCGGCTTTTTGGCCGGTCCTGGGTGTTCAATGGCTTGGGAAGCCGGGATGTCGAACTGTTTAGTCATGATCGAATGCACCTTTAACCGGGAAGTCGGGCTAACAGCTGCAAAAATCGCCTGCGGCCCTGACGTTAATAATTGCCGTGAGAAAGCCAACCGGTGGGCAGTGGGGAGGGTGGCTCCGCTGCCGCTGTTTCGTCGCTGCAATACCCGGTTCGAGCCTCGCTTGAACAAACCTGACGCCGAGGAACTTTTGGTTCCTTAATTTTGTGCGATGGTGTAAGAATATCCCTGCACTCACCTTCATTCAAGGATTTTGTACGACATGGCACAAAATAAAGTTCCAGAGAGCAAAGGCCGGGGCCGGCCTCGCGCCTATGACCCGCAGACAGCGCTGCAGCAAGCGCTTGGTGTGTTCTGGAGCACCGGTTATTCCGGCGCTTCGCTCGACAGCATCGCCACTGCGGCAGGCATGAATCGCCCAAGCCTTTATGCGGCGTTCGGCGACAAGCACTCGCTGTACATCAAGGCGCTTGAGCAGTATTGGGAGTTCGCCGTGGCGTCCATGCACGAAGCGTTGACGGACCCCGCACTGACCTTGCGCGAGGCGCTGACGCGGTTTTATGAGGGGCAGTTGTCGATTTACTTTTCGGGCGAGGGTCAGCCCCGTGGCTGTTTCGCAATCGGCACGGCGACAACCGAAGCGGTGGAGGACCCGGAAATACGCGACGTTCTCTCCGATCGTCTCAGCAGGCTCGATGCCGATCTGGAAGCGCGTCTGCGCGTGGCCATTGATCGCGGCGAATTGAGAAGCGATGTCGACACCGGAGCGCTTGCCGTTCTCGCGGCGTCTCTTTTGCACAGCATTTCGATTCGTGCCCGGGCGGGCAAATCCCGCGAGGAGTTGACGGAGCTGGCACGCAATGCGGTCAGCGTGATCTGCGGTGGGTGAAGGACTTGAAGATATTCTGGCCGAACACCTTGCCGTGATTTTCTGCGGGATCAATCCAGGCATGACGGCCGCGGCCCAAGGGCATCATTTTGCGGGTCGCGGCAATCGCTTCTGGCGCACACTCCATCTTGCCGGTTTCACGCCGCAGGAGGTGCGTGCGGAAAACGACCGGACGATCCTGCAGTACCGATGTGGTTTGACGGCGGTGGTTGAACGGCCAACGGCGCGTGCCGATCAGTTGTCCTTCCATGAGTTCACTGCGGCCGCTGCGGCCTTCGAGCAGAAAATCACGCGCTATGCGCCACGATTCGTGGCGTTTCTCGGTAAGGCGGCGTATTGCGCATTATCGGGCCAGCGAGACGTTGCCTGGGGGCTCCAACCCAAGACCTTCGGCCATGCCGCGGTCTGGGTTCTGCCCAATCCCAGTGGCCGAAATCTCGCGTTCACCCTCGATCAGCTGGTGGAGGCGTACCGCCAGCTCAAATTGGCATCAGGTCTATGATCCAGGCAAGGTGGTCCGCGTCGGTTTTCCGCCGTCCACTCAGCCGACGAACGTAACAGGCTTTGACAGGCGGGATACGGCATCGAACAGTGGGGTTGCTACAGGCCGGAGTGAGGGGAAAAGGCAACTTTTTGTGGCGACTTGAGCGTTATCGCTTCTCATGTAACCTACGGAAATCTTGATGTTTATTTTCGAAACCATCGCTAACTTTCGAGAAGATAACAATAAAGTTATTTGAGAGCGCTTCTTGTTGCTGATGAATGCTCCAGGCGGGGCGATCGCCGGGCAAACAGTTCATTTGTCTGGCGACGGAGCCGTTTATTCTGTCGATTATTTGACGCCATTCTCCGTCGGTTTTTATTTATATTTATTATCGTGACGAGCTATTGACGTACTGGCTATGTGCTTATACGCTCAATTTAAGCCGATGAAAAACACCTCCATCCAAAAAAAGAATCACCTCTGTGCAGGGAGGCTCTCCTATGCGTCCGACACTTGTCATTAAATCCGTTTTGGCTCTGATGCTCGTTAATGGTGCGGCGGTTTTTAATGCGCAGGCGACCACTTTTGTCAATGAATATAATCGCATGAGTAACGCTTGCGATTCATTAAGGTCGCAAGTCGGTGCGGGTCCCGAAGAGGCTTCCGGTAGCGAACTACTTACTTTCGGAAACGGCCTTGGCGTGCCTTCATTGGTGACCGATGTCTATTTCGATGGCACTCAATCGGCTAAATTCAGCAGTGTCACTCATCATTCCGCCTCGACAGAAAGTGTCAACGTTTCATCTTGCGACGGTTTAATGACGGCGAGTGCCAGCGACCGGGTCGCGGTAAACTTGACTAGCCAGGACACGGGTTTGACCGGTGTTTCTGATCAGCCGAAGGCGGTACCGCTATCGGCGGTCGCCTGGTTATTTTCTTCCGCGCTATTTGGTTTCATCATGGTTGCGAATCGACGGAAAGTATAAGTTCGGTCGGCCAGGATGCAGAGGCGTGATGGGGATTTAGTTGAAGTTGATCTACTGAATCTAAATAGCGTTTGATTAGTTGAACGTGATGCGGGTTAGTTGTGCAGAATAAAGTGCAGGGGGAACGATGGTGTGGGTGGTTTGCCATTTTTGCTAAGTTAAAATGGCTGCCGACTATAACGCAATAAAGTTGACGAAGTTGGTGTGGGTTGATTTGTTTTGTTGTAAGTCGTTGTTTAATAAAAAAAATTTCGCTGTCTGAGGTAGTGTCAGATGAAATTATCCGCCGATAAGCTCGATCCGATTGCTCTCTTGTGTTTTTTTGGACATGAGAGGGAAGAGCGTGATTTGACTCCGCTTTTGTGTGAAACTCCTGGCAAGGCTACTTAGGCGGAGGGATCCCGATGTTGCGTTTACTGTTACCTGCGCTCTGTGCGCTGTCTGTCTGGTCAGGCATTACCACTGCCAGCGAAAATAACGCGGCTTACCTTCTCAATCCAGGGGACGTCGTTTTTGTTTCCGTTTGGCGAGAAGACACGCTCAAGGAGGAGGTGCACGTACTTCCCGATGGCAGCATCAACTTCCCGCTGGTGGGGCGAGTCGCAGTAGCCGGGCTTGATACATCGGCCGTCGAAAAACTGATTGCGAAAAAGCTTGAAGAGTTCATACCCGACCCGAACGTAAGCGTGGTCGTGCGTGATCCCAAAGGCAATCTCGTCTACGCCCAGGGTAAGGTGATGAAACCCGGGTCGGTGCAGTTGGCGGGGCCGACGGCGGTACTGCAAGTTCTGAGTATGGCGGGCGGGCTCGACAAATTTGCCGACAAAGATGGCATCAAGGTCGTGCGGAACAAGCAGGTGCTCCCTGTTCATTACAGCGATCTGATATCCGGGCGTGACATGTCCACCAACTATGAACTCCAGGCCGGCGATACGTTGGTCGTGCCTTGACCTTGCGCGACGTATTGGGGTTAAGCTTTCTTATGCTACGAACGACCGGGGCTGCCACAGCCATTCTCATGTTGCCGTATTCGGGGGTGGCCTATGCCGCCACCTGGCAATCCTCAATCGCATTGCCTTCGACCGTCGAGTACGACAGCAATCCGGTACTTCTCGGAGACGATGCCAAAAAGGCCGTGACACGCACGATCATCGCCCCCGATTTCAGCCTCGTCGGAACGTCTGATCTTGATGAGTTGCGCATCGGTCTTGGATTGAACGTCGTTCGCTCCTCTGACACATCCATCGTTCGTGATCGTGAAGACCCGAAACTGTTGCTGGGCTGGCAGCGAGATACCGAAAAGGGAGCCTACGGGCTGACGGCGAGTTATGTCGAGAGCTCGACCCTCTCCAGCGAGGTTCAGGAAACCGGCGTGATTGCGACCGATGGCACGCAGAAACAATCGACGCTGGGCGGCAATTGGCGTACCGCGGTCACGGAGAGAAGCTCGCTGATCGACGAGGTTGAATACACGAACGTCGATTACGATATTGGTTCGCTGACCCCTTACGATGAACTTTCGAACCAATTGAGCTGGAATTACACCTGGAGTGAACGCGTCGAGCTCTTCACGCGTTTTTCCGCGCGGCGCTATGAGCCCAAATCGGGTTCCGGGGTGGCCTCCTCAAACAGCTATACGCCAACGACCGGTTTTAACTACAAGATCTCCGAGCAGCTCGAGGTCTCGGCGTATGTGGGTGCCAACCAGGTTTCGGGCAGTAACAGCGGCCCCACCGGTCAGGGCGGGTTCAACCTGCACTATGCCGGTGAGCGTTTTGACACGACCCTCGACGCCAGTCGCAGCACGATCGCCAACGGCAATGGTGGTTTCGTCGAGTCGAATAATCTGCGGGGTACGTGGAGCTACTCCATCGACGAACTCAGCCGGGCCGGCATTGATACCTCGTGGCAAAAAACCAAAGGGCAATCGCCGAGCACACTGCGCAACTTTAATGTCTGGGCCAGTCGAGAGCTCTCGCCTTTTTGGGTTGCGCGCCTATCCTACACCTACAAACAACGCCTGCAAGATGGCTTGCCGGATGCCACCGCCAACGTCGTCGGGTTGACTTTGACCTATAGTTATCCCGAACTCTGAAACCCAGCTGTGTGAGTATTTATGGCCTCTGAATACGAAATGTCGGTCAACGACTACATAGCAATACTCAAGCACCGAGCGGTGCTGGTGGTCGTGAGTATCGCGGTGATTTTTGCCGTGAGCGTGTTGGTTGCGATGTACATCCCCCCTGTCTATCAGTCATCCGGCACGATTCTGGTCGAGTCTCAGCAGATTTCGCCCGATCTGGTCGCGGCGAATAACAATACCTTTGCCGACGAGCGCATCGAAGTCATTCGCCAGCGCGTGATGACCCGCGAGCACCTGGAAGGGATCATCGATAAATACAATCTTTTTTCCTCGGAAAGCCGGCGGTTGAGCGTTACCGAAAAGATCGAAGAGATGCGCAATGCAATTAGCGTTTCCTTGGTCAGTGCGGCTGTGAAGGGGCGCGGGGAGGTGACCATCGCTTTCCGCCTGGGCTTTGAGCACAAGCAGCCAGAAATCGCGAACAAGGTTGCCAAGGAACTGGTTACGCTGTTTCTGGATGAAAACATCAAGCAGCGCACCGAGCGCGCCAGTGAAACGACGGAGTTCCTGACACAGGAAGCGGACAAGCTCAGGGTTGAACTGGAAACCCTGGAGAACCGTCTGGCGGACTTCAAGCAGGCGCACAGTAACGCGCTGCCCGAGCATCAGGAATTGCGCATGAATATGCTGTCGCGCGCCGAAACCGAGCTCAAGGAAATCGACCGTGACTACAAGGCTGCCCGCGAGGAGTTGCGCTTCAACGAATTGGAAGTTTCCGCGGCCAGCGCCGGTGTCGTGAGCAAGCCGGGCGCAACGGGTGCGGAAGCTGACAAGCCGCAGGATCTGGGCAGTCTCAAGGCTGAGTACACAAGATTGCTGTCGCTCTATACCGAAGCGCACCCCGATGTGCGCGCCGTCAAGCGCAAGATAGCCGCACTCGAGGCCGCTCAGGGGCCGGGGGCGAATGCAGTGAGCTCCGTCAGCCTGGAGGTGGCCAAGGCTCAGGCCCGGGTCGCCGCTTCGGAAGCGCGCATCAAGTCGCTGGCCGACCAGAAGCGTGAACTCCTTTCCAAGATAGACGCCTACGAGGCGCAGATTCTGGAGACGCCGCAAGTCGAGCGCGGCCTGGTCACGTTGATGCGCGACCATGACAACGCTCGCAAGAAGTACGAGGAAATTCGCACCAAGGAAATGGGGGCGAAGATCTCCGAAAGCCTGGAGCAGGAAAACAAGGCCGAGCGTTTTGTGCTTCTTGAGGCGCCGTTGATGCCTGAGAAACCCGTCAGGCCCAACCGCAAGAAAGTCGTTGCCATGGGCTTTGTGCTCGCCCCGGTAGGCGCTGGTGCGCTGGTGATGCTGCTGGAGATGTTGAATCAGCGTGTACGCGGTGTTGAAGCCCTGACCAGTGTGCTGGGTCGACGCGTTCTGGGCACTATTCCCTACATTCACACCAAGGCAGAACTTGAGCGCAGCAAGCGATTGCGAACACTGCTCATCCTCTGTGGATTTGTGTTGATCGCATGCCTTCTGGTCCTTTTGCATTTTTTCTACATGCCTCTGGACCTGCTGGTGTTTAAGGCTCTGGCGCGATTTGAATAAGGAATATAGCCATGGAAATAATCAAGCCCGCGGGCGATAAAGCCGAGCAACCGGCTTCATCGAGTCTCGTGACCACATCGACTGGGCAGTCTGCAACGCTCAATGCCCTCAGCTACGTGCAAACCAAGGTTGTCCCCTTGAGGGCAGACCACCTCGAGCGCAATCGCATCGTGGCCTACAACAAGAATTCGAGCATGGGCGGGGCTTTCGATTTGCTGCGCACGCAGGTGTTGAAAGCCATGGAAGAAAACGGCTGGCGCACGCTTGCCATCACTTCCCCGACCCCGGATTCAGGCAAAACGGTGTTGGCGATCAACCTGGCGATGAGCATCGCCCACCACACCACCAAGACAGCGTTGCTGGTGGACTTCGATTTGCGGCGTCCGAAGGTGGGTGCCTGCCTCGGCCTTCCGATGGAAAAATCGCTCAATGAGTTGCTCGCCGATGAAGCCGAACTGCAGGACGTGCTGGTCAACCCGACCTTGCCGCGTTTTGTGGTCCTGCCGACACGAGAGCCGATTCCGCTGTCCACTGAGGTGCTGTCATCGCCCGCCGTGAGCCATTTGATCAGCGATCTTCGCGATCGCTACAACTCACGTATCGTGATTTTCGACTTGCCGCCGGTGTTGAGTTCGGACGACGTGATTACGGTCTTGCCGAAATTCGATTGCGTTTTGCTCGTGGTCGCCAACGGAATGAACAGCAAGAAAGAGATCGAGGAAAGCCTGCATCATCTGGCAAACGCCAACCTCATTGGCACGGTGCTGAACAAAGCCGAACCCCAAAACCGCTCTTACTACTAGCGCTCACCTTCAGGCGCTCGGCGTTTTACGTCAGCGCCTGCTTTCAATGCCAGGGATGCTTGCGCTCCCAGTTCCAGGCGTGCGTCACAATCTGCTCAAGCGTGGCAAATCTCGGTGTCCAGCCCAGCAGGGTATTGGCCCGTCCCGGATCGGCCACAAGACGTGGTGGATCGCCGGCACGGCGTGGTGCATCGTTGACGCAGATGTCCTGGCCGGTCACCCGGCGCGCGGTGTCGATCACTTGTTGCACCGAGAAACCCAGACCGTTGCCGAGGTTGAACGCGGTGCTGGCGCCCCCCTCCAGTAGGTAATCCACGGCCAGTGCGTGAGCGGCGACGAGATCGGTAACGTGGACATAGTCGCGAATGCACGTGCCGTCAGGGGTGTCGTAATCACGGCCATAGACGGTGATCGATGTGCGCCGGCCCGAGGCGGCTTGCAGGATCAGTGGCAGCAGATGGGTTTCCGGTTCATGGCGTTCACCCAACTGTCCTTCAGGATCTGCCCCGGCGGCGTTGAAGTAGCGCAGGCAGACCGACTTGAGACCGTATGCACGGTCGAAATCTTCAAGCGTCTGCTCCACCATCCACTTGCTGCGCCCGTACGGGTTGATCGCGGCCTTGGGGTGTTCTTCGTCAATGGGTACGTACACCGGGTTGCCATATACGGCGGCGGTCGAGGAGAAAATGAAATGTTTGACCCCGGCACGGACCATGGCTTGCAGCAGTGTCAGCGTGGCGGCGAAGTTATTCTGATAATACTTGGCAGGTTCAGTGACGGATTCGCCCACCTGTATAAAGGAAGCGAAGTGGAACACGGCATCGAAACGGTGCTTCGCAAACAGAGCGTCCAGCGCCTGCATATCAGCGATGTCCAGTTCAACCAGTTCCCCGCCCGTCAATGCGCTGCGGTGGCCCGTTGAGAAGTTGTCGGCCACCACCAGATCGTGGCCCGCGGCCAGAAGTTGCTTGACCATGTGTGAGCCGATATAGCCCGCGCCACCCACCACCAAAAATTTCATCCTGATCTCCGAACTCCTGGAAACTATTTCAATGCAAGCACAGATTGGAACGTCAGCGCGTTTCAATTGAGCATTATGTTAGGTAATTTAGCCGTTGAGTTGCATTGACAGGGTTTGGCCGTGCTTTGCCCTGTGACGCCTTGCTCAAAAACAACCGGTCCAATGCCTGGTTGTATGAGCGACGGCGAATGGAAATGGCTAAAGGCGACTATAGTACGTTTTGTGTCATTGAGTACGCACCTGTTGTTGAGTTGTTGATTGATTTCTTGCAATCGTTCAGTCTGGCCAGGCGAGCGATTGCTTCGGGGCATGGGCCCCGAGGGCGTTGATTACATCTCCCTTGGGGCGGCAAGTGAGTATTCCATGAGAATAATTATAAAATGAAAAGAAACCCAAAAATTGCTGAATGCTCATTAAAGGTGTTAAAGGCCGAATGGCCGAATCTGGTGCTCTGGGCCTTTTTGCTGTCACCGCTGATCATTAAATTAATCACGAGTTATCGATATTCGAAAATTGATTTGCTGGTTTTCTACACGATTGCCATGTCGGTGTTATGGCTTTTGGCTATTCGGTTTGTTTCGTCCAATCAATTCAGGGTCCATGTCATTCTGCTGCCGTTTTATTTGGTCGCGACTGTTGATCTTTTTCTGGTTTTGAATTTCAACTCGAGATTGACAGCGGCTTACGTGTTTGTTGGGTTGACCAATTACAAGGAGGCGAGCGACTTTCTACCGACCTATTGGCGGTCCATCAGTATCGCTCTGCTGATATTCATCGTGTTTTATGGGGTGGGATTGGCAGGGCTGTACAAGCGCAAGTTATACAGGAATAACGGTGTTTTTCTTTTGGTCTTTAGCGCCTTGCTGCTGGGGTATGGAGCGTATTTTTATAAAACGGTGAAAATGAATTCTTTCGGGAAATCTGCGGTCATGGATCTCCTGGCAAAAGATCAAAGCATACCTATAGGTTATTTGTCGCAAATGGGGCTGACTGCAGACTTGTATTCGAACTCGGAGAGATTTATCCAGCGACGTCGAGAACATGAAGTGAACATCACCAGCCAGTCGGATCAGTCGAATATTGACACCGTGGTGTTCGTGATTGGTGAGTCGTCCCGGCCGCACAGCTGGTCGCTCTATGGCTATGACAAGCAAACGACCCCCTATCTCGACAAACAGGCGGGGATCTTCAAATTCAAAAATATGTGTACGACAGCCCCCTATACGTCGTACGCGGTTCCTTCAATGCTGAGCCTTGACCCCATATCGGATTGGGACACTATTGCGTCGACCAAATCATTGGTGGGTATCTATCGTGCAGCCGGGTACATGACGTATTGGTTGTCAGCACAGGAAGTGGATAGTTTTGGCGGAATCATTCCGAACATCGCTGCAGAGGCTCAATACCGTCAATATTTTGAGAGGAGTTACGACGGCGCATTGATTTCGGCGTATGAAAAAATACTGCAGAAAAAAGACACGGAAAAGAAAGCCATATTTATTCATATCAAGGGGAGCCATTTCGAGTATTCACGTCGATACCCAGCCAGCTTCGATCAGTTCAAGCCTGCAACAAACAGCATGAAGGATAAAATGACTGCCGAGTATGACAATACTATCCTGTATACGGACTGGCTGTTGAATGCGTTTATTGGTGCGTTGGAATCAAGCGGAAAAGCGGCTGTCCTGCTTTATACGTCGGATCATGGTGAGAACATGATGGATGACAGCCGAGGGTTGGTGGGGCATGGGATTGGTAATAAACATGATCTCTCGGTGTCGGCATTTATCTGGGCATCGCCCAACATTACAAGTGATCAATCCCTGAAGCTTTCAAAGCTGAAGGACAGGGAGAGTCAGAAGGTCAGCATATCTTCCTTTCCACATACTCTTTTAAATATCACGGGTGTTTTCACGGATAAGTATAAAGGCTCGGAAGATTTGCTAAGTGATGAGTTCATACCGTCTCAATGTCCACATCTGCTCGGCGCAGGCTATGTTCCATCGTTTGACTTTGACAGCCTTTGAATGGTCCCGATTGAACAACGCCGCAAGGCGTTGTTCAACCCAGGTCGACTGGCCGATTATTGGCGGGTGGAGGAGGGTGATGAGGCTGTATCGACAGGGTTTGACTTCGCGTCGCCCTTTCTCAAAAACAACCAGTTCGACGCCTGCAAGCCGTCGAACTTGATCTTGTAGTGACCATCGGCATAGGTCGCGGGCAGCTTCTTCATTTGCCCCATGATGCCTTGAGTGAACAGTGTCAAACCCTGCGGCGCCTGGAGGGTCAGCGTGCCCTCGAGGGGCTCAACGTAAAAAGGTGTTTTGTCGTTGTCTTGGGGGATGGCCCGAGCGCCCAGGGATATCATCAAATTCTGCGACCGGCCCAAAGGTGCTTCATCCAGACTTTGCACCACCACGCTGGCGTTGAGGGTCTTCACTTGAACTTGAATGTTGCCCAGGCTGATCGACTCGCCGCCGATCCAGCCGGTCGCGGCCTGGGTGCGCGGCGTATTGATGGTGTAGACGCCTTGTTTCCAGTTGCGCTTGAGTTCACCCGTGTCGGTCGTCGATTCGTTGGCATTGGCGTCCAGCAGCGATTGCCCGGGGTCATGAAACACCTGCGCATTGCTCGGGATAACGCTCTGTTGCAACCAGGGCAATTCCGGCGTCTGCGGCATCGCGATTTCCAGCTTGCCTTTCTCCATGGCGGTGCGCAGCAGAGCAGAGTTGGCCGGTGTGATCATCTGGTTGAACAGGGTGCCTGGCGTCGGCGCAAAGACATAGGTCGTTGTTGCTTCGCGAACGTCTGCGCGGCGATACAGCAAGGCGGCGGCGGGCAGGGTGGCCAGCATTGCGGGGTCGTTATAGGCGTGCCAGTTGCTGGCGCTCATCCCTTCGCCCCCCAGTGGCTCCTGGCTGTAGGCATATTGCATCAGTGCATCCCAGCCTTGGTGGCTGGCGGTGCCGGCGATATAGAGTGGCAGCGAGTGACGGTCTGGGGTCGGGAAGGGCTCGTTGTTCCACTCGGTGACGGTCAAGGGTTTGCCCGCGACCTGGCCGGCGGCGATCCAGTTCACGATGCCGTCGCTGTACAGTGGGTTTTTTTCTATCTGCCCAGCGCCTCCGTAGCTGTGGACGTCGATGACGTCGCCAACGGTAAGGGCGGGCAGGGAATTCAGGCTGTTACCGCCCCAGGTGCTGGTCGTGGCGATGGGGACTTTCACGCCCAAGCCACGCAGGTGCTCGATCATATCGACGTTGAAACGTCGTTCCAGGTCGTTCAGGAACAGCTTGGAGGGACCAGGCTCCCAGGAGCGCCAGGTCTGGTCTGCGGATAGATTGTGCTGGTTGGCAAAGGCTTTGGCCTCTGCCATGTAGATGCTGTTGTGCTTCGGCACGTTCTTGTCTGGCAACAGGGCGTTGCCAAAGTGGTGGGTGAGGTCGTTTTCGTTGGTGATCAGTACGGCGGCGACCGCCGGGTCGTCTTTGTAGGCCAGACCGGTGTAGGGGTTCACATGGGTCAGGTAGTCTTCGGTAAAGCGCTTCATGGCTTTCTGAATGGTGAGATTCACATAGGCATAGCCCTTGAGATAGGCAAAGTTCTGCTCTTCTTTCGGCAATTCATCGAAGCCATAAATGTTGTCTTTTTCCAAAAGAGCTCGCTGGACGTGCATATCGAGCCACACATAAATGCCTTCGTCTTTCAGGCACTTGATCCACCAGTCGATTTTTTTCAATGACTGCGGGCTCAGTTCCTGGGTGCTGCGCGTGATCCGGCTGTCGCCAAAGATATTCGGGAGCACCCACGGCGAGTCATGGTGATGCAATCGCACGAGATTGAAACCCAGTGCGGACAGCCGTTTGGCCTGCTGCTTGATGGCATCGTCTGGCGTGCCGAACAGCGTATAGGCCGACAGGTTGGTACCCCAGAAGCGCGCCGGGGTGTTGTCCGCGAATAGCAATTGCTCGCCGGAGGCTTTGACGAATCCGCGCTTGCCGGCAGGTTTTTCCTCGGCATTGAGAAAGGACAGATCGACCGGCGAGGTTTTCCAGTCGAGCTTGTCAGTGGGCCAGCTCTTGGGGTCCGTCAGTCCGAAGCGCTCGCTACTGGTGGGGCCGATCGCCACATCGCCGGAAACGCTCAAGGTGGCGGTGAACTCCTGGCGGCCAGGTTTGATCGTGTTCTTGTAGAAAAAGGCACGCACCTCCGATTTATCGCCCGGTTCAAAGTACACGCCTGCCAGCGCGGGCTCGAAGCGCATTTCGATGCGTCGCCCTTGCGCATTGCCCCAGGACCAGCCGCGGTTGTCGGGCAGCAAAGTGGGCGGGCCCATTTCTCCCGCGAACAGTGAGGGGTCGAAGTTGAAGACGATGCCGCCACCGGACAAGTCCGACTTCATGCTGCGAGCATCCAGGGCAAACTTCCAGGTCAACGATTGCGGGTCTTGCTTCTGAATCTGCGCATTCAAGTCGAAATCCAGCGCGGTGTTTTTACCCGCGAGGGTGTACCGATAAGGTCCGTTGGTCTTGAATTCGGTTTGCAGATACGTCCAGTCCCAGCTCCTCCCGAAGAACGAAAATGTCGTGGTAACCGCCGGGCTGCCACCGCGCATCAGCGTAGGCAGGCCGTTGCGCTCGTCCACACTCGCGACCCAGCCCGACGCCCAGGTACGAAGCGGCCAGATAGCGAAAAACAGCAGGAGCGCGAGCAGTATTCGGGGACGTCGGAGCAATGGGATCATGGGGCTACCTGAGTTGGAGATGGGCACTCGCCGTGACCGCCGTCGAGGTCTGCCTGAGCCTGCGGGCCATTTGCGCGTAGGCCACGCCCAGTCCGGCTATCGACCAATACACCACGGGGATGACGGTGATACTGCTGACGGTCACGATGGTGATCAGGATCCCGGCCAGTGTCGCCAGGAGTGCACGCCCAAGTCGGCGTGCCTCATCATCTTTGTTGGAGAACGAGCGCATTCCTTTGCGGATGCCAAGCAGAACCGCAGCGAAAAAACACACGAACAGCGTCAATCCAATCAATCCCACCGACAGGGCTATGCCGATATAGGTGTTCACGATATCGATGATCCCCTGGCCCTGGGTCAAGGACTGCATTTCCGGAGTGCTGCGGTAATCGAATGAGCCCAGCCAGGGGTTGCGCTGGATAACGATCATGGCGTTATCGATCAACTGTTGCCGATACGTGATGTTCTCGGCCTCTACCGTGCCGATGAAAGGAAGCAGATCGAGCACTTTTTGTCCGCCTGGTACGACGGCCAGCAACGGAAGGGCGAGAACTCCGGCGAGCGCCAGCAGCATCAGTCGTTTGACGGCCTTGCGACCGGTGCCGATGAACACGACGATCATGACGGCGGTACCGACCCAGGGACCCCGCGACAGCGGTGCGTACAGACCGCCGGCGAGCAACAGCGCGCCCAGGCCTCTTTGCAGCCGACTGCGTACATCTTCCTGCAAGTACAGGTACAGCCCGCTGGCCACACTGATGACGAAGCCCAGTGCAATGGCCTGTCCGGTGGTGACGCTGGCGCGTAATGAGCCGCCGCGAGTCAGGTAAGTGGACATATCCCATTGCATGCCCAAGGCATTGTTCAGTGCGCTGTAGAGCAGCCAGTTACGGGAATATTCGAAGAGGCCAATAAGCGACATCACCATGGCGGCGACTACAAATGCAAACAGAGCGTCCTTGAAGTCGCTGAGGTTCCTCAGCGCCCGGCTGGCAACGTAGTAGGGCAGAAACACTTCGATGAACAGATAGAGCGTCTGGCGCAACGCGTCGGTGACGGTCGTTTCGCGCAAATAGAGCAGGCTTGTCAGCACGATGTTGGCGGCCAACAGTTTGTCAGGCCAGGTGCGTCCGAAAGGGATTGTGTCCGGTCGCCTGCGCAGCGCCAGGAAAGCCGGCAGCAGCACAAAAAACGCCAGCAGGCGAACATGGTTAAGGACAAAGAAATAGTTGACCACGCCGAAGCCGGGGATCTCCGCTCCCGATGGCGGCATGAGAAACAGCAGCATGAAAAACAGCGCGACAGGGTTGCGTTCGCGTTTCTGCGCGACGGTCAAAATGATCGCGGCGATGCCGGCGTACAGCCAGAAACTGTGCGCAAAAAAGGCCAGTAGCGTCAATGCGAACCACAGATTGCGCCGACGCGTGAAGTGTCGGGCGGGGATCAGGTCTTCTGCCGGCCGACGTGCCATGAAAAAAACAACGCCGGCAAGGACCAGAATGACGATTAACGCTCGTAAGTGCTCAGGCATGGGCGATTGGACTTATTGATTGATGAGCGAAGGCTAGTGGAATGGCCAAATGCGACTATAGTACCTTTCGTGCCATTGAGTCCGGAGTTGATGTTATGTCGCTAGCTGATTTCTCGCCATCATCCCGCCTTCGTGGGCGAGCAATCTCTGCTGGGGTCTGGAATCTGGGGGCTCTGGTTACGTCACAAGCCTTCCGCTTGGGCGGCAACCTGATAATGGCCCGTCTGCTGATGCCGGAGATGTTCGGCATCATGTTGATCGCCATCACCGTTTCGCTGGTGCTGCATTTATTGTCCGATGTCGGCTTGCGCCAGAACATCATTCAGAGCCCGCGTGGCGACGATCCGGTGTTTCTCAATACCATCTGGACCGTGCAAATCCTGCGTGGCTTTATCCTCTTCGCCTCGACGCTTGCGCTCGCAGCCCTCGCCTGGTTTGCACAGAGCCTCAATCTTTGGGCGGTCGATTCCACCTACGCCGCACCCGAGTTGCCGCTGGTGTTGGCGGTGACCGGTTTCTCGGCAATCATCGTTGGTTTTCAGTCGACGAAAGTCGACCTGGCTGTGCGCGCCTTCCAGCAAAAGAAAGTGGTACTCACCGAGTTTGCCTCCCAGGTCGTCGGGTTGTTGGTCATGCTGGTGGTCGGTTACCTCACCCGGTCCATCTGGTCGCTGGTGGTTGCCGGTCTGGTGCAATCGCTGGTCAACACGTTGCTGGGGCATATCTGGTTCGAGGGCCCGTCCAACCGTCTACGGTGGGAACGTGCTGCGCTCGATGAATTGGTCGGCTTTGGTCGCTGGATCTTGTTGTCATCGGCGGTGGGCGTGCTGGCCATGTACGGCGACCGTGTCTGGTTCGGTGGCAGCATGACGGCCAGCGAACTGGGCGTTTACTCTATCGCCGTACTGATTTTGGGAGCCGTTCAGCTTGGGTTGCAAAGGATAGTCGGAGCGGTGGCCCTGCCAGCCTTCAGTGAGGCTTCAAGAACCCATGACACCGCACGGCTCCACGCGTTGTACTTCCGCTTGAAAATGATGTTCGATCTCGCCTGCCTGTTTTTCTGCGGACTGTTCCTGACGGGCAGCCCACTGCTCATCAGGGTTTTGTACGATGAGCGTTACGCCCAGGCCGGCGACATGCTGGCGATCCTCTCACTCTCCTTTTTCACCATGCGCTACATGGTGGCGAATCAGATCTGGATTGCCTTGGGGCACACCAAATACCAGGCCATGGACAACATTATTCGCGTGGTCTCGTTGTGGGTGCTGGTGCCTTTGCTGCTGGCCATTGGCGGGGTCAAGTACGCGATCTGGGGGGTCGCCCTGCATACGTTCCCTACGCTTATCCTGGTGTTTTACGTGAACTATCGTCTGGGGTTGTTCAGCCTCAAGCGCGAGCTTGTGGTGTTGCCAATGCTTGCAGTGGGGGCTTTGTGCGGGGAGCTATTGACGGGCCTTGCCAAGTGGCTTTGATTTGATCTATCTCTCTTGTTGAATCCATTGCTGTGGCACGACGTCGCCATTGAGGTATTGATGGTTGGCGCCAATAAATTGTGGCCTTGGTGTGTAGTTGAAATTCCAACGCAATCTCGATGTCGTGGAGCTTTGAATCATGAGAGAAACTGATTTGAATACCTCTGTGATGGGGCGCAGGGGCTTCCTTCAGGCGTGTGCCCTATTGAGTCTCGGGGGGCTCGCTATTGGATTTTCCGAAACGGTTGCCCGGCCTGCCGCCACCAAATCCGAGTTTGTTGTGATCAACGGATGGGTGTTGCCTGCCCAGCATTTTCGGCCAGCAAAATCATGATCAAAGATTACCAATCGCAGAAAGAACTCCGCGATCACTATGACATCTGCATTATCGGCGCAGGGCCGGCCGGCATTACGCTGGCCTTGCGTTTAGCCGGTAACGGGCGGCATGTCGTGCTTATCGAAGGCGGTGGGCACGAGTATTCACCGGTTTCGCAGAACCTCTACCAGTGCCCGTCGACAGGCCTTGAAGTCTACGCGCAGGAAACACGCCTGCGCTTTCTTGGCGGTACCTCCAATCACTGGGCGGGACGATGCCGTCCATTCGAGCGCTCGGACTTTGCCGTGGGTCCTCCCGTGCACCTGCCCGGCTGGCCCATCGCGTTTTCCGAGATCGAACGCAATCTGGCGGCGGCCATGGATATTGTCGATCTCCCGCCGAACTCCGGATTCAAGGCAATCAATGCCAATCTGGATGGCCAAGACTTCGAAGCCGATCGTTTCCTGCTCAGCCCACCGACGCGATTTGCACAGAAATACGCCAAGGAGCTCAATGAGACAGAAGGGCTTGATGTCTTCATCAACTGCAACTGCGTCGATCTGGAGTTCGATAGCAAGACCGGCCGCATCGAGACGATCCTCGTCTCGGACTACCAGTTGCATCAGGAGCGAGTCAGGGCCAGGCACTTCATTCTGGCAACGGGCGCGATCGAAAATGCCAGGCAGTTGCTCAACAGTGAGTCCCTGACTGCTGGCGGTATCGTAAAGAAGGACGGATTGGTCGGCAGATGCTTCATGGAGCATCTGAACGTCGAAATGGGCACTTTCATTCTGAAGGACGGGCAGGGAACCGAAGCCCGGCAGTACTTCACGACGGATGCCTTCGTGAAGGAACACGAATCGGGAAAGGGGAATGTGACGGCCTCGCTGGTATCCGAGGTGAAAGCCTATGGGCGAACGGCGGCGATCAAGGACTTTTTCGAGAATCTCATCTGTGACATCGGGGCGGCGCACAAGATCGAGTTCATTACCAAATTCGATTGCCCGGGGGACGGGGTACTCGGCACGCTGATCGAGCAATTCCCCAACCCCAATAGCCGCATCGCGTTACTCGAAGAGCGCGATGCGTTGGGCATGAAAAAAGTGAACATTCACTGGGAACTGACCCCGGTGGACAGAAATACCGTCAAGTCCATAGGGCTCGAAGTGGCCAAGTGTTTTGCCGACACGGGGCTGGGCTTCGTCAAGCTGGATGCGTGCGTTTATGACGTTGATTTGCCGCTGAAGGTCAATCCCCATGCCCACCATATGGGGACCACGCGGATGGCGGCCTCGCCTGAATTTGGCGTTGTCGACGAAAACTGCAAGGTGTTCGGGGTCGAGAATCTACACGTGGCGGGCAGCAGCGTCTTCGCTACCGGCGGTGCCTGCAACCCGACGATGCCCCTGCTGCAACTGGCGCTGAGGCTGGCCGATCATCTCAATCAGGCAATGGGCCCCGCGGTGGGAAGGTATTCCGGAACAGGAGAGTTTATCGATTTTCCGAGTTGATTTTTTAGGAGGGGGCTACGCTTAGAGTAGTGGTAATAAAGAATCAGGGTGTATGAACCCTGGCACAGATGTATATCGCTGAATTTGAGGCTGACAGGATGATTGGTCTACTAAAACGCGCTATTGCTCATTACGCCAGAACAACAGGGCGTGGCACCTCACTCTATAAAAAGTTTTGTAAACCTGACGGGTATGAATGGGCCCAACACATGGGGCGTTGGGGAGGACTGCACTCCGTCGGCAAAGGCGCCTGGATCAACCTGGGGTGCAACATCACCGACCCGGCGATGCTTCGACTCGGTGATAACGTAGGTTTATCCGACTGCACAATCTTCGGCCACGATGGCATCGTCCATGTCATCAACGCGCGTGACGGAACGAAGCTCGACTCTGTCGGCGGCGTCGATATCCGTGCCAATTCCTTTGTCGGCCACGGTGCCATCGTCATGCCGCGCGTCACGATTGGTCCTGATTCGGTGGTGGCCGCCGGCGCTGTTGTATTGAGAGACGTTCCGCCCGGGATGGTGGTCGGGGGTAATCCAGCCAGGGTTATCTGTACGATGGAAACGCTGGTGAAAAATATCAAAGAGCGTTGCGCCGAGTACCCATGGATTGACCTGATCGAGAATCGCGACGGTTTGTTTGATCCGGAACTGGAACCGAAGCTGCAAGCGATGCGCGCAGAGTATTTTTTTGGCGAACAACCCAATGGTTAGTGCCGACCTCGATGTATTGGTCGTTAACTACAACACAGCCTCTTTGTTGCAGCCGATGTTTAATGCGTTACGTCAGTCAAACGACACGCAACGCACGCGGTATCTGGTGGTGGACAATGCCTCTGCGGATAATTCGCTGGAGCGTCTGGCCAGTGTTTGTCCAGAGGCATTGCAACTGGCCAATCATACAAATGTCGGTTTTGGTCGTGCCAACAATCAACTCGTTGAACACCTGCAAGGCAAGTACGCGTTATTGCTCAACACCGACGCCTTCGTTGCCGCCGATACCCTGAGCAAGACCCTCGAATACATGGAGGCTCATCCGGATTGCGGGGTTCTGGGCGTTCGATTGGTCGGGCGTGAGGGCGATTTGCAACCCTCCTGCCGCTATTTCCCGACGCCGTTGAATGTCTTCCTGGCACGCACCGGGCTGGAGCGTTTTTTTCCTGGTGTGAAGAAGGTCGACGACATGACCTGGGACCATGACTCGGTACGTGAATGCGACTGGGTGCCGGGGTGTTACTACCTGATCCGACGCGAAGTCATCGACAAGGTTGGCCTGTTCGATCCGCGCTACTTTCTCTATTACGAAGAGGTCGACCACTGCAAACGAGTCAAACAGGCGGGCTGGAAAGTGGTGTATTACCCGCATACCACCGTGGTGCATATCGGTGGTGAAAGCGCCAAGTCCGTTGACGAACTCAACAGCGCCAGTCGACAAATTCCCAAGCTGCAAATCGAAAGCGAGCTGTTGTATTTCCGCAAACATCACGGTCTGTCCGGGCTG
>Ga0302168_1000109_pt1 | contig 20625 bp, 20 predicted proteins | sample I_Fen_N1_2_FD_193494 | JGI IMG/M metagenome (GOLD analysis project Ga0302168, IMG submission 193494) | Peat permafrost microbial communities from Stordalen Mire near Abisko, Sweden - I_Fen_N1_2 | ecosystem: Environmental > Terrestrial > Soil > Wetlands > Permafrost | place: Sweden: Abisko...
CTGTTCGCAGAAGGCGCCTTTCAAAGGTGCCTTTTTTTTACCGGGGTATAGCGCAGTCCGGTAGCGCGCCTGCTTTGGGAGCAGGATGTCAGGAGTTCGAATCCCCTTACCCCGACCATATTAAAAATCCTCGTATCGAAAGATACGGGGATTTTTTTTGTCTGCTGCTTTTTGTCTACCGAAAATGCAATTCCCTTCAAGTCATCGTACAACTTGCCGATAGCGAAGCGACGGGGTTCTGCCGACACACGCCCCTTATCCAGGCCATTACAAGAAAAGGGCGTTCGTTATGTTGCTTCGTCAGTTGAATATTGCCCCTCGGGCGGCCTTGGGGTTTGCCCTGATCGCCGTGTTGGTCGCCTTGCTCGGCGTGTTTGCGCTGGGGCAGATGTCGAGCATTCGCGACAGTGAGGTGGCGGTGGAGAAGCAATGGCTGCCGAGCATCCGCGGTGGCGACGAGATCCGCGAGATCATGCTGCGCATCCGTACCATTTCCCTGCGCATGGCCCTGGATCAGGACCCCAAGAACATTCCTCAATACCGCAGCCAGATGGATACTCGCGACAAGGAGCTCAGCGACCGGATCGCCGCGTACGACAAGCTGGTAAACACCGCCGAAGGCAAGGCGTTATATGACCAGTTCAAAACCACCTTCGCAGCCTACCGTTCCGGTATTGCCCAATCGTTTTCCCTGGCGGAACAAGGTCGTCGTGACGAACTGACCAAACTGCTGCTGATCGACATGAAAACCGTGGTCGACGGCTCCGGCAAACAACTCATGGACCTGGCGGACCTGTTCGCCAGGCAAGTCGCCACCGAAAGCGAGAAATCCGCCGCGCATTACGACACGTCGCGAATGATCGTCAGCCTGTTCATCGCTTTGGCGGCATTGGCCACGGTCGGCCTGGCCATGTTGCTGACCCGCAGCATCGTCAAACCCCTGGGCGAAGCGTTGCAGGCTGCGGAAAACGTGGCCCGTGGCGACCTCACGCGTCCGATCGAAACCCATGGCAACGACGAAGTCAGCCGCTTGCTCAAGGCGTTGGCGACCATGCAGCAGAACCTGCGCGAAACCTTGCAAGGTATCAGCGGCTCGGCGGCGCAACTGGCCACGGCGGCGGATGAGTTGAACGCGGTCACCCTCGACAGCACGCAAAACCTGCAGCAGCAGAACAACGAAATCGAACAAGCCGCCACCGCCGTCAACGAGATGACCACCGCGGTGGAGGAAGTTGCTCGCAATGCCGTGTCGACCTCCGACGCTACGCGCCAATCCAGCGAATCAGCCCATGCCGGTCAGGAGCGCGTCAGCGAAACGGTCACGGCCATCGGTGCGCTGGCCAGTGATGTGCAAGTGACGGGTGGCCTGGTGCAATCGCTGGCCAACCAGTCGCAGGACATTGGCAAGGTGCTGGATGTGATTCGCGCGATTGCCGAGCAGACCAATCTGCTGGCGCTCAACGCCGCCATCGAAGCGGCGCGCGCCGGGGAAAGCGGTCGGGGGTTTGCAGTGGTGGCCGATGAAGTTCGCGCACTGGCTTATCGCACGCAGCAATCGACCCAGGAAATCGAACAGATGGTGCAGGGCATGCGCAGCGGCTCGACCCAGGCGCTGGATTCGATGCAAGCGAGCTCAACTCGCGCAGCGACGACTCTGGCCCTGGCCGAGCGCGCGGGCGAAGCGCTGCAGACCATAACTGACTCGGTTCACCAGATTCATGAACGCAATCTGGTGATCGCCAGCGCGGCTGAAGAACAGGCGCAAGTGGCGCGAGAAGTGGATCGCAATCTGGTGAACATTCGTGACCTGTCCGTGCGTTCCGCTGCCGGGGCGAATCAGACCAGCGCTTCCAGCCATGAGCTCTCACGACTGGCCAATTCACTGAGCACCATGGTCCAGCGCTTCCAGGTGTAAATCCACCAGACGAAAAAAAGCCCCGCTTCTCGGTGGAGAAAGCGGGGCGTGGTGTTCTGAAGCTTAGGCGCCGTCTTGATCTTTCAAGTGCTCGAACAGGCCTTTTGGCATTTTCTTGCCGTTGGCTTCGTAGTTGGCTTTCACGTTATCGAACGCTTCTTGCTCGTCGATGAAGCCATCATGATTGGTGTCGATCTTGTCGAAGTTGGACTTCGGCGCGACAGCCTGGAATTCCGCGCGGGAGACCTTGCCGTCGCCATCAGTGTCGGTTTTGGCCATCGACGCATCGCCACACTTGCCTTCGCCACATTTGCCCTCAGGGGTTTTCACCACCTGTTCGGCTGAGGCCAGCAGATAACCTTGAGTCAACGGCTGTGCAGCGAAGACGGAGCCGGTCAACATCATGCCACCGGCCAGAACAGCGCCAAGCAGACCAATCGTGTTTTTGGTAGTACGGGACATTTCAATTCTCCTGGGCTGCATGACACAACCACTTGATAAAGGGTTGCCACGTAAGTGCGGCGACAACCGAAGCGGGCGGGGTGCCTTGCTCGGGTGTGGCCATTTAGCGGGATGGGTGTATCGCTACTGTGTCGCGCAAGGGGGGAGTTTGTAAGCGAAGGGGCGAAAACGCGGGGGAGATACAGTGAGACACAGATCTCCAAATCAATGGAGATCAATTGTAGGAGTGAGCCTGCTCGCGATGGCGGTGTGTCAGTGCCATAAATGCTGAATGACACTCCGCGATCGCGAGCAGGCTCACTCCACAGGGTTTTTAGTGCAACTTCAGTCGCGGCTCAGTCCCGCGCCCGATTTTGCTGCCCAGCATCAGCATCGCCGTACGGAACGCGCCATACAGCGCCATCTGGTGCATGCGGTACAACGACACGTAAAACATCCGCGCCAGCCAGCCTTCCAGCATCACGCTGCCCGTTAAGTTGCCCATCAAGTTACCCACAGCCGAAAAACGCGACAGCGAGATCAGCGAGCCGTAATCGGTGTACTTGTATTCCGGCAACGCCTTGCCCTCGATCCGCAGCTTCAGCGACTTGGCCAACAACGACGCCTGCTGATGCGCTGCCTGGGCGCGTGGCGGTACATTGCGATCAGTGCCTGGTTGCGGGCAGGCCGCGCAATCGCCGAACGCGAAGATATTTTCGTCGCGGGTGGTTTGCAGGGTCGGCAGCACTTGCAGCTGGTTGATGCGGTTGGTTTCCAGGCCGTCGATGTCCTTTAGGAAGCCCGGTGCACGAATCCCGGCGGCCCAGACTTTCAGGCTCGCGTTGATCACTTTGCCATCGGCGGTGATCAGGCTGTCGGCCGTCACTTCACTGACCGCCGCATTGGTCATGACGTTGACCCCGAGTTTCTCCAGGGTTTTATGCACAGGCCCGCCGATGCGTTCCGGCAAAGCCGGTAATACCCGAGGACCGGCTTCTATAAGGGTGATGTGCATGTTTTCCGGTTTGATCCGGTCCAGGCCATAAGCCGCCAGTTCATGCGCCGCGTTGTGCAGCTCGGCAGCGAGTTCAACACCGGTGGCCCCGGCGCCGACGATGGCCACGCTGATCTGTTCGACCTTGTCGGTCTGCCCGGCATGGGCTCGCAGGTAATGGTTCAGGAGTTGCTGGTGGAAGCGCTCGGCCTGTTTGCGGGTGTCGAGGAACAGGCAATGCTGCGCCGCGCCCTGGGTGCCGAAATCGTTGGTGGTGCTGCCGACCGAGATCACCAGCGAGTCGTAACCCACTTCACGGGCGGGCACCAGTTCCAGGCCGGCTTCGTCGTAAGTGGCGGCCAACTGGATTTTTTTCTGCGCGCGATCGAGCCCGCTCATGCGCCCCAGCTGGAACTCGAAGTGGTTCCATTTGGCTTGGGCAACATAGTTGAGTTCGTCTTCGGAAGAGTTCAGCGACCCGGCCGCCACTTCGTGCAACAGCGGTTTCCAGATGTGGGTCAGGTTCGCGTCGACCAGCATCACACTGGCCGTGCCACGCTTGCCCAGAGTCTTACCCAGACGGGTAGCCAACTCCAGACCGCCGGCGCCGCCGCCAACGATGACAATACGATGAGTCATGGGGATATCTCGCAAGGCTAAAAGAAATCGGTGCAATTACCCGAGCGAGCACGATGCTGCTCATAGCGTCAGGTAACTGATAAATCGGCTCAACAGGCCGAGGCCTATGGTCACTGCCAACACCACCACCAGGAGCATCCACGGCCGGAAAGGTCGGCGCTCGACTTGGTGCTGGGACAAGTGCAGGTACTCTTCGACATGCTTTTGGTCGTCGGGGTTCAGGCGGCTGGTCATAAAGGCCTCGTCAGTAGACGTTGCTGAATGTGTAGAAGCTACAGGCGGATTTAACGCACGTTGAACGGAGCATAGCCGCTGTCCGGAATGGGCTCGACGCTCACCCTGTCGTCCAGTCGAATGATTCCACTTTGTATCACCCGGGCGGTGATTCCGCCATGGCCGCGCACGGCCTGAAAAGTCCCGGGGCCGAGGTTGTTTTGCAGGCGCGCGCAAGGCTGGCACCAGCCGGTGGTTTCGAAAATCGCCTGGCCGATCCGGAATCGCCGGCCCTTGAGGCTGAACAGGTTAATACCGCTGATAACGAGGTTGCGCCGCAAATCATTAGGTAAAACCGGTTGATCGTCGGGGCGGCCCATCAGCGAACTGATGACGGCCAAGTGTTCCCATTGAATCAGTGTCACTTGCCGTGCATTACGGATGCCGGGACGGGCTCGATCGCCAGTCAAACCGGCCTCGAGCCGCGCTTCCACGGCCTCCAGTTCGATCATCGGTACGTGAGGTTCGGGGCGCACGCCGATCCAGCGTACGCGGCCGGTTTGCGGGACGTGTGCGATCAATTCCTGCAATGGGCTCACAGGCTGATTCCGACATCGAAGACGATGCTGCGCCCCAGGTTACTGCGCAGGAAATCCGGTGCATCCGGGTGCGCGAACAGCACCCGGGCGAACGTCGGGCCGACCAGCGACAACGAACGCCAGCCTTGGCGCAGGTATTCGGTGGGCGGCGGAAAATGGCTATTGAGGTCCAGCACTTCGCGCTTGAGGCTGGCGAAGGCGATGATGTCGAGCTCCCCCAGGTCCATGCCGCGTTCTTTGTAGTTGTGCGCTTTTTTGCGCAAGGTCGGCGCCAGTCGCAGCAAAAACTCATTGGCGGGGATGCGTTTGGGTTTGGCTTCGCGTCGCACCAACTGGCTCAGGGAAAACGCGCTGCGCCGACGTTGCAGTTCGTCGCGCCATTCGTCGTTCAGGCGCCGGCCCTCATCGAGCACGAAGAACACTTCGAAATTCGCCTCGCGAAACAACACGTCCGGCGGCTCGCCGGCCGGGGCGAACTCGTCGGCGCGGTAGGGAATGTTCAGGCCTTGCAGCAGGCGCTGGCACACCCAACGCTCACGCTCCCATTTGCGGGCATTGGAAAGGAACGCGTTGGCTTGCTCGGCCGCGATGGTCAGCAGGCGTAAATAATCTGAGTCATCCATAGGCCCAAGCTTAGCGTTCAAATGCGACAAGCAGAAACCGTTTACCTGCATTGGAGATCACTGGGCAGTCAGAATCGGCGGTGTAGACTGATGGCCATCATGCATAAGCGATAGGGCAAGGGGTGAACGTGAAATATTGGCCGGTGTTGCTGCTCAGTTTTCTGCCCTTGTGGGCCCAGGCGCTGGAGGTGGGTGAGCGACTGGCGCCCTGGACCCTGCTCGATCAGTTCGATCAGGCCTTCACACTCGATAATCAGACTCAGACGCTGCTGGTGGCACGAAGCATGGAAGCCGCCAAACTGGTTGAGGCGGCGTTGCAAGGCCAGCCCAAGGGCTATCTGGAGGCGCGTCACGTCGTATTTTTAGCGGACATCCAACGCATGCCACAGCTGATCGCGAAGATGTTTGCCATTCCGGCCATGCGCGATTATTCCTACAGGGTAATGCTCGACCGTGAGGGGCGCGTAGTGCCGCGTTACCCGGGGGCGGGGGACAAAGTGCTGTGGCTGCAACTCAAGGCAGGCCAATTGGTGGTGCAACACGAATACAGCACGGCCGCGCAGCTGCATGAGGCGCTGGAGAAGATCAGGCCATGATCGGCGCCGAGCTGCTGTCGCTACAGACGCTGACGATCGGCTGGCTGATCTATGCGCCCGTGCTGCTCTGGGCGATCTGGCGTGCACCGTGGGTCGAGCTGTTCACCGACAGTCGGCGCCAGCATTTGCTGTTCGGCACGGTGTTCGCGCTATTCATGCTATGGCTGGTACGGCGGGATTTCGATACCGGCGTGTCATATCACTTCATCGGCATGACGGCCGTCACGTTGTTGCTGGACTGGCCATTGGCAATCGTCGGTGGCTTGATTGCGCAGCTCGGTCTGGTGCTCCTCGGGCGTCAGGACCTGGTCGCCGTGGGGGTCAACGGGGCGCTGCTGATTTTGCTGCCGGTGCTGGTCACCGAGTGCATCGCCATCCTGGTAGAGCGCGCGCAACCGCGTAATCCTTTTGTGTACATCTTCTGTTCCGGCTTTTTTGCCGCCGCGCTGTCGGCGTTGTTGTGTCTACTGCTGGCGCTGTGGGTGCTGTGGGTCGACGAAATTTTTGTCATGCCGTATTGGCTGGAAGATTTTATCGGCTATCTGTGGCTGCTTATTTTTCCAGAAGCGTTCATCAACGGCATGATCGTCAGCGCGCTGGTGGTGTTTTGCCCTGAATGGCTGGAGACGTTCAACCGCACACGCTACCTGTCGGCACCCTGGAAAGACGACGATCCGAAATCTTGATCCACATCATATCGGTCTTTTACCGGTGAACTCATGCTCGACAAAACCTTGAGGAGCATCGACATGAGTGTGTACGAATGGGCAAGGCAGGAGCTGCGTCAGAGTCTGGATGGGGCGCAGGAAGTGGGGTTTGATCCGGGGTTGAGCCTGCGCGCCTTGCTCAGTGCAGTGGTGCAACAAAGCAAGGCGGTGCGCAGTATCGAGGACCTGGCGGACGAGTTGCGCTTTCTCGCGGAAAACCTCGATGACGACCAGGACTATGGTTTTATGCGGCCCTGAACCTCAGTGGCGCGGTTCGAAGTCTTCGCTGAACAGCTCGTCTTCAGCTTCCGGGCTGACCGGAATCTTGTGTTCTTCCGATGCCCAGGCGCCCAGGTCGATCAGTTTGCAGCGATCCGAGCAGAAAGGCCGGAAAGTGCTATCGGCATTCCATTCAACAGGCGCGCCACAGGTAGGGCATTGGACGGTTGGGGTCTGGCTCATGACTGGCCTCCACGCAAAGTAAGGTAAAAGTGATGCAGGCGTTCGACCTCGCTGTGCAGCCAGGCGAGGTCGCGGTCGTTGACCACCACATCGTCGGCATGGCTCACGCGGTCCTCACGGCTGGACTGGGCCTTGAGGATCGCCTGGACCTGTTGCTCGCTGGTCTGGTCACGCTGCAAGGTGCGTTCGATCTGTAACTGTTCCGGCGCATCGATCACCAGCACCCGTTGGGTCATGGTGTACTGCCCCGACTCGATCAGCAGTGGCGAAACCAGAATCGCGTAGGGCGATTGTGCCTTGGCCAGATTGTGTGCGATTTCTTCACCGATCAACGGATGCAGCAGGCCTTCGAGCCACAGGCGTTCCTGCGGCACTTCAAAAATCAGTTTCCGAAGTGCGGCACGGTCCAGTTGTCCGTCGGCTTGCAACACGCCGGGGCCGAAGTGTTCGGCGATGGCGGCCAGCGCCGGGCGTCCCGGTTCCACCACCCAACGCGCGGCATGATCGGCGTCGACGACGTGGATACCGAGGTCGATGAAGTGTTGGGCCGCCGCGCTTTTGCCGCTGCCGATGCCGCCGGTCAGGCCGAGAATCCAGGGTTTTTCCACAGGGGTATTCATTTCAAACCGACAAACTGCCAATAGAAGTCGGTTATTTGACCACCCCAGAGCAAGGCAATCCAGCCGGCAATTGCCAGATAGGGGCCGAAGGGGATTGGCGACGAGGTTTTCGCGTCGCGCAGACGCAACAAAATCACCCCGAGAATGGCGCCCACCAGCGACGACAGCAGGATCGTCAGCGGCAAAATCTGCCAGCCGCCCCAGGCACCGAGCATGGCCAATAATTTGAAGTCACCGTGGCCGATCCCGTCTTTGCCGGTGATCAGCTTGAACAGCCAGTACACCGACCACAACGCCATATACCCGGCCACCGCCCCCCACAACGCTTCATGCAGTGACACGAAAACCCCGAAGCTGTTGACGATCAGCCCCAACCACAGCAGCGGCAATACCAATACGTCCGGCAGCAGTTGGTGCTCGGCGTCGATCAAACTCATCGCCAGCAAACCCCAGGTCAGCAACAGCACCATGCCGGCCTGCCAGCCGAAACCGAAATGCCACGCGATAAACGCCGAGAGCACACCGCAAGCCAGCTCAGTCAGCGGATAGCGCTTGCTGATCGGTGCCGCGCAGTTCGAGCATCGACCGCGTAAAAACAGGTAACTGAGCACCGGGATGTTTTCCCACGCGCGTATTCGATGGTCGCAGTGCGGGCAGTGGGAGTGGGGCAGCATCAAGTTGTAGGTCGGGCCCGGCACTTCGGGAGGCACGCCCAGCACGTCATGGGCTTGCAGCCGCCATTCGCGCTGGAGCATTTTCGGCAGGCGCCAGACCACCACATTGAGAAAACTGCCCACCACCAGACCCACCGCCAAGGCGATGACCCCGAAGAACGCCGGGTAAACCGTGAGGATTTCAGTCAATGGCATGTCAGATCGCTGAGCCGAGTTGGAAGATGGGCAAGTACATCGCAACCACAAGGCCTCCGACGATAACACCGAGCACGACCATGATGAATGGCTCCATCAGGCTGGTGAGGTTATCGACCATGTTGTCCACTTCGTCCTCGTAGAAGCTCGCGACCTTGTCGAGCATGTCGTCCAGCGCACCGGACTCTTCGCCAATGGCGGTCATCTGAATTGCCATGTTGGGAAAGATGCCGGACGTGCGCATGGAAAAATTCAGCTGCATGCCGGTCGACACGTCCTGCTTGATGCGCAGCACCGCGCGCTTGAATACGATGTTGCCGGTGGCGCCGGCCACTGAATCCAGCGCTTCGACCAGTGGCACGCCGGCGGCGAAGGTGGTCGACAGCGTACGGGCGTAGCGGGCCACGGCAGACTTGTACATCAGCGTGCCAATCAGCGGCAGCTTCAACAGCCAGGTGTCCAGCCAGTCGCGAAACCCCGGGGATTTCCTGAAGGCGTGACGCACACCGAAAATGCCCGCGAACAACCCGCCGAGCATCGCCCACCACCACTGCTGCATGAATTCCGACAGGCCGATGACCATCACCGTAAACGCCGGCAGTTCGGCACCAAAGCCCTTGAACACCGACTCGAACTGCGGCACGACCTTGACCAGCAGAATCCCGGTGACAATGATCGCGACGAAGACCACGGCCAATGGGTAGGTCATGGCTTTCTTGATCTTGGCCTTGAGGCTTTCGCTCTTTTCCTTGTAGGTCGCGACCCGCTCCAACAAGGTATCGAGGGCACCGGCTTGCTCGCCGGCGTCCACCAGGTTGCAGTAGAGCTCATCGAAATATTGCGGCTTCTTGCGCAGGGACGCGGCGAAGCTGTTACCCGCCGCCACTTCCTGTTTCACCTCGTCTACCAGCTTGCGCATAGCCGGGTTATCGAAGCCTTCGCCGATGATGTCGAACGACTGCAACAGCGGTACGCCGGCTTTCATCATGGTCGCCATCTGCCGGGTGAACAGGGCAATGTCCTGGGCCTTGATGCGTTTGCCGAAATTGAAAATCGACGCGGACTTCTTGCGCACCTTGCCGGGGTTGATGCCTTGCTTGCGCAGTTGGGCCTTGATCAACGCCGGGTTCTGACCGCTCAACTCGCCGGTCATTTTCGTGCCTTTCCTGTCTATGCCTTCCCAGGCGTAGACGCTGATTTTTGCTGCTTTGACCGTCATGTTCAGTCCTTGGTGACCCGGTTGATTTCTTCAAGGCTGGTGACGCCATGCATGGCCTTGATCAGGCCCGAGGTGCGCAAGTCGTTGAAGCCGTCCTTGCGCATCTGACTGTCGATTTCCAGCGAGTTGCCTTCGGCCATGATCAGCCGTTGCAAATCCTTGGTGTTCTTCACCACTTCATAAATCCCGACTCGCCCTTTGTAGCCGCCGTTGCACTGATCGCAACCGACCGGTTCATAGATCGTGAACGAGCCGATGCGTTCCTCGGGGAAGCCTTCCTTGAGCAGCGTTTCTCGGGGGATCTCGATGGGGCGCTTGCAGTGGCTGCACAATTTGCGCGCCAGCCGCTGGGCGATGATCAGGGTGACCGAGGTGGCGATGTTGAAGCCCTGAATGCCCATGTTGTGCAAACGGGTCAGGGTTTCGGCGGCGCTGTTGGTGTGTAGGGTGGATAGCACGAGGTGCCCGGTCTGCGCGGCTTTGATGGCAATTTCGGCGGTTTCGAGGTCGCGGATTTCGCCGACCATGATCACGTCCGGGTCCTGGCGCAGGAACGAACGCAGCGCCTGGGCGAAATCCAGCCCTTGCTTGGGATTGACGTTGACCTGGTTGATGCCTTCCATGTTGATCTCCACCGGGTCTTCGGCGGTGGAAATGTTGATGTCCACGGTGTTGAGGATATTCAGGCCGGTGTAGAGCGACACGGTCTTGCCCGAACCGGTGGGCCCGGTGACCAGGATCATCCCCTGTGGTTGCTTCAGGGCGGCCATGTACAGGTCTTTCTGATCGGGCTCGTAGCCAAGCGCGTCGATGCCCATTTGCGCGCTGGCTGGGTCGAGGATCCGGATCACCACTTTCTCGCCCCACAGGGTCGGCAGGGTGTTGACTCGAAAGTCGATGGACTTGCTTTTGGACAGACGCATCTTGATCCGCCCGTCCTGAGGTTTGCGCCGCTCGGAGATGTCCAGGCTGGCCATGACTTTCAGCCGCGCCGCAATGCGGCTGGCCAACTGGATGGGGGGCTTGGCCACTTCGCGCAGCATGCCGTCGGTGCGCATCCGCACCCGGTAGGTTTTTTCATAGGGCTCGAAATGCAGATCGGACGAGCCACTCTTGATCGCGTCGAGCAGCATTTTGTGGACAAACCGCACCACGGGCGCGTCATCGGCGTCTTGCCCGGCGATGGAATCCTGATTTCTGTCATCACCTGACTCGATGTCGACACCGTCAAGATCGACATCGGCCATTTCTTCCAGGCCGGTGGAGTGACTGTCGAAGAATTTCTCGATGGCATCGCTGAGCTTGTCGTCCTCTACGAGGATGGCTTCGGTGTTTAGCCCGGTGCTGAACTGGATGTCATTGATCGCTTGATGATTGGTCGGGTCGGAAACACCCACGAACAACTTGTTGCCGCGTCGCCAGAGGGGCAGGGCGTGGTGCTGGCGGATCAGTTTTTCGCTGACCAGTCCCTTGGGTTGGGTTTCCTTGTCCAGGCCATTGAGATCGAGCAGCGCCATGCCGAAATGCTCCGAGGCAATCTCGGCGATCTGTCGGCTCTTCACCAGTTTGTTCTGCACCAGGTAACTGACCAGGGAAATTTTATTGCGTTGGGCTTGCTGATACGCCTGTTGCGCGCTTTTGTCAGTGAGCAGCTCGGCCAGGACCAGTTGCTTGGCCAGACCGCTTAGGGTGATGTCATTCATTGGGGTTCCGGACGCAGACAGTTCATGACTTATAGCCTAGTCAAGGACCCGAGCCAAACCAGCGACGGTGAGGTGACAAAAAGTGTCAGATAGTGCGGTTGCTGGGTGTAGGAAAGGTCAATTGATCGCTTCGACACCCCGCCAGCAGGGGCTGTAGCGCTTGGCACGGGCTGTGCTGGAGCTCTTTCAGATCATGAGATTCCGACTCATGCATGGAGCTTGTCTATGAAGACTCAGAAAGGTTTTACCCTGATCGAACTGCTGATCGTGGTGGCGATCATCGGGATCCTGGCGACGTTTGCGTTGCCGATGTATTCCAAATATCAGGCGCGGGCGAAAGTGACGGCCGGTCTGGCCGAAATTTCCGCGATGAAGGTGCCGTATGAAGACGTGATCAACCAAGGAACTGCACCGACGGTTGCTAACGTGGCGCCAGCGGGCAGTGCCACGACCAGTAATTGCACGGTCGCGGTAACCGGCACGGCTTCCACTGGCGCGGGCACGATTGTGTGTACGATTCTGAATGCGCCCGCGCCGGTGCTGAGCAAGACCATTACATTGACCCGCGATGCTACCAATGGCTGGTCATGTGCCAGCACCGCTCAACAGGACTACGTGCCTAAAGGTTGCACGGGTTCCGCTACCTGACGGCTGACTTCCAGTTCCGCCCCGCGTCCAAATGACACGGGGCTTTTTTTTGCTTGCGAATGTCTGCCAGACACAGAAAAAAAGCCAAAAAATTCAGCGTGTTAGGAACTTTGTGAAAACCCGCATGTTGCATGCAGAGATTACCCAGGTCATGCATTTTGCATGATTTCGAAAATGGGTCTAATTTATAAGTTATTGATTTATAAGAATTTGTTAGTCGTCTCAAAGTTGGCACAGCGTTCGCAATATACCCAGTAACCCTGCTGAGAAGACAACCAGCAGACTATCTGGAAAAACAGGAGTTACTCGTATGAAGAAGTTCGCTATCGCTGCCGCTACTGCTACCGCGCTGACCCTGACCATGGCCAACGTAGCATTCGCACAGACCACCACCACTCAAGCGCCAATGACCTTGGCTGCTGGTGAAATGACCAAGGCCTCGGAAGCTACTTCCGATACCTGGATCACTACCAAAGTCAAAAGCGACCTGCTGACCGAAAAAGGCATTCCTGGTACCGACATCAAAGTCGAAACCAACAAAGGTGTTGTGTCGCTGTCGTCCACTGTTGCAGTGACTGACTCCCAGAAAGCCACCGCCGTGGCGATCACCAAGAAAATCAAAGGCGTCAAAGCGGTTTCCGCTGACGGCCTGAAAGCCGAGTAAGGCAAGACTTCTCGCCTGAACCGGGAGAAGGTGTGGCAGACGGGCTGAGCAATACGCCTGCCGCTTCTTAGGAGTTCATGCGAACGGCCATAGGGATGTGGCCATTACAGGCCTCCGACATTCGTGTCGGGGGCCTGTTCTATTTGGAACAGCAACAAATATCAAATGTGGGAGCGGGCTTGCTCGCGAATGCGGTCTTTCATTCAACATCTATGTTGACTGATCCACCGCATTCGCGAGCAAGCCCGCTCCCACATTTTGATTGTGCCCACCTATGAGCGTGGTGATTAGTTGCCGCGTTTGCTGGTGATCTGCGTCAGGCGATTCCCTTCAAACCGCAGGAACTGGTACATCCCGCTATTGGGCCCGTACGTCCATTCCTCCACCTGAAACTCTTCGCGTCGGTTGGCGCTACGTTTGTAGCCCAACACATCGCGGCTGACCGGTTCGCCGCACTTTTGCAGCACTTCGCTGGACCGGTCCCCAACGCTGATCAATTGACTGCCGCAGCGCAGTGTATCGGCCGCCGAAGCCTGGCCGGCAACCATCACCAATGCCAGGCCCGCCAGCAATCGCCTCACACTCACTCCGCGTCCAGATGCAACGGCGTCACCACCCGGCCGTCACTTTCGGCTTCGCCCAGGTTGGCATCGACGAAGTACACGCGGTCATCGGCCAACTGACCCTTATCCACCAGATAGTCCTTGATGCTGCTGGCGCGCTCCTGCCCCAACTGACGCAAAAGCACGTCGCTGGTGCTCCAGAACTTGATCACGTCGGCGCGCATTTTGGCGGTGCGTTCTTCCTTGCCCAGGTCCTTCCATTCGGCCGGCGGCTGGGTGTTCAGGCGCGTGCGGTAGATGCCCTCCAGCAGCGGGCCTTTCTCGTTCTCCGGGACCTGCACCAATGAAGCCTGTGCCGGCACTTTGTCGCCGCGACGCTGGAGCATTTTGTAGTAGTTGTACTGGTATTCACGTTCCAGGCGTTGCTCGGCAATCAACGGGCCGTCGCTGCTGGCGGCGGCCGTGCCTTCGATTTCCAGGCGCAGGGCCGGACGTTCCTTCAAGGCCTGGGACAGTTTGACCAGTGCGCCTTCGGCGTCCTTGCTCAAATCGCTTGAACCCGGCGCGAACGACACGGTGCCCAAATCTTCGGAGCCGCCGCCACTCACCAGTCCGCCAATCAGTTTGAACGGTGCAGCGGCCGCTTTGACGATCAGGTTGCGCAGGGTTTGCCAGACAATCGGCATGATGCTGAACTGCGGATTATTGAGGTCGCCAGTGACCGGCAACTCGATGGAAATCTTGCCATCGACATCCTTGAGCAAGGCAATTGCCAGTTTCAGTGGCAGGCTCACGGCATCCGGGCTGTCGACCTTTTCACCGAGTTGCAATTGCTCGATCACCACTTTGTTTTCGGCTTTGAGCTGGCCTTTGGTGATCAGGTAATGCACATCGAGATTGAGCCGGCCCTTGCGGATGCGATACCCGGCGAATTTGCCGGAGTAGGGCGTGAGGGTAGTCAGTTCTACCCGTTTGAAACTGGTGGCAATGTCGAGGCTGGCCATCGGGTCGAACGGATTGACCGCGCCCTTGATAGTCACCGGCGCATAACGGTCAACCTTGCCTTTGATGTCCACGCTGGCCGGTTTCGCCTGACGGCTGTCGATGGTGCCGATCTGCCCGTTGAGCTGTTGGATGGCGGTGGCAAAGTTGGGTGTCAGGCTGAAGTCGGCGAAGTTCGCCGAACCGTCATTGATGGCAATGCCGCCGATGTGAATGCCCAGTGGTTTGTCTTTGCTGGCCGGTTTGGCCGCGGCGGTTTTGGCGCCGCTATCGGGCGGCTGCGGGATCAACAGGTCATCGATGTTGGTGGTGCGATCATCGTTGATCATGAAGCGCGCATAGGGCTGGAACAGGTTGACCTTGTCGATCGACAGGCTATCGCCGTGCTGATAATTCAGGCCTTCGAGCACCAGTTGTTGCCACTTGAGGAAGTCGCGGGTTTTAAGGGTGTCGAGGGTGTGCAACTGATCGACCTGAGCACGGCCGGTGACGCTGAACGCCAACGGCTCGGTGCTTTTCAGGTCGACCGCCAGATCACTGCCGAGCATGCCACTGCGCAGTTCCAGGCGAATGAACGGGGTGATGTAGGACTGTGCGACACGCAGGTCGATGTCTTTGGTCTGCACCTTCAGTTTGGCGCTGATCGGAGCGAGATTGACCACGCCGTCTGCCAACACCTTTCCTTGTTTGCCCACGCCAGTGTCGAGCTTGAGATTGAAAGGCGAACCATTAAGGCTGTCGAAGTTCTGCAAGTCCAGGTTCAACGGGCCGACTTCCAGCGCTACGGCGGGTTGTGCCTTGCGGTCAGCCAGGTGCACTTGGTAATCGCGCAGCTGTACGTCTTTGAGCAGCACCTGCCACGGTTTACTCGGTGGCGCCGGTTCAGGCTTGGGTGAGTCGGCTGCCGCTGGCGTACTGGCGGGTTCGGCCTTGGCTTTAGCGGCGGGTTTGGACGGTTGGCTGGCGAACAGTTTTTGCCAGTCGAGTTGCCCGTCGGCTTCGAGGGCGGCCCAGGTTTCCAGTTTGTGGCTGCGGATCTTGCCGACCACCACTTGCTGCTTGGCCAGGTCGACCTTGGTTTCGCTGATGTCCAGTCGTTCCAGCCTGGCCAAAGGTCGGCCGTCCGGGGCCTTGATCGCGAACGGTGCGATGCTGACCGCAACGTTGTTCAGCAGCAGTTCGGTGTCCTTGGACAGGTTGAGTTTGTAGTCGGTGCTGAGGCTCATGATGCCGCTTTCGAGGTCCAGGGGCACGGCGTCGCGCACGTAGGGCCAGAAAGCTTTCATCTTGCCATCGGTGATTTTCAGCTTACCTTCGGAGGCGAGCGGGATCAGGCTGAAGTTGCCGGTCCAGTCGACCTGCCCGCCGTTGGGGCCGATGGCCACCAAGGTCATGTCGGCGCTGTCATCGGGCAGAGTGCTGAGGTTTTTCAGCTCGAAGTCGAGTTTGTCGTAGAGAAATTCGATAGGTTCGCTGGGGCGCGAGTCCTGGAAGTGCACCGCGCCGCCCGCCAGATTGATCCGGTCCACGCGCAGCGGAAATGGCTTGGCGTTCGGGTCGGCAGGTGTCGGTTCGCTCGCGGGCAGTTTAAATAGCCCAAGCAGGTTGAGCTTGCCGTCCTTGCCGAAGAGGATTTCAGTCTTGGGTTTGTCCAGTTCGATGTCGGACAGATGTACGGCTTTGGTCCAGAGACTGTCGACTTGCACGTTGGCGTACAGGCGTTCGAAGCCGAGCTGTTCCTTGCCCGGCTCGCCGATGATCAGTCCCCAAAGGGTGACTTCAAGGCTGAACGGGTTGAGTTCGATCCGTTGAAGGTGGGCGGGCACCGTGGCGTAGTTGGCCAATTGCTGGTTGGCAACCCGCAACGCGATGCCCGGCAAAATCAGAAACCCCAGCAAGCTGTAGAGAGCCAGAGCAGTCAACAAGGCGCCGATAGCGCGAATCAATCCTTTGGGCATGTGCGGCTTCATCTGTCTGAATCAAAGTGCCTTGGAGTATGGCACGCGATTACGGTTCCGAAGTCATCACGCTTTATAGGATTTGTCTGAAAGTCAGGGCGAATATCAGAGCTGCAGGATCAGCGTTTTCAGCGGAGGTTGCTGATCCATCGATGGAAAATCCCCGCCCGGCTTCATCACGGTCCATTCGCGTACCGGTCGCCCGGCCTTCTCTGCGCAGCGCAATACCTGTTCGCGCCAGTCGTCCATGCTGACCTTCGCCAGGTTGTTGCAGCAGATCAGCACGCCGTTGTCGGCGGTGGTCAGCAGCGCGGGTTTGAGCAGGCTCTGGTAGTCGCGCAGCAGGTCGACGGTGCCGAAAGCGCTCTTGGCCCAGGCGGGAGGATCGAGCAGTACCAAGTCGTACTGACGCTGTTCCAGTCGCGTGTAGCTCGGCAGTTTCTGCCCGCGCCGTTGGCTGATCGGCAGGCCCGCCAACTGGCGGATCGCCGGGAAGTAATCGGACTGGATAAACTCCATGGCGGGCAATTGTGGATTGAGCAGCCCGTTCTCACGGCCGACCGCCAGGTTACCCTCGGCGAAATCCAGGTTGCACACCTCACGGGCGCCACCGGCCGCCGCACTCAGGCCGACGCCACAGGTGTAGGCAAACAGGTTGAGCACGCTTTTGTCTTGGCTGTGCGCCTTGACCCAGCCGCGGGTGTTGCGCAGGTCGAGGAAAAGCAGCGGGTCCTGGCCGGCGTGACGCCCGCGAACCCGATAGTTCAGGCCCCATTCGTGACCGACCAGGTCCTGCAGTGCGGCTTCATCGGCGCGGTAGACCGTGTCTTCGCGGTCAATGCGTGAATTGCCATGGGAGCGGTCGTTATAGACCAGCAGGGTGTCGAGGCCCAAATGCTGGTTGATTGCCTCGTGCAGTTGCAGCAGCGCATCGCGTTCCAGCGCCTGGTGAAAGCTTTGCACCAGCAGTTGCGGGCCGTAGCGGTCGATGGTCAGGCCGCCGGCGCCTTCCTGGCTGCCGTGGAACAGGCGATAGCAATCGGTGCCTTGCTGATGCAGTTCGGCAAGCAGGTCCTGGCGATGTTCTAGGGCGGCGCGCAGCGCCTGATTCAAGGAAGACATGCTGGGCGCCTTGCAGGAGGGAATTTGGCGCGGGAGTTTAACAGCTTGTAGGAGCAAGGCTTGCCCGCGATGAACGATAACGCGGTTCGTCGGATGAACTGTGGTGTGGCCATCGCGGGCAAGCCTAGTTCCTACAACAACCCCATTCGCCGCTTCGCCCGCTGCACCGAGCCATTACGCACCGCCCAGCGCAGCATCGGCGCACTGCGATTGACGCTGGCGCGGATCAGTTTGCGTTGCAACGGGCTTTGGTTCACGCCCAGCATTTCACTGGCCCAGTCCGGCAACAGATCGATCCCGGCCTGCATCATCAACCCGCCGAAAGGCTTGGCCAGACGGCTGGGCGATGGCGCATTCAACAACAGTCGCAAGACTTCACGGCTGCGTTCATCGCACAGCAACTGTGGGCGAATGCGCTCAAGGTAATCCGCGATTTCCTGCCGCGAACGGGGCACCTCCCGGGCGCCCAGTCGTTCGGCGATCAAGGCGATTTCCCCGTAGTAACGGTCCTGATCGGCCAATGACAAATGCGGATTGCGATAGCGCAAATGCGCGGCGAGGAAGTTGCTGACCTCGGCCACATGCACCCAGGTCAGCAGGTCCGGATCGCTGGCCGCATAAGACCGCCCGTCCGGCGCAGTGCCGGTCACTTGCAGGTGGATGGTGCGGACTTTCTCGATCAACCAGTCGGCATCTTTTTTTGAGCCAAACGTGGTGCCGGAAATGAACTGCCCGGTGCGGCGCAGTCGACCGAGCATGTCTTCGCGGAAATTCGAATGGTCCCAGACCCCGGCCAGAGCCAGTGGATGCAAGGCTTGCAGCATCAACGCACTGATGCCACCGATGAGCATGCTGCTGAAATCGCCATGCACTTGCCAGCTCACCGAATCCGGGCCGAACAGGCCAGGATCGCCCTTGGGGTTTTCCAGGTCGAGCTTGCCGAGAGACAGGCCGGTCAGGCTCATGACTTGGGTTTCGATGCGGCTGCGGATGAATTCCATGGCGACTCAGTAGCGAAAATGAAACGCGGCCATGGCTGGCCGCGTCGGGCTTATTGGTTCAGGCGTTTATCTACCAGGTCCTGAACGACGCTTGGATCGGCCAGGGTCGACGTGTCACCCAAGGTGTCCAGTTCGTTGCAGGCGATCTTGCGCAGGATACGCCGCATGATCTTGCCCGAGCGGGTTTTCGGCAAGGCCGGGGCCCATTGGATCAAGTCTGGTTTGGCGAAGCTGCCGATTTCCTTGCTGACGTGGGCCAGCAGTTCTTTCTTCAGTTCGTCGCTGGGCTCGGTGCCGTTCATGGGTGTGACGAAGGCGTAGATGCCCTGGCCCTTGAGGTCGTGGGGATAACCGACCACGGCAGCTTCGGCGATGCTGTCATGCAGCACCAGGGCACTTTCCACTTCGGCGGTGCCGATACGGTGGCCGGAGACGTTGATCACGTCGTCGATGCGCCCGGTGATCCAGTAATCACCGTCCTCATCGCGCCTCGCGCCGTCGCCGGTAAAGTAATAACCGGGGTAGGGTTTGAAGTAGGTGTCAACCATCCGTTGCGGGTCGCCGTAGACGCTGCGGATCTGCGCCGGCCAGCTGGATTTGATCGCCAGCACGCCGCTGCCCGCGCCGACGATTTCCTTGCCCGTCTCATCGAGCAACACCGGTTGCACGCCGAACATCGGTTGCGTGGCGCAGCCCGGTTTGATCCGTTGCGCGCTGACCAGCGGGCTGAGCATGATGCCGCCGGTTTCGGTCTGCCACCAGGTATCGACAATCGGGCAACGTTGTTCGCCGACCGCATTGAAGTACCAGTCCCACGCCTCCGGGTTGATCGGCTCACCGACGCTGCCGAGTAATCTGAGGCTCGCGCGGGACGTTTCCTTCAACGGTTCCGGCCCTTCGCGCATCAGCGAACGCAACGCAGTGGGTGCAGTGTAGAAAATGTTCACGTGGTGCTTGTCGATGACCTGCCAGAACCGCGAGCTGCTCGGGTAGCTCGGCACACCTTCGAAAATCAGCGTGGTCGCGCCGTTGGCCAGCGGGCCATAGACGATGTAGCTGTGGCCGGTGACCCAACCGACATCGGCGGTGCACCAGAACACTTCGTTATCACGGTAGTCGAGCACGTATTTAAAGGTCATCGCCGCTTGCAGCAGGTAGCCGCCGGTGGTGTGCAACACGCCTTTGGGTTTGCCGGTGCTGCCGGAGGTGTAGAGGATGAACAGCGGGTCTTCGGCGTCCATCGGCTCCGGCGGGCAATCGTCGCTGACGTCGCGCAAGGCCTGGTGATACCAGAGGTCGCGTCCTTCAACCCAATTCACTTTGCCTTGCGTGCGCTCGACCACGATGACGGTGCTGACATTCGGGCAACTCTCCAGCGCCTTGTCGACTTTCTCTTTCAACGGTACGAACTTACCCCCGCGTACGCCTTCGTCGGCGGTGATCACGGTGCGGCAATCGGCGTCGAGAATCCGGTCGCGCACCGAGTCCGGGGAGAAGCCGCCGAAGACCACCGAATGCACCGCGCCAATTCGCGTGCAGGCGAGCATGGCGTAAGCAGCTTCAGGAATCATCGGCATGTAGATGCAGACGCGGTCGCCTTTCTTCACACCACGGCTTTTGAGCACGTTGGCGAGGCGACAGACGTTGTGGTGGAGTTTTTTGTAGGTGATCTGTGCGGATTCGGCGGGATCGTCGCCTTCCCAGATGATCGCGATCTGGTCGCCGCGCTGTTCCAGATGACGGTCGATGCAGTTGTAACTGACGTTCAACTTGCCGCCGGCAAACCAGCTGGCTTCACCGGTTTTCAGGTTATAGCGCTGGACGGTGTCCCACGGCGTGCTCCAGTCGAGAAAGCGCGTGGCTTGTTCGGCCCAGAAAGTGGTGGGGTGCTCGATGGATTCGCGGTACAGGCGGTGGTAGTCGTCTTGACTCAAATGCGCAGCCCGGCGGACGGCATCGGCTTTGGGAAACGTGCTGATATCGAACATGACGGTTCCTTATTCTTGTTTTGCGACAAGAGGGGAGCTGCGCGACCCTCGTAGGAGCCGGCTTGCTGGCGAAGCGGTG
>Ga0302168_1000110_pt1 | contig 20591 bp, 21 predicted proteins | sample I_Fen_N1_2_FD_193494 | JGI IMG/M metagenome (GOLD analysis project Ga0302168, IMG submission 193494) | Peat permafrost microbial communities from Stordalen Mire near Abisko, Sweden - I_Fen_N1_2 | ecosystem: Environmental > Terrestrial > Soil > Wetlands > Permafrost | place: Sweden: Abisko...
CACGCACAGCGGCACGAAAATCGCCGCCAGGATCGGCACAGTGGAGAACGACGAACCGATGCCCATGGTCACCAGCAAGCCCACCAGCAACATCAACAGCGCGCCGATGCCTTTGCTGTGGTTGATCCACGAGGCCGAGGATTCCACCAGCGTCTGCACCTGGCCGGTGGCTTTCATCACCTCGGCAAACCCGGAGGCGGCGATCATGATGAAGCCGATCATCGCCATCATCTTCATGCCTTCGGTGAACAGGTCGTCAGTTTCACGCCATTTCACAATGCCCGACACCGAAAAAATCAGGAACCCGGCCAGGGCGCCGATGATCATCGAGTCCAGCAGCAACTGAATAATGAAGGCCGCCACGATGGCCACCCCGGCCACCATCAAGCTCAGCGGGTTGTACTGCACCGCGACCTGTTCGACTTGCTCGATCTTTTCCAGGTCGTAGACGCGTTTCTTGCGGTAGCTGAAAAACGCCACCGCCAGGCCGAACACCATGCCCAGCGCCGGGATTCCCATGGCGTGGGTGACGTTGATGCCGCTGATGTCCACACCGCTGCGGGCGACGTTGGCCAGCAGAATCTCGTTGAGGAAGATGTTGCCGAACCCCACCGGCAGAAACATGTAGGGGGTGATCAAACCGAAGGTCATCACGCAGGCAATCAAGCGGCGATCCAGTTGCAGCTTGGTCAGCACGTATAAAAGCGGCGGCACCAGCAACGGGATAAAGGCGATATGTATCGGCAGAATGTTCTGCGAAGCGATGGCCACCACCCACAGCAAGCCGATCAGCAGCCACTTGACCTGACCGCCGCCGCTGGCGTGTTGCCGATCGACCATCGCCAGGGCCTTGTCCGCCAGGGCATGGGCCATGCCGGACTTGGCAATCGCCACGGCGAACGCGCCGAGCAAGGCATAGGACAACGCCACCGTCGCCCCGCCGCCGAGGCCGCTGTTGAAGGCTTTGAGCGTGGCGTCGATGCCCAGGCCACCGGTCAGGCCACCCACCAGCGCGCCGACAATCAGCGCGATCACTACGTGCACGCGGGACAGGCTGAGGATCAGCATGATGCCGACCGCGGCGATTACAGCATTAATCATCGTTACCTCAAGACAAGCGAAATGAGCTCAGCCGGCAGTCTGCGAAGAGCCGCCAGCGGATTAAGGAATGGGTTTTATTAGAGGGCGCGCACTGTGCCGCAGAGTGGGCTCGGTGTCAAAGCGGCGATATGTAACGGACAGTGAAGCCCCCTCGCCACAATAATCCCCCTTTCACCACACCCAATCGCTGGTTTCGATATTTGCCAGCCGGGATAAAGAAAGCCAAATCACGGCCGTTACAGTGCAAAGTCTCAGATATTTATCGAATAAAGGACGTCTCCATGTCACTAAGACAACTTTCCATCCAATGGAAAATCACCCTGCTGGCCGGGCTTTGCCTGGCCGGCATCGTGACCCTGCTGGTGGGTCTTTCGCTGTACCGCATGGAGCACAGCTCCGCGATGGTGAAAGCCTCAAGCATGGAGATGCTCACCGAAGCCGCCCAGGCGCGGATCGAATCCCAAGGTGAAAACCAGGCGCTGCTGATTCGCCAGCAGTTCATGGACGCCTATCAATATGGCCATGGCTTCTCGCGCCAGGTGCTGTTCCTGCGCGATCAGGCCGAAAAGCGTTTTCTGGACGCCTTCGACCTGCGCGAAGACCTGACCCGCCAGGTCAAGTCGGCGCTGCAAGCCAACCCGGAACTGCTCGGCCTGTCCCTGGTGTTCGAAGCCAACGCACTGGACGGCAAGGACGAATTGTTCACCGGTCAGGCGGAACTCGGCAGCAACGACAAGGGCCGTTTCGCCCTGTACTGGTCGCAGCCGACACCGGGCAAAGTGAAATCCATGGCGCTGCCGGAAAGTGACATGGCCGACACCAGCGCCGGCCCCAGCGGCGAACCGGCCAATGCCTGGTTCACCTGCCCGCGCACCTCGCTCAAACCGTGCGTGATCGAACCGTACTTCTACGTGATCGACGGTCAGAACGTGCTGATGACCAGCATCGTGTTCCCGCTGATGGTCAACGGCAAAGTGATCGCCTCGCTGTCGGTCGACATCAACCTCAACAGCCTGCAAGCCATGAGTCAGGGCGCGAGCAAAAAGCTTTATGACGGCCAGACCAACGTCAGCATCCTCAGCCCGGTCGGTTTGCTCGCCGGCTATAGTGCCGACGCCAGCAAACTCAGCCAGCGCCTGGACAGCGTGGACAAGGCCAACGGCGCCGAACTGATCCGCATGCTCGCCAGCAACAGCAAAACCGAAAGCCTGCACAACGATCACCAGTTGAAAGTGCTGGCACCGTTCCAGCCGATTCCCGGTGGCAAATCCTGGGGCGTGCTGCTCGACGTGCCGGAAAAAGTCCTGGTCGGTCCGGCCGAGGTACTGAAAAAACAACTCGACGACAGCAACACCACCGGCACCCTGGTCGAGCTCAGCCTCGGCGTGCTGGCCGCGTTGATCGGCCTGTTGCTGGTGTGGTTGATGGCCCGCAGCGTGACCAGACCGATCCTCGGCGTGGCGCACATGCTGGAAGACATCGCCAGCGGCGAAGGCGACCTGACCCGGCGCCTGGCCTATGACAAAAAGGACGAACTGGGGCAGTTGGCCGGCTGGTTCAACCGTTTCCTCGACAAGCTGCAACCGATCATCGCCGAAGTGAAACGCTCGGTGCGGGACGCGCGCAGTACCGCGGACCAATCCTCCGCCATTGCCACCCAGACCAGCGCCGGCATGGAGCAGCAATACCGTCAGGTCGACCAGGTCGCCACCGCGTCCCACGAAATGAGCGCCACTGCCCAGGACGTTGCCCGCAGTGCCGCGCAAGCCGCGCAGGCGGCCAAGGAGGCGGATCAGGCGACTCGCCGCGGTTTGACCGTGATCGACCAGACCACCACCAGCATCGACCACCTCGCCGCCGACATGAGCGCGGCCATGGTGCAAGTCGAAGGGCTGGCGGCGAACAGCGAGAAAATCGGTTCGGTGCTGGAAGTGATTCGCGCGATTGCCGAACAGACCAACCTGCTGGCGCTCAACGCCGCCATCGAAGCCGCCCGTGCCGGTGAGGCCGGGCGTGGTTTTGCCGTGGTCGCCGATGAAGTGCGCAACCTGGCGCGCCGCACTCAGGAGTCGGTCGAGGAAACCCGTCTGGTGATCGAGCAATTGCAGAGCGGCACCCAGGACGTGGTCGGTTCGATGAACAACAGCCACCGTCAGGCTCAGGGCAGTGTCGAGCAGGTCAGCCAGGCCGTGACCGCGTTGCGCCAGATCGGCGATGCGGTGACGGTGATCAGCGACATGAACCTGCAGATTGCTTCAGCGGCGGAAGAACAGAGCGCAGTGGCTGAAGAGATCAACAACAACGTGGCGACGATTCGCGACGTGACGGAATCGCTGTCGGGGCAAGCCAATGAATCGGCGCGAGTGAGCCAGTCGCTGAACAGCCTGGCGAATCAGCAGCAGAGCTTGATGGATCAGTTCCGGGTTTAACGCAGTTATTTCATCCGCTGAAGATCAAAATGTGGGAGCGGGCTTGCTCGCGATGAGGCCATAACATCCAACATCTATGTTGACTGTTACATCGCCATCGCGGGCAAGCCCGCTCCCACAAGTCACTCAGCGTTTTGGGAGTTCGATCACGACCTTCAACCCGCCCCACTCGCTCTCGTCCAGCCGCAGCACGCCCCCCCACGTGTCGACGATGTCGCGCACAATCCCCAGCCCCAACCCGTGCCCATCCGTCTGCTCATCCAGCCGCGTACCTCGACTGAACACTTGCGCCCGCTGGTCTTCGGGAATCCCTGGCCCGTCGTCTTCGACGCTCAACTCAAACCCGCCCGCTGTCTCGACCACACTCAAACGAACCTCGGCATCCGCCCATTTACAGGCGTTATCGAGCACGTTACCGAGCAGTTCCAGCAAATCCTCACGGTCCCACGGCAGCTGCAACCCGGCCGGTGCGCGGTAGCTGAGCGCCAGGTGCTCGCCATGAATCATGTTCAACGTCGCCAATAGCCCCGGCAGTTCTCCATCACAATCAAACAATGCCCCTGGCAGCGCGTCGCCGGACAACCGGGCGCGGTTGAGTTCGCGATTGAGGCGTTGCTGGACCTGTTCCAGCTGCGCCTTGAGGATCTTGCGCAACTCGGGATGAGCGTCGAGTTTTTCGCTGGACGCCAGGCTCAACAGCACCGCTAGCGGGGTTTTCAAGGCGTGACCAAGGTTGCCCAAGGCATTGCGCGAACGCTTGAGGCTGTCTTCGGTGTGCGCGAGCAGATGGTTGATCTGCGCCACCAGCGGCTCAAGTTCCACCGGCACCTGATCATCCAGTTGCGAGCGCTGGCCTTGCTGTAACTGTGCGATCTGTTCGCGGGCCTTTTCCAGCGGGCGCAAGGCGCGTCGCACGGTGATGCGCTGCAGCAGCAAAATCAGCAACAACCCGGCCAGACCCAACCCCAGCCCCACTTGCTGCATGCGCTTGAAGCTCTCGCGCACCGGGGTGTAGTCCTGCGCAACGCTGATGGAGATGGATTGCCCGAGACGTCGATAATCGGAACGCAACACCAGCAACTGCTGACCTTCCGGCCCCAGTTGCAGGTTGCTGTGCAGGCCCGGATGTTCCAGCGGTGGCAACTCCTGATCCCACAGCGAACGGGAACGCCAGTGGCTGTCGGCAAAATCGATACGAAAGTAATGCCCGGAGAACGGTCGTTGATAGGCCGGTGACAGGTGCCGCTCATCCAGTTGTAGCCCCTGCGGCCCGCGCACCAGCGCCACCAGCAGGTTTTCGCTGTCGTCGCGCAGCCCGGCTTCGAGGTATCGCTGTAAACCCACTTCGAACAACCACAAACTGGTTTGCGCCAACACCAGGCCGACGACGACCATGACGCTGATCAGTCCCAGGCTCAAACGGCCCTGGATCGACCTCACTGAGCAACCCCACCGAACAGGTAACCCTGACCGCGTCGGGTTTCGATCACGCTGCGACCGAGTTTGCGGCGCAGGTGGTTGACGTGAACTTCCAGCACGTTGGAATCGCGCTCGGTTTCACCGTCGTAGAGGTGTTCGGCGAGGTGGCTTTTGGAGAGGATCTGTTCGGGGTGCAGCATGAAATAGCGCAACAGGCGAAACTCGGCGGCGGTGAGTTGAATGTCGGCGCCATCGCGGGTCACGCATTGACGCCCTTCATCGAGGTGCAGCCCAGCCGCCTTGAGCGTCGGCTGATTGGCCTGGCCGTGGGAGCGACGCAGCAGCGCCTGAACCCGCAGATGCAGCTCTTCCGGGTGGAAAGGCTTAGTCAGATAATCGTCGGCGCCGGCCTTGAGACCTTCGATGCGCTCGGCCCAGGAATCGCGGGCGGTGAGGATCAATACCGGCGTCGACAAACCGCCTTCGCGCCATTGCGTCAGCACCTCAAGCCCCGACAAACCCGGCAGACCGAGGTCGAGGATGATCAAGTCGTAGGGCTCGCTGCTGCCTTGATAGACCGCATCGCGACCGTCAGCCAGCCAGTCCACCGCGTAGCCCTGGCGATTGAGACCGGCCATCAATTCGTCGGCCAACGGCACGTGGTCTTCCACCAGCAGCAATCGCATCGGTCAGTCTTCCTTGTCTTTGAGTAAACGGCCGGTGGCGGCCTCGATGTCCAGCTCGCGGACCACGCCCTCGGCGGTCAGCAACTCGACTTCATAAATGTAGACGTCGTGCTTTTCTTCAAGCTCGGCTTCCAGCAGTTTGGAGCCTGGATAACGATCCAGCGCCTGCTGCAGCAGTTGCTCCAGCGGCAGGATCACCCCTTGCTGGCGCAGACGCAGGGCTTCGTCCTGGTCGAGGTCGCGGGCCAAAACCGCCGAGCAAAACGCCAGAAGCACCAGCGCCATGCGTGAAAATGAACGCACCTTCATTACGTATCCTGATGATCCTTGAGAACCTGGCCGCTGACAGCGTCTAATTCCAGGTCCCACTCGATGCCCTGTGGGTCGCGCAGCTCAACCTGATAGATGTACTTGCCGTACTCTTCTTCCAGCTCGGTCTGGGTCACCGTCGAACCGGGATGTTTGGCCAAAGCCGTGGCGTTGAGCTTCTCGAAAGACACAATGGTACCAGCGTCACGCAGCCTCAGGGCTTCGTCGGGACCGAGGTCGCGAGCGTGGGCGAGGCTGGCGGTCATGGCGATGATCGAGGCGGTGAACAGGGCAGTCAGGGTTTTCATGGGTGTCTCCGTTTTTTTAGGTGTTGCCTACGGGGAGACCTTAGCGAGCTGAACTTAATTGAAACTGAATTGCCATCATGAAAGATGGCAACACGACATTGCAGCCCTCACCCGAAACCCTGTGGGAGCGGGCTGAACTGCTTATAATCTCCCGCTGCCAACCATCGAGACCGGTATGACCGCCATCCACATCAAGTTCCCTTCCCTGACCCTCAAGGCCGGCTCGCGGGCGTTGGCGCTCATCCGTAAAGACGGCTTGAGCGCCGCCGATGTCGGCACGCTGCCCGGTGCCGCCGGTGGCCCGAAGGCGCTGGGGATTCAAGGGCTGGACCTGGCGTTGTTTGGCGAATGGCTACCAGCCGCACCCCGCGAACGCTCGCTGATTGGCGCCTCGGTCGGTTCCTGGCGCTTCGCCAGTGCCTGCCTGCCGGACGCCGCCGAAGGCATCCGGCGCCTCGGGCATTTGTACACCGAGCAGAATTACGCGTGAGTTATGGCCATTTCTTCAATATCGTGAGCTGAAAGGATGGACATGGACATCCCTTGCCTAGCATAGAAATTTCTTTTTACGTCCCCACAGACGCAGTGAACGTTCCATGCAAAAGCACGTGCTAAGGGTATGCAACTGCGAAGGAAAAGGAGGGCTAATAGAATAAATGAGGGAAACGATGACTTGATCGCTAGGTAAAACAGCATTGCACTGTGCTTATAAGCGAGCTAACGACCAAGAGATGAAGTGCGCATTGGCTATGCGTTAAATTTCAATCCTATTGATGTCAATCGCGAGGTCGAATAGGAATTACATTGTTGACTCTTCTAAGATCTTCTTCTGCTTTGTCCAATTGCATGAGAAGCATTAGCTCACGGCCCAAGCCTGCCTTATACATTTCTTTATAAGTATCAGCGGTAGCCTTCTCCTTTGCAGCTTTTTCTTTTGCTTCACTTACCTTGAAGAAACCTGGGACTCGGCTTTCCATTTGTTCCTTTGCTCGAATTTTAACTTCTTCAATTAACGCCCTATAGATTGGGCGACTTTTTTTAATGCTACCCGCACTCCTCCCAGCTTCTAATGCCACCGAATTAAGTGTTATTTTTGTACCTGCCGGTACAATCAAGATTTTCCCTTCAACCAACCGATTAAGTGCTTCATAATAGGGAAGTAAGGTTAACCTAAGCTCAAGATCTTCCACAAGACCAACCTCAGACAAGTAATAAAGCATGACAAACCCCTGCGCTCTAACCTCGTGATAAAATGCAAAGGCACTACACCGGCAAAAGTCTACAGCTTGAATTAATGCAAAGTTTTTGTTTGCCGACCCTCAACGTTATAAAAGCCAGCAGAATGAATCGTTAGTTTTCCTTTAGCCGGGGCAACAAAGCCCTTGCCATCAAGAATGCGCTTCAAAGCAGAAAAGTAAGGCACCAGCGCAGGATCAATGTTTTTAGTTTTCATGAAAACCTCCTTATTGCTTGAACGGAAAACACTATCAAATTATTTTTTACTCTTTTTAAGGACTAGTTTCTGTATGTTTTTGTAATCGTCCAGATTTCGCAACTCGGCCTTGTACTCTATTGTTCCCGGTTGCAACTCCGCTAGATCCCACTCAACAAGCTTGATAGTTTCTTCTATTTTTTGCGGATTTAATGCACTATTAGGACAACCAGGACAATCATTGAAGTTACCATGTGCACGCTTATCACAAGGCTTATTAGAGACACAGCCACCGATCGGCGTCTCCTCATACGCCAACAGCCCAAGTTCAATTTGTTTAGCAGTCGCTTCAAGTGAATCATGCAACCACGGTGAGTTAGCTCGTTCCTGCATCACCCGACTACCATGGAAACCATATAACTCTTGCTCAGAACGTATTACGTTCCGAATATACAGAGCAGTATCAGCATCCGCCTTTGCCCTCTTCATCTCCAGCGTCAGCTCTGGATTCAGAAGACCAAATATGTAGTTATTTGCTGAGCAACCTTTCATATAATACGTAGACATCACTTTCGTAATATGGTTGAGAAGACGTTTCAACGACGGAAGAGTTATAAGCTCGCTCTGACCCGCAAAAACAGCAATCGATCGGCGAAATTGGTGGGAAGTAATTACCCAAGGCTTTCCGATTTGGAATTTCTTATCGGCTCTCCAGTTCCGAAATGGGTCTATGGCTTCCAACTCAAGGATATCATCCTCTCTAATAAGAACTGGTGACAGCTTAAACTCATAATTTAACTTACTTACGGGCTTCATTGTCTGGGGGTCAATACCACGGCTAAATGGCAAAATAGCGGTAGATAAAAATAGCTTATCCCGAACATTGTCCTCAAGAACAAGCGGAGATATCATTGAATTGATGGTGGTTAATGTTTCGATTGGCTCCACTACAGCATCAATGGTGATCCACTTATTAGGAACAGCTGTCCCCGTAAGCTTCGTAGAAATGCTCGCAACATATAAGGCGTCATTATTCCACCCTCTGACCGACTCTAAGCAATTTGTACACAACTCCAACACTTCATGCTGCCGCATCAACGTCATTATATGAATTAGGGACTTGCAACAGTATTGAACCAACGCAATAAAACCCGAAACACTGGATACATTCTTCCACATATATTTTTCTTTTAGAAAACTAAGACCATTGTCAACAATTGCATTTTCAAAATCAGGAGCTGAACCATACAACCCATACTCTAGATCTATTAATTTTCTGGTGATTTTATCGGTCGTCTTAGCGTTCCTTTTGGTTTTTTTAGTTCGTGCATAATATGGATTTACAACACCCTTATTGACAAACCCTAAAAGTTCGACAGAGTACCGATTAAAATCAGCGATGCATGTTTTGTATTGAATATACTTAATTCCAAGGATACGGCTAGGAATGACTGGGTGCTGCTCGGTCTCTTTACGCATTTCTGTAGAAAGTTTATTAATAGCTAGAACAACAGACCCAATTACTGAGAAGCCTAAATCCGCAATGCTGAGCCTATTCATTGTACGCACTAAACTCTTCATTTCTTTCAACAACGTCCCTGGTAGCTCACCAATAAAAGCCTCAAACATCAATGAATCCAAAAAGACAGTCTTCATACTGACTTTTCGCTTTTCAGAAAAGTGAAAAATTTTCTTCAACATCAGATTAGTTACATGCATGCTAGGAAGTCGAATAGGTTGGCCAGATTTGGAGTCGGGAAAAAACATCCGCATCAAAAAAATCTTTTTACAAAAAAAGGAGCTTGCAAATTCGACGCTGGTGTCAAGCTTCAGATATTCGAAAGAAAAGTTACAATTATCAACCACCTGTAGTTTATGAGCAGGAAACGACCATTCATAATCCTCAAAATAACAAATTGGTATACCGGACGAGTCTCTCGAAATGACCAAACCTGGACCAATTCTGTTAAAATCCATCCCATAAAATGCATCCGAATTAAGGAATTTTGTATCGATTGGAAACGAACTGGGTTTCTGATTAACACCTTTCATTTCATCACCTTCAATTTAAGTAGCCTCTCGTACTGGCGCTCCCAATATGGATCCAACTCAAAATTATTAGTGACTTCGTCGGACACTTTTTTTACTAGATCGGCGAGATCAGGCCGGACGCTCAACAGTTCTTGAATGATACGGTCTATTTGCGCAATCGCCGGGCCGTGTACTTTTAGGAAATGATCTTGATCAGAGCAAGAGGCCATATATTCATTAATCACAAAGCGCATGCTAAGCAATTTCCTTATATCTTCAGCCCTAGCATGCGTCTTAAAATTCCAACAGAAAATGCATCCTTCAAAAGACTTACAGTCAGGCTCATACCCCTGTGGCGGACTGATCTCCGCTCTTGCGTTGTCACTGTCCGTACAATCACCCGCAGGCGTTTTTGCACCAGCGTAATCGTCAAGAACTGATATCAACCGATGCATCATTGAAGAGATTTCGGCAATCGCCGTGTTTTCTTCTGCATCTGCATAGCTGCTAAGCACGGTTGAAGGACTGGTTTGCATCACCGCGGATACTGTTGCAAGGGAATGATCCTTCGACAGCAGATAGTTGCTCTTATATTTCCTAAGTTGGCGGTAACTCAAACCCTTAAAATCAGGATTAACATAGTTTACAATACGATCATTGAATCTTTTGATTGCATCCACATGCAGCTTGCCCGTCACTCCATATCCGTGACATGTCATGCCTAAAAACAGATATGGCCAATCAGTACCTGCACAGAGATATTCTCTCAGTAAAAGAAACCTTTCGAAATCTTTTATAAATGTTTTTTTGACATTTATAGTTATTACCCTACCACCGGCCCTCATCTTTATTTCGCTGAATCCATGCGTAGTCGAGTTCTCAATAGAATAGCTCTCACAAAAATGAAGGTTTCGCGCTTGCGTCTCATTGAAACCACTATTTGCAATAAAGAGAGAAATAAAGGCGTCATGAGCGAGCTTACCTAGCCTGAATCTTTTCTCATGGTAGTAATCAGAATTTGCCTCGTTCAATAACTGCTCTGCTTCTTTATGCTGCCGAACGATCTGGTATTTCATTTGTGAGGTCAGAGCAAAACAATCATCAATGGGACGCAAACAACCTTTTTCATAATCCCAAAAGATGTTATTAGCTATTTTATTTTTGTTTTTCTCAATGAACCTTTTAGTAACAAAGAAATACTCTCCAGGTAACAACCATACGTACTCACTAATAAATGGCATACGATATGGAAAATCACAGAAATCCAATAGAAAGGTAGTTAACTCACGAAAGATGAAATCACACAGTGTCAGATGATCCGCCATGCTCGACGCAGTGGGAACAGGTGTGCTTTTCTTTCTAGCTCCTGCGATAGAAATTAAAGGTATGTCATTATAAAAATTCTCATGGCAGTCCGGAAAAAAGTCATACCCGATTTTTATTGCCGTGCTTTGGAGTAGGCCGCCAGTAAGCTTTTCGAGATCGCCTTTATTAATCCTTACTTGAAGGTTATGGCTGTAACTCTGAAGTGCATTTTTATAAGCTTCAGGGGATACCAAAAAGTCTTCATGGCCACTCTTATCGCACCAAGTAAAAACTGCATTGGTCTTGAGTATATCCGCGTAAAAAGTAAGATTACTGCTTTCTGTGTAAAAATCTGTGATATGGGCGGATATAAAATTATTTAGCGCTACGCAACGGTCAGTCCTTAGGCTTTCAGACTCAACAAATTTCACAGCCGCTCGTAAAAATTTGAATCTTTCGGTGTAACACAAAGCGCCGATATCAAAACGCCGAGCTTGGGTGATCCTCAGAACTAAATTCTGAATCGGTACACTTTTTAGCACAGGCTGAATACTGTCTAAATCATATTCCCTGATATCAACCTCAGTAAACTCACGATCGTTCTCTCTCATGACAATCCCTCAGGTTATCAATCATACTTCTCAAATGCTCTTCAAATTCCGACTGTGCCAAGGCGACCAGTTCATGATCCTGTCGAAACCTCAAGTAACGCATTGACACCTCGATACTACTGTGACCCATCCGCGTTTTTACGAGATCTAATAACCGGAGTTGATTCATTTTACCTTCCGCAAGATACTTCATATTATCCTCCACAAGATTCATACCAAAAGTTGCTCGTAGGTCGTGGAATCTGAAATAAAATTTATGACCTAACTCTCCAAGCTTCTTATGTACGTTTCTTTGGAATGCCCTGATTGCAGAACCGTCTTCATCACTAAATTCATAAAGTGCAGAGTCACATTTTGCTATGTAATAAGGTCTTCCTGATCGCGTAAAAAAAACATACTGATTTTCTTCAGATGTGATTAACGATTTTTCGGCCCTGCCCTTGTATCTCTCGGAATTTATATACTGCGTTAGTGCATGATGCACCCATCCAGGCATCAGAACAGTTTGAGATTTACCCATCTTTGTATCGGTCAGAGTCCCGGGCCCGATAGTCACAGGCAGCAGCCTCTGGCTTTTTTCATCTTGCTCCTGATCAACCATGCAAAAACGCAAAGTTAAAACTGATTGAATCCTCATGCCAGTCGTCAGCGCCACGATATAAATAAGCAACATTTCCGTATTTTGAAGCAGTACGAGTACCTTAATAAGTGCGCGCTGATTGTCACGCTCAATTGGATATAACTTTCCTCCATCCTCGATGTAATCGCCACTACCAATAGCAGCGCTATTTTTGAATGTAAGATCGGTTTTTACAATTTGTTTTGAATGACTATTTCCGTGACGATCAAGATATACAATGCTTCTGATTGATGCTTTCCACATGGGTTGCTGAGGAATAAAATGTCTCACTTCTGTCATGAATCTATACAGTCCAATAACGCTTGAGATTTTTCTATTCGCCGTTGGCCTTTTAATTCTTCCATCGATTATTCGTTTTTTTAGTTCAGATTTGTAAAAGTATGTTGGTCGCTGTGATTGCGGCCCTTCAAAATCAAGAAAGTGACGGTCGCCACCATCCAATATGTTCATGTAGTTAGATAAGTCACCGGCTATATTAGAGCACGTCTTATCGTTGGCGCCCTCAATGCACCGATTGTATAAATAGAAACTCCCCTCTCTCCAAATAGAACCATCAGGCTTGATAATTACATACAGCTTCTCTATGAATTCTGGAACCAATGGGATAGATTCAATTGGATACGGTTCTACAAGTACACCGTCCACTGAGAACCTTCCCAGCCAGTCCATGGCGTTTTGCTCATTACTGCGAGTCCAGGTGCGAACATTCGTTAGCTTGACTTTCCTATAGCCTTGTTGGTTTGTGTTCATGACCTATATGATGAAACTCTTTAAGACAGCAGGAAATCCAAATTTCGTTTACAGCAGATCTATATGTAAACGAGTCAAGGCCTAATCCACAACAGTAAACAACTGTGCTAACAAACCTCTGATGCTCTTCATCGTGCACAGTGGCATCATGCGAAAACCTACGGAGTTTCGATATCGTCACGCTCCATTGCTCACCGTCATCGCAATATGCGACATTGCTCCACGCTATATTAAAGTCAACATCGTGTACGAGCAGACTCTCAGATCCAAGAAACAGCTCTAAAGAGTTAGTGCGTACGCTTACACAAAGTACAGGTGAAACAATGCCTCTAATAAGCGCTTTTTCAATTATTTGGATTACACGTAGGTCCTTATATGCTCGCCAAACAATTGCAAATCGCTGTAGCTTCGCCTCGGCGCTAAAATTCAAATTCTGATCTAGCCACTGAATATGAGAAATCACTGCTAGATGAGAATGCAGCATAAACTCATCATTGAATAGTTTCTTATCGTATTCGGTTGTTAAAATTTCGGAATAGTTGTGGACATTTCGCATATCCTAGCACCTTAAAAACCGAAGTAACATAAGAAACTACCTCCCTAACATCGACTTGATAATTCAAGCTAGGTAATACTAACTTAGCCCTCAAATGCGCACATGTCCAGCCATGCAAAAATACACGCCTTACGCCGCGACACTTTCATTAATTACTATTGACCGGAAAGAACAACTTTAAGTTAATTCAATATTATATAAGCCATCTGCACGAGAACCTTAAGCGGGCTTCTTTTAAGATTTTTTATGCTGATCATGGTTTTAACCCTCTGGCAATGCTCTAACCTCACAGAAAAGCAATGAAAGTGTCAAACATACAAACAACTTCCAGCGGTATCGAGCATCAACCAACTTGGAGGCAGCTGGCAAATACTGTCATTTTTAGTATTCATTTTTGAAATATGGGAGATGTTGTCATCCAAAATGTTGCACCGTTTGTCTGGTTTCTATCTGATATACCCAGACAAGGACGCGTTTTATGGTGATCCTCGCGAGCGCGCTTGGTTACTGATGCTGACCTTTTATGAAACCGGCTTCGCCGAAATTTCCCAAGGTGGGTCGATAGAGGGAGGGATAGGGTTAGGGTTAGGGTTAACCCATCCCGCGATTTTGCTCTGAGGGGTATGAGCGGGCCCCTGAAGCTGCCAAGCATTGAAATTAGGTGGAAGACCTACCCGAAATTTTCATCAAGTATGACGTAGTGGAACCGATGGACCAGTGACCTACAGAGCAAGGTGGTCGATTCAACCACCTTGCCGTAAACCTTGATTAATCGATCTGTAGCGCCGGTTGGCCATCCAATCAACCATCACAAGTTAAAGCTGAATGCCCATAACGCCCCAGTCGCAATCTGCCCCGTTAACTGCTCACAGGTTGAAGGAGCAAGATAGGAATTATCTCGTAGCTGCATGAGCCTGCTTCGACTAATACCTTGCCGCCCCCTTTGCATTGCTTCAAACCTGCCATATATGCGCAGTGGGCGCAGACGACCATGTGCTCATCTGGATCATGTTCATGACTTCGGGATAGCTCGATACAAGTCGCGTTATGGTCCCAACAATGGGCACAGCGGATAGCTCCGGCTGAATTGAGATGAGCCAAAAGTTATATTGCAAGGGTGTAGACCTAAGCTCACACCCTGAACACCCTCGCAACCATCTGTTTCTGAAAGATTTTGCAAAAAGCGGATCTGGCGTCTAGATCAACACTCGGCGCTGGCTACCTGGATAAGTGTTGTCGTAGCTATTTTTTTCGCCATGTCTCTACCTCATCAGCGCCATGCTTGAGCTTCCACTGTTTCAGCAGGCGATGATTTCCCCCCTTGGTCTCAACTGTCTCGCCAGTTTCTGGATGTTTGTAAATTTTGAGTTCGCGCGGTCTGCGAGTGCTGCGGCCTTCGGGAGCAGCATTGCCCTTGCGCCGGCTCCCCTGAGGGTCAAGCAGGCTGATGACATCTGGCAAACTGCGGCCGTATTCACTCAACAGCTTACGAAGCTTGGTCTCAAACTCCATCTCCTTCTGTAGGCCGGAGTCTTTTTTCATATTTTCCAGCTCCGCCAACTGCGATGCCAGTTGCTGCTCAAGCTTTCGGTATTCGGCAAGACGAGACATGAGTAAGGCCTTCTTTGACTAGTGATGGTTACCGCTGGCTCTGTTGAAAAATGCTGCGACGTAGGACAGGTGAAGCAATTCGAATTGGCGCCTATGCTCATGCATTGGATGTTCCAATGGCGGCGAGGAAACGCTCACAACCTCTCAAACATCACCTACAGGCTGATACTAGAACAAGTAATAGTGTCCCGTAAGATTTTTATTCATCCGGGTTCGGCCAGTTAGAAAATTGCTCTGTGCAGATATGAATCATTGATTTTGCAGAGCGTTGGCCCTCGCAAGCGTGGACAAATTCGGCGGAGCCGGCATCTCAACTCATTGCTATGAAATTTTTGGAGTGATGTGCTCGCCAACTCGGGACTGGCGGTACGACATGTCAGATCCATCTCAGGCTCGCTTATCCCCATGTACTCGCTCTGACAGCCAGCTTAAGGCTTACCGAAGATAAGTCGTGCCTTGAAGTGATTGCGAAGGATCAGATATGCCGAGCTGATGCCAATCAGTCCAAAGATAATCATTGAGAAACCTATGGAGTGGGTCGCTTTCAATACGCCAATAAAAAACGGGCTCAGAAGCACCATAATCCCAACACCGAGAGCGATGACCATCGAAACGGGCTTCACTGACGAAAGCATGACCACCTCGCCATCTTCGAGCTTCGCAGCGTAAAGGGTATGCGTCCCTAGCATCCCTGGAACCAACGACAATTTTACAGTCCGCCCTACTTTCAAAAACGATCTCATGAAATCATCGCAAACAACGTTTTTGATTCGTTTGCCATTAACCTTGATGAAAGACAGCGTTCTCTCTCCTTCGGAATATGAACCAAAGCCAATTTCTTCTACGACGCCATCAAGTATTATTATGCCCACGAGTTAACCCTCCCTTCCAATCAATTAGAAAAGTTCAATGGATATTATTTACGGTATTAGTGAAGCTTCACGCCCCGCCAGTCATGGATGCGGCAGTTGGTAAATCTACGTCGAGATATCTTGGAATCTCTGCGCACTCACCGAATATCAGTACCGCTCAGGATCAATCCAGAACCCCAGCTCATTGAGAACGTCGTTGAGCGAACCCACAATTCTCGGTTCTGCGTATAACTCCGCAGCTGTATACGATAAAGCCACTGCCAATCGCATTTCGGTTTCGCCGAGACTCGCGGGATCAAATGGCCAGACCTGAACCTTCGAGATGCTGAGGTCATTCACGTGAGAGATGTCAACCAACTCAAACCGCTCGTGGATGCTCATCCAGCCGTGCAATGGGATCCCGTAAGTAGGCTGAGGCCAATCGGCAAGCATTGTCCTTTTATCTAGAAATGAATCTCCTACATGCACCAGCCCCTCTGCCGGTAGCGCTCGAATCATGAGATCGAACAGCCTGGGCGAGGACACGTATTTTTTCACGTCGTCTAGCTCAACGAGATGGCCTTCCTTATAGAAGTAGCTCCTCAAATCATCGATGAGCCCATCCCGGTTCACCATCCCAAACCTTAACGGTTCAGTCGCCATAATGGATCTCGCATCGTGGGTGGTGATAATGCATCCTTCTATTAGGTGCGCGATTGCCACATATCACGCATATGTTCACTGACGCTGCCTCCGCTAGATTCAGGACGCCCTCCACGAAGCTATCCCCTCCACGGTAGTAAATCCTCAATCCACTAAACTTCTCTTTCACTTCTTCGATGATCACTTCGCCGCATTCAGGATTAATGTCTGTGCGCGCGGATACGAGAGCGAACGCGTGATTCAGGATGTCGAACCATCCATCGCCGCATTCAAAGCCCCAGAAAAAGTGGTCGTTGACGATCTGGGCATTAGGGAAAAGCGAAAGATTTGGTTTGCAGAGCAAATGCTCAAGATGTGGACTCACTTGAGTGGCCTCCTACGGAACGGGGCCAAATTTTCAACCCCATGGATTGCGCTGCACTAGCATGTTGGGTGGGGTAAATTCCGCCACCGGCAACTTCGTATGCATACCTATTACTGCTCTCTTCTCCCGGCAAGGCAATCAACCCTAGGAGGGGCTCCATACACCACTCTTCGCTGCCATTCATCCAACCTGGTGTTACGAGCTGCACCGAGCGGACGAAAGCGTCAGACGTGTCGGATCGCACCAAGCTCATCAAACCGATTACGTCGGGAATCAGGAACTGCTGCGAGCACACGCTATTGGCATCCCCGGTTTGAAAATACTGATGCGTCACGTAGAACCATTCCCGGTTTGAGGCCTGAGCAATAAACGCCCAGCGGGTGGTGTTTTGCTCGAACGACGGCAGTCCCGGCAGTCTCGCTGCCTCGTAGGTTTCGAACATATAATTTCCCAAAAAAGCGCAAATGAACACTATAGTGCGTGGCATTATAGTGTTCATTTCGTGCTTCATCATCTCTTTTATGAGATGAGAAAATGGAACTGAATATCGCTCTCGGCCGCGCCCTCAGGAATTTACGGTCGCGGCGAGGGCTCAGTCAGGACGCGTTCGCGTTGGTATCAAGCCGGACCTACATCAGCCAGTTGGAACGGGGGCTAAAGTCTCCGACGATTGAGAAGATCGAGCAGTTCGCGGCCTTCATGAATATTCACCCCGCAAGCCTCATCATTGGGTGCTACCTGGAAAGATCGCCAGACGAGGACCTGCAATCGCTTTTTGAGAAAGTCAGGACCGATTTGGCCTTTGATCTCTCGACGAGCAAGGATGAGCCTTCGGATAAGTAGCTAGTATCTAAGGCCATGCACATCGATCGATGTTGGAGTCCCGAGAGGCGGATATGGCTGAACACACTGAAGCAGCGTCACGAAGCGCCTCTGACTTTCTGCACATGCTCGATGGACGAGCGGACTGGGTCACGACCTCAAAGCTCATTCGCGCCGGGCTGCCTGCGCCATTTTTCGATGAGCTGAGTGTTTTGGTTGGACTGTCCCCATCAACGTTGGCGTCGCTACTGGAGGTGAAGGAGTCCGCGCGCCGGCGTTGGTTGAGGACAGGCAAACTGACTTCAACTGAAAGCGACTATCTTTACAGGACCGCCCTCGTCCTTCGATCCGCGCTCGGGCTATTCGAGGGAGATCAGTTAGCCATGCGTGAATGGATAACTCGACCCGCCCTGGCCTTGGGCCAGAAGACGCCAGTCGAGTTGCTCTCCACTTTCGTGGGCATCAACACCATTGAGGCCTTCATTTGGAAGGTTGAGCATGGGGTCAGTGTGTAATCGATATGAAGATGGATCTCCTACCTTGGGATCTATTAATACTCGTCTCACTGCGCCTATGCGCGTCTTCATATCAGAGCCTGCCGTAGCTGATCTTCCCCAAGCGAGAGCGCACCTTTTCCAAGTCGAGGAATTGCTCGGAAACGAGCGTCAGCGTCTCAACGCCCAATTACACACCCATTCACACCCATTTAACGCAATTTGACCGTAAGCGCCTGCTGTCACCCTGCTAGGTGAAACGTCTGTCTAAAGTATCGATTTCAGATAGAACATATGCCGCATGCTCACCATGACCTTCCTTTGCGGCCGGCTCTATGTGTCACCCCTTTATTTGTTTCGTAAGCAAAACTCGCGTCGGCAAAGGAGGGATGGCAACCGGATCCAGCGCGTGCTAAATAGGCTTCCGTGCACATTTGGCATGGTTGAGGGAAAAGGGAATGCAATTTGTAACTGACGGACCAGACATCCCGGACGAGCTGCTCCAGGCCCACGAGGAGGGCCGCGTGGTGTTCTTCTGCGGAGCAGGTATTTCCTATCCCGCAGGCTTAACCGACTTCAAAGGCCTAGTCGAACATATATATAAAGAAGTCCACGATGAGCTTGGCGGTGCCGAAGAAAAAGCATTCAAGAATTACCAATTCGACGCCACTCTTGATCTGCTCGAACGACGAATCAGTGGAGGCCGATTCGCCGTCCGACAAGCTCTTTGCAGGGCTCTAAAACCAAACTTACGTAAGAAAGGTGCCGTTGATACACACGCTGCGTTGCTGAGGCTCGCCCGTACCCGGCATGGCACGCTTCGTCTAGTGACGACAAACTTCGACCGCATCTTCGATACCGCTGCGAGAAAAGTCTCCCAGAAATTTCAGTCCTATTCGGCCCCGATGCTGCCTATTCCGAAAAATAGTCGCTGGGACGGATTGGTCTACTTGCATGGTGTATTGCCAAAAATTCCTGATGAGGCGGGCTTGAACCGTCTCGTAGTCACAAGTGGCGATTTTGGTCTGGCCTACCTTGTCGAACGGTGGGCGGCTCGATTCGTAAGCGAACTCTTTCGCAACTATGTCGTTTGCTTCGTTGGGTACAGCATCAATGACCCCGTCCTCAGGTACATGAGGGATGCGATAGCTGCCGACAGGATGCAGGGTGAGATCACTCCGAATGCATGGGCCTTTGGCTCAAGCTCTCCTGGAGAAGAGGAAGCCCGGCAAGAGGAGTGGGAAGCGAAAGGCGTAACCCCGATACTCTACAACGTCCCAGCTGGTACCTATGATCATTCGGCGCTGCATTTGACGCTCCAAGCTTGGGGAGAAGTGTACAGAGACGGGGTAATGGGTAAGGAGCGCTTTGTCGTCACTCATGCCCAAAGTCGCCCATCGGCCAGCACAAGGCAGGATGACTATGTAGGCCGGGTGCTATGGGCCCTTTCTGATAAATCTGGTTTACCAGCTCGTCTTTTTGCCGATTTCAATCCGGTCCCTCCTCTCGACTGGCTTGAGGCTTTTGCAGACTACCGATACCGCCATACTGACCTGAATCGGTTTGGTGTAACGCCCCAAAATGAAACTGATAAAAAACTAAAATTTAGCCTCGTACAACGACCGGCGCCCTACCCACTCGCTCCCTCCATGTCACTGGTTTCGTCGAATGACTCCGGCTCACAGTGGGATGACGTAATGGGTCACATCGGCCGTTGGCTGGCTCGGCATCTAGATAATCCCGACCTACTTCTATGGATAGTGGATCGCGGCGGGCGAATGAATGACCAGTTCCGCTGGAGAATAGAAGAGCGGTTGGGCTTTCTGTCTCGACTGGAAAATGAGGGACAGACCTCTGAGCTGGCAGAAATCTTAAAAAATGCTCCAAAAGCACAACCAAGCCGGTTGATGCAGATTTTATGGCGGCTGTTGTTAACTGGTAGGGTCAAACAGCCATGGCGCGACTCAGCCCTTTACGATTGGCAAGAGCGTTTCAAGCGGGACGGATTGACGCTGACTGCACGGCTTCAGCTACGCGATTTGCTCGCTCCAATGATCGCGCTATCGAAACCATTTCGCTGGCAAGAGGAGTCCGACCAGCCCTCCGTACCTAGGGAAACTCTGAAGAAGACTTCCAAATCTGGTGAAATACCCGCCTGACACGAACACGACGGTTGAGTCCCGATGAAACAGATATCCTTCGCCGATGC
>Ga0302168_1000113_pt1 | contig 20254 bp, 19 predicted proteins | sample I_Fen_N1_2_FD_193494 | JGI IMG/M metagenome (GOLD analysis project Ga0302168, IMG submission 193494) | Peat permafrost microbial communities from Stordalen Mire near Abisko, Sweden - I_Fen_N1_2 | ecosystem: Environmental > Terrestrial > Soil > Wetlands > Permafrost | place: Sweden: Abisko...
TGGTCATAGCGCAAAGCGGTGATGCGGCCATCCGCTTCTACCGCCGCTTCGATTTCGGTCACTCGATTGGTTGCCGAAGACGCCCCCTGAAGATGTTCCAGACGGTCCTCGACCCACTTCACCGGTGCGCCGACCTTGCGTGACGCGAGACCCATCATCACGACGTAAGGGAACACGCCCTGCTTGATGCCAAAGCTGCCGCCGGAATCTTTGGGTGTGCGCAAACGCAAGCGGTTACCGGGCACGTTCAGTGCACGGGCCATGACCGTATGCAGCGCATAGGGGCCCTGGAAATTGGCCAGCACGTCATAAATGCCGGTAGCGCGCTCGTACTGAGCCAGCACCACATAGCATTCAATGGGTGTGCAGGAGCTGCGCGGAAACTTCACTTTGAGCGAGACCTTGTGCGGCGCCTGCTCGAAGGCTTGCTCCGGCTCGCCATAACGAAAGCGCCGTTCGTTGACCACGTTGCTGCCGACCGCTTCGTGCAGGATCGGCGCCTGTTCGGCGGTGGCCAGTTCGGGATCGATGATCGGGGGCAGCGGCTCGTATTCAACGCGCACCCCTTCGATGGCGTCCTCGGCCAGATAGCGGCTCTCGGCGATCACCACGGCCACCGGCTCTCCAACGTAGCGCACCTTGTCCACGGCGACGCACCAGTGCTCCATCGGCTGACGCACACCCACCGGGAACGGCAGCGCCCAGCGTTTGACATCTTCGCCGACCAGCACGCCGTGCACGCCTTTCATCAGCAATGCATCGGAAAAATCCACCGAGGTGATCCGTGCATGAGCGTGGGGTGAACGAATGATCGCCGCATGTAGCGTACCCGGAGGGATCGCAGCGTCATCGGCATAGCAGCCCAGGCCACGCAACAATGCGGCGTCCTCGACACGGGTCTGGCGGGCGCCGATGTGGCCGGTCTGGCTTTCGGTAGCAGGTTGGAAACTCGTCATTTTTTTCGCGGCTCTTGTTGTTATGCAGCGCGATAGCGTTAGAGCCGAGTGTGTGAGAAAGGCGCCGGGAGCGCCTTGCCTGGGGAGAGGGAGTTCTGCGTTGGGGTCTGAAAATTTGCCTTAGCGTCTGATTTCCAGGACTGGGACCAGACCGAATTGCCGGTCAGGGATGGGACGCGGGATGGCTCAGAAAAGCTTCGATTTCTGTATAGGGCATCGGTTTGGCAAAGTGATACCCCTGAAAAATATCGCAGCGACTGCCCTTCAGAAAATCCACCTGAGACGTCGTTTCCACGCCTTCGGCGACCACCGTCAGGCTGAGGTGATGGGCCATGGAAATAATGCCTTGGGTGATCGCTGCATCGTGATGATCGGTGGCGATTTCCTGGATGAACGAGCGGTCGATCTTGATCTTGTCGATCGGCAAACGCTTGAGGTAGCTGAGGCTGGAAAAACCGGTGCCGAAATCATCGAGCGCAATGCGTACCCCCAACGCCTTGAGCCGGTGCAACGTATCGATCGCCTGTTCAGCGTTATGCAACAGAAGCGACTCGGTGATCTCCAGCTCCAGCTGCTCGCCACTGAGACCATGCTTCTCCAGTGTGGCTTGGACACACTGGACGAAATGGCCACGCTGAAAATGCATCGGCGAAATATTCACGGCCATCGAGATGCCCGTGATGCCCTGCTCGCCTAGCTGGCGCAGCTGCGCGCAGGCCGTATCGAGCACCCAAAGGCTCAGCGGAATGATCTGACCACTGTCCTCTGCCACCGGCACAAACACCGCTGGAGAGATAAATCCTTTTTCCGGATGCTCCCAGCGCAGCAACGCTTCGATCCCGACCACCCGCCCCGTGCGTGCCTCTATCTGCGGTTGATAATGCAGCGTTAACGATTGAGTTTCGATCGCCTTCTGCAGGTCATTGCGCAGGCTCGCGTGCTCGCAAACGCGCTGATTAAGATCGCGGGTGTACCACTGAAAGTTGTTGCGCCCTTGCTGTTTGGCTTTGTACATGGCCATGTCAGCCTGCTGGATCAGCTGCATCGGCTGCTCGATGTGACCATCGCTCAGGGTGATGCCGATACTTGCACTCACGTGCAGGTCAATGCCCTGGATGCAGTAGGGTCTGGCAATGCTGGCCATCAATCGCTCGGCCACCGGTACAACGTCCTCATCACGAAGCAGGTCCGGCAGCAGAACGATAAATTCGTCACCGCCCATGCGCACGATGGTATCTCCGGGACGAACCTGCTGGGTCATACGCTGCGCCACCTCAATCAGCACCTGATCGCCAAAGTAGTGTCCGATCGAATCGTTGATGGATTTGAATCCATCGAGATCAATGCACATCACCGCCAGACGACGCTTGCGCCGACGACTGATGTGACAATCCAGAATAAGGCGGTCTTCAAGAGATACACGGTTAAGCAAACCAGTCAGACGATCGTGGCAGGCGTTGAAGCTCAACTGGCGCTCGTAATGCTTTTGCTCGCTGATGTCCCTGGCCACTCCAAATACCCCTACGATCTCGCCATTGATCATGATCGGCAGGTTGGAAATGTCCATGGTCAACAGCTTGTCGTTCTCGTCGCGAACCCGTGCCTCAAAGCGCTGGGGCTCTCCGGTCCTGGCTGCAGAGAAATGCCGACTGACCCGTTGCAGGTCTTCTTCGAGCACCAGATTGGCAAAGTGATGACCGATGAAGTCGGTTGCGGTGTGCGGCTTGAGCTTCAGGCCTGCTGGATTCACACTCTGAATGTTGCCGGCCAGATCGAGGGCGAACACCGGGTTGGGGTTGTAGGTGAACAATGAACGAAAACGTTGTTCGCTTTCCTCCAGACGTTGGCCGTCACGCTCACGGCGGATCGCAATGACTGCCAGTTGGGCCGCGCAGGCCAGTCGTTGAATCTGCGCCTCGTCCGGCACATGGGCGCGGCTCTGGTACAGGGCAAATGTACCCAACACGCTTCCTTGATGGGAGAGCAAAGGCACCGACCAGCAGGAACGCAGGTTATGCCCCAGCGCTATCCCGCGAAAACGCTCCCAGCTTGGGTCACGGGCGATGTCTTCGGTGACCACCAGCTCGCGCCGGAACGCTGCGGTGCCACAGGTTCCTTCGTGTGGACCAATGGCCATTCCATGAATCGCGTCACTGTATTCGACCGGCAGGCTGGGCGCCGCACCGCTCAGCAAGCGTTTGCCCTCGGCATCCGTGAGCAGTATCGAGCAGAAGGTTTCGGGCGCCTGATCGTCAAGCATCTGGCAGATGGCGCAGAGTATGTCGCCTAGAAGATGATCGGTCGCGATCATACCGAGAATGTCACGTTGCGATTCGCGCAGTGTCTTGCTGTGAAAGCTCGTGCGACGAGTATTCATGGTAGTTCCTGAAGACTCTCAAGGTCGTCCGGTCTTCAGAGAGCCTGGAATAGTGGGCGGCCGATTACTGTCCACTAGCGTGTCGGTCGCGCACTGTATAGAGCACCGACCAGCCAAAAAAAGGCTCAGATCCAACATAAAACAAAGGATCAGATTGCCATTTCTGCATTGCTACGCAGCAATGGTGCATGAGGTCCGGCTCGTGCGAAACTTCACCGACTTACGAATCACGAACGGTGTTGAAATGGTGCGTCTGCTTGCTGTTTCTGGAAGTTTGCGTCAGGCCTCCTCCAACTCAATTTTGCTACGAGCAGCTGAGCGACTATGCCCCGAAGGGGTATTGGTCGTGCATTACGAAGGCCTGGCTGAATTGCCTCACTTCAACCCGGATCTGCTCGAGGATCCCCCCGAGGCAGTCATAGAGTTACGTGCAATTATCGGGCAGGCGGATGGGCTGTTGTTTTCTTGCCCCGAGTACGCTCGAGGTATTCCTGGCGCATTCAAAAACATGCTCGATTGGCTCGTGAGCAGTGAAGAGTTCCCGGGCAAGCCTGTCGCGCTTTTCAACTCATCGCCCAGAGCCAGTCACGCCCAAGCTGCATTGCGGCTGGTCCTGGATACGATGTCGGCTCGCATCATCGAGGAAGCGTCAATCACTGTTAACCTCCTGTCCAGTCGATCAAGCGCCGAGAGCATTGCCACCGACCCGGTGACGGGCCCACTGATTGGTACTGCGCTCGGCGCTTTTAAACGACGCCTCGACAATCAAAACCTTTGATGCGCCAACATGGGCTGCACCCGTTGCACGTAAACGGGGGCTGTACATCGGCGGATGAGCCATACGCTCTTGGTTGTTTTGGGCGTTGAGCGTTCAAGTGAGCGCGCGCCACCTTTAATTTTCGACGTTTTCAACGCAGAGGCCTTCGAGCAATACCTGCTCCAGGATCTCAAAGAAGCATCTGATGTGCGCCTGTTTCAACGCCTGAGGCCGGGTTACCAGATAGACCTCCATCTCTGGGAGTTCAAGCTCAGGGAACAACTCAGTCAGGTCCTTCGCCAGAATACGCGGCAGTACAGCCACGCCCATACCTTGCCTCACCGACTCCAGTTGTACGGCGAACGAGTTCACGCTGATGTGTGCACGGTCCAGACCCGCAGCCTTTGCGGCACGCATTTGAGGCAACATATCCAGCGGAGGAAGCAAGGCGATGTTGAGCGCTGTTGCCGGGGTCACCTCTGGAGATCGCTTCAGGTACCCTGCATCAGCGAAGACGCCGTAGGCGAGCTTGCCTATGGGTCGATAAATCAGCGATGGCTCGCCCAGATGCGCTGTGCGTATAGCGATATCCGCCACACCGCGAACGATCTTGTGAAAGTCGGCGGTGACCAGTAATTCCACGGAGCAGCGCGGATGCAGGGAAGTAAAACGACTTGCGGCCTCCAACACACAAGAAGAAAACCCCTCACCGGCACTGACCAGGACACTGCCATATAGCTCTGCGCGCTCCCCGGACAGGTCCGCCGCCGTTTGACGCCTCAAGCCCGCTTCCGCAGCCAGAGCGACTTCCACCAGGGATTGGCCCCGCGAGGTCAACCAGCAGCCTTCAACGCCTCGCTCAACGAGCGGCTCACCCAGGGCAGCTTCCAGTTGGGTCAGGCGACGGGACACGGTAGACGCCGCGATACCTAGCAGTTGGCCAGCTTGAAGAAAACTGCCACGCCGCGAGACCGCCAACAGCAGACGAAGATCATCCCAATTTGCCTGCAACGCCATACCTCCCATCCTCCAGGGTCTGCATATATGCAAAGCCATTATGCAGTAGTCGCTGTTTTTCAGGACCGGCCTCAACGGTATATCTACAGGCCTTCGAAACGACTGGAATGGAATGTATGACTACGGGTCCCATGCGCAACGCATTCGTCACTGGCGCAACCGGCTTGCTGGGAAACAATCTGGTGCGGGAACTGGTCGCACGTGGCTACGCCGTCAAAGCTCTCGTCCGTTCAAGAGACAAAGGCGAGCAGCAGTTCAACGACCTCCCGAGTGTGGAACTGGTCGTGGGTGACATGGCCGATATCGACGCGTTCGCATCGGCGCTGCAAGGCTGCGATACCGTGTTTCATACGGCGGCGTTCTTTCGCGATAACTACAAGGGTGGCCGCCACTGGGAAGCACTCGAAAAGATCAATGTCGCCGGTACGCGAGAGTTGCTTCACCAGGCCTACCGCGCGGGGATACGCCGGTTTATCCATACCTCTTCGATTGCCGTGCTCGACGGGGAACCTGGCACCTCTATCGATGAGACATGTCTGCGGTCCGAAGCCGATGCGGATGACTACTACCGCAGCAAGATCCTCGCTGACCGTGTCGTCTTGACGTTTCTTGAAACCCATCCTCAAATGCATGCCTGCATGGTTCTGCCCGGCTGGATGTGGGGACCTGGCGATATGGGCCCGACCTCTTCGGGACAATTGGTCAAGGATGTCGTCAACGGCAAGTTGCCCGGGCTGATCCCCGGCACCTTCTCGGTGGTCGATGCCCGTGATGTGGCATGGGCCCAGATTGCCGCGGCCAAACATGGACGACGAGGAGAACGCTATCTCGCGGCAGGTCGGAACTTAACCATGCGCCAGTTGGTACCGGTCCTGGGACGTATAGCGGGCGTCAAAACCCCTATCAGGCAACTGCCACTGCCCGCGCTATACCTATTGGCGGCGGTGCAGGAGGTCTACGCGCGCCTTACCGGCAAGCCTGTTTTGCTGAGCATGGCGACATTGCGCCTATTGATACGAGAGGAGCACCGTACCTGTTTTAACCACCGTAAGAGTGAACAAGATCTTGGCCTGAGTTTTCGAGTGCTGGAGCAGACCATTTTTGACACTGTGGCGTGGTATCGGCTACATGGCTGGTTTAAGAATAACGAGGACAAAAACAAACTGTGAGCAAGACAATAATCCTGATGCGTCACGGCCAGCCAAATATGGCTACGACCGAAAAAATCTCAATGCTCGAGATGAAAGACTGGATCGAGCAATACAACCGATCCGAAATCATCCGCCATCCCGCTCCGGACGCCAGCCTGCGACTCGCCGCAGCCGCCACCATGATTGTTTCAAGCAGCGCGCCTCGTGCGCTGACCTCTGTCGAGGTGCTCGGGCTGAAGCCTGCTGTCGTCGACGCGCTTTTCTGCGAAGCACAACTGCCTAATGGTCGTTGGAGATTTCCCCGACTATCGCCGTTTTCTTGGGCATTTATCTTTCGAGTCTTATGGCTGTGCGGTTATTCGAGCGGCGTCGAATCCTTCGGCGCCGCGAGGCGGCGCGCCAGCGCGGCAACTCAACGACTGCAGTCCCTTGCCTGTGAAGGGCCGGTTCTGCTCGTCGGTCATGGCGTTATGAATCGAATGATTTCCCAACGACTGCTGGCAAACGGGTGGACTCGCCAACGACGTAACGGCAGCCGATATTGGAGTGCTTCGGTATATCAATATGATGATGTAAAAACGGAGATCGGCTGATCGTACGTCCCCGACGCATTCCCCCAGGCGTACTGGCACAAGGCATTGTGGTGACCTTCCGCTCTCAGGACGACCGTAACGACTACGTTGTCCAACCGATTGTCAGAGATGCGCATTACTACGAACCTGTACACCAGCACTTCAAGGAATGTATGGGTCCGTTGCTGGCGTCTCGTGATGTGGTTGTATTGGATTGCACAGTAGCGCAACGCGCCGAGTGAGCTGATCAACCCTGCGGACAAATTGACTGCCCGCACTGACGAAACGATCACTCGTCTCGTTCGAGATACGAAGCTCGCGAATCACAGGGATAGCATTTGACTACGCCTGAGGTCTTAGCGCGCTGATGATGAAAGCATGAAGGCTATTGACCGCTTTAGACCCGCGAGAGGCTCGGCTACGTAAAATCGAGACTTCCATAGGTTCAATGTTTCCTAAGCCGTGCTCGCTACTTAAGACGTGAAGCGATGCCTGCACGCTGCACTGAGTGATCGCGGCAATAGCGAGCCCACCCTCAACTGCGGCCACCTGACCAGCCAGGCTGGAGCTGTTGTATACCACCTTGAATTCGCGTCCCTGTTGGGTCAGTGAGTTCACTGCATAACGCCGGGCCAGGCTTTCACTTTCGTAGACGGCGATAGGCACCGGGTCTCGCCTCCACAGTTCGAACTGGAGTGAGCCCACCCAAACCATGGGTTCTTTGAAGAGAAATGTGCCGCTTTGAGGCGAGTCCCTAGACACCAGCGCAAGATCAAGATCGCCGCTTCGCACACGCGGGATAAGCGTGGTCGACTGCTCACAGGTCAGTTCTATTTCCACGCCTGCGTAGCGCGGCGAAAAGCGCTTCAGAACCGGCGTGAGATACTTTGCCGCGTAGTCCTCCGCGACGCCAAGGCGGATTCGTCCGGTTAACTCTTCACCGTGAAAAGCGGCTTGGGTCTCAGCGTGCAGTGCGAGCATGCGACGAGCGTAGCTCAGCAGTATCTGGCCGTCAGCGGTCAGTTGTAGGTGCCTCGGGCCACGACTCAACAACTGCCGCCCAAGCGCGGCCTCCAGTTTCTTCATCTGCATGCTGACGGCGGATTGCGATCTGTTTACCTCGTGGGCTGCGCCAGATAGCGAACCTGCATCCACCACTGCCACGAAGCACTTGAGCCAATCGATCTGCAAATCACTGGCAGGCATCGCTGTTACCTCTATTCGTTAATCGAATGGCTACGACGTGAATTATGCGCTTTTCATGATGACAGCTCATCCGCAAGATGCTGGCCTGAATCAACACATACTGGATCTGATCATGCCATTTGAGACCTGGTTGCTCTATCTGTTTACCTGCTGCGGCATCGCGGTAGTACCGGGGCCCAATGCATTATTGGTGCTGACCCATGGAGCTATTCACGGGAGTCGGAAAACGCTGTTCACTATCACCGGTGGCGTGCTCGGCTTTGCAGTCGTGCTTTCGCTTTGCGCATTGGGATTGGGCGCACTGATCCAGGCGTCGGCCACCTGGTTCATAGCCTTGAAGGTTGTCGGCGGGCTCTATCTGATCTGGTTGGGCTTCGGGCTGTGGCGGGCTGCACCCGTCAGCCTTGATACGACCGGCACTACCATCATGCGACGTTGGTCACTGTTCCGCCAAGGGCTGGTATCAGCCATTTCAAACCCCAAGGCACTGCTGCTATTCACGGCGTTTATCCCACCATTCCTGGATCCCCACAGAAGCATCGTCGCGCAGACGGCCGCCATCGCGCTGACTTACGCCGTCGTGGAGTTCGCCGTTGAGTATTTAGTGGCCAGCGCTGCGCATCGGGTCAGGCCTTGGTTAGCTCGAACCGGGCGCCGATTCAATAAAGTCTGTGGTGGATTTTTTGTACTTTTCGGGTTGGCGCTGCCCATCCATACCTGAAGGCACGGCTTCCTGTATCAGACGGGATTCTGACCACAAATGTGGTAGCAGTTGATGTACGTAGGTTGCGCGTTGCGTCGGTCGTCTCGTTAGCACATCTTTCAGATAAGCGTACGGATCATGCTCATTGATGCGCGCCGACTGGATCAGGCTCATGATCGCCGCCGCACGGCAAGCGTCGGTATTGCACGCGGACAGGATACCGCCAGATGCAAAAAGCCCAGCGCGGGGCTGGGCTTCCTGTCACTGCTCTCTCACTTCCAGGACTGTCGCACCAGGATGCTTCTGCAGATTTTTTCTCTCAGCATCCCGGGCATCGGCTCCGTTCTGAAGCACGTTACTCATGCCGCTTCCATTTTTTGCTTTCAGCTTAAACACGGAGGTCTTTACTGCTGCCACGATGCGTCTCCTTCGCTTGATTGAATCCTGACCTTAGCATTTGGCTGGTCGCCCATCCAGCCTATCTGAATGCTCAGTGGCAGCGCGCTACTACCCCGTAGTAGCTTGGCTCCCCTTGCTGAGAGATAGTCAAAAATGCCCCTCGGGTATGCAGACAATCCCCTGTACGCCAAGGCCAATGGAGTTGCTGCCACCTATGCGATTTTAGCTCTCATTGAAACGCTTCGACGCTCCAATGCGCTCGACGCTTCGCTGTTCGCGCAGGTTATGCAAGAGATTGGCCCTGATTTAAGCACTGAACCTGAGCCGGGTTATGAAGAACAGATCCACGTGATGTTGAAACATTACCTAAAAGCCGCAGGCTCGATATCGCAATAACTATTAGGGCTCATTCATCACTTGGCAGTGAATACCGTCCATCTTCATCAACACCCGGGCCTCTTCCGGCTCGATCTGCCGATGCATCATCCGCGTCCAGGCGTCCATTTCCTGCCAGGTCAGCGGATCGCTGGTGCGTTTGAGCTCCCAGTACAAGCCGGCCAGATAGCCCATGCCCTCGGGCATGGCCGGAATATCCAGCTCCCGAAGTTTGTGCTTGGTCAGCCATCAATGTGCCGTTGATTTTGGTTTCAGACATCTGATCTACTCAAATGGGGGTGTGGCTAGCTCGACGGGGCGAAAAAGCGGGCGAATTCCCTTCTCTGCCACACCTCCACCGTCGGAGGGTCGTATCAGTCGCCCGGAAAGGGTGCTGGGGGCTGCGAGGCTGGCCGACCGTGGTTTGCCAGTCTCCGCGCAGTCGACCTTCATCCACGGGCGTACCCTGAATGACTGCATTGAACAGCGCGATGGTCGTGCCTCGAGTGATTTCTTCATGCGCCTTTATGGTCTTGGCGGCAAATCGCCTGATGCCATCGCATAGGGCCTAGGTGAGCGCGTACAAATTCCTTACATGTTTTTACATCTTTGAACCCAGCGTACAACGGTAACTTACACAGCCTTCCAATAATCGGTACCGGAATAATAAAAAAAACACCGATTACATGGAGAGTTTCAAATGCCCTTTACCCGTACTGCTCTAGCGTTGTCTCTCGGCCTGATCTTTTTGCAAAGCCAGGTCCAAGCGGCGCCACCACTGTCACTCACAAACGGCAATACCGAGCTGACGGCTCAAATCAGTAATGCCTGGATTGAAATCAACAAGGCCGCGCTCGAGCACAACATCCAAACCCTGCAAGCCGAACTGGCTGGCAAGTCGAAACTCTGCGCGGTACTGAAGGCCGACGCTTATGGTCATGGCATAGGGTTGGTGATGCCTTCGGTGATTGCGCTGGGTGTACCGTGTGTGGCGGTCGCCAGTAATGAAGAGGCGCGAGTGGTTCGAGAAAGCGGATTTAAAGGTCAGTTGATCCGTGTTCGCACCGCCTCCCTGGGGGAGCTCGAAAATGCTTTGCAGTACAACGTCGAAGAACTGGTTGGTAATCTCGATTTCGCCCGCCAAGCGGCCGATCTTGCACATAAACATGGTCGCAAATTGCAGGTGCACATCGGCCTCAACTCAAGCGGCATGAGCCGTAACGGCATTGAAATGGCCACCAAGCTGGGTAAGCAAGACGCGCTAGCGATCACCAAACTGCCAAATATCGAAGTGGTAGCGATCATGACCCACTTCGCCGTGGAGGATAAGGACGATGTGCGTAAAGGGCTAGCTACCTTCAATGAGCAAGCCGCCTGGCTGATGGATGTCGCGCAACTCGACCGCAGCAAGATAACCCTGCACGCAGCTAACTCCTTCGCCACCCTGGAAGTACCCGAGTCGCGCCTGGACATGGTGCGCACGGGCGGCGCGTTGTTTGGCGATACCGTCCTCTCGCGTACTGAGTATCAACGCGTGATGCAGTTCAAGTCGCATGTGGCCTCGGTCAATAGCTACCCTGCCGGGAACACAGTGGGTTACGACCGCACGTTCACCCTGACACGTGATTCGAAGCTGGCCAACATCACGGTCGGTTACTCCGATGGATATCGCCGTGTGTTCACCAATAAAGGCGTGGTGTTGATCAATGGTCATCGTGTGCCAGTGGTGGGCAAGGTTTCGATGAACACAGTGATGGTTGATGTCACGGATGCACCCGACGTCAAGGCGGGTGATGAAGTGGTGTTATTTGGCAAACAAGGCGCAAGCGAAGTCAGCCAGGCTGAAGTCGAAGAGATCAACGGTGCGCTACTGGCCGACCTCTACACCGTCTGGGGCAGTGCCAACCCGAAAATCCTGGTCGAGAAGTAATCCCACCAATATCGTAAAGCAGAGGGCGCGCTCATTAGCGTACAGCTTTGAAGAGCGCTGACAGCTCCAATGCCCAACAGGGTCCGACAGGAGAAAACTCGCTTTTCTCTTGTCGGAGGGTAACCATCATGCCTTTTCCCCCGCTGACTCACCGCGACACCGGCAACGGATAAACCGCGTTGCCCGCCTTCTTACGACCTGTCGCGGATTACTGATTCGCCCCATTCAGGTTCCGGCGAAGCTCAGCCAGGTCCTTGTCCCGGCGCGTCTTGGCCCACTTGAACCAGGCGCGCACCAGAACCCACGCAGGCAAGCCACACACGAAGATCAGCCCACCAATGGTGATCAGGCCTGCGTCGTCGTTTGCCCAGTCACCGATCCCCATCCAACGCACGACGAAGGCGCCGCCGCAGATGCTCGAGACCGTGGTGTTGATCATTGGGCAGCATCATCGCCATGACCACGACAGCCGCCAATACCGCAACGAAGCCAAAGGCCTTCCAGCAGGACCCTCTTGGCTTTTCGTTGTTCGAAAGAGTCATATAAAGAACGTTACATTTTTGACACGCTGCCTGACACCCATTAAAAAATAAAATAGCTGACTTTTGAGTCAACTAAGCAAAACAGGATCATATTTTAAAAAGGGAAACCAAATTCCCTTTTTAAAAAGGTGAGCCAATTGGAATATAAAGATCAAAACGATTCGCGAGACAAACCAGGTTTCAGTGCAGTGTTCACCTCTGACAATAAGATCATCAGTGTATCTGAGTATATTGAAACGTTTTTAATAACAAGAGGTTATGAGACGACGCACCAAAATAGACTCAAGATCGCAGACAGCCTCAGTCACGTGCCTACGCGCGAACGCCATTCAGTGTCTGAGCTAGACCACTGGCTTGATTCACAATTCAAAAGCTGACTACAACGAATACGGCTCAAGTGTAAAAATCAAGGAGAACATTAGGCACGAATTCAAATGGATTGAATGCTGATTCTTGATACGCGCAAGTTTGCAATTGCAGGCCAGTCGGTACTGCTCGCCCCAAAAAAGGCCCGGACATGTGCCGGGCATTTTATATCGTCAAGCTTCGGATTAGGGGTTCGATAACTTGGCCACAGCTCTCCCACGCAAAATTCAGGCAATAAAAACCCGGCTCAGTGGCCGGGTTCTTGGCTGTCATTCGAAGCGGCGCGGCAAGAGCTGGCGCGCCTACCGCACGGCGAAAGCACGCGCCAGGCAGCGCAGCTCGACAGCTTCGCCTGACCCACCTTCACCTGTTGGATTTAATCCTGTTTGGATTTGACTTCTGTTCTGTGCCAGGTAATTGAGCCGCCTTCCCCTAAGTAACCAATTCGCTGCTCGACCACGCGGTAGTGAGCAACAGTGCTGCCTGCTGCATCCCTTTCAGAGAAATTCAGAATGTCTTCCCCTGTCGTAATACCGTAAATCGAGTCACCCGAGACAAGTTGATTCTGCTTTGGTATGCCCAATAGCCTCTTGTATGTAGGCGCCAACGCCGAATTGACCTACGTGCCGACGCAAGACTGACCCAACTCCAATCGGCAGTAATCCAGCACAGGAAATGGTTCGCGAGGAATCAGACTGGGTCAGTGGCATCTCGGTAACTGGATCAATTCGGCATCGGCGCCAACAGGTTTGGAGCAGGTAGAATAAATGAGCGTGTCCAGCGGCCGGATTTCGAGCGATTATATTTGGAGCGGGTGCCCCTACGTTATCCCAGTGCATACCGGCATCGGTTCGGTCTAAGTCAAAAACTATCCAATATCTATGGGTTGGCCCATTTGGTTCTATAAGCCTTGCAAGTTTTGCTTTTTCTTTTTTTTGATTCTTAAGCCGCTGATTAAATCATCGGTGTGATAAGGTCTCTTTGGCAAGTAGTCCTCAAATAGTTTTACGCACCCCATTGTTACCCTCTTCTAATAGTCATTTAGAAAATGAAAACCTTGGGAGATGACTTTACAATAGTTTTTATGATGATTAAATGGTTGTGCTGATTAGAGTTTTTTTAAAATTTTATTGCAGTATCCTTCGCCACCCTCCCCAAGGTGGTTTTCTTTTTCTACTCCTTTCAAGTTGCCACACTTTCGAGGCCTGTCAAACTCGGATCGAAAAAAAGCCCGCTTAATCGCGGGCTTTATTATTTTGCGTAAAAACCTTATTGTATTGGTTGTAGTAATCTATTCTATCTTGAGTAAAACCATCTTCTGACATTTGTTTTATTGCCTTGCTTACTTTTTGTGCTAACTCACGATCAGCTTTGGTAAAAGCTATGTATGCCAACGTCTCGTTAAGATTTGGTTTTAGTGCCTCAATGTTCTTATAGTCGTTCTTTTTAATTATATATGCCGCTGTCATTTCTGGCATGGCAATAATGTCAACCCTGTCCAAAACTAGCATTCTAAGAAGTGTTTCATAGCTGCTAGCTTCGTAAACTGTTAGTTTTTTATCTTCGATTTCTTGATTAAAATGATGTGAGATGTAGGCGTCCCTTATTATAGCTATTCGTTGATTGCTCAGAACGTTCAAATTCCCACTCCACTTTATATCAGTGCCATTTTTTTTCAGAAGCACAGTGTTTATTTTGTCTAGTGGCTCGTCAGGATATACGAAATCAAGTTCTCTTTTTTTTGTTTTAAATGTAGGCACTAAGGCATTTGCTTTGCCCTGAGCAACGTTAGCATAACCGCGCGCCCATGGAACTATAATGATTTTCGAGTCTGTGCCTGCCCGCTTTAACGCTTCGGTGGTTAATTCGGAAAATAAACCAACTGTATTTCCACTCTCACTTTCGTAAATGTATGGTGGAATTAATTCTGCCTCTATGACTTTTATCGATTCTTCAGCTGAAAGTCCGGGAATGAAAAAAATACATGCTGCGAGCCAAATTTTTTTTAGAAAACAATGCATCTTCGGCCTCGACTTAATGGTGCGCGACCATAGTCATCACAGTGTAAACCATTATTGCCGAATTGCGATGATATTTTATTCTGTACAAGAATTACTTTTTGAAGAATTGATCTATACCATTGTTTTTAAACTGTTTTTTTGGTGATTACCGCTAGGGCGTTCAGTAATCCGTAGAAAAACTCCGCACTATGGCGGTCATCGATATGGGGCTTGGAATGGGCTTGGTGGCTTCGTATTTAAAAGTCTCTTTTTTCGGGCTGCCTGAGCCTGCCTTGCTTCTTCATCAAACTCTATTATTTTTGTGCTGGTGAATATGTCGGATATGAATAGCTTGACCTTTTCTTTAAAGCCAAAATTAACCATTTCAGAGTCTAGTCCTTTTTCTTCACTGTTCTTTCACTGACCATAGATAGTCGTGTCGCTTGCTTTTCTTGGTCAATCGTGCATTTAGCTTGTTACTTGTTCTTGACTTCTATTGTGACTTCCTCAAGTTTATTTTCTGTATTTTCAAGTTGCTCTTGTCGCATAATATAAATGTTAAATACCCTATCTTCTTTGGCTTTCTTTTTTTTCAGCCTGATTTTCTTTCTTAGTTCAAGGCTTTCTTGGGTCTGCTCCAATCTATTAGCTACAAGTGAGATATTCTCAGTTTTGAATTTTTTATTTATGTGCTTGTAAAGTAGCTCCTGTAACGCTTCGCCTATTATTTGGCTCTCCTGATATGTCTGTTGCTTGGTGTTTACAGGCGTGTAACTCTTGAAAAAATCAACATGTTTGTTGGCGCCGACGCCCAATTGACCTACGTGCCGACGCAAGTCTCACCCAACTCCAATCGGCAGAAAATCCAGCCCAGGAAATGGTTCGCGAGGAATCAGACTGGGTCAGTGGCATCTCGGTAACTGGGTCAATTCAGCGTCGGCGCCAACAAGCATCAATAGCCGGGAGCCAGCCAATACACAGAAGCCCCCCTAAAACCGGCGACGGCTTTTGGGTTGAGCGAACGATCTTAGCCTAAAAAAAATAGCTACCATCTCGTGACTGTAAGCCGGACCACAGCTCATCCAATTTATAGAAGTTCCAGTCTTCCGGCGCTTCCCGCCCAATGATTTTTTCATGCCCTTCCAGTGTTGAAAGGTCAATGATCCGATGCGGAGTCTGTGTTTTTGAATCTGCGTGAAAAAACACTTTTACCTTCGGCATCAGCAACGAGGTTGGGTGCTGATCGGTCACCACTCCTAAACGCCCACTTTGCAGTCGCACCAAAGAACCTGTGGGGTAAATCCCCACAGACTTTACGAAAGCATGGAACACATTTTGGTCAAAATGGCCTTTGCTCCACTCGGCCATTTTCCGAACAGCTTCTGCTGGTGACCAAGCGTCCTTATAGGGGCGACTGGAAGTAATCGCATCATACACATCGCATACCGCGCCCATCTTTGCGAAAAGGCTGATCTCATCGCCCTTGAGATTATCGGGGTAGCCACTGCCGTCGACTTTTTCGTGATGATGCAGACACACGTCCAACACTAGCTCGCTGATTTTCTCGCTCCCTTTCAGCAGCTTCGCACCCTCCGATGGGTGGTGCCGTATCGCGGAAAATTCAGCTTCGGTGAGTTTGCCTGGCTTATTGAGTATTGCGTCGGGAATCTTAAGCTTACCGATATCGTGGAGCAGACCGGCAACTCCTGCTTCGCGCACCAACTCTTCACTCAACCGTAACTGCCGCGCCAAAGCAATCATCAGCGCGCAAACCGCAATCGAATGCATATAGGTATATTCATCGGAGCTTTTCAATCGCGCCAAGCTTATTAACGCATCCGGGTTTCGAGTCACAGAATCGGCAATTTCCTCTACCAGCTTACCCACGTACTCGATGTCAATAGCTTGTCCCATGCGCACTTCGCTGAACATTGCCAGCACCGCATCCTTGGATTGATAGCAGAACTTGCTGGCGCGTTTTACTTCGTCCTCCAGCGTGGCACTAGATCTCTTGGCGGGATTTTTTTCAACGCAACGTAAGTGTGCGTCAGTTTCTGCTGCAACCTGTTCAGGAGGCTCCCCTGTGCTTGTGCCAGCCACATCGATGCCTTTGCTGATATCTATCCAGACTTCGTCAGCGCCACTGACCAAAATTCGCCGTAAGTCATCGCTGTCATCGAGTAGGAATTTTGGCCTCCAGAACGCACGTCCCATCCACGAACCGCAGAATTCATGGATATACATACCTTGACGCAAGTGACTGACAGAAATTCGTTTGAGCATAAGCAGACCTAACTATTAAGACCCAGCAACATCGGTTACTTCACCCTGGAATAATTTCCGGAATATTCCGCGCCGGCTTTGTCGTGACCGAGGCAACCTGCGATTTTGCGCAGGTTGACAGGCGCCTAGAGCCGAAAGCGCCCCAGCAGCGTTTGCAGCTGCGCACCCAGTCGCGCCAACTCTACCGAGGAGGCGGCCGTTTCTTCGCTCGCGGCGGCAGATTGCTCAGCCACATCACGCACGTTCAGCACACTACGGTTGATTTCCTCGGCCACGGCACTTTGCTCTTCAGCTGCAGTGGCAATCTGTTGGTTCATAGCCTGAATTTTCGACACTGTCCCAGTGATTGCATTGAGTTCGTCGCCCGCGTTGCGCGCCAGCCCAACGGTTTCACTGGCCATGCGGCGACTGCTTTCCATCATGGTCACAGCCTGTTGAGAACCCAGTTGCAAGCTGCTAATAAGCTCTTCGATTTCTGCGGTGGAGCGCTGCGTGCGACTGGCCAATCCCCGCACCTCGTCAGCGACCACAGCGAAACCGCGGCCGGCCTCACCAGCGCGCGCCGCCTCAATGGCAGCATTGAGTGCCAGTAGGTTGGTCTGCCCAGCGATTTCGTTGATAACGGTCAACACGCTGCCTATGCTTTCGGTCTCTTTCGACAACACATTCACGGCCTCCGCAGAACGATCTATCTCACTAGATAAGTCGCCCATCTGGCGTATGACCTGGCTGACCACTGCGCTACCCTGTACGGCCTGCTCGTCCGCCAGATGCGCGGAGTTGGAGGCCTCTTCAGCATTGCGCGCTACCTCTTGTACGGTCGCGGCCATTTCATTCATCGCAGTGGCCACCTGATCGGTTTCTACTTTCTGGCTGTTGACCCCGGCACTGGTTTGTTCGGTAACCGCAGAGAGCTCCTCAGCCGCCGCCGACAACTGCGTGGTGACCTCGCCAACCTGAGTTAACACCTCGCGCAGATTGCCGCGCGCCTGGGACAAGGCACCCAGCAACTGGCCAAACTCATCGCCGCGGGGCTCGACATCCACATCGCTAAGATCACCCTCACCGATATGCTCGGCAATATTCACCGCCTGCGCCAGCGGCCGAGTGATTTGTCGAGTCATCAGCCAGCTCACAACCGCACCGAAGAGCAATGATCCCAAGGCCAAGATAATGATCAGCAGACGCTTGTCACTGGCTTCCTTGAGCTGCTTCTGGATCTGACGTTCTTTGATGGCATTGGCCGCACCGAAATAGGTATCGAAATTCTCAGCCATCTGCTTACGCAAAGACTCGCGTTTTTCCGCAGTCGCTGCCAATTGCCGCACCAGCCCTAGATAAACGCCCATTTGCTCTGTGGAGCGCCCCAGCAAGAGTTTCTCAGCTCCGCTCAAACGTGCTGATAGGCGTTCGGCTAGCCCAACGAACTCCTGGTAGCCCTCTTCGACCGTATTCAGGTTGGCTGCTGTTTCGTCGATCAACAAGCCGCGCAAGCGAAAGCGGATGTCATGCAAGCTGCGGTTGAAAGCCGTGACCTGCAATGCCGTCGCCGCCCGACCAGGGTCGATGTAGGCCTGCAATAGGTACTGGCTGTAAAGCTTATCCAGCTCATCAGCGGCGGCAACAGAATCTTTGCCACTAGCAACCCATGAGGTGCGGATATCCTGACGTGTCTTCAATACGCCTAGCAGTTGCTCGAAATGCTCGATGTACTGAGCCATCTGGCGGTCGGCGACATTAAAATCGTCGATATCATTTTGAGCCGTGAAAGCCCCCTGTTCCTGTCTCACGGTTTCCTTGAAGCGCACCATGCTGGCTCGTAGCTCATCAACATGCCGTGTATCATTGGTCTGCTCGAAACTTGCACGCGAATAACGGATGTCGTTGGCATCGTTAATCATCCTGGATATTACATCAACCTTAGAACTGCGCTCGCTCAATACATCCAGAGCGCTAATGCCGTTCCAAGCCATGAGCACCGTCAGCAGGAGAACCGTTGCATAGCCCGCCGACAACTTCATGCCTACCCGAATATTTCTCATGATTCTCTCGCGTTAATTTTTTTATTGACTTATTTATCGGCCAGAGGCTGTTTTACAATAGAAAAATCATCTCAAGTTCGAATGAGTTACGGATGCCATGCGGTGCTGCATGACTCGCCTGATCAGCGCCCAAAATGGTGAAGCGCAGGCAAATCAAGGCCTCGTCCTGTCTTTAGGGTGTTTCAGCCCCCCTTACCACCAGATCGCCCTGATCCGTTTTTCCTACATGAATTGAGGCCGCGCTAATTTTTGCGACAATGAATGCAGGTCAGCGCGTCACCTCTCGAACGTAGGCCTGGCACGCCAACAGCGCGATCAGTCCTTGATCGCCGCCACCGGTGATTCCGATAATTCGTTGAGCATGCGCTGGTTCAAGTCGGGCTCGCGTTCCTCCATGAACCACGCCGCCGGCGCCGGTACCGGCTGGCACTGTGCAGCCACCGGTTGAATCCTCGGCAAGGAGGACTGACAGCCGCAGATCAGAAGTGGCAAGGCGATCACGCAGGCGAGCCTGATTGGTTTGAGCATCGCTCAGTTCCTTGTAGTGGGATTGTTCGCTAGCCGACAGGCACTCCTCGAGCGCGAGGCGTTTGTCATGATCGACACGCACCAGGGATGCCGCCGCACTGCTGATGGTGGTCAGATCGGCCTGATACGCGGTTGGACTGCTGGGCGAGCTACTTGCCGTAACGCCAGTCCTGAACCTTCCAGGTGAGGTACATCACCGATACCTTCAAGCCTGGAGCCCCCAGAGCAGCGAAGTCGTAGGCATACTGCGCGAATGCGGTCCGCTCACCCGATTGGATGAAGGTCTGAATTGTGCGGTCGGTGTAAAGATAAAGACTGGCACCCGCCTCGCCTTTATCGACCAGGCCACCCTGATTGAGTTGCGCAAAGTTGCTGTCATCGGAAACGCTTTGATAGCCCGCCGTAATCGCATGGACGCCCAACGAATATATGAACGCCGCACTCCAGGTATCGTTGTCGATTTCACCGACACCGCCTGTGGTGTAACCGCCGAACTTGCAACCACTGGCGCGACTGACCGCACTGCTGTTCTTGCCATCGGACGTGGTCTTGAAATAACGCAGATCGGTTTTCAGCGAACCGTATTCACCGAGCGGCAACACATGCAGCAAACCGGTGAAGTGCTGCTGGTAATAGTCTTCGAGATTGGCGTAGTAATACTGAGCGGTCAGTTCCTTCGTGAGTTTGTAATCGCCACCGGCAACGGTAAATTTATTGCTTTCCTGATAGCCGCCCGCAACGGCCAGACTTGCGCTATCGCTGGAAGCACGCCCGGCGGCGTGTTCAAGTTGGCCGGCAGTGAAGGTCAGGTTATCGATTTCATTGCTGGTGACTTGCCCGCCCTCGAAGGTTTGAGGCAACAGACAGCCAACATTGGAGACCAGAATCGGCAACTTCGGTTGTAAGGTGCCGTAACGCAGCTCTGTCTTCGAGAAACGCATCTTGGCAGTCGCACCGACACGGCCCCATTGGTCCGCAGCCTTGTCGCCGTCATTGGGGAACATCGAACCGCCGATATGACGACCCGCACCGCTGTCGAGCTTCAAACCC
>Ga0302168_1000119_pt1 | contig 19540 bp, 12 predicted proteins | sample I_Fen_N1_2_FD_193494 | JGI IMG/M metagenome (GOLD analysis project Ga0302168, IMG submission 193494) | Peat permafrost microbial communities from Stordalen Mire near Abisko, Sweden - I_Fen_N1_2 | ecosystem: Environmental > Terrestrial > Soil > Wetlands > Permafrost | place: Sweden: Abisko...
AACCTGACAGCACCGATGATCGCGGATCGAGGCTCGCGTTTGTTGAGCCTGTCGCTGTGCGTGGCGATGCTCAGTGCCTGCGCCGTCGGCCCCGATTACCAGCGCCCGCAAACCGCCTCGCCGGCGCAGTACAAGGAAGCCGCCGGCTGGCGTCAGGCAAATCCCAGCGATTCCCTGGCGCGCGGCGCGTGGTGGGAGTTGTACGGTGATCAGCAACTCAATGGGCTGGTCGAGAAACTCAATGCGTCCAACCAGACCGTGGCCCAGTCCGAAGCCCAGTATCGCCAGGCCCAGGCCCTGGTGCGCAGCGCACGAGGCGCGTTTTTCCCGACGGTGGACCTGACCGTCGGCAAGAACCGCTCAAGCCAGGGCACCGGCAGCAGCAACTCCAGCCTGACCAGTTCTTCCAGCGGCATTCGCGACACCTACACCGCCCAGGCGGGCGTGAGTTGGGAAGCGGATGTCTGGGGCAAACTGCGCCGTGGCCTGGAAGCCGACACCGCCAACGCCGAGGCCAGTTTTGCCGATCTGGCGGCGATGCGCCTGAGCCAGCAGTCGGAACTGGTGCAGAACTACCTGCAATTGCGCGTGATCGATGAGCAGAAACGTCTGCTGGAAGCGACCGTCGAGGCCTATCAGCGTTCGCTGAAAATGACCGAGAACCAGTACCGCGCCGGGGTTTCCGGCAAGGACGCGGTGGCTCAGGCGCAGACGCAACTCAAGGGTACCGAGGCAGACATGGTCGATCTGATCTGGCAGCGCGCCCAGTTCGAAAACGCCATTGCCGTACTCGTCGGTCTGCCGCCCGCCGAGTTCAGTCTGGTGGAAATCAACAGCATCCCGGCATTGCCGCAAGTGCCACTGAGCCTGCCTTCGCAATTGCTTGAACGGCGCCCGGACATTGCCTCCGCCGAGCGTTCGGTCATGGCTGCCAACGCCAACATCGGTGTGGCCAAGGCGGCCTATTACCCGGACCTGACGCTGAGCCTGAATGGCGGTTACAGCAGCAGCACGTACTCCAATTGGATCAGCCTGCCTAACCGCTTCTGGTCGGTCGGCCCTCAACTGGCCATGACCTTGTTCGACGGTGGCCAGCGTTCGGCGGAAGTGGACCGCAGCGAAGCGGCCTACGATGAAACCGTGGCCAAGTACCGCCAGACGGTGCTCGACGGTTTCCGTGAAGTGGAAAACTACCTGGTTCAACTCAAGGTGCTGCAAGACGAAGCGGTCGTGCGTCAGCAGGCACTGGATGCGGCCCGTGAGTCGTTGCGTTTGACCCAGAACCAATACAAGGCCGGGTTGATCGCGTACATCGATGTGGTGGTGACCCAGGCGGCGGCCCTGAACAATGAGCGCAGCAACCTGAGCCTGCTGCAAAGTCGTTTGATTGCCAGCGTGCAGTTGATTGCGGCGTTGGGTGGCGGCTGGGATGGCCAACTGCAGGTCAGCGACAATTTGTAGGCGCTGGCTTGCCAGCCACGGCATGGTGTCAGGCGCCATCCATTTTGAATCGGCTGCCCCCCTCGTCGGGACGCCGCCCGGACCCGGCTCGCTCCATCAGGTTTCTGCGCCCCACCCAATCACTGTGGGCGCTGAGCCCAGTTAAGGTGAAACCTTAAAACAAGCGTTTCATCGGACTGCTGGCCTTTTGCTAATTTTGTGAGTGCGTTCTCAATTGGAATCAGTACAATCGCCGGATTTGCCCTGCCGAGAATGAATTCCATTACGGAGGGTGTTGGCGAGAAGTCTCATGCTTATCGGCAGTTATTCCCCCACCCTGGTTTTCATCTCCCTTAGTGTCGCGATTCTCGCTTCGTACACGGCCCTCGACTTGAGCGGACGCATTGCCACGGCCAAGGGACGGGCCGTGCATTTATGGACGGCGGGTGGTGCTTTTGCCATGGGCATTGGCGTGTGGTCGATGCATTTCATCGGCATGCTCGCGTTCAAGTTGCCCATCGACCTGGGCTACGACCTCACCTTGACGCTGTTGTCGCTGTTGATCGGCATCCTGTCTTGCGGCTTTGCCCTGTGGCTGGTCAGTCAGCCGCAACTGCCGGCCTGGCAATTGGCTTTCGGCGCACTGGCGATGGGGACCGGGATCAGTGCCATGCATTACACCGGCATGGCGGCCATGCGCATGCAGCCTGGTATCGATTACGACCCGACGCTGTTTAGCGCATCGCTGCTGATCGCGGCGGGCGCCTCCGGCGCGGCGCTATGGATCGCGTTCCGCCTGCGCCAGCACGCGCCGTATGTGCGCCTGATCCGCGGCGGTGCGGCAGTCATCATGGGGATTGCCATCGTTGGCATGCATTACACCGGCATGGCGGCTGCGCGTTTCGCGGATGGCAGCTTTTGCGGCGCTGCCGTCAATGGCTTGAATGGCAAAGGCCTGGACAACCTCGTCCTGATCACCACCCTGGCGGTGTTGAGCATTGCCTTGCTGACGTCGATCCTCGATGCGCGCCTGGAGTCCCGCACCGCCGGCCTTGCCCAGTCGCTGACCGAAGCCAACCGCGAACTCACCCAACTGGCCCTGCACGACACCCTGACCGGGTTGCCGAATCGGGTCCTGCTGGCCGATCGCATCGAACAGGCGATGTCCAGGGTGGACGCCGAGGGTGGTTGTTTTGCGTTGATGTTCATCGATCTGGACGGCTTCAAACCGGTCAATGATGCCTTTGGTCATCATATGGGTGACCTGTTGTTGCGCGAGGTCAGCCTGCGTTTGCGTGAAGACCTGCGTAGTCAGGACACCCTGGCGCGAATCGGCGGCGATGAGTTCGTGCTGCTGATGCAACTGGGTGAGCAGATCGACGCCATGGGCCTGGCGGCGCGCCAGGTCGGATTGATCGCCCGTTCGTTCCGGGTCGCCGAACATGACTTGCAGATCTCTGCCAGCATCGGCATTGCGCTCTATCCGGGCAATGGCCAGACCGTCCATGAGTTGCTGATGAATGCCGATGCGGCGATGTATCACGCCAAGGGCACAGGCAAAAACGGTTACAGCTTTTTCGATGCCTCGATGAACAGCAACGCGCGCAAGCAGCTGCAACTGCTGCAAGACCTGCGCAACGCGCTGGACCGGAACGAATTCAGCCTTCACTACCAGCCCAAGTTCGACGCCGGCACGGGTCGGCCGGTCGGTGCCGAGGCGTTGTTGCGCTGGCAGCACCCGACGCAAGGCATGTTGCTGCCGGACAAGTTCATCCAACTCGCCGAAAAGACCGGGCTGATCATTCCGATTGGCGACTGGGTGCTCAATGAAGCCTGCCGCCAGATGCGTGAGTGGTACGTGCTCGGCTACACCGACTGGCGCATCGCAGTGAACCTTTCCGCCATGCAGTTCTGCCATGTCGGCCTGGTACAGAGTGTCGCCAAGGCGCTGACCACGCACCAACTGCCGGCCAACAGCCTGACCCTGGAAATTACTGAAACCACGGCCATGAGCGATGCCGATGCGAGCATGACGGTGCTCCAGTTGCTGTCGGACATGGGCGTTGACCTGTCCATCGATGATTTCGGCACCGGCTATTCCAGCTTGATGTATCTCAAGCGTCTGCCGGCCAACGAACTGAAGATCGACCGCGGTTTTGTGCGGGATCTGGAGCGTGACAGCGACGACGCCGCCATCGTTTCCGCCATTGTCGCCCTGGGCCAGGCGCTGGGCTTGCGGATCGTCGCCGAAGGCGTGGAAACCGGGATGCAACAGGACTTCCTGACCCAACTCGGTTGCGACTCATTGCAGGGTTACCTGCTCGGGCATCCATTGCCGGCCGAGCGTTTCATCCTGGAAATTCACCGTTCGGAGCAATTGGCCGTCGTCTGATCGGTGGCGAGGGAACTCGTTCCCTCGCCATATCGAATGGCAACAGACCCATGCAAAAACCGAAGAGGACGGTTATCCTTCCCCCCGGTTCGCTTACGCTTGAAACGGGGAAAGCTTGTATGGACAAAGTCATCGTTATCACCGGCGGCAGTCGCGGCATCGGTGCCGCCACAGCCCTGTTGGCCGCCGAACAAGGGTACCGGATCTGCATCAACTATCAGTCTGATGAACAAGCGGCCCAGAGCGTGCTGGATAAAGTCCGCGCACTGGGCGCTGAAGCCATCGCCGTGCGTGCCGATGTCAGCATCGAAGATGAAGTGATCGCGTTGTTTCACCGGGTCGATACCGAGCTCGGCCGGGTCACCGCACTGGTGAACAACGCCGGCACCGTGGGACACAAGTCCCGTGTCGACGAAATGTCCGAATTTCGTATCCTCAGAACCCTCAAGACCAATGTGCTGGCGCCCGTTCTGTGCGCCAAGCACGCGATTCTGCGCATGTCGCCCAAGCACGGCGGGCAGGGCGGCAGCATCGTCAATGTGTCTTCGGTCGCCGCCCGCCTGGGCGCGCCCAACGAATACGTCGACTACGCCGCTTCCAAGGGTGCACTCGACACCTTCACCATTGGCCTGTCCAAGGAAGTGGCCGGCGAAGGCATTCGTGTCAACGCCGTACGTCCCGGCTACATCTATACCGATTTCCATGCGCTGAGCGGCGATCCTGATCGGGTCAGCAAACTGGAGTCGGCGATACCCATGGCCCGGGGCGGCCGGCCGGATGAAGTGGCCGAGGCGATTATCTGGTTGCTGTCGGACAAGGCGTCCTATGCGACCGGGACTTTCGTTGATTTGGGCGGTGGACGTTAGATCACAGGATTGTCGCTCCCACAATTGACCGAGTCGTCCTGTGGGAGCGAGCCTGCTCGCGATAGCGTCCTTTCAAGCGACATCTGAACGTCAGAAGGACCTGACAATCCGCCCCAACGTCTCCATCGCCTTTTCCGCCGCCTCGTTCCACGGGCTCCCGTAATTCAATCGAATGCAATTCCTGAACCTTTGGGTCGGCGAGAATATAGGCCCCGGCGCAATGCTGATGCCCTGGGCCAACGCCATCTGAAACAACTTCAGCGAATCCATCTGCTCCGGCAATTCCAGCCATAAAAAGTAGCCCCCCGCCGGTTGGCTGACGCGAGTCTGTGCCGGGAAATAGCGGGCAATGGCTGCGAGCATCGCGCTTTGCTGTTCTTCCAGCGCGTACCGCAGTTTGCGCAGGTGCCGGTCATAGCCGCCGTGCTGCAGGTAGTCGGCGATGGCGGCCTGAGCCGGCATCGAGGCGCAAAGCGAGGTCATGAGCTTCAGGCGTTCGATTTTTTGCGCGTAGCGGCCGGCGGCCACCCAGCCAATGCGATAACCGGGAGCAAGGCTTTTGGCGAAGGAGCCGCAATGCATCACCAGGCCTTCGGTATCAAACGCCTTGGCCGGTTTCGGTGCCTGTTGACCGTAATACAATTCGGCGTAGACATCGTCTTCGATCAGCGGTACTTGATGGCTACGCAGCAGCTCCACCAGTTCCTGTTTTTTCGCCTCGGGCATGGTGGCGCCCATGGGGTTCTGGAAACTGGTCATGCACCAGCACACCTTGATCGGGTGACGTTCCAGGGTTTGTGCGAGCACGCCGAGGTCGATGCCGTCGCGCGGATGCACCGGGATTTCCACGGCTTTGAGTTTCAGTCGTTCGAGAATCTGCAGGCAGGCATAGAACGCCGGGGCTTCGATGGCCACCAGGTCGCCGGGTTGGGTCACGGCTTGCAGGCACAAATTCAGCGCTTCCAGTGCGCCGTTGGTGATCAGCAGTTCTTCCATGGGCAGCATCAGCCCGCCGACCATGTAGCGCAGGGCGATTTGCCGACGCAACTGCGGGTTGCCCGGCGACATGTCGGTCACGACCATGCGCGGGTCCATCGCGCGGCTGGCGCTGGCCAGCGACCGCGACAACCGTTGCAATGGAAACAGGGTCGGGCTGGGGAACGCCGAGCCGAAGGGCACGGTGTTTGGGTCCTTGATCGAATCGAGGACCGAGAACACCAGTTCGCTGACATCGACTTCGGTCGATTCGTTGACCTGGCTGCTGATCTCCGGCTCGGAAAACGGCCGCGGTGCATGGGCATTGACGAAATAGCCGGAGCGCGGCCGGGCGCGGATCAAGCCGCGGCGCTCAAGCAGGTAGTAGGCCTGGAACACCGTGGAGGGGCTGACGCCGTAGGTCTGGCTGGCGTAGCGTACCGATGGCACGCGCTGCCCGGGGCCGAGAACACCGGAGCGGATCAGTTCAGCGATGTCATCGGCGAATTTTTCGTAGCGTTTCATCGGTATCCCGCGATGGAATCGAATCGAATGACTGTGGCCAAGGCGCTTGCTCCCTGACCACAAAGGTTGGCATCTTAAAGACTCAACGGTTCATTGGCGCTACAAAGCGACTTTTGGCCACGCTGTAGATGCCGGGCTCGTCGCTGTCGACGATTTTGAAGCTGATGCTTTTCGAGCTGCTTTCCGGCCGTTCCGTCGTCATTGCCACCGACACCGGCACATCGACGATCTCGCCGGGCGCCAGGCTCAGTTCGGTTTTGCCCTGTAACTGGAAACCGTCGCCGTCGACCAGCGTCAGGTGGTAGTCCTGGCGCTGCTGGGTCTTGTTGATCACTTTCAGGCTGTAGATGTTTTCGATCTGCCCCTGACTGTTCTCGCGGAACAGGCCGCGGTCCTTGCTCACGTCCAGCGACACCATGGGTCGTTCGACCAAGGCCAGCACCAAAGCGCCGATCATCACCAGCAGCACGGCGGTGTAGCCGATCAACCGTGGCCGCAACAGGTGAGTCTTGCCACCTTGCAACTGATGTTCCGAGGTGTAGCTGATCAGCCCGCGAGCGTAGCCCATTTTGTCCATGATCGAATCACAGGCGTCGATGCACGCCGCGCAGCCGATGCACTCCATCTGCAAGCCGTCGCGGATATCGATGCCGGTTGGGCACACTTGCACGCAGAGTTGGCAATCAATGCAATCGCCCAGCCCGACTTCCGCCGGTTTGACCTCACGCTTGCGCGGGCCACGGTTCTCGCCACGGGCGACGTCGTAGGAAATGGTCAGGGTGTCTTTGTCGAACATTACGCTCTGGAACCGCGCATAGGGGCACATGTGCATGCACACCGCCTCACGCAGCCAACCGGCATTGATGTAGGTCGCCCCCGTAAAGAACAGCACCCAGAACAGGCTGACGCCACTCAGTTGCAAGGTCAGCAGTTCTTCGGCCAGCGGCCGGATCGGCGTGAAGTAGCCGACGAAGGTCAGTCCGGTCAGCAGGCTGATGGCCAGCCACAGCGTGTGCTTGGCCGAACGGCGCATCAGTTTGTTCAAGCCCCAGGGCGCGGCTTGCAGCTTGATGCGCTGGTTACGTTCGCCCTCGGTGATTTTCTCGCACCACATGAAGATCCAGGTCCAGGAGCTTTGCGGGCACGTATAGCCACACCAGACCCGGCCGGCGAACACGGTGATCGCGAACAGCCCGAACGCGGCAATGATCAACAGGGCCGAAAGCAGGATGAAATCCTGTGGCCAGAACGTCGCGCCGAAGATGTGGAATTTGCTTTCGGACAGGTCCCAGAGCACCGCTTGGCGGCCACCCCAGTTCAACCACACGGTGCCGAAGAACAGCAGAAACAGAAAACCGGCACCGCTCAGGCGCAGGGTGCGGAACAAACCGGTGAAGCTACGGGTATGGATCAGGTTGTCACTGGTCTTGACCTTCATCTTTGGGCGTGAAGGTTCATGGATTCTTACGGTCGGGGCGCTTTCTACGGTTCGGACGGGGATTCTCTCGCTCATGGTCTTTCGCTCATCAGCCTCCATCAGGCATGAGCACTATGAGCGGCCATCTGTTTGCATAACAGACTCAGGTATTGCAATAAAAACCAGATCAGATAGGTGCCGCGTGCTCCCCTGCGACAAGTTGAAGCACCTTTCGCAACGGGACGCAGGCGGCTATATCAGGTGTTTTCGGCCGATGTTGATCCCGGTCAGTCAAATCACCGAATCACTGTCGGTCGCCTTTAGATGCCGGCGTCCATCCTTCGCGCCGGCGACGGTCAATGCGTCGGCTTCAGCTTCGGTGATGTAAATGTGCTGGCCGTTGATGTCCACCGCGGACATGGCTTTTTCCGCGTCGGTAATGATGGTGACGTCAGTACATAAACGAATCTCTTCGCCGTTTTCGATGGTAAAGAAGCAAGTCTGGTTTTCGATGCGCACGGTCATGGACGTGTCCTTTTTCAGAGGGCTCTACAGTGTTAGGGCACGCCCGGCGGCCATCGTTCTGTGCAACCGATTAATGGTCGGTGCTGTCCACCCTCCATGACCTTTTTTTAAGGACCACGCCATGAACGCCTGGTGGCACGAAGTCTGGGTGACCCTGCAAGCCGAATTCGCCGACATCGCAGATGCCTCGCAATTGACACGCATCACCGTGCGCTTGCTGATCGCCGCGACCCTGGGCGGCATTCTCGGCTTCGAACGCGAGAGCAAGGGCAAGGCCGCCGGCGTGCGCACCCACATGCTGGTGGCACTCGGCGCGGCGCTGTTTGTGCTGGTGCCTCAGATGTCCGGTTCCCAGGCCGATGCCATGAGCCGGGTTGTGCAGGGCGTCATCGCCGGCATCGGCTTTCTCGGTGCCGGCACCATCCTGAAAAACCAGGAAGGCGACGAAGGTCAGGTCAAGGGCCTGACCACCGCCGCCGGCTTATGGATGACCGCCGCCATCGGCGTGTCCGCCGGGTTGGGCAGGGAGGCGACGGCGGTGTTCAGTACGGTGTTGGCGTTGGTGATTTTCAGTGTGGTGCCGAGGATTGTCCGGCGGCTTGAAAAACCTGACCCTTAAGCGCTGCCTACATCCTCACTCTGTGTGATATGCACATAGGGCGTCAGGCTTGAATCGTACTCGTCACTCTTGCTCCCCAACAGCTCGTGTTGGCCAAAGTCGATACTCTGGTGAAGTGAGCACATTTCAAGCTCTCTGATGATTGAGCTTCTATCGGTTTTTTCTCGAAGGTCGCACTCACTTTGAGGATAAAGAAGATCGTATTTGCATAATTTCAACATGTGGCCAGCCATCATTCAGTCGTCCATGGTTGAACGCCTTTGCTCGCGCGCTCGCACTTTTAATGAAGCGGTTTACGCTGAAAACTACGATGTTCATGGCTGATGACACTCATGGCGGCCGGGGAGATGGCTATCTAAACGGATGCATCGAGTATTGGTAAGGGATAAGCCTGGCGCAAACGTCGCTTTAGGATCGGGACTACAGGCTTTTAGGAATGGTCATTCCTTTTTCCAGTTCAATCGACCCCAGGCGAGGCTTGGGATCGATTGACCTCAACGAACGGCTGTCATCACTCAGGATTCACAATCACCGGCGGCATGGTCTTAGGCGGTTCTTCCCGTGGTGGCGTGGTGCTGGGCGGATCCTGCTCAGGAACAGGTTGCGGGTCCGTCGGTGGGATCACCGGGTTGTCGATATTCGGATCGGGTGTTTCGCCCGGGAATGGATTGGTCATGGTCTAGCCTCCAGTGGCACATGGCGTGAGTCGTGCTTAAGTTGATTGACCGCCACACCACGGATTTGATTCCGGCCAATTGCCGATGAACTTTTCCGGGCGCCCGGCGCTCGGAACCTAAGTGAGTTCATTGGGATGACAACCAGACACAAGAGCGTCCTTGGGGCGTAAAGGAGAGATGCTCGATGACGGCTGAAAAACCTACTGAGTTGAGCTACAACCCGCACATGCCGCTGTCACAGGCGCTTTTACTGCCACGAATCGTGATTGAAGACACCATGCCGACCCTCGACGGTGGGCAGTTTGCCGTCAAGGCCGTGGTGGGGCAGGAGGTGGTGGTGACCAGCAAAGTGTTTGCCGACGGTCACGACAAGCTCGCGGTACGGGTGCGTTGGCGCTCCGAGGGCGATGAGGTCTGGCGCAGCGAAGTCATGACCGACCTGGGCAACAATGGCTGGCAGGGCCGGTTCCGCGTCGAAGATCAGGGGCGATATGTGTTCTGTATCGAAGCCTGGATCGATCAATTTGCCAGTTTCCGCTACGAGCTGGAAAAAAAGCACATGGCTGCGGTCCCCGTCAGCCTGGAATTGCAGGAAGGCCGCCATCACGTTCAGCAAGCGGCCGAGCGCACCGAGGGGCAACTGAGCGAACAACTGGCGGCGTTGCACCATCAATTGTCCGGGTTGCTCGAAACCGAGCAGGTCGCTTTGTTCCTGCACCACCGTAGCGCCGAGTTGATGGCCCAGGCCGATCACCGTGCTTACCTGAGTTTGAGCCCCGAGTATCCGGTTGATGTCGAACGCGAACTGGCGCAGTTCGCCAGTTGGTATGAATTGTTTCCCCGCTCGATCACCGACGATCCAGCGCGCCACGGCACCTTCAATGACGTGCATTCGCGTTTGCCGATGATTCAGGACATGGGCTTCGACGTACTTTATTTCCCGCCGATTCACCCGATCGGTCGCAGCTATCGCAAAGGCCCGAACAATTCCCTGAGCGCCGGGCCGGACGACCCCGGCAGCCCTTACGCCATCGGTAGCGAAGAGGGCGGCCATGAGGCGATTCATTCGCAACTGGGCACCCGCGAAGACTTCCGTCGACTGGTGGTGGCCGCGTCCGAATACGGGTTGGAAATCGCCCTCGACTTCGCCATTCAGTGCTCCCAGGACCATCCGTGGCTCAAACAGCATCCCGGCTGGTTCAACTGGCGGCCGGACGGCACGATCAAATACGCCGAGAACCCGCCGAAGAAATACCAGGACATCGTCAACGTCGACTTCTATGCCGCCGAGGCGATTCCCGGCTTGTGGATTGAGTTGCGCGACATTGTGGTGGGCTGGGTCGAGGAGGGCGTGAAGCTCTTTCGCGTCGACAACCCGCACACCAAGCCGTTGCCGTTCTGGCAGTGGCTGATCGCCGATGTGCGTGCGTTGTATCCCGAGGTGATTTTTCTCGCCGAGGCCTTTACCACGCCGGCCATGATGGCCCGGTTGGGCAAGGTCGGTTACTCCCAGAGCTATACCTATTTCACCTGGCGCAATACCAAACAGGAACTGGCGACCTATTTCACCGAGCTGAACGAATCGCCATGGCGCGAATGCTACCGGCCGAACTTCTTCGTCAACACGCCGGACATCAATCCAGCGTTCCTGCACGAGTCCGGGCGCCCCGGGTTTCTGATTCGTGCGGTGCTGGCAACGATGGGCTCCGGGTTGTGGGGCATGTATTCCGGGTTTGAGCTGTGTGAGTCGGCAGCGATTCCGGGCAAGGAGGAGTACCTGGACTCCGAGAAGTACGAGATCCGCCCGCGGGACTTCACCGCGCCGGGCAACATTATCGCCGAGATTGCCCAGCTCAATCGCATCCGCCGGCAGAACCCGGCGCTGCACACGCATCTGGGCCTGAAGGTCTACAACGCCTGGAACGACAATATTCTGTATTTCGGCAAGCGCAGCGTCGATGGCAGCAATTTCATCCTGGTGGCCGTCAACCTCGATCCACATCACCCGCAGGAGGCGAGTTTCGAATTGCCGCTGTGGGAAATGGGCTTGCCCGACGATGCCGCGACCCACGGCGAAGACTTGATGAACGGCCATCGCTGGACCTGGTACGGCAAGTACCAGTTCATGCGGATCGACCCGGCGCACCAGCCGTTCGGGATCTGGCGGATTACCGCGTCCTGAGTCCACCACAGTTAATAACCACACTTGAATGGGTGATCGGCTCAGAGGTTATTTCGAATTCGACAGGAGTTTCCAATGGCGAAGAAACCCAAGGCAGCGACCTTCATCAAGGACCCGCTCTGGTACAAGGACGCAGTGATCTATCAGGTTCATGTCAAATCGTTTTTTGACTCCAACAACGACGGGATCGGCGATTTTCCCGGCCTGATCGACAAGCTCGATTACATTGCCGACCTCGGCGTCAACACCATCTGGCTCTTGCCGTTCTACCCCTCGCCACGGCGCGACGATGGCTACGACATCGCCGAGTATCGCGGCGTCCACAGCGACTACGGCACCCTGGCGGACGCCAAGCGCTTTATCGCCGAGGCGCATAAACGTGGATTGCGGGTGATCACCGAACTGGTCATCAACCATACCTCCGACCAGCACGCCTGGTTCCAGCGTGCCCGCAAGGCCAAGAAAGGTTCGGCGGCGCGGGATTTCTACGTGTGGTCCGATGACGATCAAAAGTACGACGGCACGCGCATCATCTTTCTCGATACCGAAAAGTCCAATTGGACCTGGGACCCGGTCGCCGGCCAGTATTTCTGGCACCGTTTCTATTCCCACCAGCCGGACCTGAACTTCGATAACCCGCAAGTCATGAAGGCAGTGCTGTCGGTAATGCGTTACTGGCTCGACATGGGCATCGACGGTCTGCGCCTGGACGCGATCCCTTACCTGATCGAGCGCGACGGCACCAACAACGAAAACCTGCCCGAGACCCACGACGTCCTCAAGCAGATCCGCGCGGAAATCGACGCCAATTACCCCGACCGCATGTTGCTGGCCGAGGCCAATCAATGGCCCGAAGACACGCAGTTGTATTTCGGCGACACAGACAAACAGGGCCTCAACGGCGACGAATGCCACATGGCCTTTCACTTTCCGCTGATGCCGCGCATGTACATGGCGCTGGCCCAGGAAGATCGCTTCCCGATCACCGACATTTTGCGCCAGACCCCGGAGATTCCGGCCAATTGCCAGTGGGCGATATTCCTGCGCAATCACGATGAACTGACCCTGGAAATGGTCACCGACAAGGAACGCGATTACCTGTGGAACTACTACGCGGCCGACCGTCGGGCGCGGATCAACCTGGGGATTCGTCGGCGACTGGCGCCCTTGATGGAGCGTGACCGACGCCGGGTGGAATTGCTCAACAGCCTGCTGCTGTCGATGCCTGGCACGCCGACGCTGTACTACGGCGATGAAATCGGCATGGGCGATAACATCTACCTCGGTGACCGCGACGGTGTGCGCACGCCGATGCAATGGTCGATCGACCGCAACGGAGGCTTTTCCCGCGCCGACCCGGCCAGCCTGGTGCTGCCGCCGATCATGGACCCGCAATACGGCTACCTCTCGGTCAACGTCGAAACCCAGGCCGGCGACCCGCATTCGCTGTTGAACTGGACCCGGCGCATGCTCGCGGTGCGCAAGCAATCCAAGGCGTTCGGGCGCGGCACGTTGAAAATGCTTTCGCCGACCAACCGCAGGATCCTGGCCTACACCCGGGAATTCACCGGGGCGGACGGCAAGCACGAAATCATTCTGTGCGTGGCCAACGTGTCCCGCAGTGCGCAGGCCGCTGAGCTGGACTTGTCGACCTACGTCGGCATGGTGCCGGTGGAAATGCTTGGCGGTAATGCGTTCCCGCCGATCGGGCAGCTGAATTTTCTCCTGACCCTGGCCCCTTATGGCTTCTATTGGTTCGTCCTGGCGACGGAAAACCAGATGCCGAGCTGGCACGTGGAGCCGGCACAAAGCTTGCCGGACTTCACCACGCTGGTGCTGAAAAAACGCATGGAAGAACTGCTCGAAGCCCCGGCGCGACGTACGCTGGAGCAGGACATCTTGCCCAACTGGCTGCAAAACCGCCGCTGGTTCGCTGGCAAGGGCGCGGCCATCGAGCAGGTCCATCTGGCCTATGGTGTGCGTTTTGGTGATGCCACGCACCCGGTGCTGTTGAGTGAAATCGAAGTCACCAGCGGTGGCCAGACCAGTCGTTACCAACTGCCGTTCGGCTTCATTGCCGAAGACCAGGTCGGGACGCCATTGCCGCAGCAACTGGCACTGTCACGGGTTCGACGTGGGCCGCAGGTCGGCTTGATCACCGATGCCTTCAGTCTCGAAAACTTCATCCGTACTGTGCTGCAGGGCATGCAGGACCAACGGGTGCTGCCTTCGGACGGTGGCGAGATCCGCTTCGAACCGACCGCCGAACTGGCCAGACTGGGGCTGACGGCTGAATCGGAAGTGCGTTATCTGTCCGCCGAGCAATCGAACAGTTCAGTGGTGATCGGCAACAGCCTGGTGTTGAAGCTGATCCGCAAAGTCGCCTCCGGTGTGCACCCGGAACTGGAGATGAGCGCCTACCTGACACGCGCCGGTTTCCGCAACATTTCACCGTTGCTGGGCTCGGTGGTGCGCCGGGATGCCAAGGGCGAGGACAACTTGCTGATGATTGCACAAGGCTACTTGAGCAATCAGGGCGACGCCTGGGAGTGGACGCAGAACAACCTGGAGCGGGCGCTGCGCGACGAACTGGCGGACGCCATGTCCGAGCAGGAACAACACTACAACGCCCTCGGTGAATTGAAAGATTTCGCGGCCATGCTGGGGCAGCGCCTGGGGGAAATGCATCAGGTGCTGGCCGCGCCGAGCGACAACCCGGATTTCGCACCGCACCTCACTACGCAAAAAGAGGCACTGGCGTCGACCAGGGATGTCGTGGCACAGATCGAGCATGCGCTGAAGTTGCTCAAACAGCATCAAACCGAACTGAATCCGGCGGACAAAACCCTGGTCAGCCGTTTACTGGATAACAAAAAAGCCATCCTCAGTCATGTGCAGGTGCTGGGCAGAAAGTCCGCGGGAGGTCTGAAGATCCGCGTGCATGGCGACTTGCATCTGGGGCAGGTACTGGTGATCAAGGGCGATGCTTACCTGATCGACTTCGAGGGCGAACCGGCGCGGCCGTTGCATGAACGACGAGGCAAACACAGTCCCTATAAAGATGTAAGCGGCGTTTTGCGATCTTTCGACTACGCTGCGGCCATGGCCATCAACGTGCATAACGTTGATAACACTGCTGAAGCCCGGGCGGCTCGCCAACGGGTTTCCGATCGCTACTTGAGCGAAGCCCGGCAAGCATTTGTCGACGCTTATCGGCTGGCGGCAGCTAGTCTTGGTCATGCATGGCAAGATCCTGAAGGCGAGGACGCCGCGCTGGCGTTATTCGGCCTGGAGAAGGCAGCGTACGAAGTGGCCTACGAGGCAGAGAACCGCCCCACATGGCTGTCCGTGCCATTGCACGGTTTGTACGGGTTATTGAACGGGCTTAAACCCTTTTCCGATCTTGGTGGAGAGTAGTCATGAGTTTCTCGAACAAGGAACAGGGTCAGTACAAAGAAGCCCTGCTACCCAGGGCGCGGGACATCGATGCGCTGGTGCGCGCCGAACATCACGACCCCTTTGCAATTCTCGGTCCCCACGGCGATGGCGCCGGTGGACAGTTCATTCGGGCTTATCTGCCGGACGCCTTGAGCGTACAGGTGGTGGCCAGGGACTCTGGAGAAGAACTCGGCAATCTGGAACCGACGCAGACGCCGGGGTTATTCGTCGGGCACTTCGACCGGGCACAGCCCTATCTGCTGCGCACCCGCTGGGCCGGTGGCGAGCAGATCGCCGAAGACCCGTACAGCTTTGGTCCGCTGCTCGGCGATATGGATCTATACCTGTTCGCCGAAGGCAATCACCGCGACCTGAGCAGCTGCCTGGGTGCGCAACTGATGACGGTCGACGGTGTCGACGGCGTACGTTTCGCCGTGTGGGCGCCGAATGCCAGGCGGGTGTCGGTGGTCGGTGATTTCAACGTCTGGGATGGTCGCCGCCATCCGATGCGTCTGCGTCATCCCACCGGAGTCTGGGAGCTGTTCATTCCGCGCGTGCAGGCGGGGGAGGCGTACAAGTACGAGATTCTTGGCAAGGACGGGATCCTGCCGCTGAAGGCCGACCCCATGGCCCTCGCCACGTCCCTGCCGCCGGACACGGCCTCGAAAGTGGCCCCACCGCTGAAGATCGACTGGCAGGACCAGGAATGGATGCAGTCCCGTGGCGAGCGTCAGCGCCTGACGGCGCCGCTGTCCATTTACGAACTGCACGCCGGCTCGTGGCAATGCGAGCTGGATGATCTGGGCGAAGTGGCTCGCCAGTACACCTGGCCGGAACTGGCCGAGCGGCTGATTCCGTATGTGAAGGAACTGGGCTTCACCCACATCGAGCTGATGCCGATCATGGAGCACCCGTTTGGCGGCTCGTGGGGTTATCAGTTGCTCTCGCAATTCGCCACCAGCGCCCGCTACGGCACCGGGGATGAGTTCGCGGCCTTCGTCAATGCCTGCCACCAGGCCGACATCGGTGTGATCCTCGACTGGGTGCCGGCGCATTTCCCGACCGATACCCATGGCCTGGCGCAATTCGACGGCACGGCGCTGTACGAGTACGGCAATCCACAGGAAGGCTTTCATCAGGATTGGGACACGCTGATCTATAACCTTGGCCGCACCGAAGTGCATGGCTACATGCTGGCGTCGGCGCTGCACTGGCTCAAGCATTTCCATGTCGACGGCCTGCGGGTCGATGCCGTGGCGTCGATGCTGTATCGCGATTACTCGCGCAAGGCCGGTGAATGGGTGCCGAATCGCCATGGTGGTCGGGAAAACCTCGAAGCCATCGACTTCCTGCGCCACCTCAACGACGTCGTGGCACTGGAAGCGCCCGGTGCCCTGGTGATCGCCGAAGAGTCCACCGCTTGGCCCGGCGTCAGCCAGAGCACGCAACAGGGCGGCCTGGGCTTTGCCTACAAATGGAACATGGGCTGGATGCACGATTCATTGCATTACATCCAGCAGGACCCGGTGTACCGCGCCCATCATCACAACGAGCTGAGTTTCGGCCTGGTCTACGCCTGGTCCGAGCGCTTCATCCTGCCGATCTCCCACGACGAAGTGGTGCACGGCAAGCATTCGCTCATCGACAAAATGCCCGGCGACCGCTGGCAGAAATTTGCCAACCTGCGGGCTTATTTGAGCTTCATGTGGGCGCATCCGGGCAAGAAACTGTTGTTCATGGGCTGTGAGTTCGGTCAGTGGCGCGAGTGGAATCACGACCAGCAACTCGATTGGTACTTGCTGCAGTACCCCGAACACAAAGGTGTTCAGAAGCTGGTGAGCGACCTCAATCGGCTGTATCGCGAAGAGCCGGCGCTGCACGAACAGGATGATGTACCGCAAGGGTTCCAGTGGCTGATCGGCGATGACGCCATCAACAGCGTGTATGCCTGGTTGCGCTGGAGCAAGGACGGCAAACCGGTGCTGGTGGTGGCGAACTTCACCCCGGTGCCGCGTGAGGCTTATCGCATCGGTGTGCCATTTGCCGGCCGCTGGGCCGAGTTGATGAACAGTGATTCGGCGACCTATGCCGGCTCCAATTACGGCAACAGCGGCGGGGCGTTCACCGAGGAAGCGCCGAGTCATGGTCAGGCGCTGTCATTGGTGCTGAATCTGCCGCCGTTGGCGGTGCTGATGTTGCGCCCCGAGGGCTGATCCGAAAACGCCTCGCCACATCGCGAGTCAGCTCGCTCCGACAGGTTCCGTGTGACCCTTGTGGGAGCGAGCTTGCTCGCGATGGCGTCAGCCCGGTGAACAGTCTTTTCGAGGTCTGACCCTCACCACCGCATCCGTACACCCAGGCTGGCGATCAACCCGTTCAAATCATTTTGGTCGACGTCACTGCTGTAATCGGCGCTGACGTACAGGCTCACGGTCGGGGTCATTCTGGCCACCAGGCCCAATCCCAGCTCTACCGTCGACGAGTTCCGGCTGCTGCTGATCTTGTCGACCTGATCGAGGGTCACGGTATTGCCGGTGTTCACCGTGTGCCACAAGTTGGTCCGCACGTAGGGTTCCACGGGCAGGCCATTGATGTCGTAACTCCCTTTCAATTTGGCGCCGACCCGGCCGCTCCACGACGACAAGTCGATGGAGGAGGCATTGCCCGAGCCTGCGTAAGGGGTGTCCAGGGTGATCCGTTGATTGATCAATTGCGCCTGGGGTTCAACCACCCAGTGTTCGCCCAGGCTGATGGGGAATCCGCCTTCCATCGACAGCGTCATCGCGCTGCCCTCGGCGGCTTGCCGCACACCCTGCTCGTTGCGGGTATAGCCATTGACCCGGCCGCCACTGGCCGTCAAGTCCACGTGCCAGCCTTGTGGCCCGATCAGGCTCCAGTAGGCGCCGAGGCTTTGGCCTTGCAGGCTGAAGCTGTCTCTGTTGGAGTCGGATTGGGCGCGATTGGTAAACAAGCCCGTGCTGTTGCCCTGGATCATGCTGGTGCCACCGATCAGGCCAACCCGCTGAGTACGGCCACTGCCGCTTTCCAGGGTCACGAGTGCCGGGCCTTTGAGTTGACCGGCACCGGAAGTGGAAAGGCCTTCGGCGAGAACATCGTTTTGTGCCCGGCGCGAGGCCTGTCCGTACACCTGATCCCAGGCAGCAGGCGAGGCATCTTCGGTCGTCAGGTGCGAACTTCGAAGATCGGGCATGGCGCTGAAACGGTCGGGATACGTGGAAACTTGTGCGGGTAAGGAGAGCACCGGGACGTCCTGGCGATACCAGGGCGAAGTATCTTCCTCGACAGGCGAGGCCTGCACTTCCATGGAAGAGCACAGCAGGAGTGAGCTCGAGACTGTGCAAAAAGTGATTTTGATCTCTTGTTGGGTGAGTGAAGTTTTCATGGGGGTCTACCTTGCAATCGCATGCCGTTCTCGCTTTGCCGTCTCTCCTACCCCGAATGAGGGGCGACCGATGGATGGGGGCAAGCCGGGGGCCGCCCGTGTATATGGGTGACTTGGGGGGCTTGCCCCTGATTGTGGTTCCGGGGGTAGTAACGTGAATTCAAGGAGACCGCTGCCACTGCGTCAAGAAAATGGCCGATAAGTGGTAGGGGTATTTTAGGGGGTGTAAGTGACTGATTTTTTGGTGCTCAATAAGTTCTTGTTTAATGGCGGAAACGCCAAAAAAGTCAGGAGCTAGAGCCTTTGCTCAGTTTTACCAACGTATCCTGATACCGGCATTTCCCATCGTTCCCCGCAGGTGCTGACTGTCGATATTGCTGGAGAAGTCGGCACTGGCGTACACGCTGACGGAGGGCGCCAGCGTCAGCACGGCACCGATACCGAGATCGGCGTAGGAAGATTTTTGCTCGGTGTCGATATCGGTGTTTCCGGCAAAGGTGACCGTATCGGTGCCGGAAAACGTATGCCACAGGTTGGCTCGCAGATAAGGTTCCAACGGCAAGCCACTGACCTCGTAGCGGCCCTTGAGCCGGGCGCCGAGGCGGCCGGTCCAGGCTGGATCGGAATCGAACGATACCCGCGAGATTCCATCGTCCTGGCTGTCGAGGCTAACGTTCTGATGGATCACTTGCGCCTGGGGTTCGATTACCCAGTCGCCTGCCAGGGGGAAGGGGTAACCGGCCTCCACCGAGAGCGTCACCACGTGCCCCTTGGTATCGAGCTTGAGGCCGCGCTCGGAATGGCTGTCGCCGTCGAGCCAGGTGTACATCGCCACTGTGTCGATGTACCAGCCCCTGGCGTCCGTCAGGGTCCAGGACGCACCGAGGCTGTCACCTCGCAGCTCGACCTTGCCCGCGCGTTTGCCTTCGAAGCCTTGGTTGAAGCCGTCGACATCACCCTTCAAGCGGCTATGGCCGACGAAGAACCCGCTGCGTTGGGTTTGGCCCTCGGACGTCTGCGAGGCGTACAGATCGTTGCCCACCTGGAAGCCGTCAAGCGAACCATCGAGCCGTGGCGTGAC
>Ga0302168_1000120_pt1 | contig 19533 bp, 18 predicted proteins | sample I_Fen_N1_2_FD_193494 | JGI IMG/M metagenome (GOLD analysis project Ga0302168, IMG submission 193494) | Peat permafrost microbial communities from Stordalen Mire near Abisko, Sweden - I_Fen_N1_2 | ecosystem: Environmental > Terrestrial > Soil > Wetlands > Permafrost | place: Sweden: Abisko...
CACGAGCCGACAGCGCTTGAGGAGTTCAGGAAAGAGTTCCTGCCACGTCGCGAGCGCACGCTACGAAAGATTTTTTCCCGGGCGGTGGAGTCGGCGGACATCCACGAAGGTCCGGCCGTTGATAGTGCCGTCTCGATGCTTACCGGCATGTCCTGGCTTCACCTGGTCACGGCAGACCTCGAAAACCTGGATGACATCGACAATGCCGTTGCCATCATTGTGAAGGGCCTGAGGTCTGGATAAACCGACAATACCGCTTCGGCGGTTTTTTAATAAGCATAACGACACTGACAGTGTTTATTAGCATTCTTGGCGAAAATCCCTGCCCTTACTTATTTTCTTCGCATGCTTCAGAGAAATTGTTAATGAAAAGTCCGAATCAGGGTGCAAAGGACAGGCCACCCTTCACGAAACCAAGCAGGAACGCACCGTTTGCGATGGCGCTGGTGCTGCTTTCTGGATGCACATTCAGCGATCTGAAACCCCATTCACGCCTGTTGCAGCCTTCCGAGGTCAGCGAGACGCTTGCCAATAGCACAATCAAACTCTCTGAGGCTTCGTGGCCGACCGACAACTGGTGGAGCAGTTTCAAAGACCCTCAACTTGACGAGTTGATAAGCGAAGCCCTCACCAACAGCCCTACCCTTCGTTCCGCCGCAGCGCGTGTCCAGCAGGCCAGCGCACTGGAAGCGATACAGGGTGCCCAGTTGTTCCCTGACGTCAGCGGCGCCATGAGTGTTACCCGCGAGCGGTTCAGTTCCAATGGTACGACCCCTGCGCCTGTCAAGGGCACCTGGCAGAACGTCCATCAAGGGACTTTGAATGTCGGCTATGAGTTGGATTTTTGGGGGAAGAACCGATCTTCAGTCGAGGCGGCTGTGGGCAGGCGGCGGGCATTGGAAGTCGATGAGCGCGCGGCCTCGCTCATACTCTCCTCCTCCATCGTACAAACCTATATCACCTTGCAAAATGTCTATGAACAAATCGACGTTGCGCAGGCCCTGCTCAAGCAGCAAGAGCAGATTGAGGCACTCACCAAAAAGCGTTTCGTCGCCGAACTCGGTACGGAAATTGACATCAAGCAGTCACAGGCATCATTGCCTGCCAGTAGAGCCAATATCGCAGCGCTCAAAGAGTCCATCGAACTCAATCAAAATAAACTCGCCTCGTTGCTAGGCAAAGGGCCTGACCGTGGACGCACGATCACCCGACCTCACCTGCAAGCAAGCGACACGGTTGTGATGCCGTCGAATATCCCGGCCGAACTGATCGGTCATCGTCCGGATGTTGTGGCTCAACGCTGGCGCGTGGAGGCTTGCGGTCATGAGATTGATGTGGCCAAGGCACGCTTCTACCCGGACGTGAACCTGACGGCTTTCGTTGGATTACAAAGCCTGGCTTTCGACACGTTCAACGATCACAGCAGTCGCATTCTTGGCGTCGCTCCGGCGATAAGTCTGCCCATTTTCGAGGGGGGCCGCTTGCGCGGCAACCTGGACGCGCAGGATGCGGCATACGATCTCGCAGTTGAAAACTACAACCAGACGGTCATCGATGCGCTGCGTGACATCGCCGATCAATTGTCCTCGCTTCGCTGGTTGAAGGAACGCCTGGCTCAACAGGACGAGGCCGTGGCGACCGCAGTGGCCGCAGCAGATCTGGTTAATAAGCGTTATGCCGCGGGCCTGGCGACCTATCTGCAAGTCCTGGCGACACAGAACGCAACGCTCGTTGAAAAACGCCAATTGGTCGACTTGCAGTCCAGAGCGCTTTCCTTGCAAGCCAACTTGAGCCGGGCTCTGGGTGGCGGGTACCGCCCGCAAATGCCCATGACTGCCAATGCAAACTCTCCCGTAGCTGATAAATCATGACATCCAATACTTCCCCCACTACTGAATCCGCAACACCAAAAGCGCCCTTTTTGCCTCGACTTCTTTTGATTCTCGTCATCGCACTATTAGTGCTGGCGCTGGGAGGTTGGTACGTAGTGAAACTGGGAACAGAAACCACTGACGATGCCTATGTCGACGGCAACATCGTTCAGGTGACCTCTCAGGTTGGCGGTACGGTGACGGTTATCAGTGTCGACAATACGGATCACGTCGACACCCATTCACCGCTGGTCACACTCAATGCCGTGGACGCCGATATTCAATATGAACGTGCGAAATCCAACCTCGCGCGGGCTGTTCGCCAGGCACGCACTCAGTATTATCAAGTGCAACAGTTGCAGGCTGAGGTTAACCAACGTCAAAACGACGTGCGCAAGGCGCAGGACGATGTTCGCCGGCGTAATCAGCTGGCCTCAAGCGGGGCAGTGTCCCGTGAGGAGATCAGTCATGCCGAGGAAGTGCTCAAGAATGCTGTAGCGGGCCTGGAGGGGACTCGGCATGCCCTGGCAGTTCGCCTGGCCATGGTCGACAACACTACGCTTCGAACCCACCCTGACGTGCTCGTTGCAGCAAGCAATCTGCGTGACGCGTACATCTCGCTACACCGCACACAAGTCTACTCTCCCACCTCAGGCATCGTGACCAAACGCAGCGTGCAAGTGGGACAGCGAATCAGTCCGGGCGTGGCACTGATGTCGGTTGTACCCTTGGATCAAGTCTGGGTGAACGCCAATTTCAAGGAATCTCAACTCGAACATTTGCGTATTGGGCAATCCGTCCACCTAAGTGCCGATGCCTACAGCCGCAATGTGGATTTCCATGGAACGGTTGTCGGGCTGGATGCTGGCACAGGAAGCGCTTTCTCTCTGATGCCGGCGCAAAATGCTACAGGCAACTGGATCAAGGTTACCCAGCGCGTACCGGTGCGAATTGCACTGAAACCTGAAGAGATTGCACAAAATCCGCTTCGCCTCGGGTTGTCCATGCGAGTTTCGGTGGACACCTCCGATACCAGCGGCCCTGTTCTCAACACTCGAACACCGCCGCAACCTGCCTATAGCACCGACATTTTCAACAATGAGCTCAAAGATGCCAACGACATTGTCGAGCAAGTGATCAGTGCCAACGCAGATCGTCCTGGCTCCAAAGATATGAAACTGTAACGGGGCCAGGACATGTACAGGAAAAATGCCGCCTTATTGCTGACAGTGGGACTGTTATGCGCGCTGGAGTATTTGCAGGCAGGCATGATTGCTTTTGCCTCGGCGCCTATTCGCGGGGAAATCGACGCCAGTCCCGAAGAGTTCACACTTGTCGCTGCGCTGTATGCGTGCATCGCCGTTGTGGTCATTTCCAAGCAGCGCTGGTTGGTCGAGCGGCTGGGTTGGCGTAACTTCATGCTGGGCTCCATCAGCATTTACGTAGTGGGCGCATTCGTCTGTGGTGTGGGGACTGATCTGAGCACCTTCACGGTCGGTCGGGTGATCATGGCATTGGGTGGGGCATCGTTCATGACATCCGCGCGGTTGATGGTCAATCTGCTCCCGCCTGGCCCTGGACGATTTGTCGGGGTCAAGGTGTTTGCTACCGGTCTCGCTGGCGGTACAGCCTCGGCGCCATTTCTCTCGTCACTGGTGGTGGTTGAAGATACCTGGCACGCCATTTTCGGGATATTGGCCGCAGGCGCTGTGATCGCAGCTTTTCTGTGTACGCGTTTTCTGCCCAATACCCTCGCGCCGGAAGATCAAAGAACACCCTCCAGCCCGGCAAACATCCTCTTGTTATCGGTCAGCAGTTTTTTCCTTCTTTATATTCTTCAACGCTCCTACTACGACTTCTACAACGAGTCATTCATTCTCATCGCATTTGCGCTGCTCGCTGCGCTGGGGATCTATATCTTTTTTCATACCGAACACGGCAAACATGAGCCTTTTCTCAAGGTAAAAGACCTGATGCAACACCGCTACATGCTAGGGGTGGCCCTCTTCTGCTTCACATACATGGTGCTGGGCGGCAACAACTACATCCTGCCTTACTTTCTGCAGACCGGGCTGGGCTACTCATGGGACACAATCGGTACTTTCCAGGCTTTCGGGTTGGCGGGAGCACTGATCACCTGGGGCATCATGTCCGTTGTGATTCCCAAATTCCCCGCACCGAAGAAGTTTTTCGTGACCGGGTTCGCAGCGTTGCTCGGTTTCGGCTGGCTGTCCTCATCCCTCACGCCTGGCGCGAACATGTGGTCAAACATCTTGCCTGCACTGGTGCTGAACGGTTGTTTCGTGATGCTGGTACTCGCCACGGCGGCCATGCAGACTTTTCGCGATGTGACACACCATGACACGCTGTTCGCCCATGCCTATCAGATCAAAAGCATGCTGGGGCAGATTGCCATGGCACTTGGCACAACCGTTGCGACCTTGTTCCTGCAATGGCGCACCACCGTGCAATACAACAACCTCAACGGTCACTTCAGCCCGGGCGATCCGCTCTATCTGGAACAGACTCAGATGCTCACCCAGGCACTCACGCCTGCCGTGGGTGCAGGCACTGCCAGCCAGATTTCGCTCGCAACACTTGCCCAGTCCCTGCACCAACAATCAACCCTGGTCGCGAGCATGGAGTATTTCTGGGTGGTCGTCGTTGTCGCCGGTGTTGCGCTGGTCATTTCCGTGGCGCAGAAGACTTTCAAGTGAGATCTGCGACGCTCAGCCTCTTCACTGGTCGGACTAAATCACTGCCAATACGCACATAGCCTGACCAGCTCATCGACCACATACCTGACCTTCGGCCGCAGGTGAGACACCTTTGGCCACACCGCGTGCACATCGACAGCTTCGGGTTCATACCCTTGCAGAACCTCCACCAGCCTGCCAATGCAACGGTGCTGGCGAAGCTTCTGAGCGCCGCCTCGTAGGCACTATTGATATCGAATATTGGATCGCTGATTACCTATCGGCATACTTCCACTACACAGCAACCTGAGTCGCAAATAGAGGGATACACGACAGCAGCCATCAAGTTATGGTAAGCGGTAGATAAGTGGACCAGGTTCGCCAGCTGTCGTTACCGGCGCAGGGAGCCGACACTGTCACGTTTGAAAATGACCAACTGCCACATTGAGTACGCCGCTGACCTCTTGCAAATCCGCGGTCGAAGCCTGAAGCGAAAGGCTCTGGCGTGAACTTTCTTCCGCTACCGCGCGTACTCTCGCCATACTGTGATTGACCTCGTCAGCCACGATGCTCTGCTGCTCAGCCGCACTCGCGATCTGTTGATTCATTAATTCAATGGTCATGACTGCCTGGGTAATGCGTTGTAATGCAGCGGATGCTTGCCCCGCCAGCTGCGCAGACTCGTCGGTCAACACCCTGTTTTCCTGCAGGCGCGTGGCCGCCTGCTGCGCGACACCACACAGTCGATCAATGAGTGACTCGATCTCGCCGGTAGAAGCCTGAGTCCGTTGCGCTAGTCCCCGTACTTCATCCGCGACCACCGCAAAACCACGACCATGCACGCCGGCACGCGCGGCTTCGATGGAAGCATTCAGCGCGAGCAAGTTGGTCTGTTCGGCCACCGACTTAATGACATCCAGTACCCCGTTGATTGCCGAGCACTCGCCGAGTAATTCGTGCATTACCTCAGCACAACCGCTCATCTCTTTGGCCAGGAACTCAGCTCTATCGGCTGCCCGTTGCACCAAAAGGTTGCCGTCCCGCGCCTGTTCGTTGGCCATCAGCACTGCACTGTTTGCCTCGGCAGTGTTTCGCGCTACCTCCCGCGCCATAGCGCTCATCTGCTGCATTGACTTCACCGCGACCTCGGTTTCCTTTCGTTGCTGCTCGACACCTGAATGAGTATGGGAGATTACCGTGGCAAGGTTGCCGGTCGTTCCGTTCAGCTGCTCGACACCATGACTGATGCGTCTAACTAGACCACGTAAGCTGTTTAACATGCCGCCGAAAGCTAGCAATAGCAGGCCCAGCTCATCCTTACGTTCAGTGCTTTGTTGAGGTCCAGCAAGATCACCATCGGCAACACGCCGTGCCCATGCGACTGCCTCTCGTAACGGGCGCAGAATTTCCAGGCGAATTAGTAAGCTGGAACCAATGCCCAAACTCAATGCTAGCAGGGTGATGATGCCGAGCTGGCGGATGGCAATGCGCCCCTCTTGGGAAATCGCGCTGGCCTGCTCCTGCTCCAGAACGGCTAGTAATTCTCCGAGATGCTCACTCTGCTGTTGCATGCCGGCAGTAGCTTGAGTGATTAGATCTCGGCTAGAGGCAAACTGCGCAAACGCCTGACGGTAGTCCGCTAACGCCTCACGCGCACTCTTGAGCGAAGCTTGTCCGTTCGCCTCCAATCTCAGCGCGAGAGTATCGATCGTAGCTAGCACATCGCTCATGCCCATTTCCCAATCGGCACGGCGACCTTGGTCATTTTCGAAGCTGTACGAGAGTTCGCTGTCCCTCACTTGGGCCAGTTTGTCACGCAAGGCAGCACTCTGCTCCAGCAAGGTAAATTGCTCTGTCGCCAGCCCAGCCGGCAGATCGACACCCGCGCTAAGCGCATCGATTTGATCAAGGAATACGGCGTTAAAACTATCCGCAGCTACCCGCGCCATGCGCTGCATACTCACTCGGGCGTCGTGTAACTGGCGCAGCGACTTTGCGTACTGTTCGAATTGCCTGAGGTACATCTGCGCTGCCAAGACCATCTCCTGTCGAGCGGAATTACTGTCGCCCGACAATTCCTTTTGCAGCTGTGCAACGGTCAGCCGCACTTGTTCGGCGGCCTTCTCGTCCAGATCCAGCGCGAAGTCTTTTTCGGAAATCCGAGCCTGCAGGACCCGCGCCTGCACTTGCAAATCACCGTGTAAGCGTTCGCTGTGCTGCTGCAAGGTGGCAATGGAGTTGAAAGCTGTCATGGCGACGCCAGCTGTTAGAAACAGGACCAGGCCAAAACCGATCCATAACTTGGCTCCAACGGAGAGGTTTGCCAACAAAGTTCTCGACTTGCTCATATCAAGCCCCGCGAGCAGAAAGACGGAACAGCATCAACGAGATGTATAAGGCAGCAGATGTAAAAAGGGCGGGCGCAGTAGGAACGAGAGTCTGTGGTGACAAAAACTTCATATGACGGCCTTTTTGTTTTTATGACGAGCGCACGCACGCTAACGAACACGCAAGTCTTGTCACCAATCGTGTTTGAAGCTATCAGGTATCGAAATACGCAATGAATTGGTGTACCGCGTTGTGACCATGGCGATCCACTGCGAGGAATGTGGCGACAGCGATCCGCACTTTAATTGATGAGGCGTTTTGGCTTTGACAATGATCGGTTGCAGCGCTCTCAACGTCGGTCGTAATAACGGCGGTACGGAATCCGAAGAGTCGCCCAGCGAGCTGGCCTGATCCCTTGGTTAGGCATTTCCGTCCTATGCCTGGATATCCGGTTCCACCGCATTCACTGCCTCCAACTGAGCACTCATGCGGTGCAAGAAGTCAATGAGCACTTCGACTTCATCATTCTTCAGAGTCGCTAGTAGCAGCCTCTCTCTCTCAAGTGCAGTCACCAACACCTCGTCATGCAACTTACGGCCTACGGGTGTCAACGAAACGGTGTATCGACGCGCATCTCCCGCGTCCATCTCAGTCGAAACATGTCCATCACGCTCTAACTGCTTAAGCGCTCGACTGACGGCGCTTTTATCCAGGCCAATTACCTGAACTATCCGATTAGCGCTGATATGGTCTTCAACAGCTAGCATTGCCAGCACCCGCCATTCAACGATGCCAATTCCGAAATGCTTGCGGTAGCAAGCTGATGCACCGCTCGCCATCTTGTTCGTCAGCGAGGTAAGCAGTGCTGGAACGTAGTGTTCAAGGTTCAAGGGAGAGGGTTGAGTCATGACGAGCGGTTCCTGAGAGTCGATAGAATTGGTTGACACCGCAACCGAAATGCTTAGGATAAGAATCACACAACGATTCCGCGTGCGCATCATAAGCGAGCGGCAAAACAATAAAAAACTCAGAGGTACCGTGTCATGACCTGTCTGCCCCTGTCTCTCACTTACTGACCTCTATTCTCAACGCATTTAGTCGGTAACGCCGGCTCAACATCCATTTGCCTTCAAACACTGCACATCCGCGGTGGGGTTACGCTCATGCTTGAAGTTTATGTATCTCGCAAAATATCTGAAGCTGAAGCTGTCTGCAGCTTTGAATTGATGGCTGCCAACGGCGCAGAACTGCCCGCGTTCTCAGCGGGGGCCCATGTCGACGTGCATGTTGCTCCAGGCCTTACCCGGCAGTATTCGCTGTGCAACGCCCCCCACGAACGCGGTAGATACGTCATTGCGGTACTTAACGAGCCTGCGTCTCGTGGAGGATCCAAGAGCATGCACGCAGATGTTACAGAGGGCTCGATCCTCTCCATTGGCAGCCCCCGTAACCTCTTCGATTTAGACCTTTCGGGCGAGCGCTATGTCTTGTTTGCCGGTGGCATTGGCATCACGCCGATTCTTGCCATGGCTCATACGTTAATCGCAGCCGGCAAGCACTTTGAGCTTCACTACTGCGGTCGATCTATTGAACGGCTGGCATTCCTTGGAATCCTGAGCGAATCCCCCTTCGCTAATCATGTTCGGCTTCATGTCGACAATGGCCCCTGCGAACAACGCTTAGATGCTGCTCAGATCCTCGCGAATCCAGCGCATGGCGACCAGCTTTACGTCTGCGGCCCGTCCGGCTTCATGTCACATATTCAATCCACCGCGAAGGCTTCTGGATGGAGTGATGAGCAGGTTAATCGAGAGGACTTCAGCGCCCCGTCGCAGTTTCTCGAAGGTGATCGGCCCTTCGAAATTGAGTTATCCCGGTCAGGTCGTGTGATCGAAGTTCCTGCGCAAAAGACCGCCCTTGAAGTGCTGCTTGAGCACGATGTGGTAATCGAAAGTTCCTGTGAGCAAGGCATCTGCGGCTCCTGCGTAACTCGAGTTTTGGCTGGTGAACCTGACCATCGAGATCAGTATATGAACGCCGTGGAGCACGCGCGCAACGACAGCTTCACTCCCTGCTGTTCCCGCTCTAACAGTCCACGCCTTGTGCTGGATCTGTGACCCCCCAACAAGAACATTCTGAGAATCGGAGATCGTTATGAGTACATCGCAAGCTCAATCGCTCGCTTATGATGCTTCAGCTCCTACAGAGCTGCCCAAGTTTCCTTTGAATCAGTGGTACGTTGCTGGATTTGCCTGGGAGCTTAAAGACAAGCCTCTAGGTAGAACCTTGCTCGGCAAGCCTGTTGTGCTGTTCCGTATGACCGATGGTAAGCCAGCAGCCCTGGAAGATCGTTGCTGCCATCGAGCCCTGCCCCTATCTCACGGGACGCTCGAAGAGCAAGGCGTGCGCTGTGGTTATCACGGTCTGCTGTTCAACGGCGAAGGGCAATGCGTAGAAGTGCCAGGACAGACCAAAGTTCCTTCGAAAGCCAAAGTACCTGCATATCATATTCGTGAACGCGATCAGATCATCTGGATCTGGTTCGGTAGTACGGATCACCAGGAGCCCACCCGCGAACCACCGTCGTACGACATCCACAGCAATGATGAATACCTCTTCGAAGGGGACGTCTATCACTACGACGCGCCCTACCAGCTCATCCATGACAACCTGCTTGACCTCAGCCACTTGGGCTACGTGCACCTTCGCACTATTGGAGGTAACGCTAGCGTCCACATGAACGCTCAAATGCGTGTCGAAAGCGACGAGACCACCGTGAAGGTAACTCGTCATATGCCCAACTCCGTACCGCCACCCACCTATATCGCTGCCTACCCGTTCCAGGGCAATGTCGATCGTTGGCAAGAAATCGAGTTCCACGTGACGCACCTCCGTATCTGGACAGGTGCAACGGACGCCGGCAACGAATCACTCGATAACCCTCTGCGAGGCGGCTTCCACATGCGAGGTTTCCATGGCGTAACGCCTGAGACTGAAACCTCCAGTCACTACTTCTGGACTATCGCAACCAACCCGAAGAGCAATCCTGAAGAAATCAAATCGAAGGTAGTAGAACAGACTGTCATGACTTTTGATGAGGACAAGGTCGTCATCGAAGCTCAGTACAAGAACATGCTCGAGTTTGGCCCCAAACCAATGGTGGACATTCATGTGGACGTGGGAGCTAACCGCGCACGCAAAATTATCGAGCAGTTGCGCCAAGTCTCTTAACGGTCATCCGGGAGGCGGATACACCCGCCTTCATCTAACCCATATCAAAGCACGCCCGAGGCGCATAAAAGGAGAGCGTATGACCGGGTCTGGTACGCGCACGTTGCGATCAACGTTCAATTGCAGAATCTCTACAAACGGGACTATCCGGCGAAACGCAGCATCAGTCGGGCACCAGCGATCGATCAAAATGATGCTGCCTGGTGGCTGTTTAGCCATCAAAATCCAGGGTTACAGCTGCTCATGAACATCGGTCATCGCCCTTAAGTTAAAGACAGGACGTTCCGTTCGCCTTCAAAGACGCAGTAGACTTTCAAGTGAGGCCTGCTCCACCTGTCTGTCTGAATCACTGCCAATGCGCACATAGCCTGACCAGCTCATCGACCACATACCTGACCTTCGGCCGCAGGTGAGACACCTTTGGCCACACCGCATGCACATCGACAGCTTCGGGTTCATACCCTTGAAGCACCTCCACCAGCCTGCCCGCCTCGATATCGTCCTGGAACAGGCTGCGGGGCATCTGGCACAAACCTGTGCCGGCGACCGCCGCGAGAATCATGGCTTCGCCGTCGCCAATCTGATGGGTCGAGGGTGGCGCGTATCGGACGGTCTGCCCCTCCTGCATGACCCGCCATGACAGCGGCTGGCCGCGTCGATGCCCGACAATGCAACGGTGCTGGCTCAAGTCTTCCAGGTTCTGCGGAATGCCAAAGCGCGTCAGATAGTCGGGAGCGGCACAAATGGCCCAGCGTTGGCGGGTCAGCCGACGCGCCACCAGGCCACTGGTGTCTTGCAGTTCGCCAAAGCGGACCAGCAAATCGATGCCCTCCTCGAAGGGATCGACCAGGTGGTCTGAGAAGGTCAGATTCAGTTGCAAGGCCGGGTACTTGTTGGCGATCTCAAACAGCAATGGAGCCACGACCCGACGCCCGAATGCCACTGGAACGTCGACTCGCAAGCGTCCGGAGGGCTCACCACCCCCGGGTCCCAATCCACTCTCTGCGGCGCCGATCTCTTCGAGGGCGGTAGAACACGCCACGAAATAGGCCTCACCATCTGCCGTCAGGGAAATGCGACGCGTGGTGCGATGGAACAACTGTGTGCCCAAGCGTTCTTCCAGACGCGCGATGGCTTTTCCCACGGCGGATTTTGACACGCCGAGGCGTTCGCCTGCCTGGGTGAAGCTGGTCGAGCGCGCCGCCACGACGAACGTGATGACGCCTTGAAACGAATCGATAGGTACCATGCCGGCTCTCGCCAATTGTAGATATCAAGTCTACCCAGATTATAGTTTAAGGCCGTTTATCGCCAGCATACTCAACAGTAAGATGGGCTCCAGCAATGCAACGGTGCAGATCGTGATCGCACGTCGCGCACCTTTCTCCCGATCATCAATGCCCAAAAGGACACCATCATGCCTGTCGTACGTGTGAGCTGGTTCGAAGGTAAAGAACACGCGCAAAAAGCCGCTGTTGCCGCAGACATCACTGAAAGCATCGTTAAACACACCGGTACGGATGCCAATTACATCTACGTCATTTTCGAGGACGTTGCGGCTGCGGATTGGGCTGGCGCCGGCAAGCTGTTCGGGGACGCCCCCGAGCAATCCTGACCCCATCAGCACCGAATGCATCGGCTTGGCCAGCGATGCATCTTCAACAGGCTTTGTTATCAAGCCTCTGACGCTAGGGCTACCCATGCACCCACATATTTCCTGCCTGTTTTCCCTCGCTGTAAAACCCGAAGCGTTTGCAGAGTTCAAGGCGCTGATCTCGAACATCGTGGCAGCCACCCGCACCGAGCCAGGCACGCTGGTTTACGAATACAGCGTCAACGCAGACAACAGCATCGTTCACATCCTTGAACGCTATGACGCCGATGCCGTCGTCAGTCACGTAGACACCACCTTCGCACCGTTCGGCAAACGTTTCCTTGAGCTGTGCAGCATTACCGCTCTGGTGGTCTACGGCACACCGGATGCCCAAGTCCGCAAACGCCTGGACCCGTTCGGCGCGGTCTACATGACCCCTTTCGACGGCTTCAGTCGCTAAGTTCATTGCCAGCGCAGATCGACGACAACACCGGGTCTGCGCACATACCCTTTCCCCCGCAGAGATCACCATGTCTGGTATTGCTGAAGTAATTAAGTCGCGAATTTCCGCCAACAGTTATGACACTGAACGCGAGTTGACGGATCAACAGGTCACCGACCTGATCGATCTGGCTACACATGCCCCCTCCGCCTTCAACCTGCAAAACTGGAAGTTCCTGGCAGTTCGCAGCACCGAAGCAAAGGCGCGGTTGTTGCCATTGGCCTACGGTCAACAGAAAGTCATGGATGCCGCCGTGACCTTTATTGTCTGTGGCACCCTCAACCCCCATGAAACCCTGCCTTCAGCCCTGAAGCCAACACTGGATGCCGGCATCATTGACCAGGCGATCTACGACATGTGGCTGGGCGCCGCCCAAGGCATGTACGAGCAAAACCCGCAGCTGCAACGCGACGAAGCTATCCGTTCAGGTTCGCTGGCGGCCATGACCCTGATGCTCGCCGCTAAAGGTCAAGGCCTTGTTTCCACGCCGATGATCGGTTTTGACCAATCGGCAGTGGCGCAAGCATTCGGTTTGTCTACGACGGAGATCCCGGTGATGTTGATCACCGTTGGCTACCCTGGCTCGGCCAACTGGCCGCAGAAGCCTCGCAAAGCTGTCAACGACGTTTTGCAATTCGTATAAGTAGTGCTGCCAGCGAAGCCAGGCACTACCTGGCTTCGCTGGCCGTTGCTGAGCAAAACACGGCCACAACATGCCTGGAATATAAACCAGTGACCGCACATCCCATATCTCCCGCCTCGCTACGCGCGATTTTGATCGCCGCCTGTTTGGGATTCCTTGTCGTTCAACTCGACGTTAGCGTCGTCAACGTCGGCCTTGGCGCCCTCAAGAGCGCGTTCGGCACCGACCTCACAGGCCTGCAGTGGGTCATTAACAGCTACGCGCTGCCTTTTTCTGCCTTGCTTATCCTGGGTGGTGCATGGGGCGACAAGTGGGGGGCAAAATCCGTCTTTGCAGCGGGCTTCGCTCTGTTTACCCTGGCCTCCATTGGCTGTGGTCTCGCAGGCAGCATGACCATGCTGATCACTATGCGCATCGTGCAGGGCATCGGCGCGGCGTTCCTGATACCTACGTCGCTTACTCTGATTCGCGTGTCATTCCATGACCTCGATGCACGTCGTGCTGCTGTTGCGCTCTGGGGTGCTTGTGGGGGTATCGCACTGGCAGCCGGTCCCGTGATCGGCGGCCTGATGATCGAATATTTCGGCTGGCGAAGCGTATTTCTGCTGAATATTCCGATCGGCCTGCTGGCTGTCGGTCTGATCCTGCGCTATGCCCCCGCCTCCCCTCGGGTTGATAAGCACGTCGATATTGCGGGGCAAATCAGTATTGCGATTTGCCTGGCGTCACTGACCTATGGCTTGACCGAATTCAGCGCCAAAGGCTGGGCAAGCGACACACTCACCGCGATGGCAATTGCCGCGATGAGTGCGGTGGCATTTGTTCTGATCGAGCGTCGGGTAAAACATCCGATGCTGCCCGCGCACCTGGCAAGAAACAAAGTGCTGGGAAGCATGGCGCTCGCGGGCGCTGCGATCAATCTGACGTTTTATGGAACGGTCTTCGTTTTCAGCATCTACTTTCAAGCCTTCCTGCACTACGACGCATTCAAAACGGGCTTGTCGTTTATCCCGCTGACGGCGGTGCTGACACTTTCCACGATGCTCTCGTCAAGGTTCGCCAGGCGGTTCAGTGCCACTCGCATTATCACGACGGGTTTCACGGTTCAGATCCTCGGATTCATCGCGCTGTCGCAAACCACTTCCAATAGCTCGCTCTGGTTGCTCAATGGTGCGTTGATGCTGGTGGGAATTGGCAGCGCCATGTCAGTACCGTTCATAACCAACTCGATGCTGTCCTCGGTCACACAGCATGACGCGGGCATCGCTTCTGGCCTGATGGCCTCTGCCCGGCAACTGGGCGGCGTAATCGGCGTGGCGGTCTTCGGCACGATGATCGCTCATGCGGATAAAGCCGCTTTTTCTGCCGGACTATCCAGCGCGATGCTGTTTTCGGCGCTGGTCCTGGCAATTTGCATTGCGGTCAACCTGTATGCAGCGTCCGGTCGGCGTCAAAAAGTACCGGTATGAATGCCCCATCACGCCCTGACTCAACTACGCCATAGATTCAACTGGATGGGATTGCACTTTGAAATATCCACTGATCAATCAATCGCTGCTCTCGCTGCTTGGCAAAGACTTTGACTTGCCCCATGAAATCCCTGGCCAACCGGTTCGGGTTTCTGACTTTGAAGGCCTGAAGCTCAACAGCTTTGTCACCAGCGACGGGGTCAACCTCGCCTATTGGGAAGCCGGTACGGGCACGCCGCTGATTTTCATTCCGGGGTGGTCAGCCAACGGCGCATTGTATTTCCACCTCATACACATCCTCAGCCAGCACTATCACGTGTACGTGCTGGATGTCAGAAACCAGGGACTCTCCGAAAAGGTCGCCTTTGGCAACCGGATTTCCCGATATGCCATGGACGTGAAACAGTTTGCGGATCACCTGGGCGTGTCCCAAGCCGATTACTGCGGCTGGTCGATGGGCGCGGCGATCCTGTGGGCCTCTATCGACCTGTTCGGTACACAAGGCATGCGCACGCTGAGCATCATTGACCAGGCGCCCTCGGTTTATTGTCATGAAGACTGGACGGAGCAGGAGCGACTGCAAGCCGGGGCGTTTACCACCTCGCCAGAGCGCATGATTGCCTCCTACGCCAAAGGAGCGCCCACCAACCAATTGATCAGCGCGACGAGGGTGCTGGAACGGGCCATTGCCCTGGACTCACCCTGGTTTCACAACGCAATAAGCCTGGCTCAGGCCGTTGTGAAGGATGACATGGCGTTTATGCAGGGCGTGCTGTTCGATCACGTCACCAACGATTGGCGGGATATCATCCAGACAAAGATTGATGTTCCAACCGCCATTTTCACCGGCGAATACAGCGACTGGCTGGACAGCCAGCTCTGGATGAATTCGGTCGTCGCCGGATCTGCGCTGCATGTGTACACCAAGGCGGAACAGGGCGATCACTTCCTGGCGTTGAAGAATCCGGAAAAATTCGCGGCCGACCTGCGAGGCTTTCTGGATAAGCAGTAAACGCCTGTCGCACTACTGTTCCCATTGAGGGTGGGCAAATCGCTCAGCCAGAAAATTGATCAGCACACGGACCTTGGTCGCCAAGTGCTTGCGGGTGGGATAGACCACGTAGATACCCAGTTCGACGGACTGGTACTCGGGCAGGATCTCAACCAGGGCTCCCGCCCGCAAATCCTCGGCCACCATGAAGCTGGGCTGCAAGGCAATGCCGCCCCCCGCCAAGGCAATACTGCGACAGGTATCGCCATTGTTGCAGCGAACAATCGAGCGGGTGCGCACGGTTTCGTTGCCATCAGGGCCGGTGAACTGCCATTCATTGCCGCTCGCGAAGTTGGTATACGCAATCACTCCGTGCTCTGCCAGGTCAGCCAGGGTGCGCACTTGTGCATGGCTCGCCAGATAGTCAGGCGAAGCGCACAGACACATCCGCGTGCCCGCCAGTCGGCGCCCGATCAAGGAAGAGCTTTCCATGCGAGCAATACGCACAGCGGCATCGAAGCCCTCGTCAACAAGGTCCACCAGTCGGTCGTTCAAGCTGATGTCGAGCTCGACGTTGGGGTAGGCCTTCATGAAGTCGCCCCACAGCGGCGCCAAGTGCAGCACGCCGAAACTGACCGGTGCATTCACCCGCAAAACGCCACTGGGCTCCGGTGCGGTGGACGATACGGCGTCTTCGGCCTGATCCATGAGCGCCAGGACTTCACGCGCCTGGTGGTAAAACTGGCGACCCTCCTCCGTCAATGAAAGCCGTCGTGTGGTGCGCTGCAGAAGCCGCGCACCGAGTCGTTCTTCAAGGCCGCTGACGTAGCGTGAGATCGCCGCCTTCGACATTCCCAGCGGCTCTGCCGCCCCGACAAAACTGCCTTTATCGACCACGGTGCAGAAGACCTGCATCTCCAACGCTCTGTCCATCATTGTCTCGATAAGTGGAACGGTTAGTCGCATTTGGCCTTATTTATCTCAGCAACTCAATCTATAAACTGAATTCATCACAACGCCATCAAATCAGTGAGGAGCATTCACTATGAACACGTTGTTCCCCCTATTGTTTGTGTCTCATGGCGCTCCGATGTTTGCCATCGAGCCCGGCCTGGCGGGTCAACACCTGGCCGAGCTCGGTCGCGAACTACCGCGACCTGATGCCATCGTCATCCTCTCCCCGCACTGGATGACACGCGGCGAAGTCAGTGTCACGGCGAGCACCGCCCCTGACACCATTCATGACTTCGGTGGATTTCCCGACGCCTTGTACCAGTTGCGCTACCCCGCACCGGGAGCTCCCGCCCTCGCCGCCCATATCGTGGGTTTGCTGCAGAATGCGGGCTGGAAGTCCCGGCTTGACGCCCGTCGAGGTCTCGACCACGGCGCCTGGGTGCCCCTGCTGTATCTGGCCCCTGAGGCCGACATACCTGTCGTTCAGGTATCGATGCCTGCCGGCCTCGACACCCACCAGGCCTGGAATCTGGGCAAAGCCCTTGCGCCACTGCGCGATATGAATGTGCTGATCGTGGCTTCAGGAAGCCTGACCCATAACTTGTATGAGTTTCGGGGGGCTTCCAGCCATGGGGCTGACTACGTCAAGGAATTTGCTGCCTGGACAGCCCAGGCCCTGAAGGCAGGGAACACCGACTTACTGCTGGACTACAGGCAGCACGCCCCTTCTGCCGAACGTGCCCACCCGACTGATGAGCATTTCTTACCGTTGCTCATCGCCCTTGGCGCGGCCGGTGAACACTATCAAACGCGCATCCTGGACGGCGGCGTGAGCTACGGGGTGCTATCGATGGACAGCTACTTGTTTTCTTCGAACCACAAGGATGGATCTGAATCCATTCGACTCAGTAAAGGCATGACCGACCATGGGTGACATGACATTTTCTGAAGCGGCCTGCGAGCCGCAAACGGGCCTGTTTTTCCGCAAAGGCAGCCGTACTTCGGCGCCCAAGGGCCGCCTGCTTCTATTGCATGGTGTCGGTTCAAACGAAGCGAATCTCGCTTCATTGGCCGAATGGTTGCCTCAGGAGCTGGAAGTCATTCTGCTGCGTGGTCCGCTGCAGGTTGGCCCACAAGGCTTCGCCTGGTATCAGGTGAACTTCACCAGTAACGGCCCTTCGTTCAATCAAGAGCAAGCGGAGTCCAGCCGCCAACTGCTGCGGCGTTTCATCGAAACACTGCCCAAGCTGCCGACCGTAATCGCAGGCTTCAGCCAGGGCGGCATCATGAGCGCAAGCCTTGGGCTCACCGAGCCTGAACAGGTTGCCGGTTTCGCCATTTTGAGCGGCCGAATGCTGCGTGAACTAGATCCACGAATCGCCTCCGCCGATCGGCTCAAGTCTGTCCGCGCTTTCATCGCCCATGGACACCAGGACAACGTCCTGCCAGTGACTTGGGCGAAGGAGGCAGACGCCTGGCTGGATCGAATCGGCGTCGTCCACGAAACACACTTCTATGACATGGCTCACGAGATCGTCGCTGAAGAACTGGCGGACTTCTCGCAATGGCTCACCGACACCCTGTCACTCTCCAGGTAAACAAAGGAACCGCACCATGATCGACTCACGCACCGCTCCGTATGCTGCACTTGTTATGCGCCTGGCCCTGGGCATCATGTTCATTGCTCACGGCCTGACCAAAGTGCTCGTGTTCACCCCGGCAGGCACCGCAGGCTTTTTTCAATCCATCGGTTTCCCGGGCTTTTTGGCCTACCCGGTCATGGCCTTTGAAGTCATCGGCGGCTTGATGCTGGTGCTGGGTGTCTATGCGCGCTGGGTAGCCGCTGTGGCGGTGGTTCAACTGTTCGTGGCCGCGACCGTCCACTTCGGCAATGGCTGGAGCTTCACCAACGCCCATGGCGGCTGGGAATATCCTGTCTACCTGGCGGTGACAGCACTGGTCGTCGCGTTGCTGGGTGATGGCGCCATGGCGACAAAAGCCTCCAGCAACGCGTAAGTCACTGCTGGCTCAAAGTCTGCCGACGCGCTGAGGGCCCAGCACGTCGGTATTTTGCGTTTGCGTCAACCGTTACCCATCACGTCAGGCGCGATGCCATAAAACTCACGAACGCCTTTATCTTGGGCAACGGCTGGCGACTGGATGGCCAGAGTATGCTGAAGGTGCGGTGGTCGCGAACGTAGCGATCCAATACCGGCACCAAACGTCCGTCAGCGATGGCGTGCTCGACAAAAAAATCAGGCAGACAAGCGATTCCCTGCCCCGCCTCAGCCATTGCCAGCAACGGTTCAATCGCGTTGGCGGTAGCCGACTGTCCCAATTCAACACTGGCCTGCCCCTTTTTTACCACCAGCGGCCAAGCGTCGAGTTTACCGCTGGTGGGGTATCGGTAACGCAGGCAGGCATGGCTGGACAGTTCCGACGGCCGTGCAGGAACACCCCGTTGTGAAAGATAGTGTGGCGACGCGACCAGGCGATGACTGTAGCCGTTGAGCTTGCGCATCATCAGCCGTGAGTCTACAACCTCACCGATACGCATCACGGCATCAAAACCCTCCTCGATCACGTTGACCAACCGATCACTGAACTCCAGTTCCAACTCCACTTCGGGATATGCCTGCTGAAACGCGATCAAGTGAGGCATCAACTGCATCCCCAGCTGTGGCAAACCGAGGCGTAACTTCCCCTGGGGCTTGCCGGCGGCCTGGGTGAGCTCCCGCCTGGCAACTTCGTACTCGGCAAAAATTCGATGGCAGCGTTCCAGAAACAGGCTGCCCTCGGACGTCAGGGTGATGGCGCGCGTGGACCGGTGAAACAGCCTTACACCCAGCTCATCCTCGAGTCGCGCAACCGCCTTGCCAATTGCCGATGAAGAGACCCCGGTTCTGCGTCCGGCTTCGGTAAAACTACGCGTTTGCGCGGCATGAACGAACGCGCCGAGCGCTCCAAAATGATCCATGGCCACCTCAGTCTATTTGAGCTTTTTATTCGGAAATGATCGGATTTTCATCCTGTTTTTCTTTCCAATCATACAACTTATAGTCACCGCCATTGTGTCTTTGCCCGGCTCTATCGCACTGCGAAGTGGCCGTCTGCTGACTACACCATTGCCCTCAAGTGACCTGGATGCCTTCCACGTCCTTACCCGCTCAACCATCAACAGCGCAGACCTACCCATGAATCGTCCTTTGCATCATATGGATTTCATTTTTCAGACGGCCCTGGGGACCTATCCC
>Ga0302168_1000121_pt1 | contig 19411 bp, 15 predicted proteins | sample I_Fen_N1_2_FD_193494 | JGI IMG/M metagenome (GOLD analysis project Ga0302168, IMG submission 193494) | Peat permafrost microbial communities from Stordalen Mire near Abisko, Sweden - I_Fen_N1_2 | ecosystem: Environmental > Terrestrial > Soil > Wetlands > Permafrost | place: Sweden: Abisko...
GCAAGCTCTTATAGAACAAAATTTATCTCATTGATTTATAAGATAAATTATTTGCCGATTTATCGGCATGTTCTCTGCGCGACAGCGCGGCCTCATCGCAGGCTGGGCAGTCTCCCTCGCCACAGGTGTCAGTGTCAGTTGGGTCGGTTGATCAACCGCCCCAGCCCATCCAGCAACCGCTCCAACGCCCCTTGATTGGTGCGCATCACCTTCAGCCCCGCCTCGGCCATTCGCTGCGCATCGCGCGGCAATTCGAACAGCCGCTGCACCGCCAGCGCCAGGCCTTCGGCATCCTCCACTTCCTGCAGCGCCCCGGCACTGCGCAACTGCGCGGCGATTTCGAGGAAGTTGAACAGGTGCGGGCCGCTCAGTACCGGCTTGGCCAACGCGGCCGGTTCCAGCAGGTTATGCCCGCCGTTCGGCACCAGGCTGCCCCCCACGAACGCGGTATCTGCCAAGGCGTAGAGAAACAGCAACTCGCCCATGGTGTCGCCCACCAGCACCGACGTGGCCGAGGTCACCGGCTCGCCCGTGGAACGCCGCAGCGTGGCGAAACCCTGCTGCTGACACAGCTCGAACACCGTGTTGAATCGCTCCGGATGGCGCGGCACCAGAATCAGCAACGCATCGGGATGATTGGCCAGTAACTGACGATGGGCCGCAAGGACCACTTCGTCTTCGCCTTCATGGGTACTGGCGGCGATCCACACCGGCCGTTCAAGCGTCTGCCATTGGGTGCGCAGCTCGACGGCGCGTTGCAGCAATTGCGGGTCGATGGTCAGATCGAACTTGATCGAGCCGGTGACTTCCACGGTTTCAGGACGCGCACCCAGCTCACGAAAGCGCTGGGCTTCGGCCTCGGTCTGTACCGCGAACAGGCTCATCTCGGCGAGCATCGGCTGCGTCAGTTTGCGGAAACGGCCATAGCCCTTGGCCGAGCGCTCGGACAGTCGCGCATTGGCCAGCGCCACGGGAATCCCGCGCTTGGCGCATTGGTGAATGTGGTTGGGCCAGAGTTCGGTTTCCATGATCACCGCCAGCGTTGGCCTGACCCGGTCAAGGAAACGCGCGGCGGCGCAGGGCAAATCGTAAGGCAGGTAGCAGTGCTGAATGCGCGGTTCGTTGGCGAACAACGCCTGGATGCGCTCGGACCCGGTCGGGGTCATGCAGGTCACGGTAATCGGCAGCTGTGGATAACGTTGCAGAAAGGCGCGAATCATCGGCGCCGCGGCAATGCTTTCGCCCACCGACACCGCGTGCACCCAGATACCGCCCGGCTTCATCACCGGCAGTGCAAGGGAGAAACGCTCGCCAATGCGCTTGGCGTACGCCGGCGCCTTACGCGCCCGCAGCCATAGCCGAATCGCTACCAGTGGCAGCCCCAGGTAAAACAGCGCGGTATAGAGAGTTCTATTCATGGCGGCGGAGTTTATCGGCTTTTCTCGCCGATCGTCTGCAAGTGCACGGCAAAACGTTCCGCCAGCCAACGAGCCGCCGGGCCCAGCGGCTCATCGCGACGCCACACCAACTCCACCACCAGCGCCGGCGGGGTCCATTCGCTGTCCAGTTCGACCATCAAGCCCTGGTACGCCGGGTATTGCACCACGTGCCGTGGCAGCCAGGCCCAACCGAGGCCACGCACCAGCCATTCGGCCATCACGTAGAAACTGTCGGCACGCCAGACTTGCGGGCTGGCCGGTTCGCTACCGGGGTAAACGCTGGACTGGGTCGACATCAGCAACTGCCGATGCTGTGCCAGTGCCTGGCAATCGACGTGAGCCTGTTTCGCCAGTGGATGCCCGACGCCGCACACAGTGACCATCTCGACGCTGCCCAGCACACGCCGCTCAAGGGCTTCGGGGATCTGGTCGTGATAGAACAGCAAACCCAGATCGGCGCGGCGCTCCACCAGTTTGCGCGCCACATCGCCTTGGGCGGCGCTGGTCAGTTGCACTTCGAGGCTGGGAAATTTTTCCGCCAGGGCTTCGAAGCTTTCAATGATCGGCTGATAGGGCATGGCTTCATCCTGAGCCACACGCAGACGAGCTTCCTGGCCGCGCATCATGGCCAGCGCGCGGCCGTTGAGGCGCTCGCACTGGCGCAACACTTCTCGCGCCTCGTCCAGCAAGGCATTGCCGGCCTCGGTGAGTTTCGGCTGACGGCCGCTGCTGCGATCGAACAGGCTCACGCCCAAATCTTCTTCCAGCAGCGCAATCGAACTGCTGACCGCTGACTGCGCCTTGCGCTGATCGCGCGCCACCGCAGAAAACGAGCGGTGCTCCGCTACGCTGACAAACAACCGCAGTTGCTCAAGATTCCATTGCATAGGCCAACCCATCTTCATGGCAGATAGGTAATGACTTTACCGCATCTGAAGAGTCTCTAAAATGCCGACCTCAGAGAGCAACACTTCACACGAGGATGCACCCATGACCGCTTACTACTACCTGGCCATCGCCATCTGCGCCGAAGTGATCGCGACCGTTTCGATGAAAGCCGTCAAAGGCTTCAGCACGCCCCTGCCGTTGGTTCTGGTGATCGTCGGCTACGGCATTGCCTTCTGGATGCTGACCCTGGTGGTGCGCAGCGTTCCGGTGGGCGTCGCTTACGCGGTGTGGGCCGGCATGGGCATCGTGATGGTCAGCGTCGCGGCGCTGTTTATCTACGGGCAGAAACTGGATGTGCCGGCGATGCTGGGGATGGCGTTGATCGTCCTGGGAGTTGTCGTTATCCAACTGTTCTCGAAAACCGCCGGGCATTAAAACTGAAACACCGTCCACTGTGGGAGCGAGCTTGCTCGCGAAGGCGGACTGACATTCAACATCGATGTCGACTGACCCACCGCTATCGCGAGCAAGCTCGCTCCCACAGGGTTTTGCATCTATCCAGTTGATTACCGACAAATCCCCTTTTCGTCGAGTCTGTATACTGCGCCCTCGTCTTGAACACTGAGGTCGCCGCATGCCATCCGTTATTTCCACCGACGTGCTGATTGTCGGCGCTGGTGTCGCCGGCCTCTGGCTGAATGCGCGCCTGCGCCGCCAGGGTTTTTCGACCGTGCTGGTGGAAAGCGCCAGCCTCGGCGGCGGGCAGAGTGTGAAGTCCCAGGGCATCATTCACGGCGGCGCCAAGTACGCGTTGCATGGCGCCCTGACCGGGGCGTCGGAAGCGATTGCCGACATGCCGCGCCGCTGGCGCGAGGCGCTGGCGGGCGACGGCGAGCTGGACCTGTCCGGCGTGCGCCTGTTGTCCGAAGCTCACTATCTCTGGTCCCCCGGCACGCTCGCCGGCAACCTCACCAGTTTCTTCGCGAGCAAGGCCGTGCGCGGCCGTGTCGATCAGGTCAAGGGCGAACAACTGCCACCGGCCCTGCAAGACAAACGCTTCAAGGGCAAGGTCTATCGTCTGGCAGAATTGGTGGTCGACGTGCCAAGCCTGATCCAGCGACTGGCCGACCTGGCCGGTGATGGCCTGCTCGCCGGGCAGACGATCGAACCGCTGCTGGAAGGTGGAATTCTTGTCGGCCTGAAGGTCGACCAGCGCGAGATTCGTGCCCAACGCATCGTCCTGAGCGCCGGTGCCGGCACAGCGGCATTGCTCGAAGCGCTGGGCCTGAGCCAACCCGCCATGCAGCGTCGGCCGTTGCACATGATCATTGCCAAAGGCCCGGGCCTCAAGCCGCTGTACGCCCATTGCCTGGGCGGCGGCACCAAGCCGCGCCTGACCGTAACCACTCACCCGGCGGCCGATGGTCAGTGGGTCTGGTACATGGGTGGCGACATTGCCGAGGCCGAAGGCGTTGCCCGCGAACCTGCCGAGCAAATCGCCACTGCCCAGCAAGAGCTCGGGCAGTTGCTGCCATGGATCGACCTGAGCACCGCACAATGGGCCACCTTGCGCGTGGACCGCGCCGAGCCGCTGCAATCTGGGCTGACCCGTCCCGACAACGCCTTCCTCGCCGAACAAGGCCGCCTGCTGGTGGGCTGGCCGACCAAACTGGCGCTGGCGCCGGACTTCGCCGATCGGGTCATCGCCAGCCTGACGCGTGACGGCATCCAGCCAAGCCATCCAGAGCCTCTGCCGGAGCTACCGAAACCTCCACTGGGCGTGCCGGCGTGGGAGCAACTGCTGCCATGAGCCAACCGACCCTGCACGATCTGCATCGCCCACTGGGCAGCACCGGCCTGCTGGTGTCGCCGCTGGGCCTGGGCACGGTCAAACTCGGCCGCGACCAGGGCGTGAAGTACCCCAACGGTTTCCAGATCCCTGACGACGACGATGCGCGTCGTCTGCTCAAACTCGCCCGCGACATGGGCATCAACCTGATCGACACCGCCCCGGCCTATGGCCGCAGCGAAGAACGCCTCGGCCCGTTGTTGCGCGGCCAGCGTCAGGACTGGGTGATTGTCAGCAAGGTCGGTGAAGAATTTTCCAACGGCCAGTCGAGCCATGATTTCAGTGCCGCCCACACCCGACTTTCAGTGGAGCGCAGCCTGCAACGTCTGGAAACGGACTTTATCGACCTGGTGCTGGTGCACTCCGACGGTAACGATCTGGCGATTCTCAATGACAGCGAGGTCTACGCGACCCTCGCCGCGCTCAAGGCCGAAGGCAAGATTCGCGGCTTCGGTTTTTCCGGGAAAACCGTCGAGGGTGGTTTGAAGGCTCTGGAACAAGGTGATTGCGCCATGGTCACCTACAATCTGAACGAGCAGAACGAGAAGCCCGTCATTGACTATGCTGCTGCTCACGGCAAAGCCATTCTGGTCAAAAAAGCCCTCGCCAGCGGTCATGTGTGCCTCAGTCCAGGTGTGGACCCGGTGCGCGCCAGCTTCGAGTTGTTGTTTGAACATCCGGGTGTGGCCAGTGCTATTGTCGGGACCATTAATCCGCTGCACCTCGCCCACAACGTTGCGACCGTTGCCCAGGTCCTCCGTAGAAACTGATGCCGCCCACGCGGCCTTAAGCAGGAGCCGACATGCCGCGTACGCTCATTAGAAAGAACCCGAGCAACTTCAAGACCCTGCCGTTGTACGTCGAAGCGACTCCCGAAGGCTTGAGCTACCAGAGCGTCGGGATGCCGCTCAATTTCTCCCAGACCCTGCAACGTCGCCGCCCCGTGACGGTGGCCAGCACCGAACGGTTTGCGCTGGAACTGGCCAACCTCGGGGTCTCGGTGCGCCTGACCCTGCATTGGCAGAATCGCGATTACTGGGTGTTGGTGCGTCAACGTCGGCAAGACCGTGGTGACGTGGTGCTTAAGCTGATCTCCGGCTACGTGCCGGCCCATGAACTGAACCTGCCGCTGCACACGGCGATCCAGGAAATTGCCGAAGAGTGCCTGCTGGAAACCCCGGAAGGCTGGCTCGGCGGGCGCTTTAATGACACGTGGTTGCCAGCGCCCTATGCCAGTGCCCTGCACTACCGCGAGGCGCTGCCGTTTCGCCTGACGCCGTTGTCCGGTTCGGCGCGGCCGGTGCGTTGCGCCAACCTGCAACTGATCGAACGACCGCGGGCGTACGTGCATTTGCCCACTGCGTCGCTGCAATTGATCTATGACTTGCGCCTCGACGTGCCCAAGGAAGCCAAATCCCTGAGCCTGTTTCATGTTGATGAGCGGCTGGAAGGCGATCAACTGGTGGCCCGCCTCGACCGCAAGCGCCCCGATTTGTACCTGATGCCTTTGCATGACGGCCAGCCGATGGCCGAGCTGTATACCTTGAAGAAGGATCAGCTCTACCCGGCGAGCACTCGCGGCTTGTTCCTGGCGGAGAGCTTTGCCCAACAGGAAGGCTGGGTGGTGCGTGATGAACGGATTCGCTGGAAGGATTGGGTGCGTCAGCAGGGGCTGAGCCCGCCGGGGAAGGATTCGGGTCTGGCTCGGTTACGCGGGAAGGCGAAGCAATTGCTGAAGAAAATCGTGCCGCGCAAGGCGGCACGATAGAAGGACTAGTGAGCTTTTGTGGCGAGGGGGCTTGCCCCCGTTCGGCTGCGAAGCAGTCGTGAAGCCTGCAAGTGCTATGTGACTGGCAGAATGCTGGGCCCGCTTCGCAGCCCAACGGGGCGGTGCGGCGTTCCGACAAGCCCCCTCGCCACAACAAGCCCTCGCCGCAATCAGTTATTACGGATTTTTTCGACGATCGCCGTGGTCGAGCTGTTCGCTACCAGCCCCAGCACTTTCACCGTCCCGCCATACGCAGTCACGATGTCTGCGCCGACCACTTGATCGATCCCGTAATCACCACCTTTGACCAACACGTCCGGCTTGACCTCGCGCAGCAGATTTTCCGGGGTGCCTTCAGGGAAGCTGATCACCCAATCCACCGCGCCCAAACCGGCCAGAACCGCCATCCGACGATCGACGCTGTTGATCGGACGACCCGGCCCTTTCAGGCGGCTGACCGAGGCATCGTCATTGACCGCAACGATCAAACGATCGCCCTGGGCCCGTGCCTGCTCAAGGTAGGTCACGTGGCCAGCATGCAGAATGTCGAAGCAGCCATTGGTGAAGACAATCTTCTCTTTGTGCGCGCGCGCATCGGCGACCGCCAACAGCAACTGCTCAAGGCCCAACACACCGCGCTCGGAACCTTCTTCACGCTGGATGGCGCGACGCAGTTCCGGGGCGCTGATGGCTGCCGTACCGAGCTTGCCGACCACGATGCCCGCCGCCAGGTTGGCCAGGGCCACCGCATGGGGCAACTCTTCGCCAGCCGCAATCGCAGCCGCCAGGGTGGAAATCACCGTGTCGCCGGCACCCGTCACATCGAACACTTCACGGGCACGGGCCGGCAGGTGTAGCGCCGGATGATCCGGACGCAGCAAGGTCATGCCGTGTTCGCCACGGGTCACCAACAGAGCGCCGAGATCGAGGTCGTGCATCAGCTGCGCACCTTTGCTCACCAGCTCGTGCTCATCGGCGCAACCACCGACGATGGTTTCGAACTCGCTGAGGTTCGGGGTGATCAGGCTGGCGCCACGATAGATCGAAAAATCCTTGCCCTTGGGATCCGCCAGCACCGGAATGCCACGGGCGCGGGCGGCCTGGATCAGCACCTGATGGTTTTTCAGGGCGCCTTTGCCGTAATCGGACAGCACCAGCACCTTGATGCCTTCGAGCAGTTCATCAACTTGCTCGCCGAGCGCCAACGCGTCGGTGGCGAAGGGTTCTTCGAAGTCGATACGCAGCAATTGCTGATGACGACTCATGACCCGCAGCTTGACGATGGTCGGCTGGTGCGCGATGCGCTGGAATATAGCCCGGACGCCTGCGCCCTGGAGGCTATTGGCCAGACTGTCGGCGGCTTCGTCGTCACCGGTCACACCGACCAGCGAGGCCGGAGCACCGAGCGCAGCAATGTTCAACGCAACGTTGGCGGCACCGCCCGGGCGGTCCTCGATTTGCTCGACCTTGACCACCGGCACCGGCGCCTCAGGGGAAATCCGTGAGGTACCGCCATGCCAGTAACGGTCGAGCATGACATCGCCGACCACCAAGACAGGGGCTTGATCGAATCGCGGCATGGACAACTTCATGGAGCAACCCACATACAAAATGAACAGGGGCGCGATATTACCACAGGGTTGGCGCTGGCTTGCGTGACGGCTGCAACGGGATGATTTTGCGGGTAAATCTGTTCAATTATTGAGCAGAAATGTCGATGACTGTCAGGTTTGGTCAAGAAGGGTAGAGGTCTGGATACAAATCGCCGGGCGCGTTGCGCGCCCGGCGAGCAGGGGTCAGGCGATGTCTTCAGCCGGGGCGTCGAGGCCCATGGCGTTCAGGCGCGCGTAGTAACCGTTGTGCGCCAGCAACTCGGCATGGGTGCCGCGCTCGACGATCCGGCCCTGATCCATGACCAGGATCAGATCAGCCTTTTCAATGGTTGAGAGGCGGTGAGCAATCACCAGGGTGGTCCGGCCTTTCATCACTTGATCCAGCGCCGCCTGAATGTGGCGCTCGGATTCAGTGTCGAGCGCCGAGGTGGCCTCGTCGAGAATCAGCAACGGTGCATTCTTCAACAGCGCTCGTGCAATCGCCAGGCGCTGGCGCTGACCACCGGACAGCAACACGCCGTTCTCGCCGACCTGGGTGTCCAGGCCTTCAGGCAATTGCGCGATGAAATCCATGGCGTAGGCATCTCGCGCCGCTTTCTCGATGTCTTCACGCGGCGCGCCCGCCAGATCGCCATAGGCAATATTGTTGGCCACGGTGTCGCTGAACAGCGTTACGTGCTGGGTCACCTGGGCGATGTGCTTGCGCAGGTTCAGCAGCTTGTACTGCTCCACCTCAACACCGTCGATCAGGATCTCGCCCTTGTCGTGGTGATAGAAGCGTGGAATCAGGTTGGCCAGGGTCGACTTGCCACTGCCTGAGCGTCCGACCAGTGCCACCATTTGTCCCGGCTCGACCGAGAAAGTGATGTCATTGAGCACCTGGCGATCGGTGTCCGGGTAAGTGAAGCTCAGGTTGCGTACGTCCAGGCGACCGCTGACGGCATCGCGCTCGACGGTACCGGTATCGACTTCAGGCGCAACGTCCAGTTGTTCGAAAATACTTTCGGCACCGGCCACGCCTTTCTGGATGGTCGAGCTGACTTCGGACAACTGGCGGATCGGCTTGGGCAACAGGCCGGCCAGGGTGATGTAGGCAACCATGTCACCTGCCGAGGCATCGCCACGCAGGTACAGCACCAGGAACATCAGCACCGCCATGGCGGTGTAGATCACGAGCTGCAGCAGCGGCGTGTAGATGGCACCGGTACGGGTCATGCGCAGTTGCTTGTCGGTGTTGCCCTGGCTGGCATCGAAGAAGCGTTTTTCTTCGTAGACTTCGCCGCCAAAGCTGCGCACCACGCGATAGCCCTGAATGGTTTCCGAAGCCACGTGCGTCACGTCACCCATGGCCAACTGGATTTTTTTGCTTTGCTTGCGAAATTTCTTGCTCGCGGTGCGCACCATGACGGCGATCAGCGGCAGAATGGCGACCATGACCAGCGTCAGGCGCCAGTTCATGAACAGCAGCGAGGCAAACAGGAAAATCACCGTCATGCCTTCACGGATTACGACCTTGATCGCATCTGTGGCCGCCCCGGTGACCATCGTCACGTTGAAGGTGATACGCGAAATCAGATGACCCGAGTTATGCTTGTCGAAATACCGGTTGGGCAGGACCAACAGGTTATTGAACAGCTGTACTCGCAGATCATGGACTAGACCCAAGGAAACTTTGGCTAGAAAGTAGTTGCCCAGATAAGATCCCAGCCCTTGCCACGCCGCGATCAGGATGATCAGCAGCGGCACAGCCTGCAACAGTTGCAGGTCGCGCAGGTAAGGTACCGTCGGGAAAAGCGCCGCCTCAGGGTTGGACAGGCCATCGACAAAGTACTTGAGGATGTAGCCGAGCATTGGCTGGGTCGACGCGAAAATCAGAAAGCCGACGATGCTGATCAGGAACAGACTGATGTACGGCCGGACATAGCCGAGCAGGCGGAAGTAGATTTTCAAGCTCGATGGGCTTGCGCTGAGACTGGAGTCGGTCATATCACGCGTTTGTCGATAAAAAGGACGCTGACTTTAGCACAGCTTCTTCAGGGTTCTGGCAATCGCATAAAGGCTGTTATTGTTAGACGTCGAATCAAGCATCAAATAGCCATCACCCCGAATGGCCGATCAACTTCAGGATTGAATCTCTCAGCATGCAACTCAGCGGTTTCAATAGTGCGTCAAATCGAGTGTTCGATTTCATTTGCCTCTGGATTCTTCCACTCGGCTATCTCTTGCTCCTGTGTGCCCTGTTCTTCTTGCCGGGCCGAAGTCTGCACCACAAGCTTTTTTACGGTCTGTTCAGCATTCCAGCGCTGATCGCCCTGTGTTTGCGCCCCCGCGAAATCAAGGAACTGGTCCGCGAACCGATCTTCGTCGCCGTGCTGGTGTTCGCGGCCTGGGCCCTGTTGAGTTTGTGCTGGGGGCCGGACAACGGGGGCTTCGTCGGCCAGTTCAAACCACCGCTGCATACCTTGCTGTTGTTTGTCGGTTGCTACTTGCTGGTGCGCTATCGCAGCGAAATCATCCAGCCCTTGCTGTTCGCCGCGGCAATGATCGGGCTGATCGGCACCGCCCACGACCTGTTCCTGTTCGCCCGCGTGTACGAGCCAGGCATGCGCTTGATTGGTGGGGGTGCGTTCGACAACCCGCTGCTGAGCTCTCACATGTATGGCTTCTACGCTGCCTACTGGCTGAGCATGAGCATGGTCTGCAAACGCAGACGGATGCTATTGCTGAGTCTCCCGGCGATGACAATCATGTTCGCTGCCGTGATCGCCACCGGATCCAGGACGCCACTGGTTGCATTGACGATGGCAGCGCTCTGGCTGGGTTACATTTGCTGGAACCGTCGCTCCATCGTATTGCTGGGTGCGCTGTTGGCCAGCGGTGTCACGGTTTATGTGCTGTTTGCGCGAATGATCATTCAACGAGGCGACTCTTACCGCTTCGAAATCTGGCAACTGGCCCTGCAGAAAATTGCCGATCACCCTTGGATCGGACATGGCTATAGCGCCAATCTGGCCATCGATCCCGGCGTCGGCGTCAGTTTTCAGGAACCCCACAGTTTCGTCCTGGGCGTGCTCTATTACGTAGGCGTTTTTGGTTTGCTGCCGTGGTTGTTTTTCCAGTTCTGGAGCTTGTACTGCAGTTGGCGCAATCGTCTGCAACCGCTGTTTATCATCGCCTCGACCTGGCTGATATTCGGTATCGGCGCAGGCCTGACCGAGGGCGGCGGCATCATCTCCCGACCCAAGGAACACTGGTTCCTGCTGTGGATCCCGCTGGCATTGATCGTCGCGCTCAGCATCAACTGGCGTGCCAGACGTTTGCTGGCGAGGCCCATCAAGACGCTGACCGCCACGGCCCAGCAGCAACTGACCAACAATGCACAGGTGATCGAAGAAGATGGCCTGGGCCCCAAAGTGGTGCGCCTGCCAGATGGCAGCTTCCTCAAGCTGTTTCGCGGCCGCCGCTGGTACACCTCGGGCAGTTTCAATCCTTACTCCGAACGCTTTGCCGTCAATAGCGAGCAACTGCGCAACTTGGGGATTCCTGCCCCGCCTATTCTTGACCTCTATCGTCTGGCAGACGGCAGTAGCGCCGTGCACTATTCGCCGCTGCCCGGTAATACGCTGCGCCAGGTCCTGCAAGGCATTACCGCACCGGCGGTGCGCCAGGCGCTGGTGGAGCGTTTCGGCAAGTTCATGGCTCAACTGCATGAACAAGGCGTCTATTTCCGTTCGCTGCACCTGGGGAACGTGCTGGTGCTTGAGGATGGCGAATTCGGCTTGATCGATGTGGCCGACCTGCGCATCTACCCTTCTTCCTTGAGCCTGGCCCTGCGTCAGCGCAATCTGCGCCATATGCAGCGTTACACCGTGGACCGGCGCTGGCTGTTCGAGGAGCACTTCGAAGCGCTGCTTCAGGGCTATGCCATGAAGGCATCGAAGTCCGCTGTCGATAACTTGCACAGGCAAGTGCTGGACGGGAGCACCCCGGCCCGGGCTCACTGATGACGGAAACCAACCCGCTCATTGCGCTGGCAGCTTATCTGCTCGCCATTGCGACCTCGGCCCTGTTGTTGCGCGTAGTGCCGAAAATCGCCCGACACATCGAACATTCAGGTGAAAGCCGCTATGCCAGCATTGATGGGCTACGCGGTTATCTGGCGTTCGGCGTGTTCGTGCACCATTCGATCATTACCTTGATCTTCCTGCGCACAGGCGTGATTGATTTTCCGCCCAGCAATCTCTACTCACAGCTCGGACAAGGCAGTGTCGCGCTGTTTTTCATGGTCACCGGTTTCCTGTTCTGGAACCGATTGCTCACCCAGGGACGCCGGCACGACTGGCTGGCCTTTGCCGTATCGCGGTTGTTTCGCCTCTACCCGCTGTACTTGCCGCTGATGCTGATCGTGTTTGTCACGGTGTTCTACCTGCAGAACTGGGAACTCAAGGACTCCGGTATCAACTTTGTCGGCCAGATCCTGGCCTGGCTGACCTTCGACCGTCCGGACGTCAACCAATACCACCAAACCGGCATGCTGATCTCCAATGTCACCTGGACCCTGGGCTACGAGGTGTTTTTTTATATGGCACTGCCACTTGCCGGCATGGTGTTTATCTACCGGGGGAGCTGGCCGCAAGTGGTGTTGTGCCTGATCGGCATTGTCGCCCTGTACAAAGTGATCGGCCTTGAGCACTCACTGAAAAAACACTTTATGGCGAGTTTTCTCGGCGGTATCGGCGCTGCGTACTGGATTCGCAGGCCGCAACTGGTGGCCTGGGCTCAGACGCGAATGGCGGGGATTATCGCGCTGCTGGCATTGGTGATTGCCTTCACGGTATTCAACCGCGCTTTCAGCCTGAGGCCAATGCTGCTCATGTCGTTGTTTTTCGTGATTGTGGCGTCCGGCAACACCCTGTTTGGCGCACTGAAACCGCGCAGCATCCGCTGGCTCGGCGAAATCAGCTACAGCACGTATTTGCTGCACGGCTTCGTGCTGTGGGTGTTAGTCCAGCGCTTGCCGCTGATGCTTGATCTGGACGTTCGCGACATCTGGACCTTCCTGCCGCTGCTGGCCGTGTGCAGTTGCCTGCTGATCATCATCAGCAGCCTGACGTTCCTGTACATCGAGAAGCCGGGTATTACGGCCGGCAGGAAAGTGTTGCAGTGGCTGCGCCAAGGCAAAAAGGCCGACAAGGCTCTGGCAGAAAAGATCGCTCACTAAAGCGACGCACACCCATGTAGCCGCTGGCGAAGCCTGCTGCTACATAGAGCGTATCAAGGCGGGGTCAGTCTTTTTCCAGCGGCGAGAAGTACAGACGCCCCAAACCACGCCAGGTCTTTTTGTTCCAGGCCTTGAACGGGATCTGCGCCAGCAGTTCGCGAGCCAGCTTGCGATCGCGGTTGGCGGTCTTGAGGAACATCGAGCTGAGGAACTTGTAGCGAACCTCGTCGTATAACGGATGATCGCTGAACAGGGCGTAGGACCGCAGGATGTTGTCGATCATGAAACGGTGGTTTTTATAGGAGTTGGTAGCGTGCTTGCGATAGCGCGCCATCAGCACGTTCAGACCATCGATAAAGTAACCGGCATGGGTCACTTTCAGTTCGATCAGCAAGTCCTCCAGGCGAATATTCGGATCGAACCCGCCCACCTTGTCCAGTGCTTCCCGGCGGATCATCAGGGTCGGCGCCGGTGGATAAGGTTTACGCTCCAGAAACATGTCATCGAAGTCGAGGCGGCGAAACGGAACATCCCGACGCTGCCGCTTCTCCGGGTACAGATTGCCGTCGGCGTCGATCAGCTCGATGTTGCCGGCGCAGATACCGACCTCGGGCTTGCCATCCATGTATTCAACCTGAGTGGCGATGCGTTCCGGCAGCATGATGTCGTCGGAGCCGAACGGCACGATCAAACTGCCGTTTGAGCGCGCAATGGCACCGTTGAGCGTGTTGGTCAGGCCCTGATTCTGCTGAACCCGAAAATCGAATCCATAGTGCGCCTGCAGCACGTTGATGCGTTCGACGCTGTCGTCTTTGGAGCCGTCATCGACCACCAGCAGTTCGATGTTTTTGTAGGTCTGGTTGAGGACGCTGAGAATGCTTTCCTCAATATAGGGAGCGTGGTTGTACGACGCGATGATGACCGTGACGAGAGGTTGCGCGGCGCTCATGGTTGTTCCTTGCGGGCTTGATCCAGGCCGGAGTCGATCAGATTCAGGTACTCCTGACGGAACACCTCGATATCGTGTTGTTCCTGCAGATAACGGTAGGCCTGCTCGCCCTTGGCCTTGAGCTCGTCATCCGACAGCGCGAGGTAGTTATCCAGCGCCGCGACCAGGCTCGGTACATCCTTGGGCGTAATCGCCAGCCCGCCCGCCCCTTCAATCAGCGGCAGCATGGCAGGCACGTTGGAGGCGATGACCGGCAGATGACCGCTCATGCCTTCGAGCAGCGCCAACCCCAGTCCTTCCGCCAGGGACGGCATGGTCCAGATGTCGAAGGCGCGAATGTACTGCAAGGCGATTTCCTTGAAGCCCAGCAGGTGCGCGCGCCCGGTCAGGCCCTGGCGTTCGATCTCGGCGTTCAGGCGCGACTCTTCGCGGCCGGCACCGATGATTGCCAATTGAGTGTTCGGGTACTTGTCCTTGAGCGCGGCAAACGCCTGCAACAGATAGGAGTGGCCCTTGACCGGCACCAGACGCCCCAGCGCGCCAATCAGGCGCACCGACGGATCGATGCCGAGCATTTCGCGGGCGCGCTCGCGGCTGTGCTGCAAACCTTCGGCCTGCTCGATGTCGATGGCATTGGTGATCGCGTAGGTGTTCTGGTCAGTGAACCCACAATCGCAGTCCAGCAGGTACTGTTTGACCGCCGGCGATACACCGACAAAACGCCAGTGACGATCGATCAGGCGCTGGGTCTGGCGGCGTCGATAAAACCGGTCGTATTCGCCAAAACCGTGGGAAATGCCGATGCACAGCGGCACTTTCAACCAGCGGTTAAGCGTGAGCATCATGTTCACGGGCTTGAAGCGGTTACAAATCACCACGTCGAACTTTTCCGCGCGGCAAAACTTGTACAGCGTCCACATCGCCCGCAGTCGCATGCCTTTTAGAGACTTGTCGGAAAACTCGAAATACACCGAACGGTCGGCTCGGCTTACCGCCTCACCTGGCCCGGGCTTGCCACGCAGGAACGCCGCCGTCACTTCGTAGCGATCACCCGGCAAGGCCTTGACGATCTGCTCTGCGAGGTCGGCAAAATCATGGGCTTTGACGTTGTAGTCAGGCTGCAATTGCAGAACCTTTAACCGCTGGCTCATAACTCTCCCCGCTGAGAAGCGTTTATTGGTGTGTGCTTGAGTATCCACAAGAGCTCGTGACGTCGAACCGCCTTGCGAAAGAATTCGTTCTCGCCGTAGGCCGGCGGCTTGCGCCTGGCCAACAGTCGCTGGATCAACCGACGCAGACGTCGCTTGAACGGCATGGGCGGTTGCAGGTCATGCATCATGCCCAACGCCATGGCTTTATCGCGCTGAAGCTCCAGCGACAATGGCAGGCAGCAAGGCTGCATCGGCGTGGCCGGGTCGAAGGCTGGCGGCAACGCGATGCCATGACCGGCGTCGCCCATTGGCCAGCGGTCGTTGTCGTGCAGATGATTGGCGTAGCCGAGCAGTGTGGTCGGCTGCCACTCCAGGCCTTTCAAGGCTTCGAGGACTGCTTGTTGGGCACAGATATGATCGGGGTGCGGATCGAGGGTCGGGTGCGGCAGCACGATCACTTCAGGACGCGCGCGCAACAGCAATTCACGCAGATCGGCCAGCAGGTTGTTCCAGGTCGGCGCGCCGTCGGTATCGCCCGGCAGGGCAAACGGGTTCAACTGGCGGAACAGCCGGGTGTCGCTCAGGTCCGCTTCCCGCGAAGCGACCGGTTGTGCCGGTGAGGCCTGCATCGCCGCCAGTTGCAGACAGAAATAACCCAGTTGCACGCAATGCGCTTCAGGCACGCCAGCCCAGCGCGGCACCGCGATGCTGTCCCAAGCCCGCAAACGCCCCTTGAGGCGCGCCGCCTCGACCTTGTTCAGACCGATCTGCTGATAGTGTTCGGCTTCGATTTCCCCAGCCGTCAGGGTGACGATCCAGGCTTCATCGGCTTGGCTGTACAAACCGTAGGCGGCCAGCTCGGCATCGTCGGCGTGGGGCGCGATCACCATCACCCGCTGACGGCGGAAATCCGGTTGCTCCAGCGCCCACAACACCGGCTCGCCGAGCAATCGGCAGAAGCGCCCACGCAGGCGCAACTCACCGCGCGACAGCACTTGCGCCTGGCCGCTGAGGTTCAGGTAGCGCAGGCCGTTGACGCCACGCTCGAAGGTTTGACGGTCCGGGTTATCGCCACCCGACAGCTCCACCACGGGATCGATAAAGCGACCCAGCCAGCTGCTTTTGACCCGCAGCGCCAACACCAGTGTGGCGTCGTCGACCAGCATCACGCTTTCATCCAGGCGCAAACGCTCGCCGTCCAGGTGCACCTTGGGTTGCGGGGTGTAGGGCGGGAAGCTGTATTGGTAATCGTCTTTGGGAGAATAAAACAGGTGGTCGGCGAACCAGGCCTCGTGGGCAATCCAGCCCAGCACGGCAAGCACCAACGGCAGCCACCAGGCCACCAGCACGCCAAGGGCAATCAACAGCACCAGCGCAATCAACAGGCTGATGCGTTTGTTGCGCCGATGGCGCTTGAGCAGTTGCTGTTTGCGGCTCATGGGCTCACTCACACGGTAAAAACCGGCACAGGATTGCACCAGCGGTCCTTGTATTCGCGGTCGGCTCGGCCGAAGGAAAACCGCAAAGGTTTGTCGAGGGCGCGAGCGTGCTCCCAGGCACTTTGCGTGTTGAGGAAACTCAGCACACTGCCGGGGCTGAACTCTCGGGTTTCGGGATCGACGCCACCGTTGATGTACTCGACGCTGATCCACTCCGGCGCTTCGACGCGATACACCAGTTGAATCGCAATCGGTGCATCGTTGAGGAAAATCACCGAGCCAATCAACAAGTCGCGCAGCAGTTCGATCACCTCGCCCATGCGTTCTGCACCAGTAGCCGGGAAACCCCAGCGGCGCTGGAACAGGTCGCAATAAATCGCGGCCAGCTCGGCACTGGAAAACTCGGAGACCGGTCGCACAACGCCACCCGCTTCTTCCAGCAGGCGCAATTCTCGACGCTGGTTGTAGCGGAATTTTTTCGACAGTTCTTCGGGCGTACGCGCCATGGCCAGTTGTTCGGCCTGTAGCTTGATATCGATGAAACGGCCTTCGTTGAGGGCCGACAGATAACGCCCGCGATGGCGCAGCGGTGCTTGTGCATCGGCAGCCGCTGGCAGGATCACCTCGGCATTGCCAAGGTCGAACAAGCCTTTTTTGCCATGGCGCTTGAGCACGTCTTTGGACAGTGCCAAGTCGCGTCCCCAGGTCGGGATGGCGGCTTTCACTTCACCGTTTTGCTCCCAGGCCAGGTAACGCACCGGGATGTCGGCCAACTGCGCCAGGCGTTCAACCACCATTGGATGCGTCGCGACGCTACCGCCAAAACGTTGCCAGGCCTGTGCATAAGTCGAGGCGTCGACTACCGTCCAGCCACGTTCGCGCCAGCCTTGAAATCGGTTGAGCATCAGCCCCTCGGTGCCAGTTCTGTGACGTGTGGCAAATGCCAGAAAGCCTCGCGCACGGCGCGGTCGGAGAAACGCTCACGCAAGCGGTCGAGCATCAATTCGGCACACTGATGACGTTGCTGCGCGTCCATCGCGGCCAGATGGTGCAGCCCTTGAGCCATACGTTCGGCATCGCCCAACGGGAACAGGATGCCGACCCCTTCAACGACTTCCCGCGCGCCACCGCACGCGGTGGCGAGCAACGGCACGCCAGCGGCCATGGCTTCAAGCAGCACCATGCCGAACGGTTCGTGGTCGGAGCTCAGGGCAAACACATCGAAGGCACGGAAATAGCGACGAGCATCCGGCACTTGACCGAGGAAGAGCACGCGATCGCCGATACCCAGTTCACGGGCCAGTTCCTTGAGGTCCTGTTCCAGTCGACCGCTACCGAGAATCACCAGTTGGCTGTTGGCCGGCAACTGCGGCAATGCCAGGGCAAAACCGTGCAGCAACGTGGTTTGATCCTTGTCCGGATGCAGTCGGCCGACGTTGCCGACAATCCAGGCATCCGCCGACAGGCCAAGAGTTTCCCGAGCCTCGCGAACCGACACCTGGCTGGTCTGCAACGCAGGTACGTCGATCCGGTTATAGAGCGTCTGAATCCGCCCGGCCGGCCATTTCGGCAGGCAACGGCGCATGTCGTCACGCACCGCATCGGAGACCCCGAGCAGGCTCAGACGCTTGCGGAAAATATGGGCAAAGAGTTTGCGAGAGCCGCGTTTGTAATCGTCAAACCCGTGATGAACACCGATGACCGGCAGCGAAGTGCCAAGCAGTGCGATGTAGATCGGCTTGAAACGGTGGGCAATGCAGAAACTGAAATTGCGCGAAGCGGCGATCTTGCGCAGATCGCCGATGGCGCCCAGCTTCAGGCCACGAATGGCCTTGGAGCTGTATTCCATGAACAGCACTTCATCGGAAGCGCAGCCCGCAGCGACTTCGCTGTCGGCGGCCCCGGTCAGAAAGACCGTGGTCACTCGATAGCCGGTCCCCGCGAACAGGCTGGCGTACTGCCGGGCGCAGTCCAGAAACGGGCCGTCATAGCCGTGACAGAACTGCAACACATGGCGTTCAGCCGAGCGAGTCATATGCGTCAGCGCCCTCTTTAACGACCAGGATGTCTTCCATGATCAGATACTGTAGGTCAGAGCCGAAGAACATGTTCAGGGCATCGGTCGGCGAGCAGATCATCGGCTCGCCACGACGGTTGAGCGAGGTGTTCAGCGACACGCCGTTGCCGGTCAGCACTTCCAGCGCTTTCATCATGTCGTAGTAGCGCGGGTTGTACTCGCGCTTGAGCACCTGGGCCCGGGACGTACCGTCTTCGTGGACGACTTCCGGCACGCGGGTCTTCCACTCTTCAGCCACTTCAAAGGTGAAGGTCATGAACGGCGCAGGGTGATCGATCTTGATCATCTGCGGGGCCACGGTGTCGAGCATCGACGGGCAGAAAGGCCTCCAGCGCTCGCGGAACTTGATCTGGTGGTTGATGCGGTCAGCCACGCCAACGGCGCTCGGGCAACCGATAATCGAACGACCACCCAGGGCACGCGGACCGAACTCCATGCGTCCCTGGAACCAGGCCACCGGGTTACCGTCGACCATGATTTTGGCGATGTTTTCCGGCATGTTGGCGAGCTTGCGCCAGGCCGGTTTGCTCGGGTGACGAGCGCAGGCTGCGAGCACGTCTTCGTTGGTGTACGACGGGCCGAGGTAGACGTGTTCCATCTTCTCGACCGGCACGCCACGGGCGTGAGAGACATAAGCCGCAGCACCCACCGCAGTACCGGCGTCGCCAGATGCAGGCTGCACAAACAGCTCTTTGACGTCATCGCGGGCGATGATTTTCTGGTTCAGCTTGACGTTCAATGCACAGCCGCCAGCGTAGGCCAGCTTGCCGGTTTCCTTGAGCACGTCGCCCAGGTAGTAGTCGATCATCTGCAGCGAGATTTTTTCGAACAGCGCTTGAATGCTCGCCGCGTAGTGGATGTACGGCTCGTCAGCGATGTCGCCTTCGCGCTTCGGTCCCAGCCACTCGATCAGCTTCGGCGAGAAGTAGTAGCCTTTGCCCTTCTCTTTGTAGCGACGCAGGCCGATGACGTTGGCGTAGTCGGTGTTGATCACCAGCTCGCCGTTTTCGAACGACG
>Ga0302168_1000125_pt1 | contig 19140 bp, 14 predicted proteins | sample I_Fen_N1_2_FD_193494 | JGI IMG/M metagenome (GOLD analysis project Ga0302168, IMG submission 193494) | Peat permafrost microbial communities from Stordalen Mire near Abisko, Sweden - I_Fen_N1_2 | ecosystem: Environmental > Terrestrial > Soil > Wetlands > Permafrost | place: Sweden: Abisko...
AACACTGGAGCGTGTCCTCAACAAGCGTCCAGACCTGACCCACATCGTGATCGAAGAAGTCGACACCGATAACTGGGGTTACGCCGGGATCACCACCACTCAGTACCGCAAGCAACTGGCGGAAGAGGGGCAGTCATGACGCGGTCGGTGACCATCGATTTCGTCTCCGATGTGGTGTGCCCATGGTGCGCCCTGGGGGCGACGGCGCTGGAGCAGGCCATCGAGAACGTGGCGGGTGAGGTTTCGGTCGAGCTGACCTACAAGCCTTTCGAACTGAACCCGAACATGCCGGCCGAAGGCGAGAAAGCCGTCGAGCACCTGATGCGCAAATACGGTCGCACCGCCCAGGACGTCGCCAATGGCAAAGCGATGCAGATCGAACGCGGCAATGCCATCGGCTTCAAGTTCGACCTGGAGAAGCGCACCCACTTCTACAACACCTTCGACGCTCACCGCTTGCTGCTTTGGGCGTTGGAGCAAGGGCGTCAGGTGGCGCTGAAGAAGATCCTGCTTCGCGCTTACTTCAGCGAAGGCCAGAACCCGAGTGATCAGCAGACGCTGGCGCGGTTGGCGGCAGAAGCCGGGTTGGACCAGGAACAGGCGAGCGAGGTGTTGGCGTCTGGCGCGTACGCCGCCGAGGTGCGTGAACTTGAGGCTTTTTACCAGCAGCGCGGCATCAATTCGGTCCCGGCCCTGGTGTTGAACGACCGTCATCTGGTGTCCGGTTCGCAATCGGTCGAGTACTACGAGCAGATGTTGAGACAAATGGCGTCGGCCTCCGCCGAAGCCTGATTACTTACTTTCTTAAATCATCATTTATCAGCAGAGGTTCATCATGAGCAATTCGAAAAAAGTCGTTGTCATCACTGGCGCATCCCAAGGTCTCGGCGACGGCATGGTCAAGGCCTTCCGTGAACTCGGTTACCAGATCGTCGCCACTTCGCGTTCGATCAAGCCGTCGACCGATCCGGACATCCTCACCGTGGCCGGCGACATCGGCGAACCCGCCACCGCACAGCGCGTTATCCGTGAAGCGATCGCACGTTTTGGCCGTATCGATACGCTGGTCAACAACGCCGGGATCTTCATCGCCAAGCCGTTCACCGCGTACACCGCTGAAGACTACGCCAACGTGCTGTCGGTGAACCTCAACGGCTTCTTCTACATCACCCAGCTGGCCATTGCCGAGATGGAGAAAAACGGCAGCGGCCACGTCGTCAACATCACCACCAGCCTGGTGGACCACGCCATCGACGGCGTGCCATCGGTACTGGCCTCGCTGACCAAAGGTGGCCTGAACGCGGCGACCAAATCCCTGGCCATCGAGTACGCCAAGCGCGGCATTCGGGTGAACGCAGTGTCGCCAGGCATCATCAAGACCCCGATGCACGGCGAAGAAACCCACGCCGCACTGGGCGCTCTGCACCCGGTCGGGCACATGGGCGAGATCGATGACATTGCTAACGCGGTCGTGTACCTGGACGGCGCCAAATTTGTCACTGGCGAAATCCTGCACGTCGATGGTGGTCAGAGCGCGGGTCACTAAGACCTGGGTTTTAAAGCGGTAGAAACAACAAAGCCCCTGCATTTCTGCAGGGGCTTTGTTTTGTATGATGCGGCACCAGGAGTCGAATCGGAAATAAGTCATTGTTTTAAATATCGTTATCATTCGATAAAGTGCAGTTCTACCTCTTGGAATATCCTCAGTTTGTTCTCAGTTCTACATTTCCTGGTGTCGCCGGCGACAACACATCAATTCGCCCCTGTCCGTTCATGGCGAATTTGCGCGTTGAAGCCCCTTTCGCCTCAAGGGTTGGATTCCGGGCTTCCTTTGCATCGCTTCAAATGGGGCTATAGTCGCCTCATAAGCCTTTTTCAGCGCGTCAGCACCCCTTATCCTCTTCGGTCCTTTACGGTTTAGGCGCTAAACGGTAGTGTCAGTAGTGGCATTGCGCCGTCAACGATTCATGTGGGAGTTTGGCCATGGAAAGTTAACGTAAAATCGTCCTTCCCGAAGATATATTCGATCAGTCCAATAAGTGGAATTGGGTCGCTGGATGATGTTACGGCCAATTTTTGAGGGCCAGCCTTGGACGTCCCTTAGCCAACCCGGCATGTCGCCATATCCTTTATATAAGCCACGCTGTACAAATCAGATTCAGACTATCCAAGATAAAGATACAAGTAGGCATTTGGATTTTCACATGCTTGCTACGTCTTTTCGGTCTTCTGTGTTCTTCGGCGAAGTATCCGACGTTGAACTAGGGCTGAGCGTTTCCTTCGATCAATTGACCCTGCACCGCGACATTGCCGTGTAATGCCGAATATTTTGCCAATTGCCCCAAGCGCCGCTCCAGCTCCTGCAACAGGCGGCTGCGAGTAGTCGTCACTTCGGTTCTATTGAACAATCCAGGCTCCACCGTATACAGGTTGAACCTCTGGTTGATCTCAGCCGCTGAGCAAATGCTGTAGTTCGCCCCGGCGTTGTGGTTGTAGAGCGCGACCATCGTCCCTGTCTGGCTGTCGGAGGGGCGTGCAAACAACATGCTGATGTGCTGCCCTTCGCGAATACGAACGTTACTGTCTGCGAACTGAAAGCAGGCTTCCTTGCCATCCGCCAGTTGAACCCAAAACTCGTGTTCCTGAATATTGTGGCTGCTGACATGCATCGACGATGAACTACTGCCCGTCGAGCCATAGCCGTTGATCATATAGCCGCCACCGGAGCTGTGCGAATGCCTGGCACTTAGGTGAATCTGGTTGCGTTTCTGGCTGTCCAGTACCTGACCGCTGACGACAAAGAAGCACAGTTGGCGGTCGTAATGATTGAACGGCTCATCGATGAAGTTCGGGTCTTCGGCCGATAGGCTGACGTCGTACATGGTGCGGATCATTTCGTCGCGCGCAGCCTTGTCGTGCTTGGCGCGCTCCTTGATCTCGGCGCGGCGCACTTTGGCGTCGTCGATGGCCTTGAGTGCCTGAGCCTTGAGGATTGGGGTCCGTTCGCTGGCGTAGGAGGCGGCTTTCTCGCTTGCCTCCTTGAGTACCGGCGCAGCCTTATGGCCGGCCTCAACCGCCATTTCCTTGGCTTTGCTCAACGCGTGTGCTGCCTTGGCAGCCAGTTCGGGGTTGGCGTCGGTGGCTTTCTTTTTCAGGTCATCCCAGAGACTCATTCTCTATCCTCTCAACGCGTCATCAATGAACACGCCACGCACCGCGGGGCGTTGCAGAGTTTACAGCTAGTTTGGGAGCGAAATGCTATCAACTGCTAGAGCAAGAATTCCGGAAATAGTTGCGTGAACTTCGCGCAATTCCGCCTCAAACCGCCGGAAAATTACTGAGTTCACCCGTTTTGTGCACGCTGTCATCAAGCAGTGTCAATTAGCCACCCATTTAAATTGACGGCCCCTCCGCTTTGCCGTTAGTGTTGCTGCAAATTTCGGGTACCTGTCTGGATAGAGGGTGCCCGATGCTTATTGGAAGATCGAAAAGGTAGGGCAAGGATGCGGGGAGTATTGCTACGCAGTGGCAAAAGTGAACAATTCACCGCGCTAGGCGAAACGGGTCAACCGGTTTACCGCGCTGCACTTCAGCTTCGCGAAGCAATTCGGCGAAAAAATCCCGACCATCCCGAACTGGTCGAGCACCTTGCTATTCCCAAAACCGATGAGCTTGGTAACAATATCGATTGGTACAGCGAGCGTCCCGGTGACGTTATTCCCTGGAGCAGCGCCACCGAAGAAGAGCGAGAGCCTGCACGCGCGCAACTGGAAGTGCTGCAGCGTAAAATTGCCGACCTAAGCAACGAGCTACTCGGCCTGGATGCCAATGGACAGCTAGTGCCAGGGCGCAAGCCGGGTGCGCAAGGCGACCGAACGGTGTTCGGCAAACTGCTGACCTGTGTGGTGCCTTTCCCCGATGAAAACTACGTTTACCTGGTTGATGGCAAACCGGTCCTGACCTTCTGGGGCTTCATTCATGCTGGCGCCGAACGCAGCCGCCAGCCACTGCTTTGCCTTTACCCAAACACCGCAAAAGCCGCCGATCCTGTTGCTCCCCAGCCAGTAGCCCCTTTGGCCCCACCGCCTGCGGCTGTGCCAGTGGCCAATGAAGTCGTTAAGCGCTCTTGGTGGCGTCATTTGTTCTGGCTGCTGCCCTTGCTGCTGTTACTGGCGTTTTTGCTATTTGGTCTGCGCGGTTGCTGGCCAGGCTTGGGTTTTGGCGGTTTGCCGCAGGTTGATTTATCCAACCAGGGCGCGCCCACTCATGTTCCGACAACGACTAATCGTGCACCTACTGTCGATCAAGGGGCTGTGGTCGGCAATGGCACAGGCGTGAATCCACCTGAAGGTGGCGCTGTAGCCGCTGGCCAGAACCTGCCCGGCGCACCTGAGGCCAGTACTGCACCAGCATCAGAATCACAGCCTGAAGCTGCACCCGCGCCAGAGCCTGGCAATCAAGAACCCGCCCAGATACCCGCCGAGCAGACACCACCCGCTCCGCCCGAGCTGCCTGCTGACGGCCCGCAACAGCCGAGCGATGTGGTCATTCCTGCCGATGCAGGCAACGGAGCGGCTGATTTCCTCAACGGCAACTGGAACGGTGCCGGCCTCCAGGAAGTGGGTTCCGCCAAGCCACTGCGACTCAAATACGACATTCACAATGGCAAAGGCCAGGCCACCGTCAGCCGCTCCGATGGGGTGCGCTGCAGCGCACCTGTAGCGGCCACGATGAACGCCGGCACGCTGTCGATCAATAGCGAAGGCCAAGCATCCTGCGCCGACGGCAGCAGCTATGAAATCCCCCAAGTGAATTGCAAACCAGGCGCTCAGAACATCACCAATTGCGCCGGTAACTACGGTGCCAAAGACTTCCAGATGCTGATGAAGCAAGCCGGCCAATAACACGAGAAGCACAGAACATGTTGCCTGAAATCACGCAGTTCGAAGATACGGTTACGCTGATCAGCGATACCGGTATTCAGTTCATGGACTTCGCCCTGCGCCTAGGGCCCGACGAGCAGGCCGGCAAGTTCGTGCAGCTCAACAACGGTATGGTTCCGACCCGACTGTTGTGGTCCAAAGAATACAAAGACTTCTACGAGCCCGAACCCGAGAAAGTGGTTCAAGTCGAGTTCGACTCCAGCGAAGAAAACCACTTCCGTCTGAGCATGGAAGAGAGCCTGAAGCTGTTCGACGGGGTCTGGCTGCCGATTCCGTTCCTGCGCTTCATGCCGCCCTACCGTTACGACGAAGGGCCGAACAACTGGTCGCGGATGCGCCTGATCAAACTGCCCGAGGCTGATGTCGACGGCAATACGCACCGCCTCACCTTGGCCTTCGACTGCCGCATTATGACCACGGTCTTGGGTGCGGCCTATCTGGCGCCAAGCGAAGAAGACGTGCGCTCAGGCGTCGCCTTCAAGCTGGCCTGCAGTGCACGCGAGTATGGCTGGTTCCTGACCAATGGCTGGGTCCGTGAATGGCTGGCCGAACTGTACACCGAGGCCCGTGTGGAATGGACCCGCGAACGCCTGGACAGAGACCTGCAAGGTAATCGCCATCTGGGCCATTACCTTAACCTGTTGAGCCTGTTGCGCCGCCCTGTCCCTGCCGAGCAGAGCACTGAAAAGCCCAAGGTGGAGATCCCGGAAATCAAAATGGTCGCCAACGAAGCGCATGGCGTCGTGCAACCCATTCCTGTTGACCTGGTTCTGGATGTCGGCAACTCGCGCACCTGCGGCATCCTCATTGAGGACCATGGTCAATCCGGCTCTGGTATGCGCAATAACTATGTACTTGAGCTGCGCGACCTCAGCGAGCCAGACCAGATCTACAACCAGGCTTTCGAAAGCCGGGTCGAATTCGCCTTGGCCGACTTCGGCAAAGATAATTTTTCGACCAAGAGTGGCCGTCACGGCGCCTTCCAGTGGCCGTCACTTGCCCGCGTGGGGGGTGAAGCCGGACGCCTTGCCGGCCGCCGCCGTGGCACCGAGGGCTCGACCGGTCTGTCCAGCCCGAAACGCTACCTGTGGGATGAGAACGCCTACGGCCACGGCTGGCGTTTCAACACCACCTATCAGAAAGTCAGCGATGAGCCCGAAGCGATTGCCGCGCCGTTCTCGGAGCTGATCAACGACCTTGGCCAGGCACTGTATCTGCCACCGAAAAACGACATGCTGGTGTTCAACCCACTCTACTCGCGCAGTAGCCTGATGACCTTTATGTTGGCCGAGGTCGTGACCCAGGCCCTGGCGCAGATCAACAGCCCGGCGCAACGTTCGCGCCAGGGCCACGCTCGCGTGCCACGCTTGCTCAACAGCATCACCCTGACAGTACCGCCGGGCATGCCCCAGGCCGAGCGCAGCATTCTCAGCAACCGCGTGTTCGAAGCCGTCGGCCTTGTGTGGAAAAGCCTTGGCTGGCATGCAGGGGAAAGCAACCCGTTCAAGAACAAGACCGTCCAACCGCGCACGCCGCTGCCAAGCATTCGCGTCGAGTGGGACGAGGCCAGCTGTGGCCAGTTGGTTTACCTCTACAACGAGGTCAGCGAGAACTTCGCCGGTCACCCGGAAGAGTTTTTCGCGGCGCTGGCACGTCCAGACAAGACCGAGACTGAACAGATCACCCTGGCTACCATCGACATCGGCGGCGGTACCACTGACCTGGTGATCACCGACTACCGCCTGGACCGTGGCGCCAATGGCGGTAACGGCGCCAACGCGCATATCGTGCCCGATCAGCGCTTTCGCGATGGTTTCAAGATTGCCGGCGACGATATCCTCCTGGATGTGATCCAGGAATTCATCCTGCCCTCTTTCAAGCGCGCCCTGCAGGATGCCGGGGTTTACGCACCTGACGCACTGATGTCACGCCTTTGCGGCAATGGCGATGCCAGCGCCCCGGAACGTATCCTGCGCCAGCAGCTCAACCTCCAGGTCTTCGTACCGCTGGGCCTGGCGCTGCTCAAGGCCTATGAGCAGTATGACCCCGAGACGCCACAGCCGGTTGTCGAACAGAGCTGGCAGCAACTGCTGGGCAAGGCACAGGTCAACGACGGGGTGCTGGAGTTCGTCAACGCTGCCGTACGCCGCGAGGTGGGTCGCGAAGGCACACTGGATCTACTGAGTACACCGTTGGCTCTGGACCTTGAATTGGTCCACAGCGCGTTTATCGGCGGCCAGATCAACATCACCAAGATTCTCGCCGAACTGTGCGAGGTCATCAGCCATTACTCCTGCGATGCCTTGCTGCTGACCGGACGTCCTTCGCGCTTGCCGGGCGTCCAGGCCTTCATTCGTCAGCGCTTGCCGCTGCCGCCAGGTCGTATTCTGCCATTGCAGAACTACCGCACCGGTGGCTGGTATCCGTTTCACAAAAATGGCCTGATCGATGATCCGAAAAGTACCGCCTCGGTCGGTGCCATGATCTGCCTGCTGTGCGCCAAGCACAGTGTGCCGAACTTCTATTTCCGCACCGCTGCGCTCAAGCCGTATTCGACCATCAAGCACTTCGGCCAGATCGACCATGCCGGCGTCATCAAGCAGGGCGACGTGCTCTATCACAACCTGACTTCCGACAAAGGCCGCATAGAGTTGCCTATCGTTGGCGAGGGCGAAGAGCGTGGCACCCCTTGGTTGGAGATGCGTGGCGACTTGCATCTGGGCTACCGCCAACTGGCGGCCGAACGCTGGTCGGCGTCGCCGCTCTACACCTTGCGCTTCACGTCTCAGGGCAAACGAAACTTCTCCAATGCCATCGGCAAGAACGGTGAAGTACCGGTATTGCGCATTCGCCTGGCGGTCGATGAGCCATCGGAATTACTGCTCGAGCAAGGACTGATCAGCGACAAGCTGATTATTTCCGATCTGAAATCGAACATTCAGGACGCCGACTTCGACTTCGAACGGGATCTTGAGCTCTCACTCAACACCATGCCGACCGGCAACTTGAGTGACAGTGACTATTGGCTCGACAGCGGGAACGTCAAAGGAAAATGAGCAACCTAACGCCAAAGCAGCAACAACTGATGGGCGCTTGGGGCGCCGTTCACCAAGGCGCGGAGCAAGCGCTGACGTGGATTGACCAGGTACGTGGCAACGCCGCCGGCGTCGAGGCCGAGGCCGATGGCCTGAGCCTGCGCCTGCACCAGGCGCGCAACCGCGCCAAGGACCTGCAACGTGCGGCGGCAACCCCGATGGTGATCGGCTTTTTCGGCCTGTCCCAGGCGGGCAAGTCGTACCTGATTTCCGCCCTTGCCGCCGATGACCGTGGCCGCCTGGAAACCGATTTCGGTGGCAAGACCCTCGACTTCATCGAGCATGTCAACCCGACCGGTCTAGGTAAGGAAGCCACGGGCCTGGTCACCCGTTTCAGCCGCTGGGCGCAGCCAAGCCCTGACGCCAATTTCCCGGTTGAGCTGAAGCTGTTCAGCGAAATCGAAGTGGTGAAAATCCTCGCCAACGCCTGGTTTGAAGATTTCGATCAGGAGAAGCTCGACTACTCCTTCACTGACGAACGCATCCAGGCGGTGCTCAAAGACTTCGAAGGGCGCGAGGCCGAAAACTTACAGCCTGGCGTCAACGCCGATGACGTGGTCGCCCTGTGGGACTACCTCAAAGGCAACTATGAGAAATCGGTGCGCAAGCTGGCTGAACAATACTGGCCGCGGGTGATGAAACTCGCCCCGCGCCTGAACTACCGCCAGCGTGCCAAGTTGTTCTCGATTCTGTGGGGCGAGCAAGATCGCCTAACCGAAGTCTATGAGCAGTTGGTGGGCAGCCTGCAAAAAATGGGCTACCCGGACACCGTGTTTGCCCCGTTGAGCGTGTTGGTCAAAGACGACAACGGCGTCTACACGCAGGCCAACAGCATCATGAACGTGGACATTCTGGGGCGCTTGGGCACCGGACGCGATCAGGCAGTCAATGTGCTGCCGGTACGCGATGGCAAGCCACAAGCCAGCACCGGCCTGACCATCGCCCAGTTGGCGGCGCTGACTGCTGAAATGACCTTCCGTTTGAGCAACCAGCCCAAGGATCCTGTGGTTGAACAGGTCGACCTGCTCGACTTTCCCGGCTATCGCACCCGCCAGAAGCTGCTGCGTATCGAAGATGCCGCAGACCCGAATGCCAGTGAAGAGATCAACCCGGTCTCGACCCTGATTCTGCGTGGCAAGGTGGCCTATCTGTTCGAACGCTACACCGACTCGCAGCAAATGAATGCCCTGGTGCTGTGCACCAGTTCGTTCAAGCAGAGCGAAGTGGTCAGTGTCGGCCCCGTGCTGACTCGCTGGATTCACAAAACCCAAGGTGCGACGCCCAAAGAGCGGGGCCAGCGTGCGCCGGGCCTGATCTGGGCCTTGACCATGCTCGACGGTTTCATCAGCAACACCCTCGGCCTGAGCGAGGGGCAGTTGCCTGAAGGCTGCGAGAACATGATGAAACTGACCATGATCGAACGCTTCGGCAGCCAGGAATGGATGAAAGACTGGTCGGGCGCTCCGTTCAACAACACCTACTTGGTGCGTAAGCCTCGCCTGGACACCGCGTTTATCGAGCGCGACACGAGCAACGGCGAAGAGAGCGAATTCACCGGGCGGCATGTTTCGCGCCTGGGGCAGTTGCAGCAATGCTTCACCGCCAGCCCTTCGGTCATGCGCCATGTGAATGACCCACAGGATGCCTGGCAAGCAATGCTTGAACTCAACGATGGCGGCATCAGTCGCTTCAGCCGCAGCTTCAAGGGCGTGGCCAACATCGATTTCAAGCTGACCCGCATCGAAGAGCAACTGCAGCAGTGTCGCACCGACCTGCTAGAACATGGCCTGCATCTCTGGCGAGAAGAAGACTTCGAAAAGGTGCTGGATAAAAAGCGCCAGAAAGTCCAGTACCTGCTTGATCATTTGGGGGCCGACCCGGATGTCATCAGCGAACTGATCCATGCCCTGCAATTGCCGGTTGAAGCGCTACGCGAGCTGTACTTGGGCGGTGTCTACGACATCCAGGGACTGGACGCCGACGGCGAGGCTGAATCTGAGCAGAGCGCCAGGGCACCGGCCAACAAGGCGCCGGCAATCAAGTTCGGCAATTTGTTCGCCAGCTCGCCGGCCGAACCTGTTAGCGCACCGAAACCCCTGACCCAGCGGCTGAACGCTGAGCAGCGCTTTGCGCGCGCCGCGCTCAAGGCCTGGATCAAACATATGCGTGACCTGGGTACTCGCACCCTGTTGCTCAACAGCCTGCGCCTGAGCAAGGACGTGGTTGAGGCTCTCACCGAGGAGCTGATCAGCGCGGTGCGCAGCAAGACGTTCATGGCGCAACTGGACCAGACCGTGACGCGCCGCGCGCAAGCCGGTACACGTCGTGACCAGACCGTGCAGCGTCAGGTGTTGGCCGTGCAGCTGGTGATGCGTGACTTCCTCTCCTGGTTCGGCATGCTTGCCAAGCCCGTTGCCGAGCGTCCCAACAGCTTGCTGGGCAGTTGCGAACCCCTGTTCAGCTTTTACAGCTGCGTGCAGCCGGGCGAACTGCCGATTTTGCCCAAGCAGCCTTCGCATCAAGAGCAACGCTTTCATTTGGATTGGCTGTCTGGCCTGGCCTGGCTTACTCAGGAAAACGCCAAAAGTGGCGCCGACCCGGAAATCACCACTGAACAGCGACGCCAACTGGCCGTCCTGTTGAACACATTCGAAGCGAGTTGATTGCATGGGTATCAAAGTTGATGTGCTGCCGTTGAGCGAAAACACCCCAGGGCAGGGGTGGTTGCGAATCAGTGGCTGGACAGGCGCCAGCGAAGGTCTGGAGTGTTCGCTGCAAAGCAGTCAGTCTCGTGACTTCCTGCACCCAGGCAAGCAGTGGAGCAATGTCGCCCACTGGTTTGAGCTGTCACTGGTGCCGGCCGAAGACGCAGACGCCCTCCAGGCACATATCGGCCCAGAGCTGATTGACCCCCTGCTGGCAGCCAGCGGCAGTGCCAACTTCCGCATCACCCTGAACAACCCAGCAGGGCAGGGCCAGAGTGAGGCCTCCATGGTGCGTTTGGACAAGCGACTGCTGACGTCGATCGCCTTGACTGGCGTAAAAACGTCAGAGCCAACACCGCCTGCGGCACCGCAAGCAGTGGAGCTACCTGAACCGGCACCAGTTATCGAAGCGCCAGCGCAGACCGCCCAAGCACCGGCGACTCCAGATCCGGCTCCGGTTGTTGAACCTGCTAATGCCCCGGCAAAGAAAAATCGCTGGCTGCTGCCACTGTTGTTGATCGTGTTGTTGGCGCTTGGCGCCGGTATCTGGTGGTTTATGCAGCAACCGAAACCCGCAGTAGTCGAACAACCCGCTGCGCCCACCACTCCGCAACCGACGCCTACCGCCCAGACGCAGCCTTGCACGCTTGAAAGCATGCAGAGCCAGGATCAGTTGGCCTTCGTCCAGAGCTGCCTGCAAAAAGCGCCGGACAGCGCTTCGCTGCTGGAAGTGATCAACGTGGCCAAGGCCAACAAGCATTGCGAAGTCGCCCAGCGTCTTTACGCCAACCGCGCGCAAAATGGTGACATCCAGATCGCCACCGCCTATGCCCACGAGTACGACCCCAAGTTCCATCAGGCGAGCGAGTGTTTCAAGGTACCGGAGGTGGCAACAGCAGCCTACTGGTACGAAACCATTCTCGGTTTTGAGCCAACCAACGCGGACGCCAAACAACGCTTCGAGGAGCTCAATCAATGAGCCTGCAACTACGCGCCCTTGGCGCTGCTCTGCTGGCCCTGAGCCTGAGCCCGCTGCTACAGGCGGCTGATCAGCCGTTGCTGCAAGCGGGCAAGAAGACCTTGTTTCAGCGGGTGCTGACCACGCCCACCTGCAAGTTGGGCAATGCTGCTGGTGATGCTGCAGGTACCGCCCAACCTGCCTTCAGTCGCTTCTATGTGTACGAGCGCAGCACCGCCGGTGCGCAGGAGTGGCTGCGGGTAGGTCCCGACACCCAGGGCAAGAGCATCGGCTGGCTGCCGGGGGATTGCACTGTCGAATGGAAAATGCAGCTGACCCTGGCGTTCACTAACCCGGCCAACCGTGACCGGATGCTGTTTTTCAAGGAGCGCAGCCAACTCGAAGGCATTCTTGATGCCCCGGACCCTGTCAGCCGTGTCGCCCCCTTGCGTGCGCAGCTAAAAAAGGGGGTTGATGCGCCCGGCGTGCTGGCTCAAGAGCCGGAATATTTTGTCGATCTGCAAAAAAACTTCTACCTGCTGCCCGTGGTCAGCGGTGAAGAGGTGTTGACCGAAGAAGGCTTCCGTACGCGCATTCTCAACGTCGCCTCGGTGAGCAAGGCCGATGCTGCCAGCACTGCCGCTAACAATGTGCCGGGTGTCAATGCCGCCGCGGCCAAGACGCAGATGAAAGCCTTCAGTGCGGCGGTGGTCTTCGTCATCGACTCGACCATTTCCATGGACCCTTACATTGATCGCACTCGCGAAGCGATCAAGCGGGTCTATGCACAGATCGAAAAGGAAAACCTCGGCAAGCAGGTCAAGTTCGGCCTGGTCGCCTACCGCTCCAGCACCAAGGCGGTACCCGGGCTTGAGTACGTCAGCAAGATGTACGCCGACCCCAACACGGTCAAAGACGGTGCCGACTTCATGTCCAAGGTGGCCGACCTCAAGCAAGCCAAGGTCTCCAGCAGCACCTTCGATGAAGATGCCTATGCGGGCGTGATGCACGCCGTGGACAAGGTCGACTGGAGCCAGTTTGGTGCGCGTTATGTGGTGCTGATCACCGACGCCGGGGCCATTGACGGCACTGAAAAACTGTCGGGCACCGGTCTGGGCGCAGAGCAAGTGAAGATCGAAGCCAGCACCCCTGGTATCGCGCTTTACACCTTGCACCTGAAGACCCCGAGCGGCGTGAAGAACCACAGCGCCGCCGAAGCCCAATACCGCACCCTGTCCACTTACCCAGGCACCAATACCTCGCTCTACTACCCGGTCGACGCCGGTGATGTAGAAGCCTTCGGGCGTAAGGTCGATGGTCTGGCGGCGGCCATCACCCAGCAGGTCAAATCGGCTTATCTGGGTGAAGACGCCATTGGCAGCGCCAGCAATGCCAAGGCCGATCCGGCCGAGCAGAAGATGCTCGAAGATGCCGCGCTGATTGGCCATGCCATGCAACTGGCCTACCTGGGCAAGACCACCGGCACCCAGGCGCCACCGGTGTTTCAGGCGTGGATCAGCGACCGTGACCTGATCAAACAGAACCTGCCGACCACTGATGTGCGGGTCTTGTTGACCAAGGCCCAGCTCAGTGACCTTAGCGATGTGCTCAAGCAAATTGTCGACGCAGCCAACGAAGGCATGATTTCGCCAAGTGAGATGTTTACCCGTCTGCGTTCGGTCGCCGCGACCATGGGCGCCGACCCGAACCAGCTCAAGCAAGGGGCGACGACCCGTGTTGCCGACCTTGGCATGTTGGGTGAGTACCTGGATGGCCTGCCGTATCAGAGTGAAGTGCTCAACCTGGATGAAGAAACCTGGAAAGGCCTGGATGGTCTGGCCCAGGAGAAATTCATCCGCAATCTGAACACCAAGCTGCGCCACTACCAGCGTTACAACGCTGATGTCGATCGCTGGGTGGCCCTGGCCCCCGGCAGTGACAGTCGCGACAACGTCTACCCCGTTCCGCTTGAAATGATGCCCTGAGACCTATGCTCGACATCAAAGGACTACTGGTAGAGCGCGGACACGGACCTCAGTCGCACAAAGTGCGACTTGAGACGTTGCAATTGCAGCAGGGCGAAATTTACGCGATCACCGGCGAAAGCGGCTGTGGCAAGAGCACCTTGCTTGAAGCCATTGGCCTGCTACTGGCCCCGCAATCGCTGGCGCGTTATCAGTTAGGCCCAGAGGCGCTCGATGTCGCGCGCTTGCTGGCTCAAGACCAGCATCCGGCGCTGGCCGCCGTGCGCTCGCGGCAGTTGGGTTTCGTCTTGCAAAATGGCGGCCTGCTGCCGTTTCTCAACGTGCGCGACAATATTCGTCTGCCCCGGCGCCTGCTCGGACTTAGCAGTCGCAGCGATGCGGTGGACATGGCCATCGATGCATTGCGCCTTGGTCCTTTGCTCGACAAGCTACCCCAAGCCCTGTCCATCGGTGAGCGTCAGCGGGTTGCCTGCGTGCGGGCGATTGCCCATGAACCTCGCCTGCTGCTGGCCGATGAACCCACCGCAGCGCTCGATCCGCACAATGCCCGACGCTTGTTTGAACTGCTGCTCAAACTGGTCAGCGAGCTGGGCTTGAGCGCGCTGGTGGTTTCTCACGATTGGGCGTTGATCGATGATTTCGGCCTGCCGCGCCTGGGTGCTGTCAGCGGGGAAGGAGAAACGCGTTTTGAACCGTTGGTATAAGCGTTTGGGTCTGCTTTCCCAGCTGTCATTGGCCGACCTCTGGCACGACCGAAAGGTGACGCTGTGCATGGCCGCTTCACTGGTCGCGGTGATCGCACCGCTGTTGCTGCTGTTCGGACTCAAGCATGGAGTGGTCAGCCAACTGCAAGAAGAACTGCTCAGCGATCCGCGCAATCTTGAGATCAAGATGCTCAGCAGCGGCCACTACGACAGTCAGTGGATGGACAGCTTGCGCTTGCAGCCGCAGGTGGCTTTCGCCATCGGCCAGACCCGCTCCCTGAATACCCAGGCCGACCTGCTGGGTGAACGGGGGCGCTTCGCCGACAACGTCGAAATCATTCCAACCCAGGCTAATGATCCTTTGCTTAAGTCGTCCTTGAGCGCACTCCAGGGTGACCAGGTGATTCTCAGCGCCCGCGCTGCCGAGCGCCTTGGCGCCAGTGCCGGTGATAGCGTCCGCTTACGCGTCGCCCGGCGTATGGACGATATCAATGAGCGCGGCGAGCGAACGCTGCAAGTGCGCGCAGTGCTGGAACCCACGCGCTTTGCCCGCCCGGCGGCGTTTGTCAGTCCTGAACTGCTGCTTGAGCTTGAGTACTACCGTGACGGCTACCAGATCGCCGGTCTGGGCAGTGTCACCGGCAAACCCATGGACGGCGTGAAAGTAGGTTATGCCCGCGCCCGGATCTATGCCCGCGACATCGATAGCGTCGAGCCGCTGGAGCGCTGGCTCAACGCGCAACGTATTGAGACCAGCAGCCGACTGGCCGAGATCGATAGCGTCAAAGCCATTAACCATGTGTTGGGGCTGATTTTCGGGGTCATTGCTGGTGCCGCTCTGATCGGCTGTATTGCCTCGCTGGTGGGCGCATTTCTGGCCAACATCGACCGTAAACGGCGCAACCTGGCGGTGCTGCGCCTGCTGGGTTTCAGCAGTAGCGCGGTGGCGAGCTACGTGGTGCTGCAAGCCTTACTGCTGAGCGCCGTCGGCTACCTCGGCGGATTGGGCAGTTACTTTGCCGGCAGCCTATTGTTCGACCACCTGCTGGGCAGTAGCCAGGCCACTGGCACGTTCATTTGTCACATCACTTTCTGGCATGGTCTGGTGGCCTTGCTTCTAACCTTCCTGGTCGCAGCTCTGGTCGCCTTGATCGGTGCCCTGCGAGCGATAAGAATCCAACCTGCGGAGAGTTTGCGTGAGCTTTAAAGCCTGCTGCCGTCTTCTGTTCGTGCCTCTGAGTTTCGGTTACCTGCTTAACGCTTCAGCAGCGGCCTGGGAAGAGAAGCACTACAACCCGATGCCTGACGCCGATGACGTTGTGCTGCCGATGCCTTGCGAGGGCGCCATGGTGTTTCGCAAGGTGCTGATCCCTCTCGCCGGCCCTCTGGATGACTTCCCGATCAACATCGGCCAGGACAGTGCTGAATGGGGGTATGTAGAGCAGACTCGACCGGCCTTTATCGCCGGCAGTTTCACCAGCGCCAAAGGTGAAAAATCTCGCTACTACCTGATGGCCAAGTACGAGATGACGCAACTGCAGTATCAAGCCTTGATGGACGAGACCTGTCCCACGCCGTCGAACAAGCTGCGCTTGCCAGTCGCCTCGCTAAGCTGGCTGGATGCGTTGCAAGCCGCTGACAAGTACAACCTTTGGCTGCGCGCCAACGCCGCCGCCAAGCTGCCTAGCGAAGATGGCGCCCAAGGCTTCTTGCGCCTGCCCACCGAAACTGAGTGGGAGTTTGCTGCTCGGGGCGGCTTGCAAGTGAACACTGCCGAATTTCGCGATGGCCGCTACCCAATGCCTGAGGGCCTGAATGCCTACGAATGGTTCGCCGGTGCGCAATCGGCCAACGGTAAGTTGCAATTGAGTGGCTTGCTCAAGCCAAACCCCTTGGGCCTGCACGACATGCTCGGCAACGTCAGCGAAATGATGTTCGAACCCTTCCGTCTGAACAAACTCGACCGTCAGCATGGTCAGGCTGGCGGCTACGTTGTACGTGGCGGTAACTACCTGACCGCCGAGGGCCAGTTGCACACAGCTCTGCGCCAGGAAGAGCCTTACTACAACGCCGAGGGGCCGGTAACCAAGAAAACCAACGGTATGCGCTTGGTGCTGGTGTCGCCGACCCTGACCTCTCGCGAACGCGTGAGCAGTATCGAAAAAAGCTGGAGCAAGCTGGGCAGCGATCAGCCTTCAGGCGATCCGAAAGAAAAAGGCACCGTCAAAGCCCTCGAAGATCTGGCCTCCAACGTCCAAGACCAAGGCCTGAAGGATCAACTCAAAACCGTTGAAAACCAGCTGCGGGCAAGCAACCAGCAACAGCAGGAAGCCCGTGATCAGGCGATCCGCGCCAGCCTCAATCTGGGCGCCTTCCTCTGCACCAAAATGCTCGATGACGGCCAGTACCTGGACTTCTTGCAGAAGAACTACGCCGCCAACTGCAAGGCGGGTGAGGAAGACCCTACCTGCGGCCTGCGCAAAACCAAGCTGGACGAACAAAGCGCCCGTTTGCACAAGCTCAGCCGTTACTACGCCAGTTCATTGGTGGACTCCGGCTCGCTGTACGGCCAGTCGCAGCTCCAGGCTCAGGTGCCGGTGCTTGAAAGCGTCCTCACCGCCAACAAAAATCTTTCGGAACTGACGCCTTACCTGCGTACCCACTGGGCCAACCAGTCGGCGTTCCTGAAAACCCAGAAAATCGACATCAACGCCTGGCTTAACAGCTGCAAGGCCGTTATTCACTGATTAACCGTGAACAAGGAAAGCTAACGTGAACACAATCAAGCCAGGTATTTCTCGGATGTGGGTCACCCTGATGATGGCTGTCAGCCTGGTGCTGAGTGGCTGCGCCAGCACGGGATCCTCGCTACCGGATTTAACTACGTCAGGCACCGCTGACCCGCGGTTGACCTCCAGTGACGACGCCAAATTCTTCAGCGCCTCGGGGTTCCAGGCCTGCACAGTAGGTGCTGCCACGGGCATCCTGGCTTGCATGCTGTCCAACTCGGGGAACAAGGCTGCCTGTGCAGCCGTCGCCGGTGTAGCCGCTTGCGGTGTGGCCATGGGCGCCAACTATTACCTGGATGACCGTCGCGCCAAATACTCCAATACCACACAGCGCCTGAATGCGATGACCGCTGATGTTCAGCAGGAAACCGCCAAGGTAGCCACACGGACCAGCACACTGAAGCGGGTCATCGAAGACGACAAACAGCAGATCGCGAGCATCCAGCAAGGCATCAAGGCCAAGACGGTCGACAAAGCCACAGCCCAAAAAGATATCGCGACTATCGACAAGAACATCGCCCTGATGCGCAAAGACGTGAGCAACATGAAAGCCCGCGTTACCGAATTTGAGAATGTCGCCAAACTTGAGCGCGAAGGCGGATCCAGCCAGGCGGAAGTGCAGAAGGTCGAGGCTGAGATTTACAAAATGAACACGAAGGTTGCGTCGCTGCAGCAAGAGGTCGACGGCCTCTACAACCAGCGTTCGGCAATTACTCTGGGCTGAGGATAATCCATGTTCCTACGAATCGGTTTCTGCGCAGTGCTGCTAGGGTCCCTGGCAGGCTGTGCAACCACTGCGTCGCAGTGCAATGCGTCCGACAGCAGCGCCAGCCTCATCGCCAAGCTCAACTGCGATTACGGCGGTGGCTATGCCGAGCAAGTGCGAAACAGCGAGCAGGATTTGGTTGCTGCCCGTGAGCAAAATCGCCAGTTCAACCAGGTGTATGACGAGCTCAGCGCGCTGCAAGTATCAACCCGCCAGGACCTGGCCACGCAACAGCGTCAGCAAGCCAGTCTGGAGAAGTCGCTCAATGGTTTGCTGGCCAGCCTCAAGGCCCGGCACGCCAACAAAAGTGACGTGCAACAACAGGTCGCCAGCCTCGAACAACAGCTCAAGACCACCAAGAGTGCACAGGCAAAAAACGCCAGCAGTGCCCAGGTTGAAGCCCGCAAGCAAGAGCTTAAAGCCCTGCAACAACAGGTCAGCCGCCTGCAGTTGAGCTTGGGTTACGAGTAAGCCCCCTCTCGGCAGCTTCGGCTGCCGAATTTTTCAGGATTACATCATGCAGCGGGTTATCCGTGATGCCACGCCGACGCGATCGGGCCTGACCGGTCTGGTAGAAACTGTCGCGATCATCAACAAGCACTTTCCATCCAGCATTGCCCAGCTATACGCCATCCCGCGTGACGGCTCCAATGGCGCGCGCGAGTGGTGGACCGAGCTGACTGGCCAGCCACAGCTGTTTCGCGAGCTCAATGCCGAGCAGCAAGCGAGCGTATTGAACGGCTACGAACAGCGACAGGACGCCATCCGTCAATTGTCCGCTGAGCTGCAACAACGGGGGCAAACTCATGACGCCTCAGCCTTGCAGCGCCTGATCGGCCCTCCAGATCTGAATACCCTGTACAGCGTCAATGGCCATCCTTTGCTGGTGCGTTGGGGCGAGCCTTTCACCGCAGCAACATCCGAACCCGCGCCGGTACCCGTAGCCAAGGTTCGCCGCCGATGGATCTGGTTGCCGTGGTTCCTGTTACCGCTGCTGGCGTTACTGGCACTTCTGGCAGCACTGTGGTTTGGCTGGCCTTACCTGCAGCGTTGGTTCGACACTGAACCTGCAAAGCCCTTTGCCTGCAGCAAGGACCCAAAGGTGCAACCACCAGAACTGTCCGTGGTGCTCGATACTTCCGGCTCAATGCAGCTGAGTGTCGATGCCACGCTGGAGGATGAGCAGTGGTTCTTC
>Ga0302168_1000126_pt1 | contig 19087 bp, 20 predicted proteins | sample I_Fen_N1_2_FD_193494 | JGI IMG/M metagenome (GOLD analysis project Ga0302168, IMG submission 193494) | Peat permafrost microbial communities from Stordalen Mire near Abisko, Sweden - I_Fen_N1_2 | ecosystem: Environmental > Terrestrial > Soil > Wetlands > Permafrost | place: Sweden: Abisko...
TAGCTTCAGCGATGTCGGCGATCAGTTGGTCTTTAGTAAGAGCCATGTAGTGTTCCTTCCCTATCAAATTCATATGGATTGCAGAGTGCAGTGTCAGCCATCGAGCCCGATCTTCTGGATCTGGCACCCTCGGCCAATAACCACTGGATCGGGGTTATAGATACCGAAATCAGGGTTTGGTTCGACCTGACAAATGCTGAATGCACGCTTAACGCAGTGACTTCGCGCAAGACGGGGCAAAACTAGCACAGAGACGGGGAAATATCCGCCTCTAGCTACCCATTTGGTCAGCTTTATTGCTCTAAAACGGGAAAAAAACGCATAAGCGCCGCCGGTCGCCCCGGATTTGCCCTTCATGCCGCGCCAAAACCAGTGGTTGCGGTACACTTGGCACTTTTTCGGGGAGCACGCCCTCCTCTCTTCAATCAGCCGAGAAGCCCATGCCGATCCGTCATTGCATCGTCCACCTGATCGACAAAAAACCCGACGGCACACCCGCAGTTCTTCACGCCCGCGACTCTGAACTTGCCGAGTCGAGCGCGATCGAGAACATGCTTGCCGACCTCAACGAAAGCTATAACGCCAAACAAGGCAAGGCCTGGGGTTTCTTCCATGCCGAATCCGGCGCGCACCCGTTCAGCGGCTGGCTGAAGGAATACTTCGAGGGTGGCAAGGACTTCACGGCGTTCAGCCGGGTGGCGGTGGAACATCTGCAAAAGCTGATGGAAGAGTCGAACCTCTCAGTGGGCGGCCACGTGCTGTTCGCGCATTACCAGCAGGGCATGACCGATTACCTGGCGATCGCGCTGCTACACCACAGTGAAGGCGTTGCAGTGACCGATCAGCTGGACGTGACCCCGTCCCGCCACCTGGACCTGGGCCAATTGCACCTGGCCGCGCGGATCAACGTGTCCGAGTGGCAGAACAACAAACAGTCCAAGCAGTACATTTCGTTCATCAAAGGCAAGAACGGGAAAAAGGTTTCTGAGTATTTCCGCGACTTCATCGGCTGCCAGGAAGGTGTCGACGGCCCGGGCGAAACCCGCACCCTGCTCAAGGCGTTCAGTGACTTCGTGGAAAGCGAAGATTTGCCGGAAGAGTCCGCCCGCGAAAAGACCAAGACCCTGGTCGATTACGCCAGCAGCCAGGCCAAGCTCGGCGAACCGATGGGCCTGGAAGAACTCTCGGAGCTGATCGACGAAGAACGCCCGAAAGCGTTCTATGATCACATCCGCAACAAGGATTACGGTCTGTCGCCGGAGATTCCGGCAGACAAACGCACCCTGAATCAATTCCGCCGCTTCACCGGCCGCGCGGAAGGCCTGTCCATCAGCTTTGAAGCGCACCTGTTGGGCTCGAAAATTGAGTACGACGAAGAAGCCGGCACACTGATCATCAAGGGCCTGCCGACTCAATTGACCGACCAGCTCAAGCGACGCAACTGATGCTGAACGGCATCCTCAAGAAATTCCTGCTGATCCTGCTGGTGGTCGTGGTTTACCAGAACTGGGGCAAGATCGAGCGGGTGTTCAACCCTTCGCAAGTGGTGTCGGAGCAGACTCAGGCCAAGGCCAACGTCGTGCTCTATGCCACCGACTGGTGCGGCTACTGCAAACTGACCCGGCGTTTTCTCGATCAGAAGGGCATTGCGTACAAGGAATTCGATATCGAGAAAGATGCCCAGGCGCGCACGGCGTATGAAGCGTTGGGTGGTGGCGGGATTCCGATCATCGACGTGAACGGGACACTGATTCGCGGGTATGACCCGGACGCAATCCTCGCCGCCCTGAAATAATTCATTGCCTCACAAAAATCCTGTAGGGGCAGGCGGTGCGGCGATCCGACTTGCCCGCGATGGCCGCAACTCGATGCAACCGTCACACCGCGTAATCGTTCATCGCAGGCAAGCCATGCTCCTACAGGAGTGAGGTTCAGCGCTTCTCGATGCGAAACCCAAAGCGCGGAAAGTGCACATGCACAACGCCGCCGCGTTCGTCTTCACGGCACAGGATCAATTCCTCGCTGCCTGCAAACAGCAATTCCCCCACCACCGGATCAACGCCGTAATCGATGGCGGCGATCTTCACCTGCTGGCCAGGTTCAAACCCGTTCGGTTCTTCGAACTGCTCATCCGGCAACGCTGCTGGCGTGGCATTGCGCGCTACCTCCAGCGCCTCGACGGATGTCATCTCGCTGGACGCACCATGCCCGAATCCGGTCACCCGCCCAAACCAGGCCGACACAGCGGGATAAACATCAACCAGCGGTGAAGTGACCGGCGTCGCCTTGAGGAACCACAGGGAATGGGCCAGGGCAAAGTCGGCAATCGACGGTTCGCCAAACAGGAAATCACCCTGCTCACGCTGAAGCTGTTGCTCCAGCCGCGCCATGATCGTCGGCCATTGATGTTTCGCCTGCTCGGCGGACAATCTGGAAGCGCTGCCACCGCTGAACAACCCGGCGCGGTCGGCGAGGAATGCCTTGATCGCTTCCGGCGGCAACTTGCCAAAGCGCACCGCTACCGATTCCGGCTGAAAGACCAGGCTGACCGCATGCTGGAACACCACCGAATCAGCCCAGGCTGCAAAGGTCGCGGCAATCATTTCCTGGCCTTCCGGGAAAAACGCCGGCAAGGCTTTTTCCTGCTCCAGGCGGCGAGCGATCAGCGACGTGTCGCAATAGATATCTGCACCGATCTGCAACACTGGCGTGCGGCGGTAGCCACCGGTCAGCGCCGTCAGATCGGGTTTCGGCATCACCGGCGAGATGTGCACCGAGCGCCAGGACAACCCCTTGAAGCCCAACAGCAGGCGGGCCTTTTCGGCAAAAGGGGACGTCGGGTAATGATGCAGAATTAACTCGGGCATGCTCGGCTCCGCCGCACGGATAAGGAATCCGCAGCTTAGCGCGCAATCGGCAAGCGGCCTACAGATCTGCCTGATAGGCACTTATCAGTCAGGTTGATAAACCCGCAGCGGCGCTCGCGACCAGGCATTCCTTGGCGCTTTTCCGGAGTTTTTTGATCAGCCGTTCCTGCCGCAGCGCTTCGCTTTTATCGCGACAGACTTCTGTGTAGACCAGCGCCACGGCTGGGCTCGAGAGGAAAAACCGCGCCCCCTTGCCGCTCTGGTGAGTGGCGAAGCGCCGCACGGGGTCGTCGCTGATGCCGCAGTAAAGCGAACCATTGGCCGCGCGAACGAGGTAGACAAACCAGGGTTTGCTGACGGGCAGCACGGGTTCGGCGGCAATGTCGGAAGATTCGCTGAGGGTGCTCACGTGACGATCTTGGCTTGTAGGAAACAAGCCGCGATCTTATCAGCGACTGGCCTGAAATGCCTTCAGCCCCTTGAGGGCTTGAGCACGAACGGCGTTTCTGACCAGAGGCGTCCAGCCTAGAAGCAGCCCTTTGAAACCCAGCGCCTGCCGCGACCAGGCCCACAGGTCGAAGTTGTCGTGGTGCTCGCAAATCTTGCCGTCGCGAAACACGAAGCGTGCCTGAATATCGTTGACCACAATGTTGCCGGTCTGGCTGAACAGATACGTCGCGACCCAGTGCGCGCCACCGGTGCGCTCGTCGGCCCGCACGTTGTCGAAGGTGAGGGAAAAGTCCTTGGCCCGAGTGGTGAGCATGCGCCACATATCACCGGCATCACGACCGCGCAGTTCGCCGAACGCCGGATCACTGAACAGCACATCGTCGGTGTAGCAGGCACTCATGGCCTCGGCGTCCAACCGCTGGAAGGCTTGGTAGAACTGGGTGATCAATGCGCAGTGGGCATCACTCATGGGCAGGCTCCCTATGCTTGCAAATTAGCTTCGTAATATTGCTTGCACGATAGTCTGCAACGACGCGAAACACTATCGGCATTCGTGGGCCGAATACCGACAGTGTGAGGGCCGTCAGACTTTTTCGCTGTCGACTTGAACGTACAGCGAACGCCCGGCGCCGAGGCCAGCCACGATTGCGCCAAGGCCGATGACACCGAAAATCCAGCCCAGTGCCGTCCAGCCGCCGGTCCAGTCGTGCACGATGCCGACCGCGAACGGCCCCATCGAGGCCAGGGTATAACCGAATCCCTGGGCCATGCTCGACAGGTTGGCCGCCACATGCGAGTCCCGCGAGCGCAGCACGATCAGGGTCAACGCGAGGCTGAACGTGGCGCCCTGCCCCAGGCCGAGCAGAATCGCCCAGCCCCACAGGCCTTCGATCGGGGCGTAGAGACAACCGAACAGACCGCCGAGGGTCATCAGCATGACCACCACAATGGCCAGGCGCTGATCCTTGCCGCGTGTCGCCAGCCAAGGCGCCGCCAGAGAACTGGCCAACTGGACGATCACCGATCCTGACAGCACCAGACCGGCCTGGGTGGGTGTCAGCCCGCGACCAATCAGGATCGACGGCAACCAGCCGAATACGATGTACGCCAGGGAGGATTGCAGGCCCATGTACAACGTCACTTGCCAAGCCAGCGGATCGCGCAGCAGTCCGCGAACACGGTAAGCAACGTTGTGTGCGCCATGTTTCTGGCCACCCACTTGCGGCAGCCAGAAGATCGCCGCGACCAGTGCCGGCAACACCCAGAAACCCAGGCCCATGGCCCAGCTCTGGTCGAAATGTTCACTCAACGGCACGGTGGCGCCGGCGGCCATCGCGGCGCCCAGGCACAACGCCATGGTGTAGACACCGGTCATGGCCCCGGCCTGTTTCGGGAAGTCGCGCTTGACGATGCCCGGCAACAACACACCGATCACACCGATGCTCGCCCCCGCCAGCACGCTACCGGCAAACAAGCCGATCTCGCCAAATGAACTGCGCAAAATGATCCCGCCCGCCAGTGTCAGCAGAATCCCCAACACCACTCGCTCTGCGCCAAAACGGCGCGCCAGCAACGGTGCCAGAGGGGCGAAAAGGCCGAGGCAGAGCACCGGCAATGTCGTCAGCAAACCGGCCTTGGCCGCCGACAACCCAAGGGTCTTCGACACCTCGCTGAGCATCGGCGCCATGCTCGACAGCGCTGGACGCAAGTTCAACGCCACCAGGATCAAGCCCAGTAGTAACAGCCATGGTCGGCGCAGGATCGGGTGAGTTTGCTGGACGTGTTCGTCATCGGCCTCGGCGTCGATCAGCAACTCTTCGAGCTCCGCCGTGCGCTTGGGTTGCGTGAGATGGCTATCACTACTGGACATGGATTTCTCGGTTTCAAGGTTCATTGATCAACTGCCTCGACAGGGCTTTGGCCCGTTCCGCGTCGCGTTGCTCGACGGCATCCAGCAGTTCGATGTGCAGGTCGAACACTTCCTGGCGTCGCGGGGTGATGTTCAAGGTCTGGCGCAACTGTGCGCCGATGACGCTGGAAAAATAGCGATACAACTCGCTGAGTGTCGGGTTGTGCGCGGCATCCACCAGACGGCGGTGGAACACCAGGTCGCAGGCGATGTAGCTGTCGAGATCGCCGTGGTAGTGGCTGCCGCTGACACCGAGCGCTTCGCGCAAGGCCACCAGGTCTTCGTCTGTTCGGCGCAGTGCTGCGAGGCCGATGGCTTCGACTTCAAGGATGTGCCGCGTCTCACGAGCCTGCTCGTGGGAGCAGCGAGACAAGGCTTTCATGGTGTCCAGCGGATCGATGACGGCCCGCAGGTAGCTGCCGTCGCCCTGACGGATGTCGATCAAGCCGGAAAACGCCAACACGCGCATGGCTTCACGCACGGTGTTGCGGCTGATGCCCAGTTCGGTCGCCAGTTCTGGCTCGGTGGGTAGACGTTGGCCGACGACCCAGACGCCTTGCGTGATGCGAAGGCGTAACTGATCCAGCGCTTGGTCGACCAAGGATCGCTTGGTCAATGGAGAAATATCTGACATGGAATTCGCCCTTTCATCCAATCATAGGATGAATTTTTTGACATGCTAGTCAGCTTCGCCGGACAAGGCAACGGATTCACCGCAAACCTGTAGGAGCCGGCTTGCTGGCGATGGCGATAGTGCCGACACATTCGGAACCGAACTTTGGCAGCGCCTCTCACTATTGCGCACTAGCCTTTTATTTCTTTCAAAACACAGGAGGGCAATGGAATGCCAGATCTTCCCCATGCCAATCGCTTGCGCGCCGGCCGCTATTGTCAAACCGGTCAAATCTATCTGCTGACGGCTGTCACCTGGAATCGCACCCCGTTTTTTACTGACTGGCGGGCAGGGCGTCTGGTGGTTGACCACTTTCGTCAGGCGCATACCGAAGAATGGGTCGATTCCCTCGCTTGGGTGGTGATGCCCGACCATTTTCATTGGCAGGTGGAACTGAAGAACAACTCGTTGTCGGCGTTGGTGCTGGCAACCAAATCGCGCAGTGCGCGGGCGGTAAACGCGCGGCTGAAGCGCAGAGGGACGGTATGGCAGAGAGGTTTCCACGACCGTGCGATTCGCCGTGAAGAGGATCTGCAAGCGGTCGCCAGATACATCGTTGCCAATCCATTGCGTGCGGGGCTTGTCACACGTGTGCACGATTACCCGCTGTGGGATGCCAAATGGCTATAGCCGGAATACTCGGTGGCGGCTGTTATGCCGCCATCGCCAGCAAGCCGGCTCCTACAGGTACGCGGTATATATCCGCGTTTATGTCCGGATGTAACCTTGTAGGAGCCGGCTTGCTGGCGATAACGGTTTCACATTCAACACTGATGGCGACTGATTCACCGCTATCACCAGCAAGCCGGCTTCTACAGCTTTGGCAGTTAGCAGTTGGAGCGGTTCATCAGACAAAAATAAACCCGGAACACTGTCCGGGTTTATTTCACTGCCTGGCTTCGATCAATGCAGGATCTGGCTCAGGAACATCTTGGTTCGCTCATTCTGCGGGTTATCGAAGAAGTCGTTCGGCGCAGCCTGTTCGACGATTTCACCTTTGTCCATGAAGATCACGCGATTCGCCACGGTGCGGGCGAAGCCCATTTCGTGGGTTACGCAGAGCATGGTCATGCCGTCTTCAGCCAGGCCGATCATGGTGTCCAGCACCTCTTTCACCATCTCGGGGTCGAGTGCCGAAGTCGGTTCGTCGAACAGCATGATTTTCGGTTTCATGCACAGCGCGCGGGCAATCGCCACACGTTGTTGCTGGCCACCGGACAGTTGCCCTGGAAATTTATGCGCCTGCTCTGGAATGCGTACGCGCTCCAGGTAATGCATGGCGATTTCCTCGGCCTGACGCTTGGGCATCTTGCGCACCCACATCGGTGCCAGGGTGCAGTTCTGCAGGATGGTCAGGTGCGGGAACAGGTTGAAGTGCTGAAACACCATGCCGACTTCACGACGGACCGATTCGATCTGCTTGAGGTCGTTGGTCAGCTCAACACCATCGACCACGATGCGACCCTGCTGGTGTTCTTCCAGACGGTTGAGGCAGCGAATGGTGGTGGATTTGCCGGAACCCGACGGGCCGCACAACACGATACGCTCGCCCTGTTTCACATTCAGGTTGATGTCTTTCAACACGTGAAACTGGCCGTACCACTTGTTTACGCCCTGCATCTGAATAATGCCTTCGGGGCTCACAGGCTTTTTGATTGCTTCGCTCATTACAGAACTCCTAACGCTTGTGGCCAGTGTCGAGCTTGCGTTCCAGATGCATGGAATAGCGCGACATACCAAAACAGAAAATCCAGAACACCAGGGCTGCGAACACATAGCCTTCAGTGGCCATGCCCAGCCATTTCGGGTCAGCGGCGGCTTGTTTGACACTGTTGAGCAGGTCGAACAGGCCGATGATGATCACCAGGCTGGTGTCCTTGAACAGCGCAATGAAGGTGTTGACGATGCCAGGGATCACCAGCTTCAGGGCTTGCGGCAGGATCACCAGGCCCATGCTGCGCCAGTAACCGAGGCCCATTGCTGCGGCCGCTTCGTACTGACCTTTTGGAATCGCTTGCAGACCACCGCGCACCACTTCGGCCACGTAAGCCGACTGGAACAGGATCACGCCGATCAGTGCCCGCAGCAGCTTGTCGAAGCTCATGCCTTCCGGCAGGAACAACGGCAGCATCACCGACGACATGAACAGCACCGTGATCAACGGCACGCCGCGCCAGAATTCGATGAAGGTCACACAGACCACACGAATTGCCGGCATGTTCGAACGACGCCCCAGCGCCAGGACGATGCCCAACGGCAAAGCGCCGGCGATACCGACGGTGGCGATCACCAGGGTCAGCATCAAGCCGCCCCATTGGCTGGTCGCCACGCTGGTCAGGCCGAAGATGCCGCCATGCAGCAGGAAGTAGGCAATGATCGGGTACAGCACCAGGAAGCTCAGGCCATACACCGCTTTGTGGTGAAAGCGCGAGATGAACAACGGTGCGATACCGATGACCGCCAGCCACACGGTCAGGTCGACGCGCCAGCGCAGTTCCGGTGGGTAGTAGCCGTACATGAACTGGCCGAAGCGCTGTTGGATGAACACCCAGCAGGCGCCCTCCTTCGTGCAGTCGGCGCGCGTGGTGCCGACCCAGTTGGCGTCCAGGATTGCCCAATGCAGGATCGGCGGCACCACCAGGTAAATCAGATAGAACGCGAACAGGGTCAGCAAGGTATTGAGCCAGCTGGAGAACATGTTCGCGCGCATCCATGCAATCACACCGATGCTACTGCTCGGTGGAGGCATGTCAGGTTTGAAAGTATGAGTACTCATGCGCTATTCCTTACCGCTCGATCAGCGCAATGCGCTTGTTGTACCAGTTCATCAGCAGGGAAATGCTGATACTGATCGCCAGGTACACACTCATGGTGATCGCAATCACCTCGATCGCCTGCCCGGTCTGGTTCAGCACCGTACCGGCAAACAACGACACCATTTCCGGGTAACCGATACCGGCCGCCAGCGAGGAGTTCTTCGCCAGGTTCAGGTATTGGCTGGTGAGCGGTGGAATGATCACGCGCAGGGCTTGCGGGATGATCACCTTGCGCAAGGTCGGACCGTTGCGCAGCCCGAGGGAGTGCGCCGCTTCGGTCTGGCCGTGGCTGACCGACTTGATGCCCGAACGCACGATCTCGGCGATGAACGCCGCGGTGTATACGGTCAGGGCCAGGGTCAATGCCAGCAGTTCCGGGATCAGCACCCAGCCACCAACGAAGTTGAAGCCCTTGAGTTCCGGCAATTCCCAGTGCAGTGGCGCGCCGAAGATCAACGCACACAGCGCCGGGATCACCAGGAACAGCGCCAGGCCAACCCAGAACTTGTGGAACGGGACGCCGGTCTCTTCGAAGCGTTTGGTGGCCCAACGGCTCATCAGCACGATGGCGACAATGGCCACGACAATGCTGACCACAAATGGCCAGAAGCCGTCCGCCGTCAACGCGGCCGGCATGTTCAGGCCACGGCTGCTGACAAAGAAGGTATCGCCGAAGTTATGGCTGTTGCGCGGCCCCGGCATGGTCAGGAACACCGCGAAGTACCAGAACAGGATTTGTAGCAGCGGCGGAATGTTGCGGAAGACTTCCACATAAACAGTCGCCAGTTTGCTGATGATCCAGTTCTTCGACAGTCGTGAAACGCCGACAATGAACCCGAGGATCGTCGCCAGGATCACGCCAATGAACGTGACCAGCAGCGTGTTGAGCAGGCCAATGACAAACACCCGGGCATAGCTGTCCGATTCGGTGTAGTCGATCAGGTGTTGAGCGATGCCGAAACCGGCACTGCGCTCCAGAAAACTGAAACCGGAGGTAATACCCCGGTGTTGAAGGTTGGTCTGCGTGTTATCGAACAGATACCAACCCATCGAGACCACCGCCACAATGGTGATGATCTGAAACAGCCACGCACGCACTTTGGGATCGCTGAGACTGAGCCTCTGCTTTGGTGCGCCGATTGAATTTTGCATGAAGTGCCCCGGATGTAATGGAACAGAACATCACCCGGTGGTTGGCCCACCGGGTGATAGAACCATCAGCGCACTGGTGGTGCGTATTGAATGCCGCCGTTGGTCCACAGGGCGTTCATGCCACGGTCGATTTCCAGCGGAGTGCTCTTGCCGAGGTTTTTCTCGAAGACTTCACCGTAGTTGCCGACCTGGCTGACGATCTTGACGACCCAGTCCTTCGGCAGTTTCAGGTCCTTGCCGTACTCACCATCAGCGCCGAGCAGACGGGCCACGTCAGGGTTTTTAGTCGACTTGGCTTGTTCAACCACGTTTTTGGACGTCACGCCCGCCTCTTCGGCGTTGAGCATGGCGTAGCCAACCCAACGAACGATGGCCAGCCACTCGTCGTCGCCGTTACGCACGACTGGACCCAGAGGTTCTTTGGAAATGGTTTCCGGCAGAACCACGTAGTCTTTTGGCGAGGCCAGCTTGCTGCGCTGTGCGTAGAGCTGGGATTTGTCGGAGGTCAACACGTCGCAACGACCGGATTCCAGCGACTTGGCGCTTTCATCGGAGGTGTCGAAAGTGATCGGGGTGTACTTCAGGTTGTTGGCACGGAAGTAGTCGGACACGTTCAGTTCGGTGGTGGTACCGGCTTGAATGCAGATGGTTGCACCGTCCAGTTCCTTGGCACTTTTCACGCCCAGCTTGCTGTTGGCCAGGAAGCCCACGCCGTCGTAGTAAGTGATGAAACCAGGAAATTTCAGGCCCATGCCCGCGTCACGGGAACTGGTCATGGTGGAGTTGCGCGACAGCATGTCGATTTCGCCGGATTGCAGAGCGGTGAAACGCTCCTTGGCATTCAACTGGCTGAATTTGACTTTGTTTGCATCGCCAAACACTGCAGCAGCCACGGCGCGGCAGTAGTCAGCATCGATACCAACGATCTTGCCAGTGGAGTCCGGAACCGAGAAGCCCGGCAGACCATCACTGACACCGCACTGTACGAAACCTTTTTTCTGCACTGCATCCAGGGTTGCACCCGCCTGAGCGAACCCACTGATACCGAGTACTGCGGCTGCAGTCACGATAGCCAGGGTGGATTTCAACATCTTCATTCAAACCTCCAGTTTTGCTCTTGTTGTGTCGGAGCTTGAGTCCTGCCGCACCCTTTTGAGGCGTAATCGACCCGAGTTGGCTTTTTTTGGGGTCAACCGACGTAGGACCTGCGCTATGAGTCTAGTAGGAGAAAATCCACATCATGGATAACTCACTTCTCACCAATCGGCCGAACGGGCTGTAGCCCTTTCACGTTCGCGAAGCCCGTAACGGCCACTGGCGAACATCCATCACCGGATTCTTTGCTATCCCGCCGTCAGCAGTACACTGATAGTGTTACCGCAAGGGGCGAGATGGGTTGCACCGCTTTTCCATAGCAAAGCCCGTACCAGACCGCTCGCTGAACCGATTGCGCGACAGGTCAATAGCAAAACTTGTAGCCTTGCGACATCTTCTTAACTGATCAACCTGAGGCGCACTGGGATCTCGCACCCAATGAGAGCGCACGCACAACAATGGAGCAGCCATGACCGAGCCCCTTATTCTCGAACCCGTAAAGCCTGCAGACGCCTGCGTTATATGGCTGCACGGCCTGGGCGCCGACCGTTACGACTTCCTGCCGGTGGCCGAAGCACTGCAGGAAAGCCTGCTGACCACGCGCTTCGTTTTGCCCCAGGCACCCACCTGCGCCGTCACCATTAATGGTGGCTACGAGATGCCGAGTTGGTACGACATATTGGCCATGAGTCCGGCGCGCGCGATCAACCGCGAGCAGCTGGAAGAGTCAGCGCAGCGGGTCATTAAATTGATCGAAGTGCAGCGAGCCGTTGGAATAGACGCCTCGCGGATTTTTCTCGCAGGCTTTTCACAGGGCGGCGCCGTGGTATTGCACACCGCGTTCCTGAAGTGGCAGGGGGCGCTGGGTGGCGTACTTGCCCTCTCCACCTACGCGCCGACGTTCAGCGATGCACTTGAGCTTTCCGCCAGCCAGCAGCGTATTCCCGTGTTGTCTTTGCACGGCCAGTACGATGACGTGGTGCAAAACGCCATGGGCCGCTCTGCGTATGAGCATTTAAAGCAGCGTGGTGTCACCGTGACATGGCAGGAATACCCAATGGGCCACGAAGTGTTACCCGAAGAAATTCGCGACATCGGCACCTGGCTCGCCGAGCGCTTGCGTTAAAAGCCTTCCTTTGATCATCCCGCTACGCCGCGCCCGTTTCTTGCATTACACTGGCCGGCGTACATTCCTTAACCAATTGATGAGATGACCGTGCTCAAAGCACTCAAAAAGATGTTCGGTAAAAGCGAGGTTGAGCAGCTCGCCCCAGTCGCCAGCGCTCCGTCTCACATCCCCAGCCACCGCACCGACGGTCATCAGCCTGGCCGGACCGCTGCCGTAGCGGCACCGAAACACGAGTCCGTGACCACACCGGCCGCCCCTCCTGTCGAGGTCATTGCAGCGGAACAACCGCTCAGTGAAGCCCCAAAACCTGCAAAACCACGTCGTGAACCGAAGCCAAAAGCGCCGGTTATCCCCTGGAAACTCGAAGACTTCGCTGTCGAACCCCAGGAAGGCAAAACCCGCTTCCACGATTTCAAACTCGCCCCTGAACTGATGCACGCCATCCAGGATCTGGGCTTTCCGTACTGCACGCCGATCCAGGCGCAAGTGCTTGGCTTCACCCTGGCGGGCAAAGACGCCATCGGTCGCGCCCAGACCGGCACTGGCAAGACGGCCGCGTTCCTGATTTCGATCATCACCCAGCTGCTGGAAACCCCGCCGCCGAAAGAGCGCTACATGGGTGAACCGCGAGCACTGATCATCGCGCCAACCCGCGAACTGGTGGTGCAGATCGCCAAGGATGCGGCCGACCTGACCAAGTACACCGGCCTCAACGTCATGACGTTTGTCGGCGGCATGGATTTCGACAAGCAGCTCAAGCACCTCGAAGCCCGTCACTGCGACATCCTCGTGGCCACCCCGGGCCGCCTGCTCGACTTCAACCAGCGCGGCGACGTGCACCTGGATATGGTCGAAGTGATGGTGCTGGACGAAGCCGACCGGATGCTCGACATGGGTTTCATCCCACAAGTGCGTCAGATCATTCGCCAGACGCCACCGAAGAACGAACGTCAGACGCTGCTGTTCTCCGCGACCTTCACCGAAGACGTGATGAACCTCGCCAAGCAATGGACCACCGACCCGTCGATCGTCGAGATCGAGTCGCAGAACGTGGCCAGCGAAAACGTCGAGCAGCACATCTACGCCGTGGCCGGTGCCGACAAATACAAACTGCTCTACAACCTGGTCAACGACAACGGTTGGGAGCGGGTGATGGTGTTCGCCAACCGCAAGGATGAAGTGCGCCGCATCGAAGAACGCCTGGTGCGTGATGGCGTCAATGCCGCGCAACTGTCCGGCGATGTGCCGCAGCACAAGCGCATCAAGACTTTGGAAGGTTTCCGCGAAGGCAAGATCCGCGTGCTGGTCGCCACCGATGTCGCCGGTCGCGGCATTCACATCGACGGCATTAGCCACGTGATCAACTTCACCCTGCCGGAAGTTCCGGACGACTACGTACACCGTATCGGTCGTACCGGTCGCGCCGGTGCCGATGGCGTGTCGATCAGCTTTGCCGGTGAAGATGACTCTTACCAGTTACCGTCCATCGAGGCGTTGCTGGGTCGCAAGATCAGCTGTGAAACACCACCGACGCATCTACTGCGGGCGGTTGAGCGCAAACGCCCGTAACCGGGAATTGCAGAAAGAGGCGCAGCCGGAAACGGACTGCGCTTTTTTTTCGCCCCGCTTTTTTACAAGCGCTTGCTCAACACAACTAAAAGTCCATAATGGACAAATTAGTTTACTTGCAGCTTCCGGAGCCGACCATGTCCAGTACGCCTTATGTGATCACCCAGCCTCAGGCCCGCGAACTGCTGGCGAAGGTCGACGTGCCGCAGATCCTGCGCAAGCTGTTCCGTGACCTGGCCGCCGGGCAAGCGGTGCAACCGGCGCAGCAACTGGTGGAATTCCCTCAGGGTGCCGGTGACTTCATTAACTACCTCGGCGTACTGGCGCAAGACGGTGTCTACGGGGTCAAGACTTCGCCCTACATCGTGCGTGAACAAGGCCCTCTGGTGACTGCCTGGACGCTGCTGATGTCGATGCAGACCGGCCAGCCGCTGTTGCTGTGCGATGCAGGTGAATTGACCACCGCCCGCACGGCCGCAACCACCGCGGTGGCAGTCGATGCCCTCGCCCCGGTAACCGCGCAACGTCTGGCGATCATCGGCAGCGGCAAAGTCGCCCAGGCGCACCTGCACTACGTCAGGGATCTGCGCGACTGGCAAAGCATCACCCTCTACTCGCCGAGCCTAAGCGACAAAAATCCCGAAGCATTGGTGCAGCTCCAGCGTCTCGATCCTCGTCTGACCATCGTCGACAGTCGTGAAGCGGCGATTCAGGACGCCGACGTGATCATGTTGTGCACCTCGTCCGCGGGTCCGGTGATCGACCCGTCAATCTTGAGCAAACCGGCGCTGATCACCTCCATCAGCACCAACGCCCCGCGCGCCCACGAAGTGCCGCCGCAGAGCCTCAATGACATGCAGGTGTTCTGCGACTATCGTCTGACCACGCCGGGCTCGGCGGGCGAGATGCTGATTGCTGGCGAGAAGCATGGCTGGGATAAACGCTTGATAGTCGGCGACCTGCCCGACCTGTTGAGCGGCAAGGTAGAACGCCCTGACTACGACCGGACGGTGTTCTTCCGCTCCATCGGCCTGGGGCTGGAAGACATCGCATTGGCCAATGCCATTTACCGCCTACAGCCCTGACACCTAAATCCTGTGTGAGCAGGCTTTTGTGGCGAGGGGGCTTGCCCCCGTTCGGCTGCGTAGCAGTCGCAAATCCCGCACATGCGGTTTTGCTGAATTTCCGTAGTAGCTGACTTTGGGGCGGCTTCGCCACCCAACGGGGGCAAGCCCCCTCGCCACAGAAGCTCGCTCCCACGCGGGTCACCAACACCATTGGCATTTGCGCTCAAAAGGAGACGTTCATGAGCCAGGCAGATTTCATCATCATCGGCGGCGGGATTGCCGGTGCTTCCACCGGTTTTTGGCTGTCGCAGCAGGCCAAGGTGATTGTGCTCGAGCGCGAATCCCATCCGGCTTATCACTCCACCGGACGCTCAGCCGCGCTCTACACCGCCGCCTACGGCACCCCACAGGTTCGCGCGCTGACCCAGGCCAGTCGCGACTTCTTCGACGCGCCTCCCGCCGGCTTCTGCGAACACCCGCTGCTGACACCGCGCGGCGAGATGACCGTGGACTTCACCGGCGACCCGACCGAGCTGAACAATCAGTACCTCAGCGCCAAAGCCACGGTGCCCGAAATGCAACGGCTCAGCGCCGATGAAGCCTGTGCGCGCCTGCCGATCCTGCGCCGGGAAAAAGTCCACGGTGCGATCTACGACCCGACCGCCAGCGACATCGACACCGATGCCCTGCATCAGGGTTACTTGCGCGGTATCCGACGCAACAAAGGCGAAGTCATTACCGACACCGAAGTGCTAAGCCTGACCCGCGATGCCGAAGGCGTGTGGCAAGTCACCACCAACGGCCAGACCTTCAGCGCCCCCGTCATCATCAACGCCGCCGGTGCCTGGGCCGACAAAATCGGCCAACTGGCCGGCGCCCGGCCGCTGGGTCTGCAACCGAAACGGCGTGCGGCCTTCATCTTCGCCGGGCCCGAAGGTGTGGACATCCACCATTGGCCGATGCTGGTCAGCCTCGACGAGTCCTTCTACATGAAGCCGGACGCCGGCATGTTCCTCGGCTCGCCGGCCAACGCCGACCCGGTGGAGCCGCACGACGTACAGCCGGAAGAACTGGACATCGCCATGGGCATTTACCAGATCGAAGAGGCCACCACCCTGACCATTCGCCGCCCGACTCGCACCTGGGCCGGGTTGCGCAGCTTTGTCAGCGACGGCGATTTACTGTCCGGCTTCGATCCGCAGGTCCCGGGCTTATTCTGGGTGGCGGCACAGGGTGGCTATGGCATCCAGACTTCGCCAGCCATGGGTCAGGCCAGCGCAGCGCTGGTACGCGGTGAACGCTTGCCGGAGCAGCTCACGCGTTTCGGTCTGGACGCCGACATGCTCTCCCTCGCCCGCCTCGGCTAATCGCCTGTTCAGGTGACGTGTCGCCACGATTGCGGCAAACTCCCAGCGCCCGTTTTTACAGGGCGCTGACGCTGCCTGGAGCTCCACTGTATGAACGCACCTGAAAAAGACCCGGCGCTGGACAATTACCGGGCGATCGCCGATGCCATCGCCACGCTGTTCTTCCCTCATGCCGAGGTGGTGCTGCATGACCTGCGCACGCAGAAGATCGACTACATCGCCAATAACCTGTCAAAACGGGAAATCGGCGATGACGCGGCGCTGGAGGACATGCTCAGCGACGATGTCAACGAAACCAACATTGGGCCGTACGAAAAGCTCAATTGGGACGGTCAGAAGATTCGCAGCTTGAGCACCGTGTTGCGCGATGGCGAAGGTCATCCGCTGGCCGTGTTGTGCGTCAACCTGAACATCTCGCTGTTCGAGAATGCCAAGGCTGCGCTCGACCTGTTCCTCTCGCCGAGCAAGCTGATCCCACAACCGGACTCACTGTTTCGCGATGACTGGCAGGAACGGATCAATACTTTCCTGCATGCCTGGCTGCGTGAACGGCAACTGAGCTTGAACCTGCTGACACGCGACCACAAACGTGAACTGGTGCTGGCGCTGCACGCCGAAGGCGCCTTCAAGGGCAAGAGCGCGTCGAACTATGTGGCCAACGTGCTGAACATGGGACGGGCGACGGTCTACAAGCATTTGAAGGAATTGAAGGGCTAAGAGTTGTGTCGGCTGCTCGGGCCTCATCGCGAGCAAGCTCGGCTCCCACAGGGAGTTTGTGATTAACACAGAACCCATGTGGGAGCCGGGCTTGCCCGCGATGACGGACTATCAGTCGCCGTAGATGTCTGACTTGAAGTACTTGTCCGAAATCTTCTGATACTCGCCATTGGCCCGAATGCCATCAATGGCCGCGTTCAATTCACTGACCAATTCAGTGTTGCCCTTGCGCACCGCAATCCCCGCGCCTTCACCCACGTATTTCGGGTCCTTCAGCTCCGGCCCGACAAACGCGTAACCCTTGCCACGCGGCATCGACAGGAAGTCATTCAGCGGGATGGTGTCGGCAAAAATCGCATCGAGGCGACCGGCTGCCAGGTCCATGTAGATTTCTTCGTTGTTGCCGTAGCGCTTGACGTTGATGCCCTTGGGTTCGAACACCTCGGTGGCGTAACGGTCGGTGGTGGTCGCACGCTGCACGCCAACGGTTTTGCCTTTGAGGCTGGCGTATTGGTCGTCGACCACCGCGCCGTCCTTCATCACCAGGCGCGAGGACGTGAAGTAATACTTGTGGGTGAAGTCCACCGACTTCTTGCGGTCTTCATTGATGGTCATCGACGACAGCGCCATGTCGATTTTCTTCACTTTCAGGGAAGGAATCAGACCGTCGAATTCGCCTTCGACCCACACACACTCGACCTTCATTTGCGCGCACAGGGCGTTGCCGATGTCGTAGTCGAAACCGACAATCTTGCCCTCGTCGGTTTTCGAGGCGAACGGCGGGTAAGCGGCTTCGATACCGATGCGCAGGGCTTTCTCGGCGGCAAACACGCTGGTGCACGCCAACAGGCTCAGGGCCAGACCGGTGATGAGGGGGAATTTCTTCATGTTCGTTCTCTCGCGGGTTGTTGTTGGTTTGGCAAGACAGAAGAAGAGCAGAAACGGGGAACGCCTTTTTTGTACTTATAATTCCATACTGGACTTTTATGTATTAATCGTCAATCGGGCAAGCAGGGTCATGCCTGGCCGACGGTCGGGTGGTGAGTCAGGGAAATTATGCGGTGAGGCTGGCGGCCCTTTCGCGAGCAAGCCCGCTCCCACATTCGACCGCATTCTTCTGGGAGAACTCGGTTAAATGTGGGAGCGGGCTTGCTCGCGAAGGCGGCAATGCCGACGACAAAGAAACAACAGACTGTTCACTTCTTCCAGCGATCCGCCGCCGCATGATCGCTGTCACGCCCCTCAACCCAACGCGGGCCATCGCTGGTGTTTTCCTTCTTCCAGAACGGCGCACGGGTTTTCAGGTAGTCCATGACAAAGGCGCAGGCATCGAACGCTGCCTGGCGGTGGGCGCTGGCGGCGCCGACGAAGACGATCGGTTCGCCCGGTTCCAGGGCGCCGATGCGGTGCAGCACTTCCAGCTTCAACAGCGGCCAGCGCTGCTCTGCCTCGAGGGCAATCTTGCCGAGGGCCTTTTCGGTCATGCCCGGGTAGTGCTCAAGAAACATTCCCGCCACATCGAGTCCGTCATTGAAGTCGCGCACGTAGCCGACAAAACTCACCACCGCGCCCACGCCGACATCGGCAGCATGCATGGCGTTGACTTCAGCTCCGGGATCGAACGCCGTGGACTGCACGCGAATCGCCATGGATCAGCCCCCGGTCACGGTCGGAAAAAACGCCACTTCATCGCCATCGCTCAACGGTTCGTCGAGTTGGCAAAGGTCTTCATTGCGCGCGCACATCAGGTTCTGTTCGCTCAACACCTCGGCACCATCGCGCTGAGCCAGCAGCGCACGCACGTCGTCGACCGTGGCGAAATCACCCTCAACCTTGACCGAGTCCACACCAAGCGCTTCACGGTAACGCGCGAAAAACTTCACGGTAACGTTCATGGCTGATCCGCCTGGAAATGCCCGCTCTTGCCGCCGACCTTCTCCAGCAGGCGCACGCTTTCGATGGTCATGCCGCGATCCACGGCCTTGCACATGTCGTAGATGGTCAGTGCCGCCACGCTGGCAGCGGTCAGCGCTTCCATCTCGACGCCGGTCTGCCCGGACAACTTGCAGCGCGCGACGATGCGCACGGTGTCGTCACCTTCGGCACTGAGCTCGACTTTGACGCCGGTCAGCATCAGCGGATGGCACAGGGGAATCAGATCGCTGGTTTTCTTCGCCGCCTGAATGCCGGCGATACGCGCCACGGCGAACACATCACCCTTGGGGTGACCGCCGCTGACGATCATCTGCAACGTTTCGGGCAACATGCGCACCAGC